>Ga0066710_100007617_pt1 | contig 10381 bp, 8 predicted proteins | sample GraSoiAngelo_159_FD_79666 | JGI IMG/M metagenome (GOLD analysis project Ga0066710, IMG submission 79666) | Grasslands soil microbial communities from the Angelo Coastal Reserve, California, USA - 14_1009_16_40cm | ecosystem: Environmental > Terrestrial > Soil > Grasslands | place: USA...
GGAGGAAGCCGGGAGGCCGACCAGGAGCTGCGCGCATCTCGTTGCGCCCGTCGCGCGAGTCCAGCTGGATTGAGGAGCGCCTTCGGAGGAGAGTTCAGGACGGTGGTCGCCGCGAGATCAGCCCTGGGGGAACTTGAAGCCACCCAGTTGAATCTCGGTCTTGATGTGCCTCGGGTCCACTTCCGAAAGGTCCGTATGGCAGAAGTCGACGAAATAGATCCAGAAATGGCGCTGAATCTTTGGGTTATGGTATGCTCGGATTTCCGATTCGGTCAACCCGGCGGATTTCTCATCATGGCCGTGTCCCTTTACCTCGATGAGACGGGGGCCGCCGGGCCCTGCCGATTCGATGTCGTAGCCCAAACCGCGCTTGCCGCGTTTCAGTCTCCCCTGGACTACCCCACGGATGTACGGACCCCGTTCGGCCGAAACGTTTCGCGGCTGACGACCATGTTTCCTTTCCCACTCGATTACGCTCGCCATCGCGATTTTGTCGACATCGTTATTAGAGAGCAAGCTTCCACACTCACGGCAGGTTGCCACGGCGCCTGAGTTCTCGTCGCGGACAAAAGCATTTGGGGTTGGTGCCCGCGAGCGCGAAGACCATGAGGCCGGAAGGCGCGCAACTAGCGGGGAAACCGGACGTATTCCAGGACGTCGTGGGCGGAAACGTTTTCCTGTGCCATCTCGAACAGCCTGCGAATATTAGCTGGTCTCAGGATTGTGATTCCAAGATTCTTCGCTTCAGACTCTTCAGCCTCGTACTTTAGGTCGCTTCCCGCCACGACCGTTGTGTGGATTTCGTAGCCGGCGAGGATCTGGCTTAGTTCGTCAGCCCGCCTTCGGAGCTTGGTGAGTTTGTCGGCATTTAGCGGGTCCCACGCTGTCGCCTCTATTGCCAAGATAGATTTCGAGAAAGGCGCGAAGGCCAGGATGTCAATTTCGTTTCCAAGTCGAAATCCCTTGATCCCGTAGTTGACGACTTCGAAGCCGCAGAGATGAAACAACCAGGCCACGCCCACCTCGAATCCGTCGATGGATCGGGTGTCTTCTCGCTTGGGGGTCAGGTACTGATTGAGTCTGTCGAAGTTTAGGTCAAAGTGCGCGTGGGTCCGTAATCGCGCGTTCTCCATCAATCTGGAGGGGAGCACGTAAGTTTGTGTGTCGACGGGCTCGTTTCTAAACAGGAGGAGTAGGTCAATGGATTGCGCGTCAGGCACTTCGATCGTCGTGTGGAGGAGGAGGCGGTCCTCGGTCGCGGAAGCATCTCCGTCTGAGAACCTATCCGTGCGCCGTCGATCGGTCGCTCCAGTCCACAAGGTTGTGGCGAGTCGGAAGTCTTTTGGACTCGCGGTTGACGGACCGGAAGCGCGGACCGTCAACGCCCCACCTTTCAGCTCCATCTCCGGCTCAAAACATGCGTACAAAGGAGCGAGAATTGTCATCCCGGAGCTGGCTCCGAGTCCGATCGAATAAGGGGCTCCCATCAACGATCGGGCTGCATCAGGAATCCCCCGGTAGTGAGGATCCTGCGCAAGCAACCTGGGCTCCATCATGTCCCACTCGGTGTGAGTCCAGAACTGCTGAAGTGACGGCCCCCATCCCTCGAGGGCAATAGTCCGAAACGGTGGGACATTCCCGAGAAGGCGCCCGACATACTCTCGCTCGACGATTCGAGAGTCCCACCGATAACTCCCCTCCGGAGGGGTCGGAACCTTCGGATCTCCAAGGCGAACTTTCCTACTCGCTAAGGTAACAATCGACTTTGGAATCTCGTCCAGAACGGAGTCGATAAGCTCGAAACGCACGCTAGCCCTGCCGACGAGGAAATTACTTAGTTCGACGCCCTCCAATACCTTCTGATTCCGCGGCTTCTCCGGGCTGAATCGCAGACTTGTCAGGACGTTGTACCAGTCCCCTCCGTGTTTGCACAAAATCATGCGCGCATCGATGCTCTTCCACACGTCGCGGAACGGCTTGACGCGCGCTTTGAATGCAGAGACTGTTTCGAGAATTCCCATGCGGAGTTACGCTCGCGTCCTTCGGCCCATGTCCAACTTGCTACTTGTAGCCTACTTGTTGGCGCTACGAGCCAAGCGTCTCCACTGGTTTTCGCCAGAGCTAGGAGTCTATATCCCAAGTTGCTCGCTGTTGACGTTCAGACCCAATGTGGATTTACAGGTGGCCCGTGGGCAAGAACTGAAGGATGATGATGAGGTTGGGGAGGATGATGGCAATTGCACTCACCACGGGCAAGAACCAGGAATGGGATTCGAGGAATTGCGACAACTCCCCCGGATGCGGAGCGACCACATACTTTCTGTAGCCCGGCCCTGCTTTGAGATATTGATCGCGCAGAGCGTCTCGGAGGGGACTCGAGACCTTGGGGCCGACGAAAACCGCCGCAAGCGCTTGTAAGAATGGCTCAACCGCTGGCCAAGGAAACGCTTCTCTCGACGCCTTGTCAACCAGGTCGAGCGTAATCACTCTGCTTATGTCTGCACTCGTTTTCGGAGTTTCGTCTAAGGCAAGGACGGACGACCCTTGCAAAGCGGACAGGAGAAACGCTTCGCCGTCTGGGACGGAATTTTTCAGGTACGAGATCATGTAGCGTGGAAGATCTTCGACGCGGCTCCCGAAGGCCTTGAATGTGGCAGCCAAACGCACCCTCTCGACGGTGTACGCTGCGAATCGAACCCTCGCTGCCAGCCGTGCTAAGACGGCAGAGAATAGACCGGCCCCGATCTCGCCAATTAGGATGGCCGGTGTCACCGCTCCAACCGGCCCCAACCTAGGGAATAGGACAGCATACAGGAGAGCCCCAAGATAGAACCAACCTAGGATGAACGTCCCTCGGAAGTCCCACCCTAGTTTAGAAACCCGCCATTTGAATTCTTCCCAGCGAGCTTTCAGTCCCACGCGCGTTATGAATACTGCACACTCACCTCAACCTTCCGGCGACATTAAGTCGCGTTCACTAGAGGCAGGCACAAAGCTCTTGGGGGCAAGTTTCGACTTCGTCCAAGAACAGTAACAGTAAGAGATCTAACCCCAGGCGCACCGCAAGCAATCTCCCGAAACGCTTGGTAAAATTGCTGCCCGCTATATGTACGACCGACAGGGACAGGTCAGGGATTTAACTTCGAAGATTCATGTTCCGGCCTGGAGGATACCCGGCATCCGCGCGAAGTCACCCCACGTCGACCTCGAGGCTGTTTTTGAGATCCTCAACTCCCCTTATCGGAACAAAGCATCTGCCCTCGTGCGGCACAACCTCCAAGATTCTATCGGTACTCGAGCAGGGAATACTTCGATTGCGCTTGACCTACCGAATCCCCCTGGGGAGTGCGGCGATCTCCTCTAACAATCCGGCCAACGAAGAGTTTGGCGATGCCCCTATCATCACCTACGACACCCTCAGGCGACGGATGGAACGACTTCGAAGTCTCGGCGTCAAAGCTCCCGCGGACTACCCGCCCAGAAACCTCCCACCAACAAGTGAATGGCTGCAAAGCGTATTGTCCCATATCGAGACGGCTGAACTACTGGCGGATGTTTTTCCGCCAATCTCGATTGAAATCGAGCCACCTCACGAGGTCGGGGACGTAGACATCCGCGTCGAAGGCATCAAAACCTACCATCTCCAGGTCAAAAACTGGATCCCCGAGCATGTTCGCGGAGAAACCGACTCGTTCCCGCTTGAGATGCTAATTCGAAGCGCGCGCTCTCAGGTGCTGGAAGGTTTTGCGCCCGGGAATCCAGCGTCGGCATTCACGAAAATTACCGTTCATTGGGGGAGGGGTGGGGTGCCCGCTTTCAGCGGGATGTCGAATACCGTTCAGAATTCCCGCGGCATTCATGTCACCGTGGTGCAAATTGACCCTCAAATCCTTCAAGAAATGGCTCGCAGAAAACTAAGGAAATCGATTTCAGTCGCCGTGAGTCAGCTCGTAACAGCCGGTCCTGGCGTCGCTGTTCCGGTTATCAATCTGACAAGATACCCCCACGACCAAAGAGCGCTCATCAAGGAAACAAAGCTCTTCCTGCGTGAAGATGGGGCTTTGAGCGTTATTGGGGGGGTTCTCCTGGTAACTCAACGGCCGGGACCGAAGGATCCTCAAACTGGATTGCACTATCCCGAAAGGCGGTTGATCGGCCTCGAAAACCCCAACGTGGCGCGGGAGCGTCGGTTGGATTCAAAGGAATTCAATCCAGGTCTCGCCGAGGAGACCGCCTATGCAGAACAGATGATCGTAATCGACGTGGACCCCCCTCGGCAAGATGTTCTCATCGACGGGCGAGCGATTATCGTCGACGGCGTGCTTTTCGGTTTTCTTCCAGAAGAAACAAGCGTCCCATACGCCATCAGACCCTATGAAAGAAGCCGAGGGTGAACCACCGCTTTCGCACGCGAGGTCCAGAATGCACACTGAAGTGGGAGCTATGGTCACACCTTGGCGAGCACCCACCCAAGCGCCCTGATCCAGCCACGGAGCTCGTCCTTCGTCGTCACAAAGACGATGAGATCAGGAGTCAGTCCGGAGAAGCCGGAAACCCCGTGCTAGGACGCACTTCGTCAAAGTCGTGAAGTCTCGCTCACGAGCGCAGCCGGTCGGGCCTGGGCCAAGGATCGCCGCGTCTCGCGTTCTTGATGCGAAGGCCCAGTGCGACCGACGGACGAGTATCCAGGAAGATTCGGCCGGCTTCGCGGGCCCACGTGGGTGCGTCTTGGGGCAACCGGCGCGCGGCCGATGCGCGTCGCGACGCGACTAGAGAGGTCCAACCCGGGATGTCCCCCCGCCCAGCTTCTCGGATTGCGTAGTTCCCGCCGTTGCGGTACGAGAACCAATCCGGCCCAGGTGGCCTGGCGTAGGAGACGATTGCCAGGAAGTAGAACGAATCCCTCCTGGGAATTAGGAGCACGATGTCCTCCCGTCCCTTCCTCCCGCCGAGTCGAGGAAGGCGACGCGCCATATCGGGAGGGAGTGCCCCGGTGAACAGGACACCCTTCCGGTCGCCGGTCAGACGGTGGGGATTCTCCTGGACGCGCCTGGCGAAAGTCCGTCTCGTCAGATGCTCGCGGTACCGCCGCGGTCTCTCCACCGCGCGACCCGAGGACGCGTCTGGCAGGCGGCAGGTTCTTTCGCGCCATCGGTGGTAGGCCATCGCCGCCGGATACGTCATGCCGATGCAGCACCGAGGATCCGAGGGTTGGCAAGCCACCCGGAGCGTCTCGAGGAACGCAGCGGAGGACAGTCGCCCCCGGACACGCGGACCTGGCGCCATTTTCGTCATGGGCAGGTAGAACCCCGGTCATGACCCTTTCGATGAACTTCGAAGTGCGGCGTGTGTGTCGGACCAGGAAGTCGCTCGGACTCCTCGAGCCGCCCCGGATAGGGCACTCGGAGAATCATGCACTTCGAACCTCACGGGGTCCGCAGTAGCAGGCGGGTTCAGTTCTGAGGAGTCTGGCTGAAAGGTCAGGGACGGTGGCAAGGAAATCTTAGCCCAGCTCTTGTGTATAGTCGTTATGTTGGCAAGGAAGAACGTGAGGTGTTCGGAGTGCGAGAAGCCTGTGCCAATCGGGACCCTCTCGGCGCGGAAGGGAAAGTGCATCCATTGCCGATATGTGATTGCGGCGCAGCTATCGCGATTTTTCTGAGCTTTCCCGGAGAAAACTTGGAAAGGATTTATCCTTCAGATACCATACATTCCTCGTGAGTCAGGCCTTCACGAATCCTTTCGATTTCGAGAAACCAGTCAGAGATCCCGAGCTCTTCGCGGGCAGAACAAAGGAGCTCAAGGAGATAGACTACTACCTTGGGCTATGCCGCGGTGAAAAGCCAGTTTTTCACAACATAGCAATGATTGGCACGAGAGCCGCGGGAAAGACAAGCCTTCTCAACATGATTGAGCACATGGCAGAAGAAAAGAGGATCCTTGCTGTAAAGGTCTCGCTAAATTCTGAATCCTCGACCAACGACGTGACTCTCTTCAAGGAGGTCTTCGACGCGATCATGACTAGGGGAGCAGAAGTAGGAATGTTTGGAGGCATCGTTGGGAAGATATACCGAGCATTCAGAACGGCGGTCGACATGCTCGATGCGAGCGTTGAGTTTCCTCTTCTCTTCGGCACTGCATATATCGGCGTCAAATAAGGCGGCGCTTCGGTTGGTCTGTCGCAGCAGGTTCTTGTTCACGATCTAAAGAAACTTTGGGAAGAGGCCAAAAAGAATGATGTCCCGGCCATCGCGCTGCTGTTCGATGAATGCGACCTTCTAGCCGAGAATGAAGTCCTGTTACAGAAGCTTAGAAACATCTTCAGCGACATCGACGGCTACATGCTGATTTTTGCAGGAACGGAGAGCATGTTCCCGGCGATTAGCGAAGTGTTCTCGCCCATTCCTAGATTCTTCAAGAGGATAGATGTGGGCAACTTCGTCAGCGTTGAAGAGACAAAGGAGTGTATTCTGAAGCCTCTCTCCGAGGAAGAGAAGCAACTTGTGAATTTGGGGAGCGTCACGGAAATCCACATAATAACCGGTGGAAATCCGTACGAAGTCCAACTCATCTCACACTACATGTACAAGAGACACAAGGAGGCCTCGACGCCCCAAATAGCCCTCGATGTCGGTGTCCTCGACAATGTGCTGCTCGAGTTGGAGCGTCTCAGAGAACGGGGAGGCCACGAGGTCGCCGACATTGTGCGACGCTGTTATCCGGACCAGCTAAGAGCTCTCCTGGCCACTTTGGAATGTCCATCAGCAACTATCGAACAACTGTCCCGTTTCATGGTGCTCTCCGAGATCGAGAGTCATTCATTGGATCAATTGAGCAACCAAGTTTCCTATTATGATGCGATTGTTGAGGGACTTATAGGAAAAGTAATCACCGAGGACGCAGAAAGAAGGCTTAGATTCTCCGGTGGCCAGTTTGACGTTCTGTATCTGAAATACTTCGCCTTTTCAAAAGGCATTACCGAATTTCAGTTTGGGATTCCTGACCAGATCGACGCAAGTGTCGAGACAAAACTCACTCATGTCCTGTTGAAAGAACTGCCGGAGTACGAAACGAACGTCAGATTCGATGCCGAAATCCTTCTGCAGGGCCCGAAAGGACCCAAAGCAAAAAGAGTGATTTTCGGGGGAAAGTTCCGCAGCAAAGAGGCGAAGCCTGGGGAATGGGTGACGGTGTTTTCCTTTACACCGGCTGAAATGGAAAGTCGGTTCTATCTTGGCGACCCCAGCTCAATCAGGTTCAGGGCAAACGTTGATTGGCTAAAGACCGGGTTCGTCATTCAAGCCACGGTGAAGGACCAGGCACATCTATCCGCAATCAGCCAGAAAATAGAATCGCTGAGGACCAAACTGCTCGTTCTGGGCATCGAGGTCCTGTTGAGAGATGAAGTTCAAATAACCACGGAAGCAAACGCTCTCAAGGACAAAGGAGACTTCAAGGGCGCGCACGCAAAGTACGACGAAGCGACCCGGATGAATCCAAACTCCGAGATTGCATGGGCAAACAAGGGACTGGCGTTCTTACAAAGGCAAGACTATGGGAACGCGCTGAAATGCTTCGAGAAGTGGACAGAAATCAGGCCTCGGTTGCCTGTTGCTTGGGAGAACAGAGGTAGGGCACTGATACACCTCGGGAATTTCGGGGACGCCCTCGAGTCTCTCCAGAAGGCTGTGGACCTAGGTCCGGAAGTCTGGAGTGCCTGGGACAACCGGGGGCGAGCTCTTCTCAACACCCAGAGCTATGACGCTGCGATCGCGTCATTTAACAGGGCATTGGCATTGAAGCCCGACGACCGTGACGCGGGACTGCTCAAGGGAATCTGCTACTTGAGATTGGGGAGGCATGAAGACGCCCTCGTGTGCTTCGAGGAGTTCCTTCAATACGCGCCCCACCACGTGGAGGCTCTCGCCGAGAAGGCAATCGCTCTCTACGAATTGGGCAAGTTGGATGAGGCGGCTTCCATCATTGGAGGGCTTCTCGCCGCGGATCCGGGGAACCTTGGGCTGATGAATCTCAGGGCGATGGTGCTGAGTCGGAGCGGAGATCAGGAAAAAGCCATTTCGATTTGCAGCGAGATCCTAGCTATGGAGCCGGAGGCGGGCTTCGCCTACTTTAACAGGGCGTGTTTCGAATCGAGACTCGGAAAGCTTGACGAATCCCTTGCGGACCTCGGCAAAGCCATCGAGCTCGATCCTATGTTCTCACAGAAAGCCCTCGACGAGGAAGACTTTCAGAATCTGCGCGGAGACCCGAGGTTCGAACAGTTGGTCAGTTAGATTACTGCGGTGCTCTCGATGAGCAGAAGGAGAGTCGCATTTATGCCTTCAATCCTCTGAGGGAACCGTGATGGGCCGGAAGATCTCGCATGGAATGCTACTTCAACAGCCATGGGCCCGGCTCGTTGCCGAGGGTGTATTCCCTGCACTGGTTCGTTCAATGCCGACAGAGATTCGAGGACCTGTGGCGATAGCTGCCCGAGGATACGACCTGCTTGCCCTGATTGATGGCAGGCTTCCCAACCAGAAAGAGTTCCCCCAAACTGCAATCATTGGGTCAGTCGAGATCTCTGATTGCGATAAGATTTCTCATGGGTCAATCAGAGCGGAACTCAGGAGAAAGTTCGGACCGGAGGCCGCGGGAAAAGTCACGCCCGCACCGACGCGGGAATCCGTCGAGGCGGAGTTCGCTCGGAGAATGGCGAGGAACGCTTCCAGCCGCAGCGAGTTTGGACCTTCTGCCATTTTCGATTCTCTTATGAGGTTCCTCCCAACTTAAGGATGCCCCAAGGAGGCGCGGAGCTATCGTCAAAAAGACGGAGCGACGGGTCCAATGGTTGAACGGCTCTTTCTTTGTCTCCCTCCCGTCGGAGTTCGCACGGGAACACGGCTTAACGAAGGGGAGCGTCGTCCGCGTGTGGTACAACGGGGACCTGCTGATCGAAGCCATCAGGCCCAAAGACCCAGGTCATGGTGGAGATAACCAGGAGAAAGCGGAGGAACTCAGACGGTTCCAGCTTGGACGGGTTAGAGCGCGATGATCGTTTGTCGCAACGCGATCCCGGCCGGGCTTTCCACGGCAACGTATTTCTCCTCGGACTCCGATCGTGTCGTCGCTCGCGAGGAAAGGGAACACTCACGAGTAGTTGGTCGACATGAGACCCGAGAACGGACCCTTGGGGTCCGCTCAAACCCTCTCGGGAACTGCACCAGATGGGTCAGCTCGTCCGGCGTCGAGGATGCCGGATGGGTAGGATTGCTCGGCTCTTTCGTGGGCAGGGGGACCGCGTGACCACGAAAGGCCTGGACGAGCGCACGCAATTCCGCGCGTATGTCCGGCTGAAGTCCGGAGGCACAATCGCCGAGGCGACCCTCGATCGGTACGAGCAGGCCGCCTTCGATGGAACTCGGAACGTCGTGGGCCTCCTCCCGTGGCTCGAGGGGCAACGGCTCAACGCGGAGACCGTCGCCGCATACCACGAGATCGTGCTCCTCCGACGGTACAAGCCGAACTCGCGGGTCCCGATCTGTTCGGGCCTGAACTGGTACCTTCGCTGGAAGAGGATCCGCGACGAGGACGGCGAGAACGTCCGCTTCCCGATCCCCGCGACGGAGGCCGCGGAGAACGCTCGCGTGATTGGGGACGACGAGTACGCCGTCCTCGAGCGGTACTTGCGCGCGAAGGGAGATCTCCGCGAGCTCGCCGCAGTTCTGGTCCAGCGCGACACGGGGATGCGGCCCTCCGACGTCACGACAATCCCGCTCGGGATCCTGGACGTCGAAGGCGAGACACCACGGATCCGCGGCAAGAAGCAGCAGAAGACGCGGACCTTCGTCTCGCCGTACCTGGCGCCGCAGACGGCCGAGGTCCTGCGTCGCTATCTCGAGGCGTACAAGCCGGAGGCGTACCTGTTCGAGATCGCGCCGAGGAAGCCGTTCCACCGCCGATGGATCCTCGAGATCCTGAGGCGCGCCTGCCGGGCCGCGGGACTGCCGGAGGACATCACGTCACGAACGTTCCGCCGGACCCTCGCGACGAAGTGGAAGGGCGACGTCAAGGACCTCCAGGCCCAGGGCGGGTGGGCAGATCCAAAGACGATCTTCAAGCACTACCGGCTCCTGGACGAGGCGCGCCACCTCGAAGGCTTCGAGAAGACGTTCGGGATCAAGGCCAAGCCGGAGCCCGCGGACCTGGAGGATCCGGCGTTCCGATGACCGCCAAACGCAAACGTACATCCCCGAACGGGGGCGTACGGCGGCCACCTGGCCCTCGTCTGTCATTGACATCGAGAGAGTGATCCGCTAAAGAATGCGCGTGTTGGCGCGCGTAAATCCTCCCGCGGAAGGCCTTGCGACTTTCCTAGGAC
>Ga0066710_100007618_pt1 | contig 10381 bp, 10 predicted proteins | sample GraSoiAngelo_159_FD_79666 | JGI IMG/M metagenome (GOLD analysis project Ga0066710, IMG submission 79666) | Grasslands soil microbial communities from the Angelo Coastal Reserve, California, USA - 14_1009_16_40cm | ecosystem: Environmental > Terrestrial > Soil > Grasslands | place: USA...
ACACGAACTTGGAACTGAGAACTGAGAACTGAGAACTGAGAACTGAGAACTTAGAACCAAGGCTCTCAAAAAGCAAAGTTCTCAGTTCTGAGTTCTCAGTTCTAAGTTCGGACTACGGCTCGCGCAATGCCGTGATGGGATCGACGCGCGTCGCGCGGGAAGAGGGAATCGCGGACGCGAGCAGCGCCACCACGGCGAGGACGATCGACACGCCGGCGTACACGGACGGATCGGTTGCGCTGACGCCGAACAGCAGGCCGGCGATGAAACGCGACAGCCCAGCGGCGCCGGCGAGACCGATGGCGATCCCTACCAGCGTCATGACACCCGCCTGCCGCAGGACCAGCGTGAGCACGCTCGCCGGCGACGCGCCGAGCGCCATGCGGACGCCGATTTCGTGCGTCCGCTGCGCGACGAGGTAGGCCATCACGCCGTACAGGCCCGCGCCTGTGAGCACGAGCGCGACGATCGCAAAGCCGGAGACGAGCCAGAGATTCAGACGCCGCGCTGAGACCGATCGCTCGATCAACGTGTCCATCTGCGAGACGACGCCGACCGGCTGACTACTGTCGATCTCTTTCACGGCCGCTCGAATCGTCGGCGCCATCGCCGATGCATCGGCGCGCGTACGCACGACCAGCGTCATCCCGCGCGCCTGACCCCAGAAATTGCTCTGCATGAGCGGCAGGTAGGCTTCGGGATTCGAATCGGCGTCGAGGCCGGCGTGCTTGATGTCGCCGACGACGCCGACGATCTCGATCCACCGCGGCGGCGCGCCGAAGACAAACGTGATGCGGCGCCCGATCGGATTGTCGTCCGGCCAGAATCGTCTGGCTGCGGCCGCATTGATGATGACGACGTCGGGTGACGCCTCGGCGTCGTGGTCGCTGAACAAGCGGCCTCGCACGAGCGGCACGCCGAGCGTCGTGAGATAGCCGGGGCTCACGAGCCGCCAATTCGCACGGACCGGCACCGGGGACTGTCCCGTGCGCCCCTCGATCTGAAAGCCGCTTCTCGAATCGCTGCCGCTGAACGGCAAGGCGGTCACGACGCCCGTGGACTCGACGCCCGGCATTCCGCCGACGCTCGAGCAGCGCCTGGTAGAACGCCACGATCCGTGCGTGGCTGTCGTACCGGTTGCCCGGCAGCGCGAGCGGCGCGGTCACGAGGTTCCGCGGCTCGAAGCCGGGCGAAACGTCGAGCAGGTGCTTGAAGCTGACGAGCAGCAATCCGGCGCCGACGAGCAGCATCAGCGACAGCGCCACTTCGGCGATCACGAGCCCAGCCCGCACGCGGCCGCTGCGAGCGCCCGCGCCGCCGCCGCGTCCATGCTCGTGCAGCGTGGCCGCGGCGTGTTGATCGGACGCGGTCAGCGCCGGGATGACGCCGAACACGAGGCCGGTCACCGCCGAGACGACGAGCGCGACGATCGTCACGCGCGTGTCGATGCCGATGCGGTCGACGCCCGGAAGCCCGAGGAATTGCGCCGGCAGGATGGCGCGGAATGTCGCGATGCTCCATGCCGCGACGAGCAATCCGGCGCCGCCGCCGACGATCGCGAGCAGCAGACTCTCGGTGAGCATCTGCCGGACGAGCCGCCCGCGGCCCGCGCCGAGCGCGATGCGCACGCCGATCTCACGGTGACGTCCCGTCGCTTTGGCGAGCAGCAGCGTCGCGACGTTCGCGCACGCAATCAGCAGCACGAGCGCGACGGCGCCGACGAGCATGAGCATCGCCGGCCGAACCTCGCCCACCATCGCCTCCTGCAGCGGGATGACGTGCGGGAAATGAGCGGCGTTGGTCTGCGGATACGTTTCGCTGAGCCGCTTGCCAATCGCGTCCATCTCCGCGCACGCCTGCTCGAAGGAGACGCCCGCGTTCAGCCGCGCAACGACGTCCATCGAATGCAATGCGCGCATCGAGTCGCCGCCGTCGACCGACGCATACGGGATGATGACGTCGGGCTGCGCCGGCCACCAGAATGTCGCCGGCAGGACGCCGATCACCATCCACGACGTGCCGTTCAACGTGATGCGTTGCCCGACGATCGCCGCGTCCGCGCCGAAACGGCGCCGCCACAACCCGTCGGTCATCAGCACGACGCGGTGCTTGCCCGGCGTTTCTTCCTCGGCGCGGAAATCACGGCCGGCCGCCGGCGCCATGCCGACGACGCCGAGCAGGCCGGGCGTGGCCATCATCGCGCGGATGCGCTCCGGCTCGCCGCTCCCGCTCAAGTTGAGCGGCACCGGCTCGAACGCAGCCATCGCCGCGAAGCTCTTCGCCTCGCGGCGCCAGTCGTAGAAATCGGCGGGGGCGACGACGCCGTGCAGGCGGCCCTCGCGCGGACGCTGCTCCGCGATCGACACCACGCGATCGGCGGCCGGGTACGGCAGCGGCCGCCACAGCACCGCGTCGACGATGCCGAAGATCGCGGTCGTGGCGCCGACGCCCAGCGCGAGCATCAGGACGGCGACGACGGTGAATCCCGGTTGGCGGCGCAGCAGTCGCGCGGCGAAAAGAGCGTCCTGGGTCATCGATTCGAACACCGTGAATCTCCTTGGCGCTTCATCCGCGATGGGCGGCAGCGGCCGGCCGCGCGAGGTTCGCTCCCAGCGAAACGTCAACGCGAGGCGGGCCGCCTGCCACCAGACGATGAGCGACGCACGGAGCACCCCGTCGCGGCGCACACGCGCGACGTACTCTTCTTCCACATCTCCGGCGATCGGCTCGCGTTGATCCGACGGAAGCCCGGCGCGCAGCAGCCAGTCGACGCCGCGAGGCAGGCTCATGCGAGCTTCGCGTCGAGGCCGCGCCACAGCGCGACGAGCTGCCGCCGCGCCTCCTTGAGCGCCTCGATCGCGCGCGGACGCAGCGCGTAGTACCGCTTCGCGCGTCCGCCGCGCTCCGGCGTCGGATCGGCGAGCCGCGATTTCAGATAGCCCTTCGTTTCGAGACGATCGAGCGTGATGTAGATGGACCCGCGCGAGACGGACCGTCCGGTGCAGCGCAGAATCTCCTCGGCAATCGACACCGCGTACGCCTCGTCGTCCAGCCGCAGCACCGCCAGCAGCACGACCTGCTCGAATTCACCTAACGCAGAGACGTCGGTCGCCGCCATGAAGTTCAAATGCTGACATAGTAAGCAAATCAAAGTCAAAAAAAACGCCGCGGCACGAATCTGCACCGCGGCGTTCGACTAACGACTAACGACTAACGACTAAGGACCAACGACTAATTTCCGCGTCCCCGCATCCCGCGTCCCGCGTTTTCCGTCGACGGCGGCACGAGGTTCTTCGATCGGAGATACACGGCGGCGGTGCCGTACATCTCGTTGCCATGGACGATGACGCCGTACAACGCGGCTGCGCGCGTCACTTCGTTCATGCCCGCCTTGACCATCTCGGTGGCGTTCGCATCGGTGACCTGCGCGAACAGGTCGTCGCACAGCGCAAACGAGTCCGCGAGCGCTTTGGTCACTTCGGCTTTGGTCTTCAGATCCTGCTCGAGCTGTTTGCCCTGCATCGGATTCGGCACGCCCTTCATGCCGGAGCACTGCCCGAACTGCGCCTGCGCGATGTGCGCGATCACCTGCGTGTAGGTGCGCGCCTCCGGTGTCGCGCCGGGCTTGAAGTTGTAGTCCGCGTCCGGCATCTTCGCCGCGGCCTGCGTGAAATTCGTCTTGAACGCGTTGTAGCCGCGCTGCAGGCTCGTGGCGAGGCCGATTTTCTGACCCTGGCCGCCGCCGGGCGGCTGCGCGAACGTGGTGATCGCAAAGATGACGACGAGAGCCGACACAAGACACGTGACGCGTTTCATCGAGATGCTCCTTGGATGCAAACAAAGACCGGGCACTGTAGCACGTTAGGCGGCTTGAGTTCCTCCAGACGGTCCGCTCCGGATCTCGCCCGGCGTCGAACAATCGAGGCCGGTCGCCGGCAGCGAGAAGCGGCGCGACCACCAGTGCGGCCGCGCGAAGACCGCCTTCAAGCTGCGATCGGTCGGGTTCAAGTCGACGCCGACGAAGCGGCCGACTTCGCGTCCCGCGCGCCGCACCCGCACCGCGCGGCTCAGGAGGACGACGTCGGGAACCGCCGGCAACGGCGGCACCTCCGCATTCGGCCGCAACTCCACTTCCCCATCGTCGTGCGTGAGATCGATGCTGGCGAGCGGTCGGGTCATCGCCTGCGGTCCGAGCTCGCCGTCCGGGCTGAAGATGATCCGTCGAATCCGAAGACCGGCGGGCTCGAGCTCGAATCCCGCCAGATGTCCGACGCGATGGCCGTGCTCGCGAACGTGAGACCCGAGCAGCAATTCCATGGGAACCTCCGCGTTCAAGAAGGATGACGCGATCGGGCCGTGATTGTACGAAAGCCGCTACTCGTACCGCAATGTCTCGGCCGGATCGGTCCGGCTCCCGCGGCGCGCCGGCCCGTAGGCGGCGGCGAGCGCCGCGCCGAGAAGTCCCAACGAGACGACGGCGAAGGTCAGCGGATCGGCGGGCGAGACTTCGAACAGCAGCGATCGGAACGCGCGTCCGACGGCGAACGCGATCGGCAAGCCGATGGCGAGGCCGGCCACGGCGAGGCGCGCGCTCGACGCGAGCACCATCGCGACGATGTCGCGCGGCGAGGCGCCGATGGCGAGACGCACGCCGATCTCGCGCGATCGCTGCCGCACCGCGCACCAGAATGCCCCGTAGACACCCACGAGCGCGAGGATGACGGCCACGCCGGCGAGCGCCGACATCAGAAGGGTCGCGAATCGGACGCGTGAATGCTCGTCGGCAATCACGTCAGCGGCGCTTTCAACCTCGACCGGCGCGCCAGGGAGGATCCGCCGGACGAGCATCGGGAGATTCGCCGCGATGCGATCCGGGTTCGACGATCGCAACACCAGCACCGACCTGGAGAGCTGCGGCGACTGCGACCGTGGCGTGTAGAAGACCAGCGCGCCGCGCGGCGAGTCGAATCCGCCGTTCAGCACGTCGCGCGCAACGCCGACAACCGTCAACCAGGGATCATGCGCGTCCAATCGAAATTGCTGGCCGATGGCGTCCGTGTTCGGCCAGAACGATCGCGCGAGCGCACGGCCGACGATCGCGACAGGCAGCCGTCCGTGCGCATCGATCACCTCAAATGGCCGGCCGGCCACGATCGGAATGCCGAGCGTCACGAAGAAACTCTCGTCGACGGCGGCAGATGAGAGGATCGCGTCGGGGTCCGCGACGGCACGGTGATCGGCGAGCTCGAGATTGCCGGCCAACGTGAAGTTCATGTGCGGTGGCATGCAATCGGCCAGCGTCGCGGCCATCACGCCGGGCTGCTTCACCGCCTCCTCCTTGAGTTGCTGCAGCGACGCCTCGGTCGCGGCGCCATCGCCGAACCGCCATTTCGGGAGCGCGATCTCGGCGAGCGTCACTCCTTCCGGACGAAATCCGACGTCGACGCGCATCAGCCGGATGAACCCGTTCACGAGGAGGCCAGCGGCCGTCAGGAGCACGAGAGCAGCCGCGAGCTGCACGATGGTGAGCCCGTCTCGCATACGCACGCGCGAGGTGGCGTGCGACGCAGTCGGCACGAGGACGCTCGGGACGTCGCGTCTCGTCGCGTGGACGAGCGGCGCAATCGCCGCGCCGCATCCGGCGACGAACGAGACGCCCACCCCGAACACCAGCGCGCGCCAGTCGATCGCGATCGGCCGCAGGCTCTGATACGACATCATGTACGGGACGCCGTTCACGATTGCCGCGAGCGCCCACCGCGCAAGCACCAGCGCCGCCACGGCGGCGACCGACGACCACAGTAGCGCCTCGACGAGCAGCTGCCGCGCCAGCACGAGCCTCGATGCACCGAGCGATTGGCGGACGGCGAGCTCCGCGCGGCGGCGAACCATTTCGCTGAGCACGATGTTGCCCGCATTGGCGATGGCGATGAGGAGCATGCAGAAGACGCCGCCGAGCATGATCGAGATCGCGCGCGAGGTACCCACGCTGACGGCGACGAGCGGCGCGATCCTCAGCTCAGGGAGCCGAAGCTGCTCGCGAAAGCCGTGCGTCGTCGACGCGATCAGCGCGGCAGCCTGATCGAACGTCACGTCGCCGCGCAGCCGCGCGATCGCGCGAACGCGCGCCGGCGGTCCTGGCGGCGCGTACGGCAGCCAGAGACTGACGCGACCCACAGGAAACTCGAATCCTGCCGGCATCACACCGATCACCGTATACGGCTGACCGTCGAGACGAATCGACCGGCCGATCGCGTCAGGCGCCGAGTAAAAGCGCGTTCGCCACAGATCGTTCGCGAGAATGGTGACGCGTCGTTCGGTGTCAGCGGCCTCGAAGTCGCGACCACGCAGCGGACGCGCGCCAAGTTCCGAGATCAACCCGGGCGACAGGCTTCCGATCGTGACTTCTTCCGCATCGTCGTTGGCGCCGATGACCGCAGAGGTCATCGCCCAGCTGTGCAGCGCCGAGACGACCTGCGCTCGCGCGCGCCACGCGTCGAGAGCGGCCACCGGAACGGTGATTTGGCTCGGCTGCGACGGTGCGGCGTACGCACGCAGATGCACGAGGCGATCGGGATCGCGAAACGGAACAGGATGCCAGAGGATGGCGTCGGCGACGCTGAAGACGACTGTCGTCGCCGCAACGCCGATGGCGAGCGTGAAGACGATTAACGCCGAGACGCCCGGTCGCCTCGCAAACAATCGGAGCGCGAACCGGGCGTCTCGGAACAACTCACCACGCCCACGCGTAGGCTTCGACGCGCGGGTCGGCGCCGGCGCTGAGCACGCCGTTCGTGCCGACGACGATCGCGCCGTTCGAGCCCTGCGTCCAGGGACCGGTGACGCGGAGCTTGTGGCCGCGCGACGTCAACGCCTGGCGCGTCGCGTCGGGAATCCGCGATTCGACCGAGCTCTCGCCGGGGTACATCGTGTGCGGGAACGGCGACGCCGGGAAGCTGCGCGTCGACCAGCGCGGCGCTTCGATCGCCGCCTGCACGTTCATGCCGAAGTCGACCACGTTCATCAGCGTCTGGATCGTGCGCATCACCTGATCGTCGCCGCCCGGACTGCCGGTGATCATGAACGGCTGGCCGTCCTTCATCACGAGCGTGCTCTGCAGCGTGCTGCGCGGACGCTTCCCCGGCTCGAGCGCATTCGGCTCGCCGGGAACGAGCGAGTAGTAGTCGCCGCGACAGTTGAAGATGATGCCGGTGTTGCCCATCACCACGCCGGTGCCGAAGCCGCTGTGCAGGCTCGGCTCGAAGCTCACCATGTTGCGATCCTTGTCGACGAGCGCGAGATAGCTCGTGTCGCCCTCGTGATCGCTCTCGCCGTCGAGGTTGACGTGGACGTCGCGCTCCGGTTGATCGCTCGTCTTCGGCAGCGGCGATCCGGGCCGCAGCTCGAGCGAGGCCTGCTGCGGCGCGATCAGCTTGCGCCGCTCGCGCGCGTAATCCTTCGACAGCAGCGCGTCGTACGGAATCTTGACGAAGTCCATGTCGCCCATGAACTTCTCACGGTCCGCCATCGCGAGCTTGATCGCCTCGATGCTCGTGTGGATGTAGTCGGCGCTGTTCAGTCCCATCTTCTTGACGTCGTAGCCTTCGAGCAGATTCAACGCGATCAGCTCCGCGGGCCCCTGACTCGCCGACGGATTCTTGTAGACCTGATAGCCGCGGTAGTCGACCGAGATCGGCATCTCGATCTTCGCCGTGTATTCCGCGAAGTCCTCGTAGCGGAACAGTCCACCGTGCTCTTCGGAGAACTTCGCCATCTCCCGCGCGATGTCGCCTTTGTAGAAGCGATCGCGCGCCGCCTTCAACGCTTCATGGCGTCCCTTCGGCTTGGCGCTCTTCTCCGAGTCGACGAGCTTCTTCAAGGTGTTGGCGAGATCGACGTTCTTGAAGATGTCGCCCGCCTGCGGCGGCGCGCCGGGCATGTAGACGCGCATCGTCGACGGATACTGCCGAATCTTTTTCGTGTTCGCGATCCCGCGCGCCAGCTTCTCGCTGAGCGGGAATCCTTCTCCGGCGAGCTGGATGGCGGGCTGCAGCACCTGCTCGAACGTCATCGTGCCCCAGTTGTCGAGCAGGAGGTACCACGCGTCGACGACGCCGGGAATGCCGCCGGCGAGCAGGCCATCGCTGTTTGGCAGCTTGCCGCCGTTGTTCTTCTGATACCACTCGATCGTCGCCAGCTTCGGCGCGCGCGGCTCCGCGTTGATCGACACCACGCGCTTGCCTTTCGCGTCGTAGAGCAGAATCAGCGCATCGCTGCCGACGCCGTTCGACGGAAAGTCGGTGACCGCTAGCGCCGCCTGTCCGGCGACCGCGGCATCGAAGGCGTTGCCGCCCGCCTCCAGAATCCGGCGGGCCGCTTCGGTGGCTTCCGGCTTCATCGACGTCACCGCCGCCTGACGGCCGCGGATCACCGGCCGCATCGTCGACGACGAGTCGTCGTCCTGGGCGAACGCACCGGCGGTAAACGCGAGAACGAGAGTGGCTGCGAGAAGCGAATGACGCATACGACCTCCAGCACGAGGTTCACGCTCGGATGTGTGACCGGATAATAGCGGATCTTGACCCTGACGTTGCGTCAGGCTGGACGATTGTAGAGGGGCTGACGCGAGGCCATGGGCGTCTACCGGATTCAGGAGTTCGCAAAGCTTGCAGGCGTTACCGTGCGCGCGCTGCACCACTACGACCGGCTCGGTCTCCTGAAACCGAGCGGCCGATCGCGGTCCGGCTACCGGCTCTACCGTGACTGCGATCTCGTCCGCCTCGAGCAGATCGTCGTCCTGAAGCTCCTCGGGCTGCCGCTGAAGGAGATCGCGCGCGTGCTGAAGCGTGAGTCGTCCCTCGCCGACACGCTGCGGCGGCAACAGGCGGTGCTGGCCGAGAAGCGGAAGCACCTGGACGCCGCGATCGACGCGATTGGCCGCGCCGAGCGATCGGTCCGATCGGATCGCGAACCGGATTGGACGCTGTTCACGCACATCGTCAGGGAGATCGAGATGCAGAACACCAACGAGTGGTCGAAGAAGTACTACAGCCCAGAGGCGCGCGCGAAGGTCGACTCGCGCCGGCAGCTCTGGTCGCCGGAGCTCCAGGAGCGCGTGACCGGCGAGTGGACGGCGCTCGTCGCCGACGTCGAGGCCGCGCTCGGCGAGGATCCCGCGAGCCCGAAGGCGCAGGCACTCGCCGCGCGCTGGCGGCGTCTCGTCGAAGGCTTCACCGGCGGCGACCCCGAGATTCAGAACGGACTGAACAAGATGTGGGCCGACCAGGAGAACTGGCCCGCGTCCGAGCGCCAACGTTTTCAGATCAAACCCGAGATCCAGGACTTCATCGTCAACGCCATGCACACATCGAAGCGATCGTGATGGCGTCGGCGCGACGTGCGAGAATGCGCGCGTGACGCTCGAAGAATTCCGGACGACGCTCGCGCAGTCGTCGCCGCCCGAAGTCGCAGCGCCGCTGCGCGCGCTCTGGCACGACGGTCGCGGTGAGTGGGACGCGGCGCACGCCGTCGCCCAGGACATCGACGATGCGACCGGCGCGTGGATACACGCGTACCTCCATCGGAAGGAAGGCGACCTCGGGAACGCGGCGTACTGGTATCAGCGCGCCAGTCAACCCGTCGCCGCCGATTCGCTCGACGCGGAATGGGCGCGGATCGTCACCGCGTTGCTCGCCGCCAGTCAGCCGTCCTGATTCAGCCGTCCTGATTCAGCCGTCCGATCTCATCTGGCCCGCTCCGTGCATTTCCGATCGCAGGGGAGGCAACGTGAAGCTCATCGGTATCTTGCTGATCGTGTTCGGCATCGTGGCACTGGCTGTCGGCGGAATCCGGTACACCACGCGTGAGAAGGTCCTCGATATCGGACCAATCGAGGCGACCGCCGAAAAACATCACACCGTGCCGTTGTCGCCGATCGTCGGCATCGCGTCAGTGGCCGGCGGCATCGCCCTCGTGCTCGCGGGTTCGCGAACGCGCGTATAGCGCGTCGGCGACATCACAGGCACTTGAACACGCGTGGCGTCGCGCCGCGCGTCAGCGTGAAGGTTCCGACATCCTGTTGTGTGTCGGCCAGCGTGACGATCAGTCGCAGCGAATCGCCGCTCATCTGACCTCGATAGCGAGCCGGATGTCGATCGGGCGGCTCGTCCTGACGGACCGGACCGCCGTGCTCACGCACGTGTGTGCCCGTGAGTGTGAAGCGCCCATCGCGGTCCGTGACGAGCGGCTCGTCGATGGTCCCGTGCGCGCAGTCGTATTCGATGGCTGCACCCGCAGATGTGACGTCGAGGCGGATGCCGGGACCGCCCCACGTGCCTGCCGGGACGCGGTCGTCATTGCTGATCGGATTTCCGCAACCGAC
>Ga0066710_100007619_pt1 | contig 10380 bp, 7 predicted proteins | sample GraSoiAngelo_159_FD_79666 | JGI IMG/M metagenome (GOLD analysis project Ga0066710, IMG submission 79666) | Grasslands soil microbial communities from the Angelo Coastal Reserve, California, USA - 14_1009_16_40cm | ecosystem: Environmental > Terrestrial > Soil > Grasslands | place: USA...
AGTTCGTCGCACTGGGCCCCCGTCGCATCCTGGCGATTCTGGTCGACCGATCGGGCGTGATCCACAACCGAATCGCCGAGATGTCCGAGGACTTCACGCAGGAAGAGCTGGATCGGATCGGGCGGTACCTCGTGGTGGAGTTCCAGGGAAAGACCCTCACCGAGATCCGGGCCGGCCTGCTGGATCGGATGAGGCAGGAGAAAGCGGCCTTCGACACCCTGCTCTCGAGGGCCATCGCTCTCGGGAACCAAGTCCTTCAGGCGCCGGAGGAAAAGGATGAGAAGCAGGTCTATCTTCGCGGCACTCCCAACATTTTGCAGCAGCCGGAATTCGCTGACATGGATGAGATGACACGCCTCTTCGAGACCTTCGAAGCGAAAGGAAAGCTCGTCAAAATCCTGGATGAGGTGATGGCTCAGGACGGCCTGCGCGTGGTGATCGGCTCGGAGCACCCGGATCCCGACCTGGCTCACATTTCCCTGATCGCCTCCCCCTATAGGGTGGCCGACCGGATCGGGGGATCCCTGGGGATCCTCGGGCCAACCCGGATGGAATACGCCCGCGCCATCGCCCTCGTGGACTACATCTCCAAACTTTTCAGCAGAATATTGACCGACCCCCCCGCCTGACCTATATTACGCGCGGGAATCCTATGGGTGAAAAACGGTCGAAGAAAAAACGCGCCGAAGAACCGGCTCCTGTCGTGGAGGAGTCGGATGCCGGCGAGGGAGATTCCTCCATCGAGATCCTGGAGGTCGTCGGAGTCGATAAGGACGACTCAGGGCCGAACCCGCCGAAACCGGCTTCCGCAGGTGCTTCCGGGGAAGAAGACGATTCGATTCCCTATTCCCGCAAAGAGCTCTATGACATGCTCTTGCGCAAGCAGGCGGAATTCGAAAACGCGAGGAAGCGGTTGGACCGCGAACGGGAGGACGGGCGCCGACAGGTTTGGTTCGACCTTCTCCGCCGTCTCCTGCCGGTCGTGGACAACCTGGACCGGGCCCTCATCGAGTCGAGTCCCTCGCATTCCGGCGCCCTGCGCGAGGGAGTGGCGTTGACGATGCAGCAGATGAAGGAGATCCTGGAGCGGGAAGGGTTGCAGGAGATCACCGCGGTCGGGGAACGGTTCGACCCGCATCTTCACGAAGCGGTCGAGACGCGCTGGGTCGAGGGATTCGAGGAGGGAGTCGTCCTGGAGCAGCTGCGCAAGGGGTACCTGTTCCAAGGACAACTGCTGCGCCCGGCCCTGGTCAGGGTCTCTGCGAGGGGCGACAAGGGAGCGAGGGAAGATGAAGCCTAACCCGGACGCACAAGGAGGGACGGCTGCGCCATGGGCAAAGTAATCGGCATCGATCTGGGAACTACCAATTGCTGCGTCGCGGTAATGGACGGGGGGGCGCCGCAGGTCGTGCCCAACAAGGACGGCGGCCGGACGACTCCTTCCATCGTGGGCTTCACCGAGAAAGGGGAAAGGCTCGTCGGCCAGATCGCCAAGCGTCAGGCCGTCACGAATCCCCGCAATACGATCTATGCCGTCAAGCGGCTCATCGGGAGGAAGTTCAAGTCACCCGAGGTTCAAGCGGCGTTGCGCTTTCTTCCGTACGAGGTCACCGAGGCGGCCAACGGCGACGTGCGGCTGAGGGTGCGGGACCGTGACTACTCGCCCCCCGAAATCTCGGCCATGATCCTGGCCAAGCTGAAGGAAATGGCCGAGGAATACATGGAAGCAGAGATCAGCGAGGCGATCATCACGGTGCCGGCCTACTTTGACGACAGCCAGCGGCAGGCCACGAAGGACGCGGGCCGCATCGCGGGACTCAAGGTCTCCCGGATCATCAACGAGCCGACGGCCGCCTCGCTCGCCTACCGTCTGAACGAGCAATCCGAGAAGAAGATTGTCGTTTATGACCTGGGGGGCGGCACCTTCGACGTATCCGTCCTCCAACTGGGCGATGGTGTCTTCGAAGTCAAGGCGACCAGCGGGGACACGTTTTTGGGCGGGGAGGATTTCGACCAGCGGATCGTGGACTGGATGCTAGGCGAGTTCCAGAAAAAGGAGGGGATCGACCTTAAGGGGGACCGGCTGGCGCTGCAGCGGCTCAAGGAGGCCGCCGAGAGGGCCAAGTGCGAATTGTCCCAGGAGACCCGGGCTGAAATCAGCCTCCCCTTCATCGCCGCCGACGCCAAGGGCCCCAAGCACCTGAATTGCGTCCTGACTCGCGCCCAGTTCGAGGAACTGGTTTCCGATCTCGTCGACCGGACCCGACAGCCCTGTCTGGAGGCGCTGAAAATGGCGGGACTCCAGCCCTCCGACATCAACGAGGTCCTCCTCGTCGGGGGGCAGACCCGCATGCCGAAGGTCATCGAAGCGGTGAAGTCCATTTTCGGCCGGGAGCCGAGCCGGGACAAGAACCCCGAAGAGGTGGTGGGAATCGGGGCTTCCATCCAGGGCGGCATCCTCCAGGGGGAAGTCAAGGACATGGTGCTTCTGGACGTGACGCCCCTCTCCCTGGGGATCGAAACCCGGGGGGGAATGTTCACCAAGCTCATCGATCGGAACACCACGATTCCCACCAAGAAGACCAAGATCTTCACGACGGTCGTGGACAATCAGGCCAAAGTCGAGGTCAACGTTCTGCAGGGTGAGCGGGAGATCGCCTCCTACAACAAATCGCTGGGTCGCTTCGAGCTGATCGGGATCCCTCCGGCTCCCCGGGGAGTCCCGCAGGTCGAGGTGAGCTTCGACATCGACTCGAACGGCATCGTCCATGTCTCGGCGCGGGACCAGGCCACGGGCCGGCAGCAGCAAATCGTGGTCACCCCGTCGGGGGGTCTTTCGGAAAAGGAGATCGGCGAGATCATCGAGGATGCCAAGCGACACGCGGAGGACGACCGGCGGAAGGCGGATCTGAACCGCGTCCAGGCCCGATTGGAGGGACTCCTCGAGTCGAATCTGAAGAGCTTCACCGAATTCGGGACGCTGCTGGACGCCGAGCTGCAGGGAACGGTGCGCCGGATTCTCGAAAACGCCAAGAAGGCGCTCCAAGGCTCCTCCATCTCCGAGAGCAACAAATGCCTGGAGAAACTCGGTGAGGCCTCGGCGATTCTGACGGAAGTCATCCTGTACAATCCGGCGGGAGGCCAGCGCGCGGCAAGCGGGGGAGGCGGCGACGATCCGGGCCCTTCGGGTCCGGAGACCTAGCATCCGGAATCCCGTCCGCCGCCGGGCGGGCGGAAGCACATGGGTAGGCCGCGGGGGCGGCCACGGGAAGTTGAACCGGGAGTCCAGTCCTTGAGCAAGCGAGATTACTACGACGTCCTGGGTGTGCCCCGGGATGCCGGAGAGGCCGAGATCAAGAAGGCCTACCGTCAGCTCGCCGTTCGCTACCATCCCGACAAGAATCCCGGTGACAAGGCCGCGGAGGAGAAGTTCAAGGAGGCGGCCGAAGCCTACTCCGTCCTCAGCGATCCGGCCAAGCGCGCGAACTACGACCGCTTCGGCCACCGGGCTCCGGGCATGGGGGTATTCAGCGGCTTCGACCCCGAGATTTTCGCCGATTTCGGCGACATCCTGGGCGACTTCTTCGGACTCGGAGATCTGTTCGGCGGTGCCCGTCGGGGGGGACGCCGTGGCTCGAGCCGGGGTGCGGACCTGCGATACGAGCTGGAGATGGATCTCGATGAAGCGGCCCGCGGGTCGGAAACTTCGATCCAGATTCCACGGCTTGAAACCTGTCCCACCTGCCGCGGGAACGGCGCCGCGGATCCGGACGCTATCGTGCCGTGCGATCTCTGCCATGGGCGTGGCACCCTGCACCTGCAGCAGGGGTTCTTCAGCATGACCCGGACCTGCGACCGATGCGGCGGCAGCGGTCGCGTCATCCGGAATCCGTGCGCGGCGTGCCAGGGCAAGGGTCGGGTTCCGAAGGAACGGACCATTCGAGTCCGCATCCCGGCGGGGGTGGAAGATGGCGCCCAGCTTCGTTTGGCGGGAGAAGGGGAAGCGGGAATCGGTGGTGCCCCTCCCGGGAATCTCTATGTGGTCATCCGGATTCCGGAGCATCCCATCTTCAAGCGCGACGGACGGGATCTTTACAGCGAGCTTCCCATCACGGTTTCGCGAGCCTTCCTCGGCGGGGAAGTGAAGGTCCGGACCCTCGAGGGGACGGAGGTTCTCCGCGTCCCGGAAGGAACCCAGACCGGCTCGACGTTCCGGCTGAGGGGGAAAGGGATGCCCTCCGTCAACGGCTCAGGCCGGGGGGACCAGTACGTGACCGTTCGCATCGTGACTCCACGGCCGTCCAACAAGAAGATGAAGGACGTATTCAAGCAGCTGGCGGAGCTGGAGGGCGATGAGCCCGCGGTGACGGGCCGTGATTTCATCGGGAAGGTGAAAGATTTTTTCGTCTGATCCCGCCAGATCCCGCTCCGGCCGACCTTTCCTGAGTCAGACAGAAAGGCATGTCGGTTGAATCCACGCTTCCATCTGCCCGAAGCTCGGCAGCCGGGCCAGATCCTGTCGGTTTCGGGCCAGGAATTCCACCACCTTCGGAACGTCCTGAGACTGGCCTCCGGTGATTCTGTCTCCGTATTCGACGGAGTGGGTCGCGGCTTTCTGGGGAGGATTCTTGGAATCACCCGGCGAGAAGCGCGGATCCGCCTGGAAGCGGTCGAGGAACCGCCTCCCGAGTCCCCGCTGGCCATCACGCTCCTCGTGGGCGTTCCCAAGGGGGAGAAGCTGGAGCTGGTGATCCAGAAGGCGACGGAGTTGGGAGTCATGGCGATCCAGCCGGTCTCGACCCACCGCTCTGCGGTTCGGTCCGTTTCGGGTCGTGAAGAAGGACGGCTTGCGCGGTGGCGCCGGGGCGCTCTGGAGGCCTGCAAACAGTCGGGTCGGAGTCGGATTCCGATCCTGGAGCCTCCGCGATCCCTGAAGGCAGCGCTCTCTGGATCCCCCTCCGGGATTCGGATAGTCCTCGACCCGCTGGGGGATCCCCTGGAGCGCCTCCTCGTGGAGCAGGCGCGAGAGTCGGGATCGAGCGTCCTGGCCATCGGTCCGGAAGGGGGTTGGAGCCCCGAGGAGATTGGGACGTTCCAGGACGCCGGGTTCGTGCCGATCTGTCTGGGACCCAGGACCCTTCGGAGCGAGACGGCGGCCATCGCCTCGACGGCTCTTCTCCAGTTTCTCGCCGGGGACCTTGGCTTCGGGATAAGACGCACAAAATAAAGACCTAATCCGGTTGACTTCGCTTTGCGCGGGCCCTACATTTGCCCGCGTTGGGGGACCACCCACGGAGGAACCGGATGCAGATCAACGACCTGCTGAAAATCGCCACGGAGCGGAAGGCGTCGGATCTTCACCTCAAGGTCGGGAGCCATCCGGTCATCCGCGTCAACGGTAAGCTGATGCCCCTGGCCGAGCTGAGTCGTCTCACCCAGGAGGACACCATTGCCATGGCGTTCTCCATCATGAGCGGACGGCAAAAGCAGAAGTTCAAGGATCATTTCGAAATCGACATCGCCTACTCGGTCCCCGGACTTGGTCGCTTCCGCGTGAACATCTTCCAGCAGCGCGGGACCGTCGGCCTGGTCCTCCGCGTCATCCCGGCCAAAATCCTGACGTTCAAGGAGCTCCTACTTCCTCCGGTCATCGAGACCATCTCCGATGAGGCGAGGGGGTTGATCCTGGTCACCGGAACCACCGGGTCGGGAAAATCGACGTGCCTGGCCGCCATGATCGACTACATCAACAGCACACGGACCGAGCACGTGATGACCGTCGAGGACCCGATCGAGTTCCTCCATCGCGACAAGAAGAGCCTCGTCAACCAGCGCGAGGTTGAGGTGGACACCAAGAGCTTCGCCGGCGCGCTGCGCAGCGCGCTCCGCCAGGACCCGGACGTGATCCTGGTGGGTGAAATGAGAGACTACGAAACCATCGAAACGGCGCTCACTGCGGCCGAGACGGGGCACCTGGTCCTGAGCACCCTCCACACCCTGGACGCCACGGAGACCGTCAACCGAATCATCTCGGTGTTCCCGCCGCACCAGCAAAAACAGATCCGGCTGCAGCTGGCGGCGGTGCTCAAGGCGGTCATCTCCATGCGCCTCCTCCCGCGGGCCGACGATCGAGGGCGCGTGCCGGCGGTGGAGGTCCTCCGGACCACCGCCTACATCCGGGACTGCGTCGAGAACAAGGAAAAAACGAAGCTTATCCGGGACGCCATTTCGCAGGGAACGTCCCAGTACGGGATGCAAACCTTCGACCAGTCGATCTACACTCTCTACAAGCGGGAGCTCATCACCATGGAGGAGGCCCTGCGCCGAGCCACGAACCCCGACGAGTTCAAGCTCAGGCTCCAGGGAATCGAGTCCACGGCCGATGCCTCCAGCCGCGAGATGGAGGGAACCCTGCGGAGCGGCGGCGAGACAGCTCGCGGAAACGCCGCCTTCGAACTTTCCCGGGCCAAGTTCAGCAAGAGCTGACCTAAGGCTGTCCGCTCCCTCCTCCCGCACTGCGTTTTCCCCGCCTGAGGTGCCGGGCGCGGGAGGCGCGGCCTGCTGTCAACCCCGGGGTAGTGGCGAGAGGGGGCCATTGCGATGAAGTCCGTCAATCGGGAATGGAAGGGCGACGCCGTTCGATCGGCGTTTCTCCATTTTTTCGCGGAGCGGGGGCACCAAGTGGTGCCCAGCTCGCCCCTCGTCCCCGCCAACGACCCCACGCTCCTCTTCACCAACGCCGGAATGAACCAGTTCAAGGAAGTCTTCCTCGGGAGGGAGCGGCGCGCCTATCGACGCGCCTGCTCGGTCCAGAAATGTCTCCGCGTGTCGGGAAAGCACAACGATCTGGAGCAGGTGGGCCGAACGGCCCGCCACCACACTTTCTTTGAAATGCTGGGGAACTTCTCGTTCGGGGACTACTTCAAAGAGGAAGCGATCCTGCTGGCCTGGGAACTCATGACCGAGGTCTACCGGCTCGACCCTTCACGGCTCTGGGTCACGGTTTTCCGGGAAGACGAAGAAGCCTTCCGGATCTGGAAGGAGAAGGTCCATGTGCCGGCGGACCGCATCCTCCGGATGGGGGAGGAGGACAACTTCTGGTCCATGGGGGAAACAGGGCCGTGCGGTCCCTGCTCCGAGATTCACATCGACCGAGGAGAAGCGCACCGCTGCCGCCGGCCGGACTGCGGCGTGGGCTGCTCCTGCGACCGGTTCATGGAGCTTTGGAACCTGGTGTTCATGGAGTTCGATCGGCGGAAGGACGGAACGCTCTCACCCCTGGCCGCCCGCGGCGTCGACACAGGAATGGGCCTGGAACGGATCGCCTCGGTCCTCCAGGGGGTGGAGAGCAACTACGACACGGACCTCCTGCGGCCGGTTTTGGAGGCAGCATCGCGGCTGACCGGGACAGCCTTCGGGGCCTCGCCCGCGACTGACGTGTCCCTGAGGGTCATCGCCGACCACCTGCGCGCGGTAACGTTCCTCTTGGCGGACGGTGTCCTCCCCGCCAACGACGGGCGAGGATACGTCCTACGCCGGATCCTGCGGCGCGCCATCCGTCATGGTCGGATGCTGGGGACCTCCGAGCCATTCCTCGCCCGCCTCACGAAGCAGGTGATCGATCTGAATGCGGCCGCCTACCCGTCCCTGGTGGAGGCCAGGGATTTCGTCGCGGAGGTCTGCCTGCGCGAGGAGGAGCGGTTCGCCTCGACCCTCAGCGTGGCCCTCGGGCTTTTCGACGGTCTCGTCACGAACCTCCGCGGGAAGGGAGAGACGAGAGTCCCGGGCGATCAAGCGTTCCGTCTCTACGACACCTTCGGTCTCCCCCTGGACCTCATGGTGGACGAAGCGAACAGCCTGGGTGTCTCTGTGGACATTCCCGGATTCGAAGCGGAAATGGAAAAGCAGCGCGCCCGGGCGCGCAAGTCCTGGAAAGGCGCGACACCGGTCGTCGGTGGGGCCTACGCCGATCTGGCCTCCTCTCATCCCACCCGATTCCTCGGCTACGGCCAGCTGGCGGTGGACGGGTGCCGGATTCTCTCACTCCGGGTCGCGGATAGCTTCGTCGAGGTTCTCGGGGAGGAAGATGCCGGCGAAGCGGTCCTGGACGCCACCCCGTTCTATGCCGAATCGGGCGGGCAGGTCGGCGACATGGGCTGGGTGGTCGGACCGGAGGGTCGCGCGCAGGTCCTGGACTGTAGGATTGGCGCGCCCGGGGTTCGCGTCCACTCCCTTCGCGTCCTCTCGGGGGCGTTGAAAAGGGGGGACGCCGTGGCCATTCAGGTCGACGCCGGGCGCCGCGCAGAGACGGCCCGCCACCATACCGCGACCCATCTCCTTCATGCGGCGCTAAGGGACGTGATCGGAACCCACGTGAAGCAAGCTGGCTCGTTGGTCGCGCCGGACCATCTCCGGTTCGATTTCAGTCATTTCGCGCCGGTGGCGCCTCCGCTGGTGGGCCAGGTGGAGGACCTCGTGAACGAGGTCATCCGGAACGATGAAGAGGTGTCCGTCCAGGAGATGCCCCTCGATGACGCCCTGGCTCTCGGCGCCATGGCGCTCTTCGGCGAGAAGTACGGGGAGCGGGTCCGGGTGATCCGGATTGGCGATTTTTCCATCGAGCTCTGCGGCGGGACCCACACCATTAGAACCGGGGAGCTGGGCCTGTTCAAGGTCACGGGGGAGCGTGGGGTTTCCTCCGGGGTGCGTCGGGTCGAGGGGCTGAGCGGAGAGGCGTCGCTCAGGCGTTTCCGGGAGGACGCGGCGATCCTGGGACAGCTTCAGCAAGTTTTCAACGTGGATCGCTCCGCGATCCCGGAAGGTGTTGAACGTGTCCTCCAACAGAACCGGGCGCTCGCCCGGGAAGTGGAAAAACTCCGGCTCCGCCTCGCCACGACGGGAGGTGCCGAGGGAGAACCGCGCATCCACGAAGTGGGGGATGTAAAGGTCCTCCCGCTGTACGTCGAGGGAGTGGACAAGAAGGGGCTGCGGGAACTGGCCGATCGGCAGCGCGGCCAGGTCGGCCGGGGCGTCATCGCCCTCGGGACCAACCCGGAGCCGGACCGGGGGATGCTTCTGGTGGCCGTCACGCGGGATCTCGCGGGAACCCTCGACGCCCGGATGATCGTCGGCGAGCTGGCGCGAGAGTTCGATGGCCGGGGCGGCGGCAGGGCCGACCTGGCGGAGGCGGGCGGACGGTCCGACCCCGACGGGATTCGGCGGGCTCTTGAACGGACGCCTGACGTGGTCTCCCGTCAGATTCACGGGGGGAAGCGGTGAGGGCGGACCCCCTCCGCAGCGTGGCCGGGTTGTTCCTTCCGGTGGTCCTCCTGGTGGCCTCCGGCGCGACACGGCAGGCGCGGTCTGGGACGATCTACTACCAGACGGAGAAGGACGGTTCCATCCGGCTGACCAACGCGCCCGAGAGTCCGCGGTACCATACCTATCTCGTGACCGGAACCTCACCGTACGGATTCTCGGGGTCCGGCCTCTATGGGGAGCACATCGGCCGCGCCGCCAGCCGGTTCGGAGTCGATCCCGATCTGGTCCGGGCCGTCATCGCCACCGAGTCCAATTTCGATCCGACCGCCATTTCGTCGAAGGGCGCCCGGGGGCTGATGCAACTGATGCCCTCCACCGCCTCACGATTCGGCGTGAAGGACATCTTCGATCCCTCCCAGAACATCCAGGGAGGAGTCCGCTACCTCCGCTACCTCCTGGATCTGTTCGGCGGCGACCTGGTGCTTGCGCTGGCGGCGTACAACGCGGGGGAAGGCGTAGTGCAGGACAGCGGGCGGATTCCCAACTACCCGGAGACGAAGTCGTACGTCGACCGGGTTCTGAGCCTGTACGGGAAGGGGGGAGTGGCCCGGGGTTCCGGGCGGGGTCTGGAGAGAGGCGGCAAGCCTTCTCCTCGCTCCCGGAAAACGCCGATTTATCGTACCGTCACAACAGACGGAAGCCTGGCTTTCAGCGACACTCCCGTCCCGAAGCCGATCCAGGACTAGCCAAGCGAAGTTCGCTCTCAGGGAAGAGCCGAGGAATGCTTCCGGACCGTGCCGTCCCGTTCGCGAAGGCTCTTCGGGTTCCTCCGGGGCTTCCTTGAGCCGGAGCCTCGCCTCCCTTTTGGCACGGCTCCCGCGCGTGGAGATCCACCTGCATCTCGAGGGGAGCGTCCAGCTCCGCCGGCTGCGGACCTTCTGGCAGAGGCCAGGGCGCGATCCCGCCCTTCCCTCCGACCCCGCCGCTCTTTTTCGCCATCGAAGTTTTCCGGAATTCCTCCGGCACTTCGCCCTGGTGACCCAGGCCATCCGGACCCCGGCCGATCTGGCCGCGATCACTTCCGACCTGTGCCGATCCCTCGCATGTCAGGGCAGCGTC
>Ga0066710_100007620_pt1 | contig 10380 bp, 7 predicted proteins | sample GraSoiAngelo_159_FD_79666 | JGI IMG/M metagenome (GOLD analysis project Ga0066710, IMG submission 79666) | Grasslands soil microbial communities from the Angelo Coastal Reserve, California, USA - 14_1009_16_40cm | ecosystem: Environmental > Terrestrial > Soil > Grasslands | place: USA...
GAAGTTCGTCATGCGCGGCAAGGAAAGCCTCGTGCTCATCCGGCCGGCGCAGGGCGGCCTCATGCTCCACACGATGTACTTCGCCGACGAGGTGCGCGACTTCGGCGAGATCGACCGCGGGCAGTCGGCGAAGATCAGGCCGGGAGAGCTCGAGCTGGCCTCGCAGCTCATCGACGGACTGTCCAACGACGAGTTCCACCCGGAGCAGTACGAGGACGAGTATCGCCACCGGGTCCTCGATCTGGTCAATCAGAAGGTCGAGGGCAAGGAGGTCACCGTCGCCGCCGCCGAAGCGCCGCGGGCCCAGGTGATCGACCTGATGGAGGCGCTCAAGGAGAGCCTGGCCAAGCGGGTGGCCTCGGGCGAGAAGCGGCCCCTGGCCAAGGCCAAGCGGTCCGAGGAAGCCGCCCCCGCACCCCCCAAACGAGCCGCCGCGAAGAAGTAGCGTTCGGGGGCCCGGGCGTTAGAATGGGTTTGGGCCCCCAATGCCCAGAATCGCCGTCGAACCACGCTTCCAGGTCGAATACCTGTCGATCCTCGACAGTGACGGGAACCTCGACACCGCGCTCGAGCCCAAGCTCGCCGACAACGAGCTGAAGTCGCTCTACCGCGCGATGCTGCTCGGCCGCCGCCTGGACGAGCGCATGGTGCGCCTCCAGCGCCAGGGACGCATCGGGACCTTCGCGCCTACCAAGGGCCAGGAGGCTGCCCAGATGGGCAGCATCTTCACCCTGCGGCCGACGGACTGGATGGTGCCATCCTTCCGCGAGACGGCGGCGATGATCTGGCGGGGCTGGCCGATCGAAAAGCTCCTGCGCTTCTTCGCGGGCCACCTCGAAGGCGGCCAGCCGGAGCCCGACCAGCACGACCTGCCGATCACGATCCCGGTGGCGACCCAGCTTCCCCACGCCGTCGGTCTCGCCTACGCCGCGCAGTACCGGGGCGACGACGTGGTCGTGATGGCCTACTTCGGCGACGGCGCGACCTCCGAGGGCGACTTCCACGAGGCCCTGAACTTCGCCGGCGTCTGGCACGTCCCGGTCGTCTTCGTGTGTCAGAACAACCAGTGGGCGATCTCGGTGCCGCTGAAGAAGCAGACGCACTCGCGCACGATCGCGCAGAAGGCGCTGGCGTATGGGCTGCCCGGTCTCCAGGTGGACGGCAACGACATGCTCGCCGTCTACGCCGCCGCACGCGAGGCGGTCGACCGGGCGCGCGCCGGGGACGGCCCGACCTTGATCGAGTGCGTGACCTATCGCCTCGGCGTGCACACGACGGCCGACGATCCCACCAAGTACCGGAGCGACGCGGAAGTGGCGATGTGGGAGCAGAAGGACCCGCTGACCCGCTTCAAGGCCTATCTCGAGAAGCGCAACCTCCTCGCGGAGGGTCTCGAGCAGCACGTCGACGAGGAGATCGCAGAGGCCATTCGCCGCTTCGAGGCCACGCCGCCTCCAGATCCCCTCACGATGTTCGACCACGTCTACGCCGAGCTCCCGTCGGACCTCGCGGCCCAGCGCGACGCGATGGCCGCGAGCGATCCCGTCGTGCCGGCGCGCGAGGGCGCGACCGCCCCCACCCAGCCGGGGGCCACGCCGATGCGGGGCCAGCGGCTGACACGGCGCTGACGCCATGGCCAAGCTGAACATGGTCAAGGCGCTCAATCAGGCGCTCTTCCAGGAGATGGAGCGCGACGGCGACGTGCTCGTGCTGGGCGAGGACGTCGGCGTCGACGGCGGCGTCTTCCGCGTGACCGACGACCTGCAGCGGAAGTTCGGCTCTCAGCGCGTCATCGACAGCCCGCTCGCGGAGGCGGCCATCATCGGCACGGCGGTCGGGATGGCGCTCTACGGCCTCAAGCCCGTCTGCGAGATCCAGTTCTCGGGCTTCGCGTTCCAGTGCTTCCACCAGATCGAGAACCACTGCGCGCGCTACCGGATGCGCTCGCAGGGGCGCTTCCACATCCCGATCGTGATCCGCATGCCGTACGGCGGCGGCGTCCGCGCCCTCGAGCACCATTCGGAGTCCGAGGAGCAGTTCTACGCGCACATCCCCGGGCTGAAGATGGTCGTGCCGTCGGGCCCGCGCAACGCGCGTGCGCTGCTGGCCGCCGCCATCCGCGACCCCGATCCGGTGATCTTCTTCGAGGCGAAGTCGCTCTACCACGCGGCCAAGGAAGAGGTGCCCGACGAGAGCGAGGTCATGCCGATCGGTCGGGCGCAGGTGGCGCGCGAGGGCGATGCCCTCACCCTGATCGGGTACGGCGCCATGCTCCGCGTGGCGCTCGAGGCCGCCGACGTGCTCCGCGACGAGGACGGCGTCGCCGTCGAGGTGATCGACCTGCTCACGATCTCGCCGCTCGATCGCGAAACGCTCGTCGCCTCGGTCCGGAAGACCGGCCGCGCGGTCGTCGTTCACGAGGCGCCGAAGAGCTTCGGTCCAGGCGCCGAGATCGCCGCCTCGATCATGGACGGCGCCTTTCTGTCGCTGGAGGCGCCCATCCGCCGCGTCACCGCGCACGACGTGCCGTTCGTCGGCTTCGCGCGCGAGAAGGCGAACGTCCCCGACGTGCCCCGTGTCGTCGCCGCCGTCCGCGAGACCCTCGCGTTCTGAACCGGTGAGGAGCTCGTAGCCGGATGCCCCGACCGTTCGCGCTTCCGGATCTGGGCGAGGGGCTCACCGAGGCCGAGATCGTCAAGGTGCTCGTCAACGAGGGCGACGTCCTCACCGAGGACGCGCCGCTGCTCGAGGTCGAGACCGACAAGGCTACCGTCGAGATTCCTTCCCCGTTTGCCGGACGCGTGGCGCGCATTCACGTTCGGCCTGGGCAGAGCGTCAAAGTTGGGGACGTCCTCGTCACGTTCGAGGACGCGGTCGGTGCGGAGCCCGGCCGCGGTGGCGGGCCGGCGCCGGCAAACGCGACGGTTCGCTCGACTGCAATGGCGCCCTCATCAGGATCGGTCGCAGCGGGCCCGGTGCCCGCGACTCCGGCGACGCGGCGGTTGGCGCGGGAGCTTGGGGTCGAGCTGCGCGCGGTTCGGGGTACGGGGCCGGGCGGGCGCATCATGGATGACGACGTGAAGGCGGCGGTCGGCGCGGCGGGCCGGCCCGGGGCGGCGGCGGGGGCCGATGGGCTGGCTCCCGAGCGGCCGGCGGTGGCGAGGCCTCTGGCCGCGGTCGGCGTCGAGCCGCCGGCGCTGCCGCGGTTCGAGCAGTGGGGGCCGGTGGAGCGGCAGCCGCTGTCGCACCTGCGCCGTACGATCGCCGAGCGCATGACGCTCTCGGCGACGCTCATCCCGCACGTGACGCACTTCGACCGCGCCGACATCACCGAGCTCGACGCGATCATCCGGCGCAATGTCGAGCCCGCGCGCGAGCGCAGCCTCACGCTCACCTTGACGAGCTTTCTGCTGAAGGCCGCCGCCCTCGCCCTGCAGGAGCACCCGCAGTTCAACGCGAGCCTCGACCCGGCGGCCGGCGAGCTGATCGTCAAGCGCTACCATCATCTGGGCGTGGCGGTGGCGACCGAACGGGGCCTGATCGTGCCGGTCATCCGCGACGTCGATCACAAGCCCCTCGTCGAGGTTCAGCGCGAGCTGGCGGCGCTCGCGCAGCGGGTCCGCGAAGGCAAGGCCACGCTCGAGGACCTGCGCGGGGGCACGTTCACGATCACGAACATCGGGGCGCTCGGCGGCACCGGCGCGATCCCGATCATCAATTATCCCGAGGTGGCCATTCTGGGCGTCGCCCGCGGGCGGGAAGAGCCGGTGGTGCACGAGGGCAAGATCGTGCCCCGCATGCTCCTGCCGATCTCGCTCACGTTCGACCATCGCGTCGCCGACGGCGCCGACGGCGCGCGCTTCGCCGCCGCGATCGTGCGGCGCCTCGAGCGTCCCGAGCAGCTTCTGCTGGATTGGTAGCTGGATCTGCTGGAGCGGTGATTGGTCTGGTTGTGCAACAGCAGAAGGAGGAGACCCTGATGCCCGACCATCGAGACACCTGGTCGAGCGGCAACGCCTATGAGCCCTATGTGGGGCGCTGGAGCGGTCTCGTCGCGCGGGAGTTCCTGCGCTGGCTCGACCCGCCCGAGAGCCTCCGCTGGCTCGACGTCGGCTGCGGCACCGGCGCGCTGAGCGAGGCCATCGTCGCGCGTTGCTCGCCCGACGCCGTCGTCGGCGTCGACCGGTCCGAAGAGTACCTCGAGTACGCTCGCGCGCGCGTGACCGATCCGCGCGTCAGCTTCCGGCCGGGCGACGCGCAGGCGCTGCCCGTCAAGGACGGCGAGCACGACGTCGTCGTCTCCGGGCTCATGCTCAATTTCGTGCCGGACCAGGCGCACACCCTGGCGGAGATGAAGCGGGCGCTGTCCCCCGGCGGCACCGTCGCGGCGTACGTCTGGGACTACGCCGGCGAGATGCAGCTGATGCGCCGCTTCTGGGACGCGGCCGTCGCGCTCGACCCGCCGGCGCTCGAGCTCGATGAGGGCCGGCGATTCCAGAACGCCCGGCCGGGGCCGCTGGTCCAGCTCTTCGAGTCGGCCGGCTTGACGCAGGTCCGTGTCCTCGCGATCGACGTGCCGACGGTCTTCAAGGACTTCGACGACTACTGGAAGCCGTTCCTCGGCGGCCAGGCGCCGGCGCCCGGCTACTGCATGTCGCTCACCGAGGAGCGCCGCGCCGCGCTCCGCGAGCGAATCAGGTCGACGATGCCGACCAAGCCCGACGGCAGCATCCATCTGATCGCCCGCGCGTGGGCGGTGCGCGGCCAGGTCGAGTAGGAAGGATCGCGCCGTGGTGATGGGCGATCTCGTCGTCGAGGTGGACGTGGCCGTCGTGGGCGGAGGGCCCGGCGGCTACTCGGCGGCGTTTCGCTGCGCGGAGCTGGGGCTCGAGACCGTCGTCGTCGACGCGGGCAAGCGGCTCGGCGGCGCCTGCCTCTTCGAGGGCTGCATCCCGTCCAAGGCACTGCTCCACGTCGCGGCGCTCATCGAGGACGCCGAGCGCGCCCGCGAGCTCGGCGTCGATTTCGGCGAGCCGCGCGTCTCGCTCGACCCGCTGAGAAAATGGAAGAGCGAGCGCGTCGTCGGCCGCCTCGCGCGCGGCCTCGCGTCCGTCGCCAAGGCCAAGAGCGTCGACGTCATCGGCGGCCGCGCCGTGTTCGAGAGCTCGCGCGAGCTCTACGTCGAGGGCGACGAGCCGCAGAAGGTGCGCTTCAAGCACGCGATCGTCGCGACGGGCTCGGCGCCGGCGCAGCTACCGGACCTGTCGCTCCCCGGCGATCGCGTCATCGACTCGACGGGGGCGCTCGAGCTCACCGAGGTGCCCGAGCGGCTCCTCGTGATCGGCGGCGGCTACATCGGTCTCGAGCTCGGTCAGGTCTACGCCGCGCTCGGCAGCCAGGTGACCGTCGTCGAGATGACCGACGGGCTCCTGCCGGGCGTCGACCGGGCCCTCGTCCAGCCGCTCGCGCGCCGCTGCGAGAAGCTCTTCGCGAAGATCCACCTCGGTACCAAGGTGACCTCGCTCCGCGAGAAAGGCTCGGCCGTCGAGGCGCGCCTCGAGCCCGGCGAGGCGCAGATCTTCGATCGCGTGCTGGTCGCGGTCGGCCGGCGATCGGCCAGCGCCGGGCTCGGGCTCGAGCACACGCGGGCGAGCGCCGACGCGCGCGGCTTCCTCACCGTGGACGATCGCTGCCGCACGGCCGACCCGGCGATCTACGCCGTGGGCGACGTCACCGGCGAGCCGATGCTCGCCCATCGCGCGATGCGCCAGGGCAAGGTCGCCGCGGAGGTGATCGCCGGCCGCCCGGCGGCTTTCGACAACGTCGTTGTGCCGGCGGTCGTGTTCACCGATCCCGAGGTCGCCTGGTGCGGGCTCACCGAAGCCGACGCGGAGCGCGAGGGGCGCCCCGTGAAGATCGCCAGGCGCGAGTGGGCGGCCTCGGGACGTGCCCTGACCCTCGGCCGCACCGACGGCCTGACGAAGGTCATCGCCGATCCGGACACCGGCCGAGTGCTCGGCGTCGGGATCGTGGGGCCCGGCGCGGGCGAGCTCATCGCCGAGGGCGCGCTCGCCGTCGAGACGGCGATGACCGTCGAGGATCTCGCGGCCACCATCCACACCCACCCGACGTTGTCGGAGAGCCTGATGGAGGCCGCCGAGTCCCTGCTGCGAGAGCCTCGCTGACCCGGCCTATCGCGGCGTCACGTCGAAGGTCGTCGGCGTGCCCCGGCGGGGGGACGCGCGCGCCAGCAGGGCCGAGAGCTTGGTCCGCTGCTCCGGCGTGAGCTGGGCCTTCCCCTCCTCGATCGTCTTGATACGAGCCAATCTCAGATCCGCGCGCTGCCGCTCGACGTCGCGCACCTGCGCCTCGACACCGGCGAGGTCCACCGGGTCCGCCTGCAGCGTGGTGGTCACCGCAGTCTCGGCCGCGCGCAGGTCGGCCTCCCGCCGGGTCGCCTCACGCTGAAAGTCGGCGCGTAGCTTCTCGAGGCTCTGAACCTGGCTGGTGCTCAAGGCGAGCTCCTGGCGCCAGTTGAGCATGAGCGTGATCAGCGGCCGCTCGGCCGGCGAGTCAACGCGCCGGAAGTGGTCGCGCCAGCGCTCGCCGAGCCCGTGCACCTGCCCGACCAGGTCGTCCCGGGGCGCGGTTGAGCTCGTCATGGACCACGGGGGTCACGGCGACGGACTCCGCGGCGAGGACCGGGGAGACGGCGCCGAGAATCACGACCGATGCGACGAAGAGTCGTTTCAGCACAGGCATCTCCAGAAGGTGAGGGTTCGCCCTCGACGAGATTCGGGACGGACGCCGGGCGCGAAGCGTTTACCCGGCTCGCCTGGCGCCGTTGGCGAACAAGTACGGCCCGTCGAACTGGCCGATGTAGCTCGTGTGAGTGATCAGCCCCGTCTCGGGGGCCCAGACGTGGAGCTGGCACGCGGGTGGCTCCATCGTGAACGCCAGGGGCTGGTCCTCGAGGTCGAGCGCCACCTGGTGCGCCGTGCTCGGAGCGGTCGTGGCGAGCGTGCCGCCCACGAGGGCCTGGATCGGGCGGTGCAGGTGGCCGCAGACGATGCGCTGGACGTTCCGGTGCCGGCCGACGACCTCGGCGAACTCACCCGCGTTCGCGAGACCGTGCTCGTCCATCCGCGCGATTCCCGTCACGAACGGCGGGTGGTGCATGAAGATCACGGTCGGGCGCGCGGGCGCTTCCGCCAGACGCGCCGCCAGCCAGCCCATTCGCTCCGCGCAGAGGAGGCCGCCGACCCGGCCGGGTACCAGGGTGTCGAGCGCGATGAGCCGTACCGGATAGCCCTCGACGACGTACTGCATGAACCGACCGCCGCGCGGGAGATAGGCATGGTCGGGGAAGGCCGCCGCGAGTGCCTCGCGCTCGTCGTGGTTGCCGGGGATGAGATAGACGGGCATGGACAGCGGCGCCAGCAACTCGCGCAGCCGGCGATACTCGTCGGGGCGCCCCCCGTCGACGAGATCGCCCGTCGCCAGCACCAGGTCGGGACGCGGCCTGAGTGCCTGCAGGTGGTCCACGGCGCGCGCGAGGTACGGCGCGGTGTCGACACGCCCGTACGCGAGAGCCCCTTGGGGCTTTATGTGTGTGTCGGTGATCTGGGCGATCAGCATGACGCGGGAAGTATCGCTCAACTTGCGCTCGAGGGCCACGACACGCGCGGTAAATACCTGAAAGACCCAGCGGCGTTTACCCGTGTTGTCCAGACCACGAGACCGGGCTACGCGTTCTCGTGGACCGGTCTTGGCGTCCAGATGCGCCGGCCGACCGGCCGCGCTGACGTGCAGAGACAGCTCCGCGCCACCTACCGGGTCCAGCTCCATGCCGGCTTCGACTTCGCCGCGGCCGCGGCGATCGCGGACTATCTCGCGGCGCTCGGCGTCAGTCATCTCTACTGCTCCCCGTACCTGCAAGCCGCGAAGGGCAGCACGCACGGCTACGACATCGTCGATCCGCGCGCCGTCAACCGCGAGCTCGGCGGCGCGGCCGGCCACGCCCGTCTGTCCGAGGCACTGCGCAGCGCCGGTCTGGGCCAGGTGCTCGACATCGTCCCGAACCACATGGCCATCAGCGCCGACAACCCCTGGTGGTGGGACGTGCTGGAAAATGGGCCCGCGAGCCCCTACGCGTCGTACTTCGACGTCGATTGGGACCCTCCGGAGACGCGGCTGCGCAACGTCGTGCTCCTGCCGGTGCTCGCCGACCACTACGGCCGCGTGCTCGAGCGCGGCCATCTGCGCCTGGCTCGAGACGGCGTGGCGTTCACGATCCGGTATCACGACCACGTGTTCCCGGTCTCGCCGCAGTCACTCGACCTCTTGCTGGCGACCGCGGCCGAGCGGACGGGATCCCAGGCGCTCGCGTTCATCGCCGACGCGCTGAGCGAGCTCCCCTCGCCGACGACGACCGACCGGGCGAGCGTCGAGCGCCGGCACCGGCACAAGAGCGTCCTCTACGAATCGCTGGCGCGGCTCTTCGCCGAGCAGCCGCTCCCGGCCAAGGCGATCGACGCGGTGGTGGCCGAGGTCAACGCCAGCGTCGACCTGCTGGATTCGCTGCTCGAGCGCCAGAACTTCCGGCTCGCGCACTGGCGCGCGGCGGCGCGCGACCTCGGTTACCGGCGATTCTTCGACATCAACGGCCTCGTCGGGCTGCGCGCGGAGCACGAGCACGTCTTTCACGACACGCATCGGCTCGTGCTGGCGTGGCTCGCGGACGGCACGCTCGACGGGCTTCGCATCGATCATCCCGACGGCCTTCGCGATCCCGAGGCATACCTCGATCGGCTGCGCGAGGCCGGGCCCCAGGCGTGGATCATCGTCGAGAAGATCCTCGAGCCGGGCGAGGCGCTGCGCGACTCCTGGCCGGTCGACGGCACCACCGGGTACGACTTCCTGAACCGCCTCTCGGGGCTCTTCGTCGACCCGGAGGGCGAGAAGGCGCTGACCGAGCTCTGCGCGGAATTCACCGGGGAGTCGACCGACTGGGCCGAGGTGGCGCGCGCCCGGAAGCACCAGGTGATGCGCGAGACGATGGGCAGCGACCTCAACCGGCTGACCGCGCTCTTCCTTGAGATCTGCGAGCGGCGGCGACGCTACCGCGACTACACGCGCCACGAGCTGCACGAGACGCTGCGTGACACGCTCGCGTGCTTTCCGGTCTATCGCACCTACGTGCGCCCCGAGCCCGCGGCCGTCGACGAGGACGACGCGCGCCGGATCGTCGAGGCGACCGAGACCGCGCGCGCCCACCGGCCCGACCTCGACGGCGAGCTCTTCGAGTTCCTCCGCGACCTGCTGCGGCGGCGCCTGGTCGGCGACCTCGAGACCGAGCTGACGATGCGCTTCCAGCAGCTCTCGGGGCCGGTCATGGCCAAGGGCGTGGAGGACACCGCGTTCTACGCGTTCAACCGCCTGGTGTCGCGCAACGAGGTCGGCGGCGATCCGTCGCGCTTCGGCGTCGGCGTCGAGGAGTTCCACCAGGCGTGCGAGGAGACGCAGGAGCTGTGGCCGCGGACGATGCTCGCCACCTCGACCCACGACACCAAGCGCAGCGAGGACGTGCGCGCCCGGCTCGATCTCCTGTCCGAGATGCCGGAACGCTGGGGCGAGGCCGTGCGCCGCTGGGCGGCGCTGAACGCGCGGCACCACCGCGGCGAGTGGCCGGACCGCAACACGGAGTACCTCTTCTACCAGACCCTGGTGGGCGCGTGGCCCATCGACACGGAGCGCATGACCGCGTACATGGCCAAGGCCGCGCGCGAGGCCAAGGCCCACACCTCGTGGACGAGCCCGAACCAGGCGTACGACGCGGCCCTGCGCGCCTTCGTCGAGAGCTCGATGGCCGACCGCGCCTTCACCGTCGACGTGGAGGCCTTCGTCGCGCCGCTGATCGCCGCGGGCCGAGTCAATTCGCTCGCGCAGACGTTGCTGAAGCTCACCGCTCCGGGCATCCCCGACATCTATCAGGGAACCGAGCTGTGGGACCTGAGCCTGGTGGACCCGGACAACCGGCGGCCGGTCGACTACGCGCTGCGCCGCCGTCTGCTCGCCGCGCTCGATCGGGCGACGCCCGAGGAGATCATGGCGAGAAGCGACGAGGGCCTGCCGAAGCTCTGGGTCATCCGCCAGGCCCTGCGGCTCCGCCGTCTGCGCCCGGCGCCGTTCGGCGCGGAGGGAGCCTATCGCCCGCTCGCGGCGACCGGCGCCCGGTCGGATCACGTCGTGGCCTTCGTGCGCGGTGAGGCCGCCGTCACGGTGGCGCCGCGGCTCGTGATGCGGCTCGAGGGCAACTGGATGAGCACGACGCTCGAGCTGCCGCCGGGCCGGTGGCGCAACGAGCTCGCCGGCGACGTC
>Ga0066710_100007622_pt1 | contig 10378 bp, 9 predicted proteins | sample GraSoiAngelo_159_FD_79666 | JGI IMG/M metagenome (GOLD analysis project Ga0066710, IMG submission 79666) | Grasslands soil microbial communities from the Angelo Coastal Reserve, California, USA - 14_1009_16_40cm | ecosystem: Environmental > Terrestrial > Soil > Grasslands | place: USA...
GGTTGGGCGCCGCGACACCGTCCCTCCAAACCTCCCCATTCGGTTGGGCGCCGCGACACCGTCCCTCCAAACCTCCCCATTCGCCGAAACTCTGCTATCGTGTCGCCCGCCGTTTGCGGTCGAGCACAGGAGGGGCTGCATGAGCCTCAAGGACAGGGTGGCGGTGATCACCGGCGCAGCGCGGGGAATCGGGCGCGAGATCGCCCTCTTGATGGCCGAGCTCGGCGCCCGCGTCGTGGTGAACGACTACGGCGGATCCGAATCGGGACAAGGCTCCACCCGGGCGCCGGCCGACGACGTCGTCGACACGATCCGGAAGGCCGGCGGCCAGGCCGTCGCCAACTACGACTCGGTCGCGACGATGGCGGGCGGTGAGCGCATCGTCCAGACGGCGATCGACGCCTTCGGCCGTGTCGACGTCGTCGTGAACAACGCGGGGATCCTCCGCGACCGCATGATCTTCAACATGACCGAGGAGGAATGGGACGCCGTCATCAACACCCATCTGAAGGGCAGCTTCGCGGTCACGCGGGCGGCGGCGCCCCGCATGAAGGAGCAGCGCTCGGGGCGTTTCATCAACATGACCTCCACCTCCGGCCTCGTCGGCAACATCGGCCAGGCCAACTACGCCGCGGCCAAGCTCGGCATCGTGGGTCTGACCAAAGTGGTCGCGCTCGACATGGCGCGCTACAACGTCACCGCCAACTGCATCTCGCCGTTCGCCTGGACGCGCATGATCGGCACGATTCCCACCGAGACCGACGCGCAGAAGGCGCGCGTGGAGAAGATCAAGAAGCTGTCGCCCGCGCACATCGCGCCGGTCGCCGCCTTCCTCGCCTCCGACGCGGCCAAGGACATCACCGGGCAGGTCTTCGGCGTGCGCGGGAAGGAGATCATGCTGTTCGGCCATATGCGCCCGATCATGCGAATTCATCATGCCGAGGGGTGGACGGTGGAGCGTTTGACCGACATGTTCCCCGGAACACTGCAGCACCACCTCGTTCCGCTCGACACGTCGGGCCAGTATTTCAACTACGACCCGCTCGTCTAGTCCATTCGACTGACAACTTTTCCGACGGGGTCGGCAGGATTGGCCGCCCAGTTTTTTGTCACCGTCACAATTGCAGTTTTCCCAAAGAAATCTGTGAAATCTTCTTCCCCTTCTCTGCAGTTCGTGTAAGAATCCGGGCACGAAAAAGTAGAAGGGGATTTCTTACGAGATACGTCGGGTTGTTGGTCCTCCTGGTCGTGACGCTCGTCTCGGGATGCGGCAGTGGCCGCCTCGTCGTGCCCGTCACCATCGAGCCCGGTTCGCTCGCGCCTCCGAACAGCGCGCGGGTGATGACCACGCACGAGCAGGCCGTGCGGGGAATCAGCGCCATCCTCGTCAGCGATCTTCATCTCCCGGTGCCCGAGCAGGTGACCGTCTTCGTCTACGACTCCCGGCGCGTATTCGAGAAGGGGTTGGTCAACGACGCCAACGTCTCGCCGGCGCGCGCCGCCGAGCTGTCCGATTTCGCCATCGGCATCGGCAAGCGCCGCCAGCTCCTGCTCAACGACGAGGGTGCCGATCGCAACGGCCGCGAGTGGCTGCGCCTGATCGCCCACGAGATGGCCCACGTCTGCCAGATCGAGCTCGCCCAGGGTGAAGGCCTCGCCGAGCAATGGCTGGCCGAAGGCATGGCGGAGTGGGTCGCCTTCCGCGTCCTCGAGCGCCTCGGCATGGATTCGATTGACCGCCGCCGCACCATCTCGCGCGCCGGCATTCGCAATCACGCCGCGCTCGTCGCCGCCCGCCTCGATCTCGAGACGCTGGGCTCACCGCGGGGATTCACGGTGCGCCATCGGAAGGAGGGCTCGCTGCCCACCTATCAGCTCGCGTTCTTGATGGCCGACTACCTCATCGAGCGTGACGGCTTCGACCGGGTGGTCGAATACTTCCGTTCGTTCTCGCGCGGCCAGGACCGTCACGGCAACTTCGGCCGCGCCTTCGGTCAGAGCATCGAGCAGTTCGAGCACGAGGTTCTGGCGTACTTGAAGTCGTCGGTTGCCCCGTAGTCCGGCCACCCACCACTCTCTCGCGCTGATCGGCGTCGTCCTGCTGGCCGCGGCCACCATCGTCGCGGCCGCCACTCCCGCCATCCTCGTCGCGGTGGGAGACGTCACCCCGTCGTCGGCCGTGCTGTGGATGCGCGGTGAAGGCGTCGCGAGCATCGCCTATGGCCCGGCCGGTCAGCCGCCGTCGTCGACGGCGAGCGTTCCCGTGACCACCACGACCGATCGCACCGGGAAGGTCCGACTGTCGGGACTCTCTCCCGCGACGCGCTACGCCTATCGCGTTCAGAGCGGTGGCGCGACCGCCGATGGAGAGTTCGTCACGGCGCCGGCGCCCGATGTCCCGGCCCGTGTGCGCTTCCTCTGGAGCGGCGACCTCGGCGGCGGGAAGCTCTGCCGGCGGACCGACGGCGGCTACAAGATCTTTCGCGCGATGCAGGCGTCGCGGCCCGACTTCTTCCTGTTCGTCGGCGACACGATCTACGCCGATCATCGCTGCGGCGGACCCGACGCCGTGCCGGGCACGGACTTCGTCGCGACGACGCTTCCCGGGTATCACGCCAAGCACCGTTACAACCGCGAGGATGCCAGCGCGGCCGCCTTCTACGCGTCGACCGCCGTCCTGCCCATCTGGGACGATCACGAGGTGCGCAACGACTTCTCGGGTCGCGACGAGCCGTTGATGCCGGTCGGACGGCAGGCCTTCCTCGACTATTGGCCGATCGCGCCGCCGGCCGACGAGCCCGGACGTCTCTACCGGCAGTTCCGCTGGGGCCGGTTGCTGGACGTTTTCATCCTCGACACTCGCCAGTATCGAAGCTCCAACCGCGACCCCGACGGACCCGGCAAGACGATGCTCGGCTCCGCCCAGCGGCGCTGGCTCCTCGATGCGGTGACGGCCTCGACGGCCACCTGGAAGGTGATCGTCTCCAGCGTCCCGCTGTCGGTCCCGACCGGCCCCGCCGCCGCCCACGACTCCTGGTCCAACGCGAGCGTCTTCGGGGTCCCCGACGAGAACGGCACCGGGTTCGCCTTCGAGCGCGACTTCATCCTGCGCGCCCTTCGCGATCGCGCCGTGAAGAACGTCGTGTTCGTCGTCGCCGACGTGCACCACGCCGAGCTAATCCACCATCACCCGTTCCCGGGCTTCTCTTTCTACGAGTTCATCGCCGGGCCACTGTCGGCCACTCAGGGCCGGCCCCGCCTCCTCGACCAGGCACTGAACGCGCGCTCGCTGTTCGGCCGCGGCGGCGTGAACAACTTCGGCGAGGTCACGATCGAGCGCGACCTGTTTGCCGTGAGGATCATCGACGACGATGGTGGCGTGCTCTTCACCCACACGATGGGGCCCGAGTGACGAGGCCCGCGAGTGACCGGTGTCGCCACCACCACGCCAGCCAGGCCGCCGCCGCGGCGAAACTCATCAGCGTCGCGCTCAGCTCTACCCACGTTGGCGTGTAGCTCAGCTCGATCGGACCCCGGCCCGCGTCGAGCCTGACCTCGAGGTCCCATGCAGAGCCGCGTCGTGTCGGGAGCGCCACGCCACCGCGCTCAGCTCGCCAGAGCGGGTAGTAGGCCACGTGAGCCGAAGCCCAGTCGCCGGGCGTGCCGTCAACCACGACGCTCCAGCGACCGTCGTCACCTCGACTCGGGACGACGGCGGCCGCTCGGCGCTCGAAGATGACGAAGGGCCCGACGGTCGAGCGGCGTGGGAACTCGGGATTGTCGATGAGCGCTGTGAGTTTGGGGCCGTCCTCGTCGAGGACGACCACCGTGCTCACGCCGAGGCGCTCGATGACGTGATTGAACGTGGCTGCGTCCAGCTCGTCGAGGCTCCGCCCGAGGAGCGAGCGGCCGTCGAGCCGTTCGACGAGCGTCGTGATCTCACCAGGCTCGGCCGAACCGCGATAGAAGAGCTTCGCCACTGGCGACGGATGAGTGAACGTGCCGTTGATGATGTCGCGCCCGGCGTGGAGCGGTGTCAGAGCCGTGACGTGAGTGTGGGGCCTCCACCATTCGTCGCCGAAGACCAGCGGCGCGCCCGACCTGACGAACAGCACGCGGCCGGCCGGCGCCTTTCTCAGCGCATCCCATAGCTGGTCGAGCTTCAGGCCGCGTGCCGTCGCCGTATAGGATGGCCAGTCGGTGGCGCGCGGCCACAGCACGAGCGTGCTGTTGACAGCGCCCAGCGCCAGGACCGCGGCGACCGCGGTAGCAATTGAGAGAGCCAACGTTCGGGGGCTGCGGGCGCGCACGAAGCAGGCGACATTCGAGCCGGCGGCAACCACGAACGCGAGCCACATGCCGTCGACGATGCGATCGGCCGGGAGCCATCGGAGTCCTAGAGGCTCCAGCACTGCGGCGTCGAAGATTACGATTAGCGCAGTTGCCCACGGCCAGCGGCGCAGCGTGCGTGCAACGGGCTCAGGGCTTGCAACCAGCGGAAGCGCGAGCACGACGATCAGCGGAAGCAGCGGATGGCGCGCCAGCAATGAGCCGACGTCACCGAGCGTCAGGTGGCCCCACGCGAGCGCCCGCGTGTGCTCGAGCCGCATGAGCAGTGGCAGCGACCAGAACGACGTGAGCGTCGCCGCGCCAATGAGAAGCACGGCGGCGTCGAGCATCCGCCGGCCGCGCGATCCTGGAGCCGAGAGCGCGGCGACGACGACGAGCGTGGCTGCCGCCGGCACGTGAGCGGGATGAATCACGACGAGCGCGGCCATGGTGACGAGCGCGGGCCCCCACGGGCGCCGCGACTCGTCCTCGATCCATTGGATGAGAAAAAGCGCGAGCAGCGACAGCAAGGCCCATCCGAACCGTGCAGGCAACATGCCGATGTGAACCCCGCCCTCCACGCCACTCGTGACTCCGGCCGACAGCGTGAGCGCCGTGAGCGCAGCGGGCAGCGCCAGCCAGCCACTGCCGGCGATGCGCAGGAGCAGCGCGTACACGGTCACGCCCGGAGCCAGCCACGTCAGCCACAGCAGGGCCTGGTAGATCACGGCTGCGGAGAGCGTGCCGAAGGAGACCCAGTGCAGCAGAAGGCCGACATAGAAGAAGCCGGGCGGGTAGAACTGCGTCTCGGGATATCCCGTCCACCATCCGGGATTCCACGCCCACGGCGCGGGGCCGCGCGTGAGCACGTGCGAGAGCCGGTAGAGCTGGCCCGGATGATCGTCGAACGCGGGCAGTTCGAGGCCGAAGGCCGAGATGCCGAAGGCGAGGCCGTACGCGAGCAGCAACGCGAGGGAAAGCAAGCGGCCCGGCGCCACGCCGAGGGATCATACGTCAAGTCCGATTGACTTCGTCCGCAGTTCATTGTTAAGTAGGCGAAATGTCTTGCTGTCGGTGCAGTACAACTCGGGGCTCAATTCCCCTACCGATGGAGACGCGCTCATGGAGAAGTTGAGAGGATTGAAGTGCCGCGAGTGTGGTCGCGGCTACCCGTCGGCTCCCGTTCACGTCTGCGAGTTCTGTTTCGGTCCCCTCGAGGTCGATTACGACTACGAAGCGCTGAAGGGCATCGTCACCCGTCAGTCGATCGCAGCGGGGCCGCCCAGCATGTGGCGGTACAAGGACCTGCTGCCGATCGACGGCGACGTCGCAGTCGGCCATCACGTCGGATTCACGCCGATGATCCGCGCGCGAAACCTGGCCGACGAGCTGGGGTGCCGAGAGATCTGGATCAAGAACGATTCGGTGTGCCATCCGACGTGGTCGTTCAAGGATCGCGTCGTGTCGGTGGCGGTCACGAAGGCGCGAGAGTTCGGCTTCGACACGGTGGCGTGCGCGTCCACCGGCAACCTGGCCAACTCGGTGGCCGCCCACGCCGCCGAGGCGCGGCTCAAGTCGTACATCTTCATCCCGGCCGATCTGGAGCAGGGGAAGATCCTGGCCACGCTCGTCTACAACCCGACATTGGTGGCCGTCGAGGGCACCTACGACGAAGTGAACCGGCTCTGCTCGGAGATCGCCGACAAGTACCGCTGGGCGTTCGTCAACGTGAATTTCCGGCCATACTATTCCGAGGGGTCGAAGAGTTACGGATTCGAAATCGTAGAACAACTGGGATGGCGGACCCCCGACCATATCGTCGTGCCCTGCGCCGGCGGCTCGCTGATCACCAAGATCTGGAAGGCGATCAAGGAGTTCAAGGCGCTGGGGCTCATCGACGGCGCCGTGCGGACGCGGATGCATGCCGCCCAGGCCGAGGGCTGCGGCCCGATCGTCACGATGATCAAGAACGACACCGACGTGCTCAAGCCGGTGCGCCCGAAGACCATTGCCAAGTCGCTGGCCATCGGCAATCCCGCCGACGGGTTCTACGCGTACCGGACCACCAAGGACTCGGGTGGGTTCGGTGCCCACGCCACCGACGAAGAGATCATCGAGGGCATGCTGCTGCTGGCGCGGGCCGAGGGCATCTTCACCGAGACGGCTGGCGGCGTGACGGTGGCTGCGACGAAGAAGCTCATCGAGACCGGCGTGATTCCCCGCGAGGAGTCGATCGTCATCTGTATCACCGGCAACGGGCTCAAGACGCCCGATCCGCTCTACGACCGCCTGGAGACCCAGGTGAAGATTCGCCCGATGCTGTCGGCGTTCGATCGCGCGTTGGCCAACCTGAAATCCCAGACCAACTAACGGAGGAGTCGATGCCGCTGGTACGCATTCCGACGCCGCTGCGCGCGCTCACCAAGGGCAGCGCCGAAGTGCAGGCCAAGGGCGAGAGTGTCGCCGCCGTCGTCGAGGACCTCGAGCGCCAGTTCCCCGGGCTGCGCGAGCGCCTGGTCGACGAGGGCGGCGAGCTGCGGCGGTTCATCAACATCTACGTCAACGAGGAAGACATCCGCTTCCTCGACGGCAAGAAGACCGCGCTCAAAGCCAGTGACCAGGTCTCGATCGTCCCCGCCATTGCCGGAGGCGCCTGAGCGTCGGGTCTTGCGATGGCCCGCCTGCGCGTGCGGCTGACCTTTCCGTCCAACCTGATCCAGGAGCCGATCGTCTACCGCCTGGTGAAGGACTTCGACATCGTCATCAACATCCGCCGCGCCGACGTGAAGGCCGACTACGGGTGGGTGGTGCTCGAGATGGAGGCGGACGAGGGGACGCTCCAGCGTGGGGTCGAGTGGCTCAAGCAGCGCGGCGTGCAGGTCGACCCGATCGAGCGCGACGTCATCGTTCCCTGACGGGGTGGTGATTCTCTTGACCACGGGCCGGGGCGTCGCGTGCACCGCGTCGACCACGCCATTCGACTCCGCGTTTCGACCTGCTCTTCAGCCGAGGCCGAGACAGTACCCTGAGACACGGGTCTCCGAGGCGCACGCGACGCCCCGGCTCCTGACCAACAGTTCATCGCCGCGTCGGCACGACAGCGTCCGCTCGAAGCTCTCCTGCACATCATGAGTGCGCAGCGCATCTCGAAGCGGGTGCAGGGGTTCACGGAGTCTGTGATCCGCGAGATGACGCGGGTGGTGGACGAGCTGGGCGGCGTCAATCTCGCCCAGGGCATGCCGAACTTCCCGCCGCCGCGCGAGCTGATCGACGCCGCTCACCAGGCGCTCGAAGGCGACTTCCACCAGTACTCGGTCACCTGGGGCGCCCCGCGGCTGCGCCGGGCCATCGCCGACAAGTACCGCAAGCTCTACGGGCTCGACGTCGAGCCCGACCGTCACATCACGGTGTGCTGCGGATCCACCGAGACGATGCTGTCCACGCTCCTGGCCGTGCTGAACCCGGGCGACGAGGTCATCATCTTCGAGCCCTTCTACGAGAACTACGGCCCGGGGTGCATCATCTCCGGCGCCGTGCCGGTGTGGGTGCCGCTCGAGCCTCCCGAGTTCGCGTTCGATCCCGAAAGGCTTCGCCGGGCCGTCTCGCCACGGACGAAGGCGATCGTCTTCAACAGTCCCAACAATCCGACCGGCAAGGTCTTCTCGCGCCGTGAGCTCGAGATCATCGCCGACTTGTGCCGCGAGCACGACCTGCTCGCCATCACCGACGAGATCTACGAGCACATCGTCTACGACGGTCTCAGCCACACGCCGATCGCCACGCTGCCGGGCATGGCCGAGCGAACGATCACGATCTCCGGCATCTCGAAGTCCTACTCGGTGACCGGCTGGCGCATCGGCTACGCGGTCGCGCCTCCGGACATCGCCGTCGGCATTCGCCGGGCCCACGACTTCGTCACCGTCGGCGCGCCTCATCCACTGCAAGAAGCTGCCGTCGTCGCGTTGACGCTGCCCGACAGCTACTACGTTTGGCTGCGCGAGATGTACCAGGCCAAGCGCGATCTGCTGTTCGGCCGGCTCCTGAAGGCCGGGTTCGTGGCGTGGAAGCCACGCGGGGCGTACTACATCCTGACCGACGCGGCCGAGTTCCTGAAGCGCTTCGGCATCGAGGACGACACCGCGTTCGCGATGTTCATGATCAAGCACGTCGGTGTGGCCACCGTCCCGGGGTCGTCCTTCTACTTCCACTCGGAGCTGGGGCGCACGAAGATCAGGTTCTGCTTCCCGAAGACCGACGAGGTCCTCGAGGACGCGGGGGAACGACTCCAGAAGCTCCGCTCGTGACGCCGCGCGATGCGGCGCGGGTGATCTGGGACGCGGCCCTGGCCGCCGGCGACGTCCGTGTCCTCGTCGAGCGAGCTCTCCGACACGACGTCCACCATCTGCTCGAAGCCCAGCGGATCGTCGTCCTCGGCTGCGGAAAAGCGAGCGCCGCGATGGCTCATGCCGCGGAGGACGTCCTGGGCGATCGCATCACCGGTGGGTTCGTCGTCGTCAAGGACGGCTACACGGCGCCGACGCGTCGCGTGACGATTGCCGAGGCCGGCCATCCCGTTCCCGACGCGCGCGGTGAAGCCGCGGCCGATCGCTTGCTCGCTCTCGCCCGTGACGCCGGCTCCACCGATCGCCTGCTCTTCCTGGCGTCAGGCGGCGGCTCGGCGCTGACGCCAGCGCCGGCCGCGCCGGTCACGCTGGCCGAGAAGCAGGAGGTGACCCGGCTGCTGCTCGCGTCCGGCGCCACCATCAACGAGCTGAACGCGGTCCGCAAGCACTTGTCACGGTTTAAGGGTGGTCAGCTCGCTCGCGCCGCGGCTCCAGCTTCTATCGTCACGCTCGCCCTGTCCGACGTCATCGGCGATCCACTCGACGTGATCGCTTCGGGCCCCACGGCTCCCGACCCGACGACGTTTGCCGATGCTCTCGCCGTGCTCGACGCGCGGAAGGTGAGGGGACAGGCGCCGGCATCGGTGGTGGAGTGCCTGGAGGCTGGCGCCCGTGGTGAGATCGCCGAGACGCCGAAGCCGGGCGATCCGCTGTTCCGATCCGTGACGAGCCTGGTGATCGGCAACAATGGGCTGATCGTTCACGCCGCCGCGGAGGCGGCGAGCCGGATCGGTTACGTGCCAACCGTGCTCGGTGGCCACCTCGAGGGCGAAGCGAGGACTGTCGCCAGGGATCTCGTCGCGCGCGGGCGGACGCTGACGGCTCGCGGCTGTCTCATCGCCGGGGGCGAGACGACCGTCACCGTTCGTGGCCGCGGCCGTGGGGGGCGGTGTCAGGAACTGGCCCTCGCGGCCGCGCTCGAGCTCGACCCGGCCGATGACCTCGTCGTCCTCGCCGCGGGGACCGACGGCACGGACGGACCGACCGACGCGGCGGGCGCTCTCGTCGACGGCGGTACGCGCGGTCGCGGTGGACAGGACGCGCGTCAGCGGCTCGACGACAACGACGCTCATACCTATCTCGAGCGCAGCGGCGACCTGATCATCACCGGCGCAACCAACACCAACCTCCTCGACCTGTATCTGGTTCTCCGTCCGTAGTTCTCCGTCCGCAGGTCGTCTGCCTCATTGATGAGCGAAGTGATCTAAGTCATCGAAAAGGGTCGAAGCGAGTCCGATCACCCACAGCCTTATCCACCGCTCGACCACAGCAACGGTGGATTGTTCATGTGTACGCTTTTGCGACGTTGTTTCTGTTCTCCCGTCAGGAATCTGACCACGGGCCGCGTGGCCGGTCGCGGGAAGTCTTCGTGATATTCTTCGGGCGATGTCCGGCACCAATCTGATCGGCATGCTTCCTTCCGAGCTCGAAGATCTCGCCGTCGAGCTTGGCGCGTCCCGCTATCGCGGGCGCCAGATCGCGACGTGGATGTACCGCAAGGGTGTGTTCACGCTCGACGCGATGTCCGACCTGCCCAAGGACTTCCGTGAAGCACTGTCCAAGAACGTTACGGTGACGCTGCCTGACGTCGAGCGGGTGACGCCGTCGCTGGATGGCAGCCGCAAGCTCGTGTTCCGTCTCGAGGA
>Ga0066710_100007624_pt1 | contig 10377 bp, 7 predicted proteins | sample GraSoiAngelo_159_FD_79666 | JGI IMG/M metagenome (GOLD analysis project Ga0066710, IMG submission 79666) | Grasslands soil microbial communities from the Angelo Coastal Reserve, California, USA - 14_1009_16_40cm | ecosystem: Environmental > Terrestrial > Soil > Grasslands | place: USA...
GACGCGTTTCGAGGATCGAGCGAGAGCGCTCGCGCGTAACTCTCCCGCGCGGCTTCGATCTCGCTCTTCGCCCGGTGCACTCGCGCCTTGTTCACCCATGCGGGCACCGACTCCGGCTTGACGCGCACTGCCCGCTGCAGGGCGTCGGCGGCAACCTCCAGCTGTCGCGACTCGAGCGCCGCAATCCCCAGCTGCAGGAGCGCGCCGTGATCCTCCCCGAGCAGGCGGATCGCCGCCTGTAGATCGACCACTGCCTCAGCGGGACGACCCGATCGGAGCCGGGCGACTCCGACGTAGAACTGAGCCTGAGCCCGCCGATGCTCCCACGCCACTCCTGCTTGATCGAGCGTGTCGGGCTCGAGTGCGGCGAGTCTGCGGTAGTGTTCGATCGCCTTTTCGTAGTCGCCCGACCGAAAAGCCATCCGGGCCAGCAGGTTCAGGTCGTTCGTTCTCACACCTTCGACACGGAACGACGTGAGTAGAGCGTCCACGTCTGCTTCCGTGATGGCGCCGCGGAACAGGCGCCGCAAGCCTCCATCCGCTCCGAAGACGAAGGTCGAGGGAAGCGCCGCGTCATCGCTCGAGCCGAAGAATCGCTGCATCAGGCCGTCGTCGGCGAGAAACTGCTCGTAAGGAATGTTGAATTTCTTGATCGACGCTCTTACCGAGTCGAGGTCCTTCAGCTCCACGCTGACACCCGCGAAGTCCACCTCTCCTCGGTAGCGCCCCGCCAGGTCGACGAGCTGCGGGAGCTCCACGTTGCAGGGCGCGCACCACGGGGCCCAGAAATTGATGACGGCGGGCCGGCCGCCGGCTACACGCGCCATCTCGCCGTCGAGCCGCCGAGCTTCGACGGTCGGTACAGGCAGGAGCGTCGTCATCCGGGGACGCGTGCTGTCTGGCCACTGGCCGAGCGATTCCGCTTCAACTGCCCGAGCCCCTTCTCGAACGAGGAGAAGCTGGTCTGCGGGGAGATCCTTCCAGACCTCCTTCTTGCCCGATGGCCACCGAACCTCGAGCGAATCAACCTTCTCGATATTGCCAAGCCCGAAATGGAGATCGAAAGGCACCTGCGCCCGGAATCCATCAGTGATCTTGACGAAGTCCCGCCGTGTGATTCCGCCCGCGCGGAGCTCCACGGTGGCACCGAGCGCATTTGCCTGCGAGCGGACGGCGGTGAGCCGGACTCGTGAGAAATGCCGTGGGTCTGACGTGTTCTCGAACAGGCGGAGACCTTGAGCGGTCAGCAGCACCATGTCGAGATCGCCATCGCCGTCGATGTCGACTGCCGCCACTGCCCTGCCGTCTTCGTCGGTATCGAGGCCCAGAACGTACGCACTCTGGACGAGACGGCCATGCGCGTTGTAGAAGAGACGCTTTCGTTCATATCCACTGAACGACCCACGAAAATTCCGTGCCTGGTCCGCCACCACATTCTTGAAAGGTGCTTTTTGTTCGATGGCCCGTGCGTCGGCGACAGCCTGCCGCCATAGGTACGTTCAAAAGTCTGGCGCTTCGGGATCCCGGTGGCTCGTGTTGCCGTTGGCGACGAAAATTTCTTTGTCGCCGTCGTTGTCGATATCCACGAACGCACTGCCCCACGCCCAGCCTGCGTCGTTCACCCCTTGTGCTAGAGCCTCGTCTTCCCACACACCCGATTTCATCGTGAAGAGCTGGTTGCCCTGAGCAGCCTTCTTCAACAACGCGCGCGTTTTCTCGCTGACCGAATCGGCGAGGCGCACCACGCGGTTCCCCGCGTGCGAGTACATGTTGGAGACATACACGCTCCACTTGCCGGTGTTGTTCCAGTCGCCGATCGTCAGACCCATCGTGAACTTGACGTCGCGAGCAAAGGGATGGTCCTTCAACGCGCGGAATGTGCCGTCGCCCTTGTTCTCCCAAATCACATTGGGGCTGTAGTCGTGGCCCTCAAAGATGTCCAGGTCGCCGTCCCCGTCGAAGTCGAAGAACTGCGCGACGTAGGTGTAGTGCGTGCCCGTGATCCCGCGTGCCACCGATTCCTCGGTGAAGCGCAATCCACCGTGATTCATGAACAGCAGGTTCTTGTCGCCGTCGTGCCCATCGACGAGGTTGAACCGTGCCGGATCGCCCGAGCGGTTGTTGTCGTATCCGGCGACGAACAGATCGATCAGCCCGTCGCCGTTCACATCGCCGGCCGTCATGGACTGCGCGTCGCTGCGAATGAGCCCGGGAGGATTCTCGAATTCCAGCGCGTGCGGCAGAAACACCCACTTCCCGTCCCGCCGCGTATAGATCCCCATCCAGGCCCGGTTGCCGAGATAGCTGACGCGGTTGCTCACCAGCTCCTCGAGGCCGTCACCATCGAGGTCCACGAAGAGAAACTGGCTTGGCAATTGACGGCGATCCTCGACCGGCAGCTTTCCACGAACGAAGCCGCCCTTCCCGTCGTTCAGGAAGAGCACGCTGTAATTCAGCCCCTCCGTGAGCAAGATGTCCCAGAAGCCGTCGTGGTTCCAATCGATGATGCTCACCGCCGCATCGATGAGGCTGGCGCGGTTGTCGAGAATCTCCTGTCGAGACTGCCGGTCCGCCTCAGAACGATCGACATGCAGGCCGGCGGCGTCGGTGATGTCCCGGAACGTCGGCGGCCGTGGGTTGTCCACGCGCATCGCTTCAACGATGTCGAGTCGGCGGATCTGCCACTCGCCGCCGGCGACTCGGACCACACCGACGGCGATCGTTGCGTTGACGACCGACCGCCCTCCCCCAGGATTTGGGCCGCCCAGCTCGAAATGGACCTTTGCAAACGCGCGATCGCGATTGGGCTCGAGGAGAAACTCGAACGTATTCAACGAGGCTCTTTCAATCGACGTCCAGGCCCCGACGTGTGCGCGCAACGTGTCCACCAAGCCTTCGCGATCCACGACTTCGAGGGCTTCCGGCTCGTATTGGCGAATCCGGAGCAGGTCATCGTCTACCGCATGGCCATCGCCCGGGCGAGGAAACCGGCCCCGGAAGTCCGGTGACAACGCTCGGGCGGTCCGCTCCCAGTCGTAGCTGCGGATACCCGCGATGAACGTGGACTTCAGGCTCTTTTGCACGACCGACTGCATGTCCTCGGAGGCCGCCACGTCGCTCACGTAACGCTTGGGCGCAGTGAGGGGGAACGTCTCATGGTCTCCGCCCTGACCCTGTCCGGAGCCGGCGACGCGGAGACCGTCAGCCGACAGGAACGCCGCCACCAGCATGACCGTCGGCCAGTGCACCCTTTTTGCACTCGCGTAAGCGACCATTGCATGCCTCCCCAGGGTTCGAGCTCCCGTTCCGTAACCGAAGCTAACGCACGCCAAAGTTGACGCTCCGCGTGAGCGTCATGCCATTCGTGTTGTCCGTAATCCTGATCTCCAGTCGATACGCTCCCTCGGGGAACCGCTGCAGCGAAACCGCTTGACCCGCCACGAGCTGGTGGCCGGCGGCGGCATCAAATGCTGGCAGCGTCTGGGAGTTGAAGTGCTGCGGTGCCGTCTTGGTGAAGTAGATCTCGCCGCCCGCCTCGCGCTTGTGGAATCGGTAGTCGACACTGACATCCGGTTTGCGTTGGGCAGTCAGGCCCTCGTTGTAGACGAAGAAGATCACCGCCAATTCGTCGCTCTTCCTGAAATCCGTCTCCCGAGCCGGCGTGATCCGTCTCGTGCCGAGCGTGTAGGGCTCGAGGTCCTGTTCCTCCGGCGTCAAGGCTGTTTCGAGGGGTTCCACGCGTTCGGCCACCACCACGGTGCTGGTCGAGAGCCCGCTCGTCCACAAGTTCGGGACCGACAGTTCTTGCTTGATCAGCATCGGGGCCGCCGGGTTGACCTGACGCGACGGCGAGACCGCTGTGCCCAGGGACGGGCTGAGTGCAACGTAGACCTCGTAGTCACCTGGTGGCAGCGAAAACCTTCGCCCGATCCTGTAGGGGCCTTGACCGTGGTCCGCGCTCAGATCGACGAATGAGATCGCCTCGAAAGCGGCTTCAGGCGCGAGCGGAGCCTGGGGTTCTTCGGTTTCCGGAACAACTGGCCCGGCAGGTTTTTTCGTCGTCAGCAGACGCGGCGTGACAAAGACGTACATGGCGGCGGTCGAGGTCGGAAGCTTTGTCCGTTCGATGGTCAACGTGTAAGGCACATAGGTATTTCCGCTCTCTCCTTTGAAGAAGTCATTGGACCAGGTGAACGGCCGCCCTGACGGCACGAGCCGTCCGCGAAGCGCGGCGTAGACTGCGCCGGTGAGCGCTTGCGCGTCCTTCAGGCGAGCTTGATCATCAGTCTGCGGCTGTGCAGGAGACGCGCTAAGGCACAGGATTCCGCCCAGGGCGGCAGCGACCGTCTTCGGTACAATCCGGCGTGGGAGACTCCGCTCCATCGTGACCCGTGTCTCCGCCGACAGACGAGGCTCGTTCCTGAAAGCCCCGTGTGGATCTACGGAATTCGACCAAGTTGAATGAGAACGTTGGCGACGCGAGGGATGATTGCGAGAGCCTGCCGCTGATTCGGCACGTCAGTATTAAATTGTCTCGGCTCCATGGCACCTCCGCGACAGGTGACGCCAAGCTCGAGCGGGATACACGCGGAATAATGCGCGGCATCATAGCATGGGCCTGCCAGAAGGCATGGGCGGTCGGCCCGAAATTTCTTACAGGAGGAGAGACCACCAATTTATTGGATCGGCAGTCTATTGCAGCGGCGGCGCCGCGATTGCCTGTCCTGCCGGCAGCGGCGGACTCAAGCCACTGACCTCATGCGCGGGGAGCAGGCTAGAGCGGCAGCGGAAGGTCGGTTGGCACCACCAACCGCCGCGCTCCCGAAGGGCTGGGGTGGGCCCCCAAAGGAGGTTCTTGGCGGCGTCGCTTACCTGAAACCTCAAGTGGCCGTGGCTTGTGGCGGACGGAAATCTAGGGTTGCTGGCCTGTCACAACGACTTTGATGTCCCGCATTGTGGATGCCGCGCCATCGGTCACACGGGCACGCAGGATGTAGTCGCCCGGCTTTGTGAAGGTCGCCGTCACAACCGCCTTCCCCTCGTCGGCGCCAGCCACCGGCGGGTTGAACGTCACGCTCGCCGGACCGCGCCAGACGAGCCAGGTGACTTGCAGCCGCGCGTCCACTCTGGGCGGGACCGGCCGCTCCACCTGCGGAACGTTCGTCGGCACCGTCGATTTGAACTCAGGATTGTCGAATGCCGGCGCACGGCGGGGGTTCGGGGTCCGGTCCCGACTGCGACCGCGCGTGGGGGGCAGCCCATCGTCTGTCACGGTGGCTGTCAGCTCAAATGGCGCCGCGACCCTGGCGGTCGTGGCGCCGGATACCGTCAGCGTCGGCGGCTGGTTCTGTGCTGCTTCGCCGCCGCGTCCGCTGCCGGTGCCCGTGCCCGGAGGTGCAATCTCCCAATCAGGGCGCAGCCAACCCACCGCGCGCTCAGTCTGACCGTTCGCGGCCACGGTCCAGATCACCTGTGCCTTTTCGCCGAAGTCGCGCGGTGCGGTCACCGAGAAGAGCTGGCGGTTGAATCGCGTGTAGAAATACGTCGGTTGACCCCGATCGGGCCCACCGGGCTCAATCCGGTTGTTCGGGCCGACCGGCACGCCGATCTCCTCGACGTGATTGCGATTGAGATACCCGAACCAGAGTTGATAACCGCCGTCGGCGTTCCTGGTCCACCCCTCGAAGATCGGTTGGATGCTCTGACCCGAGTTGTACTTGATGTTGCCGCTCAGCGCTCCGTCCGCCTTCTGTGCGGCGGACTGGGCCGTCGCAGCTCCTGACAACATCAAGACAACAAGCGGGAGCGCGGCCAATGAGAAAGGCCGCTGAAACGGTGGGAGCATAGAGCCTCAGTCGCGGTTCTTGTGGCGTGCGACGGGAACCTGGGCACGCGGGAGGTCTGACCCCGCGTGCCCGAGCCCGTCCAGCGATCAGTCCTGTTGCTGCTGCTGAGTCGTGGTCTTGCCGGCCTTCCGGCGAGCAGCACGGTCGGCGAGTTCCTTTTCGTATTCTTCCTGGGTCAAATCGATCCACCCGATCCACGAGAAGCCCATCTCGTCGATCGTGCGGTCGCCGTAGCCGACCCAGTTCTGCGGGTCAGGGTTGTTACGGTTCGCGGCCGAGTTGTCGTGCCAGCTGAGGATGTGAATCACCGTGCCGGCCGGCACGAGTGGCGCCACATCGTCATTGTAGTTGTACACCGAGTGCCAGTTGTAGTCCCAGTTCGCGCAGTTGATCGTCTCGCGCTTCATCACGTTGCTGGGATTCCCCGGGTAGATCAGCTCGAGGCACTGATACTTCCCGCGGATGTGCATGTGCGGCTGCCACGCGATGATCTTCCCAGGCTTCGTGTGCAGTGTGTACCCGTCGACGCGCGCAACAGCGCCCGCCGGGATGTCGAGCGAGTCGAGCGGATTGGGCGTCGGATCGCCGTGATGCGTCGAATAGCGGATGGACTTCGGCACCTGCCCTTTCGGATACAGCAGGAACCCGACCTCGACCTCCGAGTCCGTCTCTTCGCCAACCGAATGCAAATGGCTGTTCAACAGCAGCGCGCTGCCCGCCTTCAGCAGCACACCGGAGTTCTCCGGATAGATTTCCGGCGCCTTCCCCGACGCATACTCGACGATCAACTCGGCGTCCGCGAGAGACGCGTCGGTCGCCACGCCAGCGGGAGCATCCGGCATCTGGTCGAGCATGAACGTCACCGCGTGATGCACGACACGCCGCGACGGGAGCCCGACCGGCCGCGTTTCAATCGCCTTGACGTACCGATCCTCGCTGAGGCCGGTGGCAGCAACCAGATTCGGGAACAGATCGGGGCCCGACACCGGCACCTTGTACTTTGGAAAGCGGACGACCAGATCGGGCTTGCCAATGGCCCACGCGTCGTCATCGCCGAATTGCCGCTGCGATGGCATATCGGCGGGGTTCCCGCGCGGCGCGCCCGCGTCCACCCAGGCGACGATCGTCCGAATGTCCTCGTCGGGGATCGATCGGTTGTCCTTGAACTCCTGAATCCCGACGTTCCGATCGATGTGCCACGGCGGCATCTGGCGGGACTCGACGCGCGATTTAATCGATCGCACCCACGGACGCGTCTCCTCGTATGTTCGGAGCGACATCGGGGCAGACTGGCCCGGTCGGTGGCACTGCACGCACGACCGTTGCAGAATCGGCGCCACGTCCTTCGTGAACGTCGGTGCGCTCTGGGCCTTTGTCTGCGCCGCCGCCGGACTCCAGATGAGAGAAATCCCGACAAACGCCGCGGCCAATGCGAGCCGGGCGTGCCAGTCAGAAGGAATGCTCACGTCAACCTCCACTCGGGACCGGGCAAGGCGTCCCCGCAAACTATTTTAGTCCACTTTCGACGATAGGAGGCGATGTCGACGGCCTCTCGCTGTCAGCCCTTCCGTTTGACCTTGGGCACAAACGCCAGAAATCGGCGGGGGTTGTCCACCGTGATCTGCCGGAGCACCTCGTCGCTTGCGCCGGCCTTCTTGACCTTCGGCACGAACACCGTCAACGTCTTGGCATAGCCGAGCGCCTTGTTGTTCCGCTTCAGATCGTTCGCGCCTGCAAAGTCCGACGCGAACATGAGGTGGTCGGCGTACCCGGCTTCGATGAGCGACATCACCATCGGCACGACCTGCTCGTCGCCCGGACCGCCCTGGCGGTCGAAGCCGATGAATGCGCCGCGTCGGCACACCGCGCGGTGCACCTCGGTGTTCGCATCGACGAGGTTCCCCAGGTGGCCGATGACCACGTGCTTCGGGTCCACGCCGACGTCCTCGAAGATGTCGAGCTGCTCGAGAGCCGACTTGCCGGGAATGCCGGTGTGCGTGAAGATTGGAATGTTCGTCAGGAGGTGAGCCTTTCCGATCGCGCGGAAGACCTTTCGCTCATCCTTCGAGATGTAGTCCCAGGAGCCTATCTCCCCGAAGGCACCGATCGGATCGCTCTCGACCTGCTTCATCAGCGCCTGCAGCACCTGTTCCTCGCTCATGCTGCTGATTTCCTTCGGATAGAAGGGCTGCGTGTAGAATCCGGCGCCGGCGACAATCGGCAGGCCGGACTTCATCGACACTTGCCGCAGGAAGTTCATGTCGCGCCCCATGTCCGGATGGCCGCCGTCCACGATGCAGGCGATGCCTTCCCGCTTGGCGATGGCCAACTCCTCCGCCATGAGATCCACGTCCTGCATGAAGAAGGGTCCGGTCGAGGCTGGCGGTGCTGGCGGCGGGCCGCCGCGCCCGGCGGGCGGGGGCGCGTTGGGCGGCCGCGTCGCAGCCTGGGTCTCAGCTGCGTACTTGATGAAGCGCGGCAGGAAATCGGGAGGGAACGACATGTGCTCGTGGAAGAGCGTCGCGCCGCCGGCGAGTTCCTCCGGCGCGTAGTCCTTGAGGATCGTACGGATGACCGCGCCCTTCGGAAATGTCGGTGCGGCGGAAACGACGTCCGGCAGCGCCGCCGCGGCCACGCCCATACCCAACGCGCCAAGCACCTCCCGGCGCGTCCATCCGGTCAACTCGGTCTCTCGACCCATCGCACTCACTCCTTCAAAGCGGCCACGCAGCAGGCCGTCGCGCAGTATAGCGAAGAACCAGGGCCGTTTTGTGGGAACATATCACGCCGTCATGAAGACGTTGCTGGTCGATCTCGCCCGTCATCAGTCATGGGCCGACGCCGAGCACTGGCGCGCTCTCGAAGCGTACCGGCCAGCGATAGAGGAACGCGACTGCATCATCTGCATCAGGTTCAACGGGCCTTTGTGTGGCTCGCCGCAGGAAACCAAGTGCAGTCGTTCAAGGCGACGACGGTGGACGATTTCCCGTCAACGGGGGGTCTTCGGGAATACGCAGAAACGTCGAGCCGTCCGTTCGCGGAGTTCGTCGCGGCCCTGAGCGACGATCGTCTTCAGGCCCGCATCGAGCTCCCCTTCTTCGAAAAGGTCCCGACCTTCACGGTCTCCGTCGGCGAAGCTCTCATGCAGGCGATGACCCACAGTCAATGGCACCGGGGCCAGAACGCCACCCGCCTCCGCGAGCTGGGCGGGGAGCCACCCGCCGTCGACTTGATCATCTGGTACCTGAAGGATCGCCCCCCTGCCGCCTGGTAAGCACACACGCCCGGCAAGCCGTGGAGGACCTGGGCACCGCCGAGATCCGGGTGACCAGAAGTCAGGTCTCGTTCCGCAGGGATGTGGCGTTCGCGTGGGTGTGGAAGCCCGAGCGGGCGGTTACCCACCACCTGGAGCTCTTTGCCTCGGCTGACGTCGACGACCAGGTGCGTGGGTGGTTGAAGAAGGCGTGGAAGGAATCAGCTCGACCTTCCCGCCGCGCGCCCGGAACGAGGCGATAAGCGTTTCCACGTGGCGGCCGAGCGGCTCCGTCGCCAGCCACTGCGGTTCCAGGATGCGCAGGACGTCGGCGCGGCTGAGGTCTCGCTCGATCTCTCCAAACAGCTGCTCAGCAGATCGCGCTTCGAACATCGCTGATGGCTCTCCCCCCCACGCCTGATCTTCCGAGGGGATGGGGTCCTCACGGAGCCGCCAGGTCAGCTGCACGTCGAGGTACTGCATGTAGAGGCTCTCGCAGGACAGCTCGACCACCTGCTCCCGACCGGCGGTGCGAAAGAAGAGAAACTCGCGGCGGTTCATGGGGCCTCGTTCAGGCGCGAGCCGCCATATCCGCGATCGTGCGCCGGACGATGGTGCGGGTCAGCGGCACTTTGTAGGCGTTCTTGGCAAGGGGCCGGGCGCCTTCAACGGAGAGCTCCCCCGCCCTCGCGGCAAGTTCCGGGGTGATGCGCTGACCGACGAGCAGGCGCTCCACCGCCGGCAGTCTCCACGGAATCGGCGCGACGCCGCCGAGGACGATCCGGGCATCGCGGCATACGCCGGCGTTCACGTCCAGCACGACGGCCACACTGACGACGGCGTGCGTCCAAGCCTCACGGTCGAGGATCTTGTGGTACGCGCTCTGCCGACCCTGCGGGCTGGCGGGCAGCCGAACCGACGCCAGGACTTCGTCGGGCGCCAACACGTTCTCGCGCCTGGCATCCTCGCGCGGCAACACGAAGAACTCCGCGGCGGGCACCGAACGCTCGCCCGATGGGCCGACAACGCGCAGCGTCGCGTCGAGTGCGACCAGCGCCGGGGCGGTATCGGATGGATGGACGATGTAGCTCGGGCCGCCGCCGAAGATGGCATGAAACTGATTCTCGCCGGTGACCGAATAGCAGATGCTGCCGCCGTTCTTCAGACAGGCGAAGCCGTTGCGGTAGTACCAGCACCAGGGACGCTGCAGGACGTTGCCGGCAATCGTCGCGACATTGCGAATTTGCGGCGTGGCGACGCCTTCGGCCGCTTCCGCGA
>Ga0066710_100007625_pt1 | contig 10376 bp, 6 predicted proteins | sample GraSoiAngelo_159_FD_79666 | JGI IMG/M metagenome (GOLD analysis project Ga0066710, IMG submission 79666) | Grasslands soil microbial communities from the Angelo Coastal Reserve, California, USA - 14_1009_16_40cm | ecosystem: Environmental > Terrestrial > Soil > Grasslands | place: USA...
CATCCCGGACGTTAGAGTACGCGTCGGTTGAGATCGCCTACCCTGGCGTGTCGCTTTCCCACCCTGACTCACCTTATCACGATCTCTTCTCGTTCCGGCTCGGAAACGGAGAGAGCAGCCGGCTCGTGCGCGCGGTGAAGGAGCGAGACGGCCTGGTCGACCGGATCGACGCGTGGTCGTACACGCCACTCGACCCCGGCACGAATGCAGTCGACTTCGACACCGATCCACCGCGCATCGCCGAGGCGCTCGCGGTGAGCATCGCGGAGGTCGAGCGGCTGCGCGCGCATCCCGTGACGGACGACGAGCTCGAGAAGGCGCGCATCAACTTCCTGACCTCCGAGCACTTCGAGCGCGAGAGCGTGTCTGGCCTGGCGGCGAAGCTCGGCAGCTTCCTCGTCTCGGGCGGAGGCCTCGAGACGGAGGCGCGCTACCTCGAGGCCGTGCGCACGGCGACGCCCGCGGAGCTGCAGCGCGTGGCGCGCGCGTGGTGGCGGCCCGAGGCGCTCACCGTCGGCGTGCTGCTGCCGGACGGCGAGCGCGCTGCGGTCGACGCCGCGGCGGTCCGCAGCGCTGTGGGTCGCGGCGTCGCGCGCGCCGAGCGCGCCGCAGCGCCTCCGGTGATCCGATCGCGCGAGCCCGAGCTCGTGAGCTATGCGCTGCCGGGCGGCTCAGCACTGCACGTCGTGCCGCGCCGCAGCGTGCCGGTGGTGGCCGCGCGCGCCGCACTGCGCGGCGGCCTGCTCGCGGAGAAGGCCTCCACGTCGGGGCTCACGGCGTTCCTCACCGCGATGTGGCTGCGTGGCACCGAGAGCCGCTCCGCGGCCGACTTCGCGCGCGCGGTCGAGAGCCGCGCTGCCGACATCGATGCGTTCGCAGGCCGCAGCAGCTTCGGGCTCACGCTCGAGGCGCCGAGCGCCGCGCTCGAGCCGGCGCTCGACCTGTTCAGCGAGGTGCTGGTCGAGCCCGCGTTCGAGCCCGACGAGCTGGAGCGCGAGCGCGCGGAGACGCTGGCCGCGATCGAGCGCCGCGAGGACCGGCTCGGGCAGCGCGCGTTCCAGCTGTTCGCCGAGCACCACTTCCTCGAGCATCCCTATCGCATGCCCACGCTCGGCGCGGACTCCGTGATCCGCGCACTCGATCGCGACGCCGTGCGCGCACACCACGAGTGGCTCGTGCGGACACAGAACCTCGTGATCGCGGTGGCTGGCGACGTCGACCCGGATGCGGTCGCGCACGGGCTCTCGGCGCGGCTCGCGGCGCTCGACGGCGGCGAGTTCGTCCCGCCCGCGCCGCCGCTCGAGGATCCGCCGCGCGAGATCCGCCGCGCGGAGCTGATCAAGAACCGCGCGCAGGCCCATCTCGTGATCGGGTTCCGCGGCGTCTCGGTCGCCGACGAGGACCGCTTCGCGCTCGAGGTGATCGCGCAGCTGCTCGCCGGCCAGAGCGGGCGCCTGTTCCTCGAGCTGCGCGACAAGCAGGGCCTCGCCTACTCGGTGACCGCGACCAGCGTCGAGGGCCTCGCGCCGGGTTATTTCGCCGTCTACATCGCGACCGCACCCGAGAAGCTCGCCGCCGCGCGCGCCGGGTTGCTCGATCAGCTGCGCCGCCTGCTCGACGAGGAGCCGGGCGAGCGCGAGCTCGAGGCCGCGCGCCGCCACCTCGTGGGCAACTTCGCGATCGACCGGCAGCGCAACGCCGTGCACGCCGCGCAGACGAGCCTGCACGCGTTGTACGGGCTCGGCGCCGACGCGAGCCGCGCCGATCCGGACCGGATCCGCGCCGTCTCCGCGAAGGACGCGCTGCGCGTGGCGCAGCGGATCATCGATCTCGGCGCCTACACCGAAGCGGTAGTGCGCGGGAGTTAGCCGCAAGCGGCGCGCGCAGCGAGCTGCAAGTTTCGCGCAGCGAGCCGAAGGCGAGCGAAGACCATCGGGCGGGCCCGAGCGAAGTCGAAGAGGTGGCCTCGGGTTGCGCAACGCCTCGCAGTTCGAGTCTTGGGTCGCGCTGCTAAAACCCGGCGGCTAGTCCGTCGCGGCGCGGGTCGCTGCCGCCCCAGAACGCGCCGTCGGGATCGACCACGATCGCCTCGGCGGCCGACCACTCGCTCTTCTCCACCACGACTTCGTGGCCGCGCGCGCGCAGCGCGTCGGCGACGTCGCGCGCGGTGTCCGGCTCGAGGTAGAGCACGTCCGGCGCCCATTGATGGTGGAAGCGCGGCGCCGACACCGCCTGCGACGCGTCCATGCCGTAGTCGATCACGTTGAGCAGCGAGAGCAGCGTGGTGCTGACGATGCGCGGACCGCCCGGGCTGCCGGTCACCATGAACAGCGCGCCGTCCTTCTCGACGATCGTCGGCGACATGCTCGAGCGCGGCCGCTTGCGCGCCGCGATCGCGTTCGCGCCGCGCGTGTCGGGGAGTCCGTAGATGTTCGGCAGATCGGGCGCGATCGCGAAGTCGTCCATCTCGTTGTTGAGCAGCACGCCGGTGCGCTCGGCGGTGATCCCCGAGCCGTACGGCGTGTTGATCGTCATCGTGAGCGCGACCGCATTGCCCGCGGAATCGCTGGTCGACAGATGCGTGGTGCCCGCGTCGTTCGCGGGCAGGCCGGGGCCTTCGACGCGGATCGCGATCTCGCGGCCCGCGAGCCACCTCCACGGCGCGCGCCGCCACCACGCGGGGTCGATCCGCGCGCGCAGCCGCTCCGCGTACGGCTTCTCGGTGAGCTGCGCGGCCGGCACCGAGACGAAGTCCGGATCGCCGACGAACGCGAGCGTGTCCGCGAACGACAGCTTCAGCGCCTCGGCGATCCGGTGCACGCTCGCCGACGAGCCCGCGCCGAGCGGCGCGAGCTCCGCGCCCTCGAGGATGTTGAGCGCCTCGACGATCGCCACCCCGCCCGAAGACGGCGGCGGGAACGTGTGGATCGCATAGCCGCGGTAGCTGCCGGAGAGCGGCTGCCGGATCACCGGCTGATAGGTCGCGAGGTCCTCGAGCGTGAGGATGCCGCCGCGCGACTTCACGGCATCGACGATCGCCTTCGCGAGGTCGCCGGTGTAGAAGACGCCGGGACCGTCGGCGGCGACACGCCGCAGCGTCGCCGCGAGCTCGGCCCGCTCGAGGCGCCAGCCCGGCCGTGCGGCCATGCCCTCGGACGGGAACTGGATGCGCGCGGTGTCGGGGAAGCGCTGGGTGAGCCCGCGCGCGCGCATGAACTCGATCATGCGCGCGTGATAGCGCCCGATCGGGAACCCGCGCTTCGCGAGTGCGACCGCGGGCGCGACGACCTCGGAGAGCGGCAGCGTGCCCCATCGCTCGAGTGCGAGCGCGCAGCCGGCCACGAAGCCGGGCGTGCCGACCGCGAGCGGACCGGACAGCGACGCGCCTTCTGGCACACCGGGCTGGCGGAACATGTCGCGCGTGGCCGCTGCCGGCGCGGTCTCGCGCGCATCGACCGCGACCACGTCGCCCTCGGCGGTGCGGATCAGCAGGAACGCGCCGCCGCCTAGCCCGGCCGAGAACGGCTGCGTCACCGCGAGCGCGAAGGCGGTGGCGATCGCGGCGTCGACCGCATTGCCGCCGCGCTCGAACATCGCGCGCCCCGCGCGCGCCGCCTCGGCTTCGGACGCCACCACCATGCCGCGCGTGCCGAACGCGGGTGAAGGCGCCGCCGCGCGCGCGGAGGCGGCGAGCAGCGCGAACGCGAGAACGAGGGCGATGATCCCGACGTGCTTTCGAAGCATGGCGGCAAGCTACCACCGGCAAGGAGACCGACGACAGTCGGCCGCAAGTTTCGCGCAGCGAGCCGAAGGCGAGCGAAGACCATCGGGCGGCGCAGCGAGGCGAAGCCGAGCGAAGGCCGGGCTGAGCTGCGCTAAGCTGCCGACCCCGTGGCCCGGTAGCTCAGTTGGTAGAGCACCGCACTGAAAATGCGGGTGTCGCCAGTTCGACTCTGGCCTGGGCCACCACCGATTCCGCGATCCGACCTCGCTCACCAACGACGATTCGGAATGTTCGACTGGATCAGCGACCCGCAGGCATGGATCGCGCTCGCGACGCTCACCGCGCTCGAAATCGTCTTGGGCATCGACAACATCGTCTTCATCTCGATCCTGTCGGACAAGCTGCCGCGCGACGACCAGCCGAAGGCGCGCCTGATCGGGCTCGGGCTCGCGATGTTCGGGCGCGTGGCGCTCCTGCTGTCGATCGCGTGGATCATGCGGCTCACCGCCGACCTGTTCGAGATCCGGGACCACGGCTTCTCGGGGCGCGACCTGATCCTGATCGCGGGCGGACTGTTCTTGATCGGGAAGAGCACGTTCGAGATCCACGACAAGATGGAAGGCGGCGGGCACGCGCACGAGCCGCGCGCGGTCACGTCGCTCGGGTCCGTGATCGCGCAGATCCTGCTGCTCGACATCGTGTTCTCGCTCGACTCCGTGATCACGGCGGTCGGCATGGCCGACCACGTCCCGGTGATGGTCGCGGCGATCGTGATCGCGGTCGGCGTGATGATGCTCTCGGCGGGCGCGATCTCCGCGTTCATCTCCCGCCACCCCACGATCAAGATGCTCGCGCTCTCGTTCCTGCTGCTGATCGGCGTGATGCTCGTCGCCGAGGGCTTCGGCCAGCACGTGCCGAAGGGGTACGTCTACTGCGCGATGGCGTTCTCGCTGTTCGTGGAGATGCTGAATCTGCGCGCGGGCCGACGGCGGCTCGAGGCCGCAGGGCAGCCGCGCGCGTGAGCTCCGGCCCGAGAAGTGCGGTGGCGGCGCGATCCGCGCCGCGGTACCTCCTGTCTCTTCAGGGGCGCCTGGCTTGACCGAGGTCCACCCTTCGCTCGACTTCTTCGGCGTCGCGTGGCGGCTCGGGGCCACCCTGTTCTTCGCGCTGCTGAACGGCTTCTTCGTCGCGGCCGAATTCGCGCTCGTGAAGGTGCGCGAGTCGCGGATCGAGCAGCTCGCCGGCGAGGGGCGGCGCTCCGCACGCACCGCGCAACACATCCTCCGGAATCTCGACCGCTATCTCTCCGCGTGCCAGCTCGGGATCACGATCGCGAGCCTGATGCTCGGCGCGCTCGGCGAGCCGGCCGTCTCGGCGGTGCTGATCGCCGCGCTCGGCGCGCTCGGCGTCGCAGCCGACCCGGGCGCGGCCTGGGTGCCGTGGGTCTCGATCGGGCTCGCCTTCGCGATCATCACCACGCTTCACATGACGCTCGGCGAGCAGGCGCCGAAGATGTGGGCGCTCCGGCGCGCCGAGGGGATTGCGCTGCGCACCGCGCGCCCGCTCCACGCGTTCGCGTGGCTGTTCGGTCCGTTCATCGTCGCGGTCAACGCGATCTCGAACGCGCTGTTGCGCGTCGTCGGCCTGCGCGGCGATCGCGGCCCCGCGACCAGCCCCACCGCCGAGGAGATCCGCAGCATTCTCTCGCTCTCGGCGCGCGCTGGCCACATCTCGGAACACGAGCACGTGCTCACCGCGAACGTGTTCCGGATGATCGAGCTCGAGGTACGGCACGTCGTGGTACCGCGCGTCGACGTCGAGTTCATCACACTCGAGCACACCCTCGAGGAGAACCTCGAGCGGATCCGCACCAGCCGCAATTCGCGGCTGCCCGTGTGCGAGCTCGGGCTCGACACGATCCTGGGCTTCCTGCACGCGAAGGATGTGCTCGACGTGGTGCTGCGCGGCGAGAGCCCCGACCTGCGCGCGCTCGTGCACCCGCCGCTGTTCGTCTCCGACACGATGGCGCTCTCCGACTTCCTGCTCGAGCTCCAGCGCGAGCGGCAGCACTGCGCCGTGGTGCTCGACGAGCACGGCACCGCGATCGGGCTCGCGTTCCGCGAGGACGCGCTCGAGGAGATCGTCGGCCCGCTCGGCGACGAGTTCGACGACGACGTGCAGGAGCTCGTGAAGCTGTCCGGCGGTGGCTTCGAGCTGTCCGGGCGGATGTCGATCCCCGAGGTCGAGGACCGGCTCGACTTCGAGCTCTCCGACGCGGAGGACGAGAGCGAGGAGACGATCGGCGGGCACGTCACGGCGCTGCTCGGCCGGCTGCCGAAGAAAGGCGACGCGGTGCGCGTCGGCCCCTACTGCGCGACCGTGATCGAGGTGGGGCGGCGGCGGATCGCGCGGATACGCATGACGCCGGCGGCGCGGGTCGCCGCGACCGAAGCCGCGCCCGCGCCCGATTCGGACACCTAGCCTTCCCGGACGGCGATGACCAACCTGTTCTCCATCTTCTTCTGGCTCGACCTCGTCGACATCGCGACCGTCGGCGTGCTGCTGTGGCTCGCGATCCGCTTCGTGCGCCGCACCCGGGGGCGGCGCGCGCTCATCGGCCTCACGCTGCTCGGCGGCGTCTACCTGCTCGCGCGCGCACTCGACCTCCAGCTCACCGCGTCGCTGTTCCAGGGCTTCTTCGCGGTGCTCGTGCTCGTGATCGTGGTGGTGTTCCAGGAGGACCTGCGGCGATTGTTCGAACAGCTGGGCAGCCTGCGCCGCGGCGGATCGCGCGAGCGGCGCGGCGTCGACGTGGCCGACGTGATCGTGCGCGCGGTCGCGCGGCTGGCCGCGACGCGCGTCGGCGCGCTGATCGTGCTGCCGCACCGCGAGCCGATCGAGAGCCACGTCGAGGGCGGCATCCCGCTCGACGGCCGGATCTCCGAGCCGCTCCTGCTGTCGATCTTCGACCCGAGCTCGCCGGGCCACGACGGCGCGGTGATCCTGCGCGGCGCGCAGCTCGAGCGCTTCGCCGTCCACCTGCCGCTTTCGGTGAATCGCGCCGCGCTCGGGGCCGGCGGCACGCGGCACGCGGCGGCGCTCGGGCTCTCGGAACGCTGCGACGCCACCTGCATCGTCGTCTCGGAGGAGCGCGGCACCGTCTCCGTCGCGCGCGACGGCGCGATCCGCGTGCTCGCGCGCCCGCAGGATCTCGCGCTCGACCTGCTCGCGGCGCGCGGCGCGCGCGAGTCGGAAGAGCGGCCGTCGTGGTGGCGCGACCGGGCCGGCGTCGACGGTGTGCTCGCCGCCGCGGGCGCACTCGCGCTCTGGCTCGTGTTCGTGCCGGGCTCGGCGCTCACCGAGGTGACGGTGCCGGCGGCCGTGAAGGTGACCAACCTGCCCGACGACCTCGAGATCGAGTCGGTCGAGCCCACCGAGGTGCAGGTCACGCTGCGCGGGCTGCGTCGCGACCTCGTGCTCTCCGATCCCGACCAGGTGTCCGTGCGCGTGGACGGCTTTCTGGCGCGCATGGGCCGGCGCACGTTCGCGATCTCGGAGGACTCGGTGCGGCGGCCCGACCCGCTCGACGTCGTGGCGGTCCACCCGGACCGGGTCAAGGTCTCGCTGCGGCCCGCGGCGGGAGCCGCGGGAGCGGGCTCTTAGGCGCCGGATTTGCGGGCGGGCTTGCGCGGCACCGGGCCCTTGCGCAGCAGCGCGCCGAACTCCTCGGCGGCCAACGGCGCGCTGAGCAGGAAGCCCTGGAGCTGCGGGCACTGCCGCTCGGTCAGGAACAACCGCTGCTCCTCGGTCTCGACCCCTTCCGCGACGACGTTCAGGCCGAGCTGGCGCGCGATGGTGAGGATCGCCGTCACGATCGCGGCGTCGTCGGGATCGATCACGAGGTCGCGGATGAACGAGCGATCGATCTTGACCGTGTCGACCGGGAAGCGCTTGAGATAGTTGAGCGAGGAGTAGCCGATGCCGAAGTCGTCGAGCGAGACTCCGACGCCGATCTGCCTCAGCGCGCGGAACGTGCGCTCCGCGATCTGCTCGTCGCGCATCAGCGCGCTCTCGGTGATCTCGAGCTCGAGGTGGCGCGGCTCGAGGCCGGTGTCCCAGAGCGCGCCCGAGATGAGCTGGCGCAGCGCCTCCTCGTCGATCTGGTGCGCGGATACGTTCACCGACATGGACAGCTCGTGACCCTCGTGCTGCCACTGCGCGAGCTGTTCGCACGCGGTCCGCAGCACCGCGTCGCCGAGCGGAATGATCAGGCCGCAGTACTCGGCCACCGCGATGAACTCCGCCGGCGGAATCGTGCCGAACTCGGGATCGGTCCAGCGCAGCAGCGCTTCGGCCCCGACGATCCGGAGATCCGCGGCGGAGAAGATCGGCTGGTAGACGATCCTGAGTCCGCCGCGATCGAGCGCGCGCCGGAGGGCGTGCTCGATCTGGTGGCGGCGGCGAACCGAATCGTTCAGCGAGTCGCTGTAGAAGCGGAACGTCCCGCGGCCGCCGGCCTTGGCCTGGCACAGCGCGAGGTCGGCATGGCGCATCAGCAGGTCCGGATCTTCGCCGTCGCGCGGGAACACCGAGATTCCGATGCTCGTGCCGATCCAATACTCGCGGCCCGCCACCTGATAGGGCTGCGCGAGCAGCTTCTGGATCTTGCCCGCGATCGCCGCCAGCGCAGCGTCGCCGCGGATGTCGTTCAGGAGCAGCAGGAACTCGTCGCCACCCACGCGCGCGACCAGGTCGGAGCGGCGCGTGAACTTCGCCAGCCGCGCCGCCACCTCCATCAGCACCGCGTCGCCGGCCGAATGCCCGAGCGTGTCGTTGATCCCATTGAAGCGATCGAGGTCGAGGTAGAGCAGCGCCACGCTCTCGCGCTTGCGGAGCGCCTGGGGAAGCGCGCGATACAGCTGTTCCTCGAGCAGATGGCGATTCGGCAGCTGCGTGAGCGGATCGTGGCTCGCGGCGAACTGCGCGCGCTGCCTCGCTTCGCGCAGCTCCGAGATCAGGTGGTGGCGCTCGATTGCGTGCCGGATGCAGCGCGCGATCCGGCGCGGGCTCTCGCCGTGGATGTCGAGGTAGTCCTGCGCGCCATGCCGCAATACCTCGAGCGCCTCCTCGCGATCGTCGCGCTCCGACAGCACGACGATCGGCGGGAACAGGCCCGCGCGCGCCGCTGGATCGGGCCACGTCGCGCGGGCCTCGGTGAACATCGCCAGGTCGACGAGCAGCACGTCGAACGCGCGCGCATCGAGCATCCCGCGCGCCGCGTCCAGGCTCCATGCGTGCTCGAGCGCGATGTTGTCGGCGCCGCCGGTCAGGAATCCGCGAACGCGGTTCACGCGCGACGCATCGGCGCTCACGAGCAGCGCCGCGCACCGCGCGGAGGCGTCGGATTCGGCACCCGATAGATCGTTCGACATCGCGGACGCTCGGACCCCCGATCTGCGTATCGGTGATCCGATCCGGGCGCGTGAGCGCGATCCCACGCCGTTCCACCCGATTATTCAGACGCCTCGACGCTTCGCGAGCTCGTCGATCACGCCGGCGTGCTCGGTCTCGGTGAGCGCGAATCGCAGCAGCGGGAGCGCTGCAGCGGTGACGCAGAGACCGGGCACGATCGCCATCGCCCAGAGCATCACCACATCCATGCGGCCGTCCGGCGCACCGCCGGGCGCGAGCACGGCCCATTGCAGCGCGAGCCCCGAGAGCGCGATGCCGAGCGCGCTCGCCACCTTGGTGACCAGCACGACGACCGCGGTGTAGACGCCTTCCTTGCGCTCTCCCGAGACCAGCTCGTCGTGGTCGATCACCTCGGCGCCGATCGCGTTCGGCACGACCAGCTCGCAGCCCATCCCGATACCCCAGCAGGATCGGGGGAATCAACAGCTCGACCGTATTCGTGCTGCCCGCCCGCGCGTGCTGGAGCGCAGCGTACAGGCCGCCGTAGGCGACCGCGGTGATCGCGCGCGACGCGATCCACAGATCCACCTTGCGGAAGCGGCGCGTGGTGCGCACCCAGATCGGCACCGAGACGAGGTGCGGCACGAAGAACGCGAGCATGTAGGCCTCGGTCAGCTCGGGGCGGCGGAACGTGTACTGGAACGCGAACGGCGCGAGCACGCTGATCGCGCCCATCGGGAGCTCCTGCAGGAAGCGCGCGATCAGGACGCGTTGCTGGTGCCGGTTGCGCAGCACCTGACCCCACGCGCCGAACGGAGAGCGCGCGCCGCGACCGAGGTTCTCGGGCGGCTCGCGCAGCCGCGCGATCGGCCAGGCGACGCAGAGCAGCGTCACCCCCGCGAGCGCGAGCGCGAGCAGCTGCGCGGCGCGGCGCGGGTCGCTCGACGTGCGCAGCAGGCCGATCCCGAGCGTGAGCGCGAGCAGCCCGCTCACCGCGGACGCGACGCCGTTCGCAGCGAACAGGCGCGTGCGATCGAGCGAGCGCTGCGAGAGCTCCGCGGGCAGCGCGAGCCGCGGCACGTCGATGCACGGCATCGCGGTGGCCACGCCGAACAGTCCCAGCCCGAGCCAGCCGAGCAGCGCGCGCTCCGAGAGCCGATCGGGCGGCGCCCAGACCATCACGAGCGCGAGCGCCACGGGGACCGACCCCGCGAGCATCCACGAGCGGCGGCGCCCGCGC
>Ga0066710_100007626_pt1 | contig 10376 bp, 6 predicted proteins | sample GraSoiAngelo_159_FD_79666 | JGI IMG/M metagenome (GOLD analysis project Ga0066710, IMG submission 79666) | Grasslands soil microbial communities from the Angelo Coastal Reserve, California, USA - 14_1009_16_40cm | ecosystem: Environmental > Terrestrial > Soil > Grasslands | place: USA...
CGGCTTTACGGACCGGCTGTGAAGGCGCTCGTCGCAGAGCGGCTCGATTTCGATTCGACGGCGGAGATGGCGGCGAGCATCGCATCTGCGACACCGGGTGATGGGGCGCGAGGGGGTCCGCGCAACGAGCGGGTCATCGTCGCGACCGAACCGGTGGTCGTACAACCGCTCGCCATCGCCATTGCGCGGGCAGCCGATAGCGCCTTGATGTGCATCGAGATGGGTCGGTCGCGGATCGCCTCCGCCCAGCGCGCGATCGAGCTGGTTGGGCGCGACCGATTCCTCGGTTGCATCCTCATCACGTGAGCGGAGCGGAGTCTACTTTCGCTTCAAGCCGCCGAGGACCGCCAAGTCCAGCATACGCTCTACTTGCCATCGCTCCACGATCCTCGCGGCCTTCAGGTCAGCTACCATGGTGGCGAGCACTGCCAACAGGAACGAAAAGAGGGTTCCCACCGTGAACAACGTCAGCCCGCTCGGGCCCTTCGGCCACTTCGGCACCTGCGCGGGCCAGATCACCCGGTAGCGATGCTTGAAGGCGGCGCGCGCGCCGTCCAGCTCGACCTGGGCCGCACTGATGCGCTCCAGCATCTGCTGGTATCTGAACCGAGCGTCACGCACCGGCTCCGCTTCCTCGGGAACGCCGTCTGCTCCGCGCCGCGACGTTCTCGGCACCAAAGCCGAGGCGGTGGGTGTCTCCGGCAGCTCCCTGCCGGCTCGGGCCGCGTATTGCGCGCGGAGCTTCGCCACCTCCTCGCGCATCTCGGTGATCTGCGGAGACTCGCGGGAGATTGCCTCGATGTCCTGCCGCAGGCTGACTACGCTGGGATAGGCGTCGGAGTAGATGCCCCTCTTCTCGTCGAGCTGCGCCTGCAGATCGGAGAGCCGCTTTTGCCGGAAATCTTCCATGTCGCGAATGGTTCGCTGCTTGGCTTCGAGCATCGACTTGAGCCGCACCGTCTCCTCGCTCGGAGCGCGGCGCACTGGTGGCCCGGCAGCAGTGGCCGGCTCCGCCGGTCCACGCTGCTCTTGGAGGACCTTCTCCAGCTCCTCGCGCAAGGTGGAGGCACGCGCTTGCAAGAGCGAGATCACCTCATCGATGACGGTGATCTCCTTCACGTGCCGAGCCTCCAGGAAATTCTGCAGCGCCGCCTCCACAATGCGGTACGCCGCTTCCGGATCCCCCCAATCGATCCGGATCGTGACGGTGTCCTCGCCCGCGACGACGACCAATGCCCGGTCCAGACCCTTGACCAGGTTGTTGAGCCGGTCTTCGGTCGTAGCGACGGAACTGAACCTTCGGAGCAGCGGCAGCCGGCTGTACCATCGCGCCGGCGAGGCGGTGATGGGTCCGGTGTCCGAAAAGAGGTTCGTCTGCTTGATGAGGGCGATGAGGTTCTCGCGCTGGTGGATCAGATCCGAAGCCGACCGCGTAGGTGGATCGTCGATCGGTCGTACCGACGATGGAAGTGACTGCTGCTTCTGCGCCAGGATCTTGGTCTCGACGCGGTAGGTGGGAGTCCGGAAGTTGAGATAGACGCCGCAAGCGGCCACGCCCAGGAAAAAAACCGATGCGGCGAGCCCCTTCCTCCGCCGGACCGCGCCGCCTGCGAAGGCGAGCCATTTCCGCAGTTTCAGTGGCTGCGCCGGCGCCCCGCCATCGACAAGCTCGCCGCTGGGAATATCGAGCTGCGGCCCTCGTACATCCATCTCTTCCCTCACCAATGTCGATTACCTCATGGTAGCCGAAAACTGCCCTGCTCAGAGAACGTAGTCCCGACCACGCCGGCCCATTCCACGCCTGGCAGCGTGACGACCCGTACCCCCAGGGAAAGCGCGAAGGCCGGCGACAGCGTGTACGCGACACCCATCGCGCCCTGCGTCAGGACTCGCGCTTCCGGAGGAGGTACGTCCGGCGTCACTCCCACGCCGCCCATGGCCGACAACAGCAGGCGCCGGACGGGCGCGAACTCCAGCCGGGCTGACCCCTCGGCCCGCTGCCGGAGCAATCCCGTGGTCGCGTCGAAGCCAGGTGCCCACCGCAGCAAGATCTGGCCACCAAGAGCGCCGCGCGTGGTTGGCGTCTCACGCCGGAGCGAAACGCTGCCCGTCGGAACGACCCCGTGCGTTTCCCCCGCGCTCCCTCCGAGGACGGACAATCCCGCGGCCACCTCGCTGTCGAGCCCGCGCGCGAACGAATGTCGCCACCCACTGCTTGCGCCGAGAAACGTCGTCCGTGTACCCGTCGAAACCCAACCCTTGGCGCCGGTGATCGCGAGCGAGAATGTCTCGCGGCCTCCAGTCCAGGCACCCGTTGCGCCGAGCGCTGCGGTTCGGACGCGCGGCAACGTGAGCCGGTCCTCACCGCTGACGCCCCCGCTCACGCTGTAGCGGGCGGTCGCCGAGAGATGGATGTGTTGCCGGATGGCCTGCTCGAACGAGGTGGAGGAGCTCGATTCGAAGACGCCGATCGGCAGGCTCCGGAACGTGCGAATCACCAGGGGCGGCGGGGCGTCAGGGGGGAAACCAAGCCAGGAGATGTCGGTTGAGCCGGACACGAGCCTCTCCTCAGCTCGCAGACGCTGGTCTTTCGACAGCCGGAGGGTTCCGGCCAGGGTCCCGCGATGGAGCAGGCTGAATGTCGTGCGCTCCCGAGGCTCGCGCAAGAGGAGGGTCGGGAGGTAGCGCGCGCCCAACTGCAAGGCGCCAGGCGGAGTCTCGAGAGCAACGACTGGATCCAGCTGCAGGTCGCCCGCCCCATCTGGCAGCGTTCGTGTCTGCGTTCGCAAGACAAGCTCTTCCCGGATGTATTCGCCTCCGCAAAGCAGATACGTCGCGATCGCAGCGGCGACCATGCGCTACTCGACCACGATGATGTCGCCGGGACGCAAGCGGAACGCCGTCGCCTTGCCCCCCGGGCGCACGAGCGCTTCGTAGTTGAAGCGGATCCGGACTACAGGGGGTCCCTGGCGCAGGACGAAGATGCAATCGTTGCTCGCCTCTTTGGTCAAGCCGCCGGCGCTGATCAACGCCGGCAGCAAGCCCGCCGTCTTGTCGAGAGGGTATACGCCGGGTTTCGTCACTTCGCCGGTCACGTAGACGGACGCCGGCGATCCCTCTTCGAATGACACCGTCACCAGGGGCTCCCTGATGAAGCTGCTGGCCAGTCTCTTTTCCAGGTCTTTCGCGAGCGCGACCGGAGTCAGTCCGGCCGCCGTCACGTCGTTGAGCAGCGGCATCGAGATCTTGCCATCGGCGCGCACGCGCGCGCGTGTCGAGACCTGGTCCTGGTTGAACACCCGGATCTGGATGATGTCGCCCGGCGCGATGACGTAGGGCGCATCGCCCTCGCCGGGTGCGTTGTACTCGTCCACCCACACGTATTTTCCTGGGCCGGAGCAGGCCCCGGCGAACGCCAGCGCGGTGGCAAGCGCGAGCAACTCCGATGATGGCATGCGTCGGATCCGTTTCATCTCTTGGGGTGATGGTTCGAGCGGGGGTCGATGTTTATTTTTGCAGGGAGAAGCGTAACCGGCAAGGTCGATCCCGGCGTGTTGTCCGCTCGCGCGGGAACCAGTTGCGTTCGCTTCTCCGGGTGGGTCGAAGCATGGGCGGAAGCAACCCCATCGTGCCGCTGGCGCTGTTCGGATTCTTCCCGTTCGTCTTGGTTTGCTTCATCGTGCTGAAGCCTCGACGCGCGGTGCTGGTTTCGCTGTTCGCAGGCTGGCTTTTCCTGCCTGTCTTCGAGAGCGGTTACGACTTCCCCCTGTTGCACCACAAGGCCATGTTCGTCCCCGCCGTCGTGGTCCTCGCGAGCGTCCTCTTCGACGGAGGCCGCTGGCTGGCATTCCGCCCTCGGCTCATCGACTTGCCGATGGCGCTCGTCTGCTTCTCTCCTTTCTTCTCTTCGCTGGCCAACGGTCTCGGCCCGTACGACGGCGGTTCCGCGGTCTTGGATACGAGCATGACGTGGGGAGCGCCCTATTTGTTGGGACGCTTGTACTTCAGCGAACCCGCAGCACTGCGGGCCCTCGCTTTGGCGACCGTGTCGGCAGCGCTGGCCTACGTGCCATTTTGCCTGTGGGAAATCCGCATGAGCCCGCAGCTGCACGCGATCGTCTACGGCCTCCAGCCGTTTGGCTTCGGGCAGGCCATCCGCTTCGGCGGTTACCGGCCGAGCGTCTTCATGACCCACGGGCTCATGCTCGGGATGCTCATGGCCTGCGGGACGCTGGTCGCTGTGTGGACCTGGAGGACCGGTGCGCGCACCGAGCTCTGGGGCGTACCGATGGGATAGGTCTGCGCCGTGCTGGTCGTGACGACGCTGCTGACCAAATCGACAGGAGCCATCGCGTTGCTCCTGATCGGACTGATCATCCTCGAGGCCGCGAAGCGGCTTCATTCGTCGGTGCCGATCCTGTTGCTGCTCGCCGTTCCGCCGATGTACTGCGCGGCGCGAGTGCAGGGGTGGACGGGCAAGCCTCTCGTCTACCTCTCGCAGGAAGTGGTCAATGAAGAGCGTGCCGCATCGCTGGACTTCCGCATCGTCAACGAGGACCTGCTGATCGTCAAAGCGCTGCAACGGCCCTGGCTTGGCTGGGGCAGGTGGGGTCGGGCCCGGGTCTACGACGAGTCCGGCAAGGACATCTCTGTCACGGATGGCCTCTGGATCTTGGCGCTGGGTTCCACGGGGCTCGTCGGCCTCGCCTCCCTGCTCGTGGCGCTCGCTCTACCCGGGCTGCTGGTCGTGCGTCTTTCGTCGGGCCGTCATTGGGGACATCTGTGGCTCGCTCCGGCCGCCGCGCTGGCCGTCGTGGGTGCGCTCGGCGCTGTCGATGACGTCTTGAATGCCATGGTGTCCCCCGTCTTTCCCGCGATCGCGGGCAGCCTCGGCGGCCTATACTGGGCCGTGAGGACGGCGCGGCGAAGACGGGTGCTCCTTGGCCGTCCACGAGTTTTGCGCTTCCCGGGGGTCGCCCGGTACCGCCCGAGATGGGCGTTGGTCAATGCTCGAGGGACCATTCGTGGGCGGCGTCCACGATTCCGACGCGAATGACCGTCGCTCGATCGCTCGTCGGTTGCCAGCCCAAGACTTTCTTCGCTTTCGAGCAGTCGTAGGTCGAGACGAAGGAGCGCGTCTTCCAGTCGCGATAGCTGGGGAGCCGGCGTTCCGGGTGCCGGACCATCAATTTGACCAGCCACTTGAAAGAGTCGAACAGGAACAGTTTCCATGCCGGCGTAGGAAGAACATCGAATTCGGTCCCGAGCGCTTTCTGCAGCTCCTCCAGGTACTCGCACGCGGTCAGGCAAGCGTCCCCGACCAGATTGAACGACTCGCCTGCGAGGCCGGAGACCTTCCGTGCACTGGCGAGCGCGCGAGCGACGTCGTCGACCAGGACGATCGGCAGCTTGCGGCGCCCCTCGCCCCACAGCCGGCAGATCGACTCCCATGCCCAGAATGCGGTACCCCAGTGAAAGGGGCTGGTCCCACGCCCGATGACGATCCCGGGGCGGAAGATGACGACTGGCAGGCCCTCGCGGCGGTGCATTTCGAGAAGCATCTGCTCGGAGGCAGCCTTTGCCTGGGCGTACAGGTTACGGCGATGGATGTGAGGATCGATCGGCGTGGACTCGTCGATGACTGTCCGACTGCCGGAGTAGTAACAATCGATGGTGCTCGTATAGTAGAGCATCTCGACGCCCGCGCGCAGACAGCCCTGCGCCACGTTGCGAGTCACCTCGACGTCCAGTTGCTGGTATTCGCTCCGTGTCCGCGCGTTCGCCGCACGAGCGACGTGGTAGACGAAACGCACGCCTTCGAGCGCTCGCTCGAGGTCGGCGGCGTTCCTGCAATCGCCGGAGAGGACGTCCACGCCGGCCTCGCGGATCGCGAGGGGAGCCTTGGAGACGTCGCGCAGCAGGACTCGAGGTGCCTCGCCCTCGCGGAGAAGTTGCCGGACGAGGGAGGCACCGATGAAGCCTGTGCCTCCGAGGACGAGCACGGCAGGAGAAACGGCTGGCCGGTGCTGCGATCCGGCGGGGGACTGCTTGCGCCCGGAGACCTCGACCCCGGCGGCGGCGCAGATCGCATTGCACGTACGGACGACCGTGCGGCTGAAGTCGCCCTCGGAGCTGCCTTCGCCTTTGGTGGTCAATCGGGAATAGAAGCTCGCGAGCGAGCTCGATATGCTGTGAGCGAAAGGGTTCCCCCGGTCAGACAGGTGGAATTTGGAGAGGCAGTAGCGCGCGAGATTGCGGCGCGCTTGCCGGATCAGCCCGCGGCCCTCGGTGACCAGGCGCTGGTATCGGTCGAAGTCCGGTTCGAATCGGAGGTGCCGCCGCACCGTGTACACATCGTTGTCGAAATCGACCGTGGCCGTCCCTGCCGAGCCCCGGAGCTCGATCGAGTGCTCTGGAAAGCCGGCCCCGAATCCGAACCGCAGCTCGACGCAGAGCGCACCTTTGCTGGCCCTCACGAACCAGCGCCGGAAGAAACGGACACCGTTGGGCAGCTCGGTGGGCGAGTCGGCGCGCGCTTCGATCGAGTCGGGGACACCGACGAGATCGACCAGATGCGCAACGGAATGGACGCCGCTGTCGAGGATGATGTTGCCCGATCCCCGGAGCATCCAGCTGCCGAACGGCCCTCCGCGCAGCTGCGGGAGGTCCTTGTTCCAGGTGATGGTGATGCGGTCGAGCCTTCCAAGGCGACCAGCGGCGACGTCCTTCTTCAGCTGCCGGTAGATCGGATAGTGAAGAAAATTGTGGCTCACGCCCAGGACGCATCCGTTGCGCCTCGCCCGCTCTTCGAGGACAGAGCATTCCTCCTCGAGCAGGCACATCGGTTTCTCCAGCAGGACATGGACGCCGGCATCGAGCGATTCCAGAGCGGCGGCGAAGTGCTGGTCGGGAGGAAGCAGGACGTGAATCGCATCGAGGCGCTGTCCGGCAAGCATGGAGGACAGATCGGTGTAGGTCGCGTCGACGGCGAATCGCGAGGAGAGCCCCTGGGCTCGGCTGGCGTCTCGATCGCAGACCGCCAGCAGATCGAGGCCGGGAAGGGTTCGCAGCGCACGCGCGTGCCAGTCGGCGATGTAACCTGCGCCGACGAAGCCGATGTGGAGAGGCCTGCCGATCATCGATGGATCGCTGAGGAGCAGGTCGTGATCGGGGATCCCGGTCATCGATGCTCGATCAGATTCATGGGTATCCCACGGCGGTCCTTCATCTTGAACTTCCAGGCTCCAGCTACCTCAGCAAACTTGGAGACGATGCAGGACGACGCGTAGGCGGCGCCGGCCACTGCGCCCACGCCGCGCAGCCGCATGCTTCGGTAGATGCGCGCAAACTGCAACGGGTAGCAGGCGAGGAGCAGCAGGCTTGCGCCGCGGGTGGGCCAGGCCGCGGCGAGGGCCAGCGCGGGAAGAAAGAATCCCCACCACCAGCTGCGCCGTATCTCTCGAACGAAGTGCCTGTCGCGCGACCGCCCGTGCATCTTCGCTCCCTGGGCGTAGGCATATCCGCATCGCTTGGCCCGCCTCCACCACTGCCGGAGCCGGCTCATCCCGGCGTCGTGAAGGGCCATCTCCGCGGGTATCCGGACGATCGTCCAGCCCCTCCGGCGCAGGCGCAAACAGATCTCGTCGTCCTCGGCAGCGAGCACCGAGGCATCGAAGCCGCCGACCTCCTGGAATGCCTGCTGGCGCATCATCGCGATGCCGCCGCAGGCAGTGACCTCGCCGATCGGCCCATCCCACTCGATGTCGCAGATCCGATTGTAGATCGACGCTTGGGGCGAGCGCTCGCGCAGGCGGCCGGCGACGGCTGCCGCGCGTGGATTCTCTCGCAGCTGCCGCACCGCAGCGGCGATCCAGCCCTCGCGGACCTCGCAGTCGCCATCGATGAATTGGATGAATTGGACGGCGGGATCGAGCTCGAGCAGCCGCCGTGCCCCCTCGTTGCGGGCCCGTGCCGGTCCGAACGGAACCGAGGAGTCGAGCTCGATCACGATCGCGCCGAACGCCTGCGCGACTTCAACGCTACGGTCGGAGGAGCCTGAGTCGACATACACGACCGGGGTCCCAGGAATGGATACCGACCGGAGGCAGCGTACCAGCCGATCTCCTTCGTTCCGCCCGATCGCAACGATGCCAACTTCCGCCAAGTAACCCTCGTCCCGAACGGTTTGTAGTCAATCTTGGCATGCGCCGGCGCGCGCGCTGCGAGCGCTCGCTTGCGCGGCCGCGGGCGGCCCCAGCGCGAGCGCCGGACCGCAAGCCGTCAAATGTGATGAAGCTGCTGCGGATCTCCGGTAAGAAATCATGCCGAAGCCGGGACAGCAGCGAGTACTTCTTACAAGAGAAGCCAGGTTTCCCGCATCGCCAGACACTGCAAAAATGAAGAGCTCTTGATGTCGGTCGGCTGCGAGCCGGCGGTACGAAGACGACCAGGCTGTTCCGGCGTGGCAAGTGTTTTGCTGGCAACGTTTCCGTCAACCCCCGGTCTAACCGTCGGGAAACGCCGAGTCGCCGATGTCGCAGCAGTGTACTTCCAACGCGCAGCGCCAGTTCGCGACGTTCAGCTCCGACGTGCCGGTGCAGGTCTGGAAGTATCCAGCCGAGCACGACGAGCCATCGTCTGCGCCCCCCTTCGGGAGGCCGCTGGCTCGTCTGCTCGATCGACGGCCTGCAGGTAGTCGTGATCGCCCGGACGCCAAATTGACTATGGCCAGCGCCCTTCCGGCAGCCGGTCCCCAGATGGCGCGTGGAGTGGACCTTTCGCCATGAGAGGCAGGAGCGTCGCAAATGTACAAGGGACAAACAGACCTGATGAGTACGCCGAGCGAGATCGCGCGGCAGCGATGGATTCCTCCCTCTTCGGTCGGCGCGCTGATCCTGTTCCTGACGGTCGTGGGGCTACCCTCGGTCGCGGCCGCAAAGACGATGATGGTCTTCGCTCCGCACCCCGACGACGAGACGCTCATCGCGGCCGGCCGCATGCGCGCCGCCGTGACCAGCGGCGTATCCGTCAAGGTGGTGGTCGTCACGAACGGTGACGCCTCTGGCGTCTCTGAGGGTTTGAGACGCGAGGGCGAGTCGGTGGCTGCAGCTCAGGTCCTCGGCCTCACCGAGCAGGACGTCATCTTTCTCGGTTATCCCACTTTATCGATGCTGGACATCTACAACGCCCCCTCGCCGACCCAGGTCTTCACCTCGGCCGCAGGCCAGACCTCCACCTACGGCAACCGCGGGCTGGGCGGCATGGATTACCACAGCTATCGGTTCGGCTCGCCCGGGCCATACAACCACGTCATGGTTTCGGGAGACATCCAGGACCTGCTGACGACCTACCTGCCGGACGAGATCTATACCCTCAGCAACTTCGACACCCACCCCGATCACCAAGCGACGGCGCTCTTCGTCACCGAGGCCCTGGTCTCGCTGAAGCGATCTGGCGTCGCTCTCTCCAGCAAGCTCTATGAGAGCCTGATCTCTTCGCCTGGCCCGGAACTCGCCGGGGGCAGCTGGCCCCAAGCTGTCGGGGGCGGGTGTGCCGGGTCGGTTCCTTTCCCGTCTCCGCAGATGGGGACGCAGCTCGACTGGAACCGGCTGATACGCAACGTGGTGCCAGCAGAGATGCAGTCTTCCAACCCCACGATGAACCTCAAATGCCAAGCAATCAATCAGTTCCAGTCGCAACTCAACCCCTGGCTGCTGTCCTTTGCGCGCAAGGACGAGATCTTCTGGTTGTCCGATTTCGGGGCCGACCTGGCCATCACCGCCCAGGTGACGGTGTCGTCGGAAAACACGGCGAACAACCAGGGCGGCTCCAAGGCGGTGGACGGCGTCATCGACGGCGCGGACCACGATCCGGCTCGAGAGTGGGTGACCTTGAACGAGCTCTCAGGAGCGTGGATCCAGCTCACATGGCCCTCTTCGGTCTCGGTCGCACAAGTCAACCTGTATGACCGGCCGAACACGGCCGAGAACGTTCTCGCAGGTACGCTGTCATTCAGCGATGGGACCAGCATCAGCGTTGGTGCGCTGCCTCCGGACGGAAAGGTCTTGCCGGTGACGTTTCCGCCGAAGACCGTGACTTGGGTCCGGTTCCAGATCGACCAGGCACAAGGGTCGGCGACGGGTCTGTCGGAAATCCAGGTGCTCGGTCTTCCGATGGGGGCAGCGAACGTCGGGCCGTTTTTCATCCAGGGGCCCGCGGCGAGCGTCGACACGATCCGAGGCTCGCAGACCGCGAGCCTCTTCGTCGTAGCAAACGACTTGAATGGCGATGCCGTGCAATACCAGTGGTCGGTCGACGGCGGGTCGTTGCAGCCGAGTGGCGCGACGGCCGTCTTCACACCACCCGCGGTGACTACG
>Ga0066710_100007627_pt1 | contig 10376 bp, 8 predicted proteins | sample GraSoiAngelo_159_FD_79666 | JGI IMG/M metagenome (GOLD analysis project Ga0066710, IMG submission 79666) | Grasslands soil microbial communities from the Angelo Coastal Reserve, California, USA - 14_1009_16_40cm | ecosystem: Environmental > Terrestrial > Soil > Grasslands | place: USA...
TCGGTGGCGCTCAGCCGCTCGGTCAGCTCGTAGACCTCCCGCATCGCCTTGCTGGTCCCGATGAATCCGCCGAACCCGGCCCCTTTTTCGAGCTGGGCCCCGAGCTTGCGCGACTCCCGGCGCAGGTCGATGTCCCTGCCGGCCGCGTCCAGAATGGCCTTAAGCTTGGGATAATCGAGCGGCTTGGTGATGAAGTCCTGGGCCCCCTGCTTCATGGCCTCGACGGCAAGGTCGATGCTCCCCTGCGCCGTAACCAGTATCACCGGCCGGTCAGGGTTGCCTGACTGCATGCTGCGCAGCAGATCGAGGCCGGACGCCCCCGGCATGATGACGTCGGTGATCACGATGTCGGGGTCGTAAGACTGCGCCAGCTCTTCCCCTTCGATCCCGTCCGAGGCGACCCGGACGTCGTAGCCCCAGTCCTGGAGGAGCATCTCCAGAACCTCCCGCATCGCCGGCTCATCGTCGACGACCAGCACTTTCTGTTTCAAGGTGTTCATGCTCGTGCTTCCTACCCTCAGCCTGGTTGACGGAGCTTCGGACATTCCATGCCTCCGGGGATACAACCGGTGTACTTAGTATACCCGGTTTCCACTCTCAAGTCGCGCCTTACCGGGGAAAAATTACCCGTTCGCCTGCTCCATTCGGCGCGTCGTTACCCATTACTTCTTTGTATTGTGGCCGTCAGACAGCGTATGCGCGCATCAAACAACACGCGTTGGGGGCGCACGCCCCGCCGCGTACGCAAGCCAACCTCTGTACGGACTCACCCGGGTCTCAAGCAATCGAAGGGCCGGGCTCAACTCCACACTTGCAAGTGCCGCCGATCCGGAGTGGGCCGGACCCCCTGGGCGGATTTCTTCCCTGCTTTGGTCTGGCGCCTCGGGATTGTTGATGTGGTGAGTAACACCTTGAAGGGATGGGTCTTAGCTCGTCCAGCGCGGCTGTGGTACACGACTTGCATGTAAGGCCGCTCGGGACAGGAACGATAAATGGTGCAGAGAACACGTTCCGTGCTCCTGGTCGATGGCGAGAGCACGGACCGGGAAGTGCTGAAGCGAGCAATAACCAGTTGGGGATACGAGGTCTACGAAGCCAGCGACGGCCAAAAAGCCTTCTCGCTGTTTGCGGAGCACAAGCCGGTTCTCGTGGTGATGGAGCTCGTCGTTCCTGGCCTCAATGGTCTCGAGCTGTTGCGCAAGATCAAGTCGCTCCGTCCGGACACGGCTATCGTGCTCGTTACGGCGCACGGAACGATGAACGATGCGAAGACGGCGATGAGGGAGGGAGCGACCGACTTCCTCACCAAGCCGACGGACTTTTCCAGACTGAAGGCCCTGCTGGAGGATGCGTTCGCAGCCCGCGGGAATCCTTCCAACGGTCTGACGGGCAACGGTAATTCGCGCCGCCGGAATCTCCACGCCTGAAGCTTTCCTCCACGAACCGGAGTAACGGAGCGCTCCTGGACGATCTGTATGATCAGGTGTCGATCCATTGTTTCTGTCCCGCCGAATCCGGCGTCCGCCCGCCGCGATTCAATCCGCATCCCAGCCCGCAGTTTGTTTGACCTCTCCTCAGCACCGGGCACATCTCTCCTCATGGCGGCCGGTCCCGTGCTCCAGGTTCGCGCGGCGCGCGAACCTGGAGTCCGGTATTCCTAAGCCTCTCCGGCCTTATTCCGAGAGACCGAAAGCCTCCCGGGAGGAAACTTTCGGCGCCTTCCGGTATCTGTTCTGCTCAGCAGTTTCTTCGAGAGGGAGACGACGATGAGCAGCGTTGACCTGCGCAAGCCATTACTGAGATCCCCGGTCGCGTGGAGGAACCTGGCGGCGGTCTTCGTCCTGGCGTTTGCTCTGCCGCCGGCGCTCGTGGCCGAGCGGACCCGCCTCAGGCCGGGGTGGAATCTCTTCTCCCCTGCGCAGGACGTCGAGATGGGGCGCGAGGTTGCGCGCGACACCGAACGGAAGCTTCCCATGCTCAACGACCGCAGGGTCGACGATTACCTCAGCGCGCTGGGCCGCCGGCTGGCGTCGAAGGCTCCGGGCGAGCGCTACCCGTACCAGTTCAAGGCCGTGAACGACCCCGCCATCAATGCCTTCGCGCTTCCCGGAGGCTTCCTCTACGTCAACCGCGGCACGATCGAGGCCGCGCAGGACGAGGCGCAGCTCGCCGGCGTGATCGGCCACGAGATCGGCCACGTCGCGCTGCGGCACGGAACCAACCAGGCGACCAAGTCCTACGCCGCGCAGGTGCCGCTGGCGGTCCTCGGCGGCGCGCTCGGGAGCAACTCGATCGGCGCGGTGCTGGCCCAGATCGGCGCTGAGTTCGCCGCCGACTCGGTGCTGCTGAAATACTCGCGCGACGCCGAGCGGCAGGCCGACATCGTCGGGACCCAGATCCTGTACGACAACGGCTACGATCCCCGCGCGATGGCCCAGTTCTTCGAGATCCTCAACCGGGAATCCAAAGGCGGACGCGGCCCGGATTGGTTCAGCAGCCACCCGAATCCCGAGAACCGGATGGGGAGAGTCCAGGAGGAGGTCCAGAAGCTCGGGGGACCCCCTTCGGGATACCGGGACGACTCGCCGGAGTTCCGCGAAATCAAGCGCTACGTGCAGTCGCTCCCCAAGGCCCCGGGGCGTCGTTCCGCGGCGTCCAACGGGGGCAGCAGCGCCCGCCCGCAGGCGCCGGCGTCGAGCTACCGGCAGTTCGAGAACAATGTCGTGAGCCTGCGCCATCCGGAGAACTGGCGTGCCTACGGCTCCGGCAGCGCCTTCACGCTCTCGCCCGACAACGGCATCGTCGCCGACCGCAGCGGGAACAACGTCGTCGCCTATGGCGTCATCGGTGCGGTCGTGGAGCCGCACAACCACCGCGGCGGGAACATCTCTCTCGAGGAGGCGACCGATCAGCTCATCGAGAACCTCCAGCACTCGAACCCCGGGCTGCGGGTCGCGCGCGAGCACGAGCGGGAGCGCATGGGGGGAGAGCCGGCGCTGTCGACCCTGCTCCGCAACGATTCGCCCCTCGGGGGCAAGGAATACGACTGGGTCGTGACTTCGCTCCGTCCCGAAGGCCTGGCCTACCTGGTCTTCGTCGCCCCGCAGAACGAGTTCTCCGAGTATCAGCGCGCCTTCACGGCCGTGCTCGATTCGATCCGCTTCCCGCGGCGGTAAGGTCGCCCGGCCGCGAAACCCGTTGATTTTGCCGGCGCCGCAATATAGAAGTTGCTGCCATGCAACCCCGCGTGCAGGTGTCGCTCGACGTCACGTCGATCGACGAGGCGCTCGGGCTCGCCCGGCAGGCGATTGCTGCGGGGGTCGACTGGCTCGAGGCCGGAACTCCATTGATCCTGGCCGAAGGTCTGCATGGGGTGCGCGCGCTCAGGCGCGAGTTCCCCGCAGTGCCGATCGTCGCCGACCTCAAGACCATGGACGGCGGGTATCTCGAAGCCGAGATGATGGCCAGGGCGGGCGCCTCGATGGTGGTCGTGATGGGACAGGCGCATCGGGCCACGATCAAGGCGGTGGTTCGGGCCGCCCGTGACCACGGCCTGAAAGTCATGGGCGACGACCTGGCCGCCCCCGACAAGGCCGCCTGCGCCCGGATGATGGAGGATCTCGGGGTCGACTACATCGTCCATCACACGGGCTACGACGAACGGCGCGAGGCGCCGGCAAGCCCCCTGGACGAGCTGGACCGCGTCGTGCGCGCGGTTTCGATCCCGGTGCAGGCCGTGGGGGGCCTGACGATCGAGCAGGCGATCTCGATGCCGCGGCGGGGCGCGCCGCTGGTGGTCCTGGGAGCGCCCCTGGTGATCGACGCCGAATCGTTCCAGGCCGCCCCGGGGGACGTCGCCGCTGCGCTCGGCGAGATCGTCCGCCGAATCCGAGCCTGTGAGGAGGAGAGATGACCCGGACGATGCCCGCCGTCGTTCACTACGAGCATCGCGACCGCGCGGTCGAGCTGCGCGAGGTCGCGGTACCGGAGATCGGCGACGATGACGTTCTGCTCCAGGTGCGCTCGGTCTCGGTCTGCGGGAGCGACGTCCACATGTGGCGCAACATGCTCGGCCACAAGCCGCGCGTCCCGGTCATCCTCGGGCATGAGTTCTCGGGCGTGATCGCCCGCGTCGGCGCGCGCGTGGAAGGGTTCAAGGAAGGCGACCGCGTGGCCAGCGAGACTGCGGCCCACATCTGCGGCCGCTGCCTGCTCTGCCGCACCGGACAGTACAACCTCTGCCCGGAGCGCCGCGGCTACGGGCACTCCGCCGATGGCGCCATGACGCAGTTCGTCCGGGTTCCGGCGCGCTGCCTGCACCGCCTTCCCGACCGCCTGCCGTTCCGGAAATCGGCGCTGCTGGAGCCGTGCTGCGTCGCCTACCACACGGTGGCCGTCAACACCGAGATCCGGCCCGGCGACCTGGTCGTCGTCCTCGGCCCCGGACCGATCGGTCTGCTCTGCCTCGAGGTCGCGAAGCTCCGGGGCGCGGGGCGGGTGTTGATCTCGGGGATGGGCGAAGACGCGCCGCGGCTCGATATCGCCGTGGGCCGGCTCGGCGCCGATCGCGCGATCGACGCTTCGGTCGAGGACCCGGTCGAGGTGGTGAGATCCTGCGGCGACGGGCTCGGCGCCGACGTCGTCATCGACGCCGTCGGGGTCTCGGCCACGCTCAAGACCAGCATCGAGATGGTGCGGCCCGGGGGCCAGATCACGAAGGTCGGGTGGGGACCCGCGCCCGTCGGCTTCAGCCTCGATCCGCTGGTCGCGAAGGCGGCGCGGCTGCAGGGGAGCTTCTCGCACAACTACCGGACCTGGGAGCGCGTGATCGAGCTGGTAACCGACGGCAGGATCGACGTCGAGCCGCTCGTCTCGCGCGTTGCGCCGCTCGAAGACTGGCACGAGGCCTTCGAGAAGATGGAGCAGCGGGTCGAAGTGAAGGCGGTCCTCACGCCGAACGGCCCGGTGTAGGGGTGCCGGCGGCAATTCTCCTTCTCGCCTGCCTTCTCGCCCTGGCGTCCCCGGCCCAGGCGCCGGAGCAGGACGTCTGGGCCGGAGTCGAGCGCGTCGTCGCGGTGGGGGACGTCCACGGCGACTACGACCAGTTCGTGACACTCCTGCGCGGCGCCGAGCTCGTCGACCGCAAGAACAACTGGAGCGGCGGCCGCGCGCACCTGGTCCAGACCGGCGACGTCCTCGACCGCGGACCGCAAGCCCGCCGCGCGCTCGACCTTCTGATCAAGCTAACCGATCAGGCGCGCCGCGCGGGCGGGCGCGTCCACGCGCTGCTGGGCAACCACGAGGCGATGAACCTCTACGGCGACCTCCGCTACGTGGCGCCGGAGGAGTTCGCCGCGTTCCGCGACTCCGACTCGGAGGCGCGCCGCGCGGCGTATTACGAGCAGTACGTCGAGCAGCTGAAGAAGTCGCCGCCGCCCGGCGGGCTCCCCCGCTTCGACGACGAATACCGGAAGCAGTGGCTGGCCAAGACGCCGCTCGGATTCCTCGAGCGCGCCTACCAGTTCGGTCCGAACGGCGTCTACGGGAAGTGGCTGCACTCGCGCAACGGCGTCGTCAAGATCGACGGCACGCTCTTCCTGCACGGCGGGATCAGCGCGAAGTACGCCGGCTATTCGGCGCGCGAGATCAACGAGCGCGTGCGGGCGGAGCTGGCGGCCTTCCGGCCCCCCGAGAACGGGTTCACCACCGACCCGGACGGGCCGCTCTGGTACCGCGGGCTCATGCAGGATCCGGAAGATTCGCTGCGGGATCACGTCGACAGGGTGTTGGCGTTCCAAAACATACGGCGCCTCGTCGTGGCCCATACCGTGACCGATGGAACCGTGATGCCGCGCCTCGGGGGGAAGGTGGTCGGGATCGACGTCGGGCTCTCGGCGGTCTACGGCTCCCGGCTCGCCTGCCTCGTCATGGAACGCGAGCGCGCCTGCACCCTGCACCGGGGGAGCAACATTCCGCTCCCCGGCGACTCCGGAAGCGGGCTGCTCGATTACCTGCGCCAGGCGGCCGCGCTCGATCCGCAGCCCTCGCCCCTGGCGCGGCGCATCGCCGAGCTTGAAGCCGCCCTGACGCAGCCGCTCCGGAAGTAGACCCCGAAGGACGAGGATTACCGTTCGAAGCCGCGCACTTGCTCGGAAAGCCAGGTCGACCTTCGGGGGGAGGAACGGAGCGGTGAGCGCCATCGCGGCCGTCGTCCAATGGGACGGCAAGCCTGTCCGGCGGGACCTTCTGGAGTCGATGAATGCGTGCGTCCAGTATCGATGCCCGGACGGATCCTGGGTCTGGGCGGAGGGTTCCTTCGGCCTGGCCCAGGCTGACCTCGCGACGCTGCCCGAGGACGAGCCCGGCGTTCCGGCGGTCTCGGGACCGCTGCGGATAGCGGCCAGTTGCAGGATCGACAACCGGCCGGAAATTCTGCGCGCCCTGCCCACGGGGATGGGCAGCCGCTCGGATGCAGCACTCATTCTGGCCGCCTACGAGCACTGGGGCGAGGCCTGCCTCGACCGTCTGGTGGGAGACTTCGCGTTTGTCCTCTGGGATGGTCGCCGCTCGAAGCTCCTGGCGGCTCGCGACCTGTGCGGGTGCCGCCAGCTCTACTACTTCGCCGACCGAGAGCGCCTGATCCTCGGGTCCGAGCACACCCAGATACTGCAGGATCCCACCGTCCCCCTGGAGGTGAACGAGGAAGAGCTGGTCGAGTACCTGGCTCCCATTCACCTCGGTTCCAGCGGCTGGGAACAGGGTTCTTTCCGTGGTTTTCATCCGCTGCCGGCCGGGTGCCTGCTGCGCGCGGAAGGGGGCCAGGTCGAGATCCGCGCCTACTGGGAGTGGCGGGAGGGAGCGCGGGACAACCCGGCGGATGAAGCGGTGTTCGCCGAGTACCGGCAGCGACTGGAAGAAGCCATCCGAGCGCGGCTCCGGAGCCGCACGCCGGTCGCCATCGAATTGAGCGGGGGTCTGGACTCCTCCCCGATTGCGTGCCTGGCGGCCAGGGTGGCGGACGAAACCGGCCCCGAGCTCCACAGCCTGTCCCTGGTCTTCGACCGGTTCCCTTCGATCGATACTCGGGATCGGATCGGCAAGGTGCTTGAACGATACGCGCTGAAATCCCACTTCATCGCCGCCGACAGCCTCTACAGGCCGCAGTGGCTCGACGAGGACTGGTCGCCGCGGGTCGTAACGGGGCCGCGCGAAGTCATGAATCCTCCCGCCATGAACCGAATGTACGAGGTGGCGCAGGATGTGGGCTGCAGAGTCGTGCTGACCGGTGACATGGGCGAAATGCTGAACGACGGATCGAGCCGGGTCTACTACGACATGATGCGCCGCGGGCGCTACGGACAAATCCTGAGGAGGCTGCGGTTGGACTGGGAGCATTCGCCCGTGAGAGCATTGCGTAAGCTGCTCGCATTCGGCCTGCTTCCCATGGCCCCGCTGCCGCTCGTTCGCCTCGCGCTCCTTGCCCTTGAGAGGCGCAGGGACATGATGGGCAGATTGCCGGACTACATGACGGCCTCGCTTCGCAGTCGGATTCGCGAACTGGATGAGGCCATTCGCGCGCGCAGGGTGCGCGCGCTTCGGATCCGGTGCCCCGCCTTGCGGGACACGCTGCAGATGTGCTTCCCTCCCTTGCCCGCGATGACAATGCAATATCCCCAGCCCATCGAGCGCCGCCACCCCTACAGCGACCGCCGGCTGATCGAGATGGTGCTCGCAATGCCTCAGGACCTGAAGTGGGATCGCGAGGGGCGAGGCGGGCACTCGACCCGGTTTCACCACCGCATGGCGCTATCGGACGTCGTTCCAGACGAGGTCGTCAGAGCACCTTCGGAAGTCTTCTTCGACGGAGCGCTTCACGGGTCCTTCCTTCCCGAGGCGCAGCGTGCATGGTTGGAGCAGGGTTCCGCCGTGCACATCTTCGAGCGCGGCCTGGTCGAGCCCGACTCGTTCCGAGCCGCGCTCGCCAGAGCCGAGCAGGGCGACTGGTATCTCTCCACCCTCCTGGGCGTGGAAGCCTGGCTGCGGGCCCTGGAGCCCGGCGGACAGATGGCGCGGCTCATTCCGGCCCGAGCGCCGTCAGGCAGCCGGGGGGGCTGAGAAGACAGGTGTAGGACAGCCGTAAGACAAGAAAATGAAGGGCTTTACGTCAAAATGGGGTGGCCGGCGGAGTGTTCTGATATAATTGCGCCTGATTCGCTAAGGGTCCGACGCGACCGTGTCGATGAGGACCGCAGCGGACGACCGCGTGGAGAAGATTGCATGTCGGAGCAGACGCCAACAGTGATTGGTTCTAGGACGGCTTACGAGCCGCCTCGGTTCGAGTACCTGGGTACTGTCGAGCAGATTACTCTTGGAAAGGGCGCGTTCACCAACCGTGACTGCGATGGTACCTTCAACCGGAAGACGCCCAGCAAGATCTGCAGTTACCGAGAGTGGCTGTAGTTTTTGACTGATCGGGACAAAGCAAGACGGAGGCCCCGGTCACGGTCTCGCTCCGCTTGACCGCAGGGCCGCCTGGCTTGCCTGGAAGCCGTGCCCCTCTATCGGATTGCCGGCCTGACGTGGGACAGCGACTTTCCCTTCACATTTCCCCTCGACGATAGAGAACCTGCGCCTCCGCCCATCCGGCTGATGCGCGCGCCGGAGGGGGAGCGCTTCACATCCCCCGACTCGCCGCCTGCCGGACAATACATCTATCGGGGCCGTCCGATCTTCAGGTCCTACCAGCTCGAAGACGGAAGTTTCCTCCTCGGCCTGCGCCACATCGATTTCCTGATAGCGTCCGACGCCCGGTCCGTCGTCTGGTACAGCGACCCGGACACTCCGGTGGACATGGTCCGGACGCTGCTGGCCAGCCTCGTGGCCTCCTTCGTGAGGATGGTCCGGGGCACGATCACGCTGCACGCGAGCGCGGTCGTGAGCGAAGGCGCCGCGCTCTGTTTTGTGGGTCTCTCCGGCGCCGGAAAATCGACGCTGGCGGCGGGGCTTTCCCGGCTTGGGTTCGGTTGGCTGGGAGACGATCTCCTTTCAGTTGCTCAGCGGGATGGCCGCCCGGTGGTAGGCCCGGAGGACTCCCGGATCAAGCTGCTTCCGGACGCGGCCGAGTACTTCCAGGTCCGCGGAGAGCAGATCGAGGGAGAAATCCACGTCAGCGCAGAACTCCTCGGCCTCGTTCCGGCGGCCGGAGCGTACCCGCTGCGGGCGGTCTACATATTGGACCGGCGCCGGGAGGCGCTCGAGCCCGAGATAGCCCGCCAGAACGGGCTCGAGGCCTTCGTCAAGTTGCTCCCTCACGTCGACTCGGTCGAACTCGCCCCTCCCGCGCTTCGAGAGCGCGTCTTCGAGGCCTGCATGCGGCTCCTGCACTCGATCCCCGTTGCCGAGCTTCGCTTCTCGGGGGAGATGGACGCTCTGCCGCGGGTGCGCGACCTCCTGCTCGGGGACACGAGCGCATGCGCCTCCTCGGGCCGATGATCGACTTCCCGGCGCTCACCTCTCGCACGCTGTCGAACGACCTGCGCCTGGTCGTCTGTCCGACCCAGTCGTCGCGCGTCCACGCGGCCCTCGTGATCCGCAGCGGATCGGCCGCCGACGCGGCCGGTCACGAAGGCCTGGCCCACCTGGCCGAACACACGAGCGTCGCCGAAGCGCGGGGATTCCCGGGCCACGGGCTGTGGCAGCACCTGCGCTTCGAGGGGGGCGAGATCAACGCCCAGACCTCGGTGGATGCGACCACGTTCCTGGTGCGCCTGCCGGCCCCGAGCTGGCCCAAGGCTCTGGCCGCCCTGGCCGCGATTGCCCGGAGTGGAGCGCCCTCCGGCGGCGTTTTCGAACGCGAACGGCGGGCCGTCCTGGACGAAATGCCCCTCGTCCCGGAGCCGTTCGAAGAAGCGGCCGGCTCCTATTTCGGAAATCACCCCTACGCGCATCCGGTCCGGGGCACCCGGACCTCGGTGCGATCGATAACGGCCGCTTCCATCGCTCGCTTCAAGGACGGGCACTATGGGTCCCGCAACTCGGCTCTGGTCCTGGTCGGACCGTGCGAGCCGGATGCCGTCTGCAAGACCGCAGCGGAGCTCTTCGGGGAAATGCCCGCGGGTGCGCCGATCCCGCCGCCGCCCGCGTTCGAGCCCGCCGCCTCGAGCGTGTCGGTCCGGAGACTCCGCGCCCGCTCGGCGCGCGGCCACCTCAGCTTCTGGCTGCCGATGCCCGATTCGCCTGCGGCGCTCATGGTAGCCCGGGTGCTCGGCTCGACCTCCGGCCCGCTCGAAGGGATGCTCTTCGACTCGGACTTCCCGTCGCTGTCACTTGCCGTCGACGCCTGGCTGGCGCGAGCGGCCCGCATCGTGCGCATCGAA
>Ga0066710_100007629_pt1 | contig 10374 bp, 12 predicted proteins | sample GraSoiAngelo_159_FD_79666 | JGI IMG/M metagenome (GOLD analysis project Ga0066710, IMG submission 79666) | Grasslands soil microbial communities from the Angelo Coastal Reserve, California, USA - 14_1009_16_40cm | ecosystem: Environmental > Terrestrial > Soil > Grasslands | place: USA...
CTCATCAACCGCCGGCCGTTGGCGCAGGGTGAGCGTATCACAACCGGGATGCCGATTCCCGAGGACGAACCGAGCTAGGGATCGCTGCATCTCATGTTCGCGACCCGCACCGGCAATGTCAGCCGCAACGAGCTCTCCGATTTCGAAAGCATCAACCGCAATGGCAAGATCGCCATGAAGCGCGATCCGGGCGTCCAGATCGCCGGCGGCGATATCTGCACGATCGCGGATGATGTCCTGCTGACGACGGCCCGCGGGCAGTGCATCCGCTTCCCGGTCGATGACGTGCGCATCTTCAAGGGCCGCGATTCGACCGGGGTGCGCGGCATCCGGATCGAGGCGGGAGATCATGTGATCTCCATGGCCCTGTTGCGCCACGTCGAGGCGAGTGCCGATGAACGCATTGCCTATCTCAAGATGGCGCGTGCAGTCGCGGGCGATGAGGTGGAAGAGAATGGCAATGGCAATGGCGAGGAAGAAGCCACGCAGGGCGCGATGCTGTCGCAGGAGCGCTATGCCGAAATGGGGGCCGCCGAGCAGACGATCCTGACGGTCTCCTCCAACGGCTATGGCAAGCGGACCTCGAGCTTCGAATACCGCATCACCAGCCGCGGCGGCAAAGGCATCACCGCCATGGCAGTCAATGATCGCAATGGCCCCCTGGTAGCGTCCTTCCCGGTCGAGAATGAAGACCAGATCATGCTGGTCACCGATGGCGGACAGCTCATCCGCTGCCCGGTCAATGACATCCGCAAGGCGGGGCGCTCCACTCAGGGCGTGATCGTCCTCGACACAGCCGATGACGAGCATGTGGTGTCGGTCGAGCGGATCAGCGAAGAAGAAGAGACCGGCGAGACATAGGCCTTCCGCGGCGGTCCTTGCACTCTTCAAGTAAAATGTGGGAAGTGAACGCCGCAATCTGCGCTGAAGGTTCCCATGCCGCTTGATCTCTTCCTCGCTTTCCTCGCCGCCAGTGCGCTGCTGTTCGCCAAGCCGGGGCCTGCAATGTCGGTCATCGTCGCCAACAGCATCGGACAGGGGGCGCGAGGCGGCCTCGTCACTGTCGCCGGCAATGTCATCGGCTTCGTCCTGTTGATTTCACTCGTGACGCTTGGCCTCGCCTGGATCGCCGAAGCGATGAAGACCTGGTTCGACTGGATCAGGCTCGGCGGTGCCGCCTTCCTGTTCTATCTCGGCGCCACAAGGCTCTGGTATGCGGGCAAGGCCGGGCTTCTAGGGCCTCAGCCGACCGGCCGTCTGTTCCGCGACGGCTTCCTCGTCGCCGTCGCCAATCCGGAAGTCATCCTGTTCCTCGCGGCCTTCCTGCCGCCTTTTGTCGATCCGACTCGGCCGGCGGTGCCGCAGCTTTCGATCCTCGGCATCACCTTCATCGTGGTGAGCGCCGTCTTTGGCTCGGTGCTGGCAGTCTCGGCCACCCAGGCACGGAACTTTCTCTCAGGCGAGCGGCTGGTCTGGCTTGACCGCATCAGCGGTGGGCTCCTGGTGATCGCCGCCATCTGGCTGGCTTGGCCGCGCTAGAGCGCCGGGCATTCTGATAGAATCGCCGCGGCGCTCTATCTCTTTATTTTGCGCATCGGATTGTCCGAAAACCGCTTCGCATTTTTCGATCCGGTGCTCTAGATTTCCGTTGCCAGCGCCTTGAGGCGATCTTCGCCGTCACCGGCCCAGGTCTCGCTGCAGATCAGATCGCCGAGAGGCAGACGCTGGCGCCAGCCCTTTGTTTCAAGCTCGGGCTTCCTCGCGAAATCCGGGACATAGCCAAGACAAAGATAGGCGATGAGCATGACTTGGACCGGAATGCCGAGCAGGGCGCGCAATTCCTTTTTGGCGAGAATGCTGACCCAGCCCATGCCGATGCCTTCGGCGCGTGCCGCGAGCCAGAGGTTCTGCACGGCACAGACAGTGCTGTAGAGATCCATCTCTGGATTATGCCAGCGGCCGAGCGGCGTCTCATCGGCGCGTGTGCGGTCGCAGGTGATGCAGAGATTGACCGGCGCCTCCACAATACCCTCGAGCTTGAGTGAGCGGTAAAGCGATTGCCGCCCCTCATCGATATGCCGGACCTCCTCGCGGCGCGCTTTCAGGACGAGATCGCGTATTCGGGCCTTGCGCGCGATGTCGCGGATGACGATGAAATTCCACGGCTGCATGAAGCCGACGGAGGGCGCATGGTGGGCAGCCCGCAACAGGCGGGCCAGGACCTCGTCAGGGATCGGGCGGGCGAGGAAAGACGAGCGGATATCGCGGCGGGTGAAGATGGCGCGATAGACGGCGTCACGAGCATGTTCATCGAAATCGGTGGCGGTCGGTGCATTGGCTTCGGCCTGCATCGCTGTTCCCCTTGCGCTGCATCACAACTTCTCGCCTGACCATGCGAAAGGTCTTCCTGCCGGGCCGGTCTTCTGGCTTGGGTTCGTCTTCTTCCGGCGCCTTCCCGGTGTGAACCAGTGGCCTTGCGATCATGGCGATAAGACCATGATCGGCCGGAAAAATCCCCCTTACAGCGTTGGGCACGCCACGGTGTCGCACCGTGTTTCCGATTCTCCCATGTGGATACATGGGCACCAGGCAGTGGGCCGAACCTAGGGTAGGTGGCGCGGCCTGTCCAGAATCCTCTTGCAAGCCGGCTCTCGTCTATGGCTTGCTTTGCCTCTGAATGGGAGAATGCAATGACGCTCGAAGCCTATATCGCTTTCTGCCTTGCCGCCATCGCCATCGTCATCGTGCCGGGACCGACGGTGACGGTTGTCATCGCCAACAGCCTGAAATACGGGCAGCGCGCCGGTCTTCTCAATGTGGCCGGCACCCAGGCGGGCCTCGTGGTCTGGATGGCGGTCGCCATTGCGGGGCTTGCTTCGGCCATCACCTTGATGGGCGTATGGTTCGATGCTGTGCGCATCGCCGGCGCTGCCTATCTGATCTGGCTCGGGATCAAGCTCCTGCGCTCCAAGGGCGAACTCTTGGCGGCGGCTGTCACGAAACCCAAAGGCGGCTTCTTCCTGCAGGGTTTTGTCGTCATCCTGTCCAACCCGAAGGTGCTGCTCGTCTTCGGCGCGCTCATTCCGCAATTCATTTCACCCGATGGCGATTACCTGAAGCAGCTCATTCTGCTCGGTCTCTCCTTCATGGTCATCGCCACGGTATTCGACAGCCTCTATGCCTTCGCCGCCGGCAATGCCGGCTCATGGCTGTCGAAGAGCCGGGTGCGCGCTGTCGAAGTCTCGAGCGGCCTGTGCCTGATCGGCGGCGGCATCTGGCTGGCGCTGCGCGGGCGCTAAGGCCGCATTCTGGCTATGAAATTTGGTGGGTTGACAGGGCCGCCGTCAGCGCTCACCAGATCGTGGCGCTGAAGCATCAGGAAGAGACCATGCCGAGCTATCGTTCCCGCACCACCACCCATGGCCGCAACATGGCCGGCGCCCGCGGCCTGTGGCGCGCCACCGGCATGAAGGACTCGGATTTCGGCAAGCCGATCATCGCGGTGGTGAACTCCTTCACCCAATTCGTACCTGGCCATGTGCATCTGAAGGATCTGGGCCAATTGGTGGCACGCGAGATCGAGGCGGCGGGCGGCGTCGCCAAGGAGTTCAATACCATTGCCGTCGACGACGGCATCGCCATGGGCCATGACGGGATGCTCTATTCGCTGCCGTCGCGCGAGCTCATCGCGGATTCGGTCGAATACATGGTCAACGCGCATTGCGCCGACGCCATGGTCTGCATCTCCAATTGCGACAAGATCACGCCCGGCATGCTGATGGCCGCACTCAGGATCAACATCCCCGCCGTCTTTGTCTCCGGCGGTCCGATGGAGGCCGGCAAGGTCGTGCTGAAAGGCAAAGAGGTGGCCCTCGATCTCGTCGATGCGATGGTGGCGGCGGCCGACGAAAAGGTCTCCGAGCAGGATATGAAGATCATCGAGCGCTCGGCCTGTCCGACCTGCGGGTCGTGCTCCGGCATGTTTACCGCCAATTCAATGAACTGCCTCACCGACGCGCTTGGCCTGTCGCTGCCCGGCAATGGTTCGACGCTCGCCACCCATGCCGACCGGCGCCGGCTCTTTGTCGAGGCGGGACATCTCATCGTCGACCTGGCGCGCCGTTATTACGAACAGGATGATGAGAGCGTGCTGCCGCGCTCGATCGCGAGCTTCGCCGCCTTCGAGAATGCCATGACGCTCGACATCGCCATGGGTGGGTCGACCAACACCGTGCTGCATCTCCTTGCTGCCGCGCATGAAGCGGAGCTCGAATTCACCATGGCCGACATCGACCGCCTGTCCAGGCGTGTGCCGGTGCTGTGCAAAGTAGCGCCGTCGAAGTCGGACGTGCATATGGAAGACGTGCACCGCGCCGGCGGCATCATGGCCATATTGGGCGAACTCGATCGTGCCGGCCTGATCGATGCGAAAGTGGGCTCTGTGCATTCGCAGAGCCTCGGATCGGCGCTCGAACAGTGGGACATCAAGCGCAATCCGAGTGGCGGCGTTCGCGACTTTTTCCGCGCCGCGCCGGGCGGTATTCCAACTCAGGTCGCCTTCAGCCAGGATCGCCGATATGACAATCTCGATCTCGACCGCAAGACGGGCGTGATCCGTTCGGCCGAGCATGCTTTCTCCAGGGATGGCGGCCTGGCGGTGCTCTATGGCAATCTCGCAGAACATGGCTCGATCGTGAAGACGACGGGCGTCGATGAATCGATCCTGGTTTTTTCGGGACCGGCGGTCGTGTTCGAGAGCCAGGATTCAGCCGTGAGCGGCATCCTCAATGGCAAGGTCAAAGCCGGCGATGTGGCGGTCATTCGCTATGAGGGACCGCGCGGCGGACCCGGCATGCAGGAGATGCTCTATCCGACGAGCTATCTCAAATCGAAGGGCCTCGGCAAAGCCTGCGCGCTCATCACCGATGGGCGCTTTTCGGGCGGCACATCGGGTCTCTCCATTGGCCATGCCTCACCCGAAGCGGCGGAAGGTGGGCTGATAGGCCTCGTCGAGACCGGCGATCGGATCGAGATCGACATTCCGAACCGGAAGATCCATCTTGCCGTCGGCACGGAAGAACTCGCACGCAGGCGTGACACAAAGGTGGCGCGCAACGGCACTGTCTGGAAGCCGGAAGAAAAGCGCAAGCGCAAGGTCTCGACGGCTTTGCGCGCTTATGCAGCGATGGCGACCAGCGCCGCCAAGGGTGCGGTCCGCCGGATACCGGATTGACCATTTAACCCGTCAGCCAAGGTGAGTCTTCGTATGATGCCGTTGCTTGACAGGTTGCAGCGGCAGTGTGATCGGGCTAAGGCTTCCTCATGGCGCGCACAGGCTTCTATCCCGGCAGTTTTGACCCCGTAACCTATGGCCATCTCGACATTATCGCGAGAGCGGCGAGGCTGGTGGACAGGCTCGTTCTGGGGGTCGGCACGCATCATGGCAAGAAGGCACTGATCGATGCTGCAACGCGTATCGACCTGCTCAAGACTGTGGTGGCTCCGATCGCCGAACATACCGGTGTCAAGATCGCGGTCGAGACCTTCGACGACCTCGCCGTCGATGCCGCGCGCCGCGCCGGTGCCGGCCTCCTCATCAGGGGACTGCGGGATGCGAGCGACTTCGACTACGAGGTTCAGATGGGCCAGATGAACGGAGCGATGGCGCCCGATATCGAGACCGTTTTCCTCGCAGCGAGCCCGGCGACACGGATGATCGCAGCCTCGCTCGTCAAGCAGATTGCCGCCATGGGTGGCGATGTCACACTTTTCATCCCGAAGGAAGCGCTTGCGGCCGTCAAGGCTGCCCTCAAAAAGCCTGTCTGATCGAGAAAAGCCCCGTTACTCAACCAAGGAGACCAGAATGAATTTCAAACTGGGCCTGATCGGCCTCATCGGTGCCGTGGCACTCGCGAGCCTGCCGCTCAAGGCGCAGGGTCTCGATCCTGAGAATACTCTGGTGATCACCACTTCCGACAAATGCAAGATCACCATCGGCCTCAGGCCCGATCTCGCGCCGAAGCATGTGGCCCAGATCAAGAAGCTGGCGCGCGCCGGTTTCTATGACGGCATCATCTTCCACCGCGTCATCGACGGCTTCATGGCACAGACCGGCGATCCGACCGGAACCGGCACCGGCGGTTCCAACGAGCCCGATCTTCCGGCCGAGTTCAGCAAGGCGCATTTCGACCGCGGCACGCTCGGCATGGCGCGCTCATCGGACCCGGATTCCGCCAATTCGCAGTTCTTCATCATGTTTGCCGATGGCGGGTTCCTCGACGGCCAATATACGGTGTTCGGCGGTGTCGCCTCGGGCATGGACTGCGTCGACAAGATCGCCAAGGGCGAGCCGCCGGCCAAACCCAGCAAAATGGTTTCCGTGAAAGTCTTGAAGGATATACAGTGATGGCTAGCGATCTTGAAAACACGCTTTACATGGATCTCGCCAAGGGCAGGGTGACGATCCAGCTCAGGCCCGACCTTGCGCCCAATCATGTTGCGCGGATCAAGGAACTGGCGCGCGAAGGCTTCTATGACGGCGTGGTGTTCCACCGGGTCATCGAAGGCTTCATGGCGCAGGGTGGCGATCCGACCGGCAGCGGAATGGGCGGCTCGAAGAAGCCCAATCTAAAGGCGGAATTCTCGCGGGAGCCGCATGTGCGTGGCGTCTGCTCGATGGCGCGCTCGTCCAGTCCGGACTCGGCCAACAGCCAATTCTTCATCTGCTTCGGCGATGCGAGCTTCCTCGACAAGCAATATACGGTGTGGGGCAAGGTGACTTCCGGCATGGAACTCGTCGACGGCCTCAAGCGCGGCGAGCCGGTGCGCGATCCGGACAAGATCGTGAAAATGCAGGTCGCGGCCGACGCCAAGGCCTGAGCGGCCTATGGGCGCAATCGGAAAATGCGCCACGGCCGCCCTGGCCATGGTGTTCTCCATCAGCCCGGCGCTGGCGACCGAGAATATCATCTGCAGCTCGGCGGATCAGAAGGCGGCATTGAGTTTTCTGATCGGTACCACGCCCGGCCTGGCGCCTCTTGCCCTCACCATGGATGCGAATGGCAAGCAATGGGCGACAAAGCCGGAAGAGGGTGCGACCGCCATCCTCATCGCTCAGGCCTTCTCCGATGATGAAGGCATGAAGATCGATATTTCCGACGAGAATGCTGAACGGATCATCGCCAGGCTGCGGGTGAGCCAGGCGCATGAAGAGGGCGCCGAACCCGTTTTCGCCGGAACCCTTCACATTCCCGGGGTCGGCGCATGGCCGGTAACCTGTTCGGGCGAGTAACAAGATCGGGCTCATCATGCGCGTCTCCGATTTCGATTTCGATCTGCCGGAAGACCACATCGCGCTGAGGCCGGCACAGCCACGCGATGCAGCGAAGCTTCTCGTCGTAAAGCCCGGTGGTCTCGAAGACCGCGTCGTCCGAGATCTTCCCGCGTTGCTCAATGCCGGCGACGTCCTCGTTTTCAATAAGACGAAAGTCATTCCCGCCGCACTCACCGGCAACCGGATCGGCCGCGGTGACGCGACGCCACGGATCGAAGCCCTACTGCATCAGCGTCTCGACGGTTCGCGCTGGAAGGCTTTCGCCAAGCCGGGCAAAAGACTGGCGGTCGGCGACCGCATCCGGTTCGGCGCCGAGGGCCGCATCTGCCTCCTCGGCACGCTCGATGCCAGGGTCGAGGAAAAAAGCGAGGGCGGCGAGATCACGCTCGCTTTCGACTTCCACGGGCCCATTCTCGATGAAGCCATTGCCACCTTGGGCGATATGCCCTTGCCGCCCTATATCGCCGGCAAGCGCCAAACCGACGAGCAGGACCGCGAGGACTATCAGACAATCTACGCTGAAGACGAAGGGGCGGTGGCTGCCCCCACGGCCGGCCTGCACTTCACCACCGATCTCATGAAAACACTGCAAAGCGCTGGAATCGAACAGGAATTTATAACACTTCACGTCGGCGCCGGTACTTTTCTGCCGGTCAAGGCGGAGGATACACAAAACCACAAGATGCATGAAGAATGGGGTGAGGTGCCTGCCGATGTAGCCGAAAGGCTGAAATCAGCCAAGGCCCAGGGCCACCGGATCATCCCGGTCGGCACCACTTCGCTCAGGCTCCTCGAAAGCGCCGCCCGATCCGGTGAAGTTTCACCCTTCAGCGGATCGACGGATATCTTCATCACGCCCGGCTACCGGTTCAGGGTCGCCGACCTGCTTCTCACCAATTTCCATCTGCCGCGCTCGACGCTCTTCATGCTCGTTTCGGCCTTTGCCGGTCTTGAGCGCATGAAATCGGCTTATGCGCATGCTATCGCCAACCGGTATCGGTTCTATTCCTATGGCGATGCGAGCCTGCTATTCCCCTCGTCCTCATGAGCGAAGGCTTCTCATTCACATTGCAGAAGACCGATGGGCAGGCGCGCCGCGGCACGATCTCGACGGGACGCGGCGACATCCGCACCCCCGCTTTCATGCCGGTCGGCACCGCCGGCACCGTCAAGGGCCTCTATGCCGAACAGGTGAAGGAGACCGGTACCGATATCATCTTAGGCAATGTCTATCATCTGATGCTGAGGCCCGGGCCGGAAGAAGTGGCGAAGCTTGGCGGTCTGCATGAATTCGCCAACTGGCCCTATCCCATCCTCACCGATTCCGGCGGCTTCCAGATCATGTCGCTCGCCAAATTGCGCAAGATCTCGGAGAAAGGGGCCGTTTTCCAGTCGCATATCGACGGGCGGAAATATGAGCTGACGCCGGAGCGCTCGATGGAAATCCAGCGCCTGCTGGGCTCGGACATCCAGATGCAGCTCGATGAATGCCTGATGTATCCGCATACCGACAAGGATGCCGAGCGCGCGATGCAATTGTCGCTGCGCTGGGCCGAGCGGTCGCGCCAGGCCTTCGGCAGGCAGCCTGGCCGCGGCAATTTCGGCATCGTGCAGGGTGGCGTCAATGATAGGCTGCGCCGCATTTCGGCCGAAGGATTGAGGTCAATCGGTTTCGAAGGCTATGCGATCGGCGGGCTCGCGGTGGGCGAGGGTCAGGCGCTGATGCTGCAGACGATCGAGACCACCATCCCGCATCTGCCCGTCGACCGGCCGCGCTATCTGATGGGGGTCGGGACACCCGAAGACATGGTCGAATCTGTGGCGCGCGGCATCGACATGTTCGACTGTGTGATGCCGACCCGCTCCGGCCGGCACGGCCAGGCCTTCACCCGGTTCGGCAAGATCAATCTGCGCAATGCAAGGCACGCCGATGATCCGCGCCCGCTCGATCCGGAAAGCCCGTGCCCAGCTCTGTCGCATTACTCACGAGCCTATCTGCACCACCTGATCCGCTCGGGGGAACTGCTCGGCATGATGCTGCTCTCCTGGGCCAATATAGCTTATTACCAGTCGCTGATGCAGGGGATGCGCGATGCCATCTCGGAGGGCCGGTTCGAGGATTTCCGGCTTGCGACCAAGGAACAGTGGAAGCGGGGTGACATTTTCGCGTAAAGCTTTAGGCAACATCACCGAGGAGGCAGCCGATGAAAATGAGTGGCGAAGAAATCATTGCGGCATCACGCGAAACGGTGTGGAAGGCATTGAACGACCCCCATGTCCTGAAACAAAGCATTCCGGGCTGTGAATCCATCACCAAGCATTCCGACACGCAGATGGAAGCGCGGGTGACCGTCAAGGTAGGGCCAGTCAAAGCAGGCTTCACCGGCACGGTAAACTTGAGCGATCTCAATCCGCCCAACAGCTACAGGATATCTGGCGAAGGCAAGGGCATTGCCGGACTGGCCAATGGCGGCGCCAATGTCCGCCTCGAAGATGCCGATGGTGGCGGCACCAGGCTTTCCTATGATGTCGATGCGCAGGTCGGCGGCAAGATCGCCATGCTGGGCTCGCGTCTCATCGATTCGACGGCCCGGTCGCTTGCGACGCAGTTCTTCGACAAGTTTGCCAAGCTGGTCGGCGCGATGAAGGCGGAAGCCGCGCCCGCCGCGCCCAGGAGGGCTGCCGCGCCGAAGAAGAAGGCCGCCAAGAAGCCCGCAAAGAAAGCCGCCAAGAAGGCAGCGAAGAAGGCTGCCAAGCAGGCGAAGAAAACGGCGAAGAAGAAAGCCGCAAAAAAGAAAACCTAGCAGCGAATCAAAGCCTGTAGCCAAACACATGTAGTGCCGCGAAGATCACCGCGAAGACCGCCAGATATGCAGATGCGGCGAAGAAGACGGCGTGGTGGAGGATCCTGAGCCAGAGTGGTGCCGCCTGGAATCGCTTATGCAGCCTCAGCAAAAGTGAGATGAGCACGATGGCGGCGCAGAGGATCAGGAGCCTGATCAGCACAGGAGCTCACTTGCCGCCGCCGGCTATGTGTTCGC
>Ga0066710_100007630_pt1 | contig 10374 bp, 13 predicted proteins | sample GraSoiAngelo_159_FD_79666 | JGI IMG/M metagenome (GOLD analysis project Ga0066710, IMG submission 79666) | Grasslands soil microbial communities from the Angelo Coastal Reserve, California, USA - 14_1009_16_40cm | ecosystem: Environmental > Terrestrial > Soil > Grasslands | place: USA...
CCAACGCCGAGTGGTGCGTGCCCGGTGATATGTCGATCCGGTCGCCGGGGTGAAGCTCGAAGCTCTCGCCCGAGGCGGGCAGGTCGAAGCGGATGCTGCCCTGGGCGCAATACAGAACCTTGTTAGGTCCCTGGGTTACTTGCCCCGCTGTTGGAGCACTACTTTTGCCCGCGTTCCCGCCGTCATTCCTGCCGTTGGCTACGCCGGTCTGGGCCAACGAGAACGGCCCCTCAAGCGTCACTGACCCGTCCGCCTCAACGACCACCGCTCGACGACTTCCCGCACCTTCTCGCGCCATTCGGCATCCGTCGGCTCGACCGGCTCGCCCGTCTGCTCATCGGTCCAGACCGACACCCGCTTGGGTGCCATCATCTGATTCATCCAGCCTGCCAGCTCGCGCGCCCAGTCCACGCCGTCCGCCGCCTGCTGGGCCAGCTTGAGTCCGTGCTCGACGTCGGCCCGCTCGGCCCGCGCTTGGTCAATCAACTGCACCATCACGGCCTCGCTGATGTTGCCTTTCTGCGCCTGCTCGGCCGCCCATAGCTCCTCGCGGGCCAGTTCCTCGAGTCGTCGCTCCAGCGCGGCGACGCGCTGGCCGGCCTCGCTGGCCTGCTCGGCGACCGCCTGCACTGACAACTGGGCGTTGCGTAGCCAGCGCTCCGGGTCGCGATGCAGTGCCCGCACCGCCTCCTTGACCAGCGGCTCCAGGGCTTCGGCGCGGATAGACCACACCGTGCCTTCGTGCACTCGGCGGACGGCCTCGGGATTGGGCGCGTAGTGCTGGGTGGCCCGGGCGAGGCAGCGGTAGAACTTGTGGCCTCTCGATGTGCGGGTCATGTAGCCGGAGCCACAGACCCGGCAGCGCACCAGACCGCGCAGCAGGAAGAAGTGGACGCTGTTGCGGGCGTTGTCGGCCCGCCGGCGCTGGCGCTCGCGTTGGGCCGCCAGCCAGACGTTCCGCTCGACGAGGGGCGGGCAGCGCATGATGAGGTCGGGCGATTCGGCGTAGGGTGTCTCGCCGGTGTAGCGCTGGGCTGTCAGGATGCCAAGCACCGTCTGCGGCTGCCACTTGCCGCGCTCCCACGTCCCCTTACGGTCCTTGCCGGGAGGCGGCACGGCCTGCTTGTTAAGCCGCGTCGCGATGGCGATGTCGCCCTGGCCGCTGGCCGCCCACTCGAACATCTGGCGGACGACGCTGGCCTGCTCCTCATGGCAGGTGAGGGTGCCGTGGACGGCGACGAGGCACTTGCGCTCGGGGCAGTCGCACTTCTGGTAGCGGTAGCCGTAGGGGACGGTGCCTAGTTGGTATTTGCCGCTCTTGACCCGGGCGATACGGCCTCGCCGCGTCCGCTCAAGGATAATCTCCCGCTCGTACTCGGCGAAGCCCGCGAACATGGTGAACTGGAGCCTGCCACCGGGCGAGTCGTCGAACGTTTGCGAGACGAACTCTATCGGGGTCTTGAGCCGCTGTAGCTCGCCGCGCGCGATGCCGGCCTTGACTGCGTTCCGCCCGAGGCGGTCAACGCAGTAGATTACGACCTTGTCGAACAGCCCGTCGCGGGCCAGTTCGAGCAGCCTGTACCCTTCCGGTCGCTCATCAAACGGCTTGGCACCGCTGACGCCGTCATCCGGGAACTCCGCCACGACCTCGTAGCCTTGCCGGTTACAGTAGTCGCGGCAGTTCTCAAGCTGCGGCTCGATGGTCTTGCCCTCTCGCTGCTCATCGGTCGAGACGCGGGCGTAGATGGCGACGGTGATGTGCTCAGTCACTTTGCTCCTCCTTCTCGTACCTGATTGGCAATTTCGGCGATAAGTGCGCTCACGAACCGGAGGTCCTTGCCTCCCGGTTCCGTTTCATTCCATCTGTAGTTGCGTTGCTCGAAGAACAAGGCGGCCCGTAGCTCATTGAGCGGCATGGGTTCGAGAACGCCACCGCGATAGAACGCGTCCTGCTGCCGGTCGGCGAGAGCCATCAGGTGCTCGCGGCTGGCGTAGGCGTAGCCGTCAAAGCTCAGGGCGAACTGGCAGATGGTCGGGTACCAAGGCGCCGTGATGTCCGGCACGTCGGCGATAGAGAGAGGCGACGAAGGGGCCGGGTTCGTGATGAGCGACCGAGGGCCGCCCTCGTCGCCCCCGAGCAAGGCAGCAGTCTGCTCGGGACTGATGCTTTCCTCGGGAAGTAGTCGGTCGCTCATCACATCGATTATCCGGCGGTCGGTATCATGTTGGCACGGGGGTTCCGACCTCACTCAAGGCGGTTGTCCACACCTATCACCAAAAAAAGAGAGACCCGCCGAGGCGGGCCTCCCTTATCTGGCCGGGTGCCGGTCTAGCTGCTGACCGACTCGACCTCCTCGTGGGCCACCTCGTAACGCGACTGCTGAGTGTGGGTCGAGATGACGTAGGAGCCGTCCTGATAGCGGTAGCGCAGAGTCAATCAGCGCCCGCAAGAGGAGCAGCGACCAACCCGGTCGGTATCAGAAGTCAGCGAGCGCTGCCCGGCGGGGGCCTGCCCCGACCCGGGACACCTAGTGCCGCGCATCTACTTCCCTCCCTTCTTCCCCGTCTTGGGCTTAGCCGGTGCCTTCGGCGGCGTCACAACGCCGGCCAGGGCACAAATGCGGTAGACCCGGGTGCCGCTCAGACCGAATTCCTTGCCGATGGCCGAGAGCGAGCGGCCTTCCCGGCGCCTGGCGACGATGCGGGCGTTGCGGTCGCGCCACGCCAGTACGACGCCGTCGACTTCCTCCTGAATCGCCTCGGCGTCGGCGTCCTCGTCGTCGGCGGCCATCGCCTCTGACGCTGCCTGCCCGCGCTCCATCGCTTCCCGCTCGGCGGGGTCGTCTGGGTGCGCGCCGTCCTCGAGGATGAGGTCGGCGGTCTGCTCTGACGGCTTCTCAACCGTCGTCTGGGTGCTCTTGCGCGGCATATCAATACCTCCTTCCGCGCTAATACCGGTAGTTGGATGCAAGAATCATCCCGCTATGATTATCGTTTTGTCACCCCCATCTGCGAGCAGATTCGGAACGCTTGTCCTAAAGCTCGTCAGGCGAGCGGGATGAGCGATGCAACGAGATAGGCGAGGTCTAGGGGGTCGTCGCGGCTGACGAGCGTCCTAGAGCGGCTGAGCGCCTGTCAGGCGAGCGCCGGTGACGTTTCGGAGGGTTAAGAGAAAGAGGGCCGGTCGGGGCGTCTCCGACCCCAATCGACCCCCATGCGTCCCATGGGCGAGAAGGGGGGTCGCCCTCGGGCACCGTCTTTTGTAGCGCGGGCCGCCGGGGATGTCAAGAGCGCGGGACTAGCTGAGCGCCATCCGCGAGCGGTCGGGATATAGCTTGACCGAGAAGTCCTTGCGGCGACGGCGTCCTCGCGGTTTGTACCCGTCCGGCGTGTACTCGCCGCTGGCGGCAAAGGTCTTGGATAGACCACATCGCTTGCAGCGCCCCCCGACGAGCGGGCCGTTGGGCGGGTCAATCAGCCAGTGATGGGTGCAGGCGTCAGGCGGTGCTAGCTTTGCCACTGCCTTCCCTAACTTCGCCTACTCGCAACCAGCCGGCGCTCGTTAAGACAATCGGGGTCAACGATGACCTCGCTCTGGCGAGCTAGCATCAGTCCGCCGAAGGCCGCACCTACAAGCTGCCCCAGCACGCCGCTCGGCGGCACGTACGCCTCCCAAATGTAGCCCCCGGGCGCGGCGAATAGGAAGGCAGTGACGAAATCCTCCGTCCAGCGCATGCCGTGCCAGTGCTCCGGACGCGGGCCACCACGAAACAGCCTGAGAGGGCGGGTCGGCAGCGGCTGGCCGTGGCTGCTAACGTAGCCTGTGTACCGAAACAGGTCGACCATGCCCCGCCCGTACTGCTGCGGCTGTCTGACCCAAAGCCAGTTGAGACGCAGCCAGGCCCGCAGGTCGGCAGGGTCGAACTCGCAGCGGGAGTCGATGACGAATTGCCAAAGGCCGCGGTCACCGCTATTCGCCCACCATAAGGCGCGGGGGGCTGGGAACTTGCCCCGCAACACCTCGGCGACGGCACGGGCCCTGGCCTTAACGTCCTGGGAATACCGGGCCCGTCCGGCCAGCGTCACGATGGCCGGAACTGCTTGCTCTATACCCATCTAGGGAGAACAGAGGGCCGGACGACGAAAGACAGTACGCCGCCCGGCTCTCTAGAAGGAGGTTGTCGCCCGGTAGTTGTCATGGTGATTGAGCGCCGACAGGCTGCGCCGTCTCGATGCGGAACGGCGGCCACTGGTTGAAGCCTAGGGAGGTCAAATCGTCCCAACCGGCCGCTTGCCGTTGCGCCTCCATGCCCTGCCGCCAGGTCTCGAGCTCGGCAAGCTGCTCGTGCTCGATGGCGTAGGTGCCAGCGGGGAACCGCATCCCCTTCGCCGAGAAGGAGACCGGCACGGTGATGATGGGCTTGTCGTGCTCTGCGGTGACCTGTGCCTGCTCGGCGAGGCGGCGCTCGTTCAGTGCCTGCTCGGCGGCCTTGAGCGCGTTCGTTATGGGCTTCGTCCCGGAGGCCGCAGGCCAGGCTCCAGAGGCGGCCGAGTTGAGTATCGACTCGAACGTCCCGTCCATGTGGACGTTCGCTGCCGCCATCGTCGAGAGAGCCCGCGAGGCAGCGTCGCGAAGCTGCGGGCTCACGACTTCCGGCAGCGCCGCGTAGCGGGCGCGGGCCTGGGCCTCGCCGATGAGGTAGTCGTGGGCAGCCTTGCCCCGGTGATATTGCCGTGCCGCCTTGACGACCTCCGGGTCTGCGTCCGGCGGTGGGTCGCGCAAGGCGTCGGGCAGCCGTTCGTTTAGGAATCGCTCGAAGCTCATCGCACCCTCCGTTCAACCAAGTCTACGAGATAGGCGCTGGCCGGGTGCCTGGACTGCTTGAGAGCGCTCACGACGCCATCATCGGCCCGTTCCGGCTCCTCGAGCACCTCTTTCCACTGGATGCCGTGCTCGTGCAAGGTCTTCTCGAGCGCGCGTAGCTCCCGTTCGAGGCGGGCCGCCTCTTCCTCGCCGAGATGCTCGGTCAGGAACTTCTTCTTCGCTGCGTCCGTTGGCATTTCTGCCCCCTTTCTAGAGGTTCAATCGCAACGTTTCCGCGCTGGACATGCTGAGTGCGACCAACGCGTCTATCTTCTTCGCCGGATGGGACTTTACGAACCGCGCCTTTGAGTCTTCGCCGACGCTCAGCTTGAGCGCCGCGCCGAGCGCCGCCTCTCTTAGTTGCTCGTCGCCGTCGTGGCGCAAGCGCTTCGCCCTGATGAGCTGCAAGAGCTGCGTGTCGGCCTGGCCGCGTCGCGGGCCCTGCTGGAACGGCTCCATCCACAGCGAGTGCTCGAGGCCGAACCGGTTGGCGAAGTCGTAGAGTTGCCATTCATCGAACGGGCAGCAGACCACGTTGTGCTGCTGCACGAACTGCGAGAGCCAGCGGTACGGGTCGCTGAAATCGACGGGCAGCCCGCGCGCCGGCGTCCAGATTTTGAGCGCTCTGACCCAGACTTCCGGCCCGCGTGAGCCGTCCGCGGCGGTGACAGGCGAGAGCACATCGAACCAGCCCGGGTGACTCTGCACCTCGTGCAGCGGCTTCGGGGCCAAGGTCTCGGGCTGGCGCGCGCGGGAGGTGGCGACGATGGCGAAGTAGTCCGACGCTACCCCGGCATCGATGCCGACGATGACCGGCTCGGCCACGTTCAGCGGCGGTATCTGGGAGCGGCAGGCGTCCCAATCGGCCGCGTCGATGGCCGCGCCAACTTCGCTGACCCACTGGTTCTGATAGTAGCGCCGGTAGAGCGGCTCGGGCAGGGCAGCACGAGCGGCCTCAAGGTCTGACTGCGTAATCCACGAGGCGATGACGCCCGGAGGGGCGTACAGGTAGCCACTCGCCGCGACCGCTTCCCGCGCCTGTGCCTGCCAGCTACCGGCCAGCCCTGCGTTGGTGATGGCGAGCAGTTGAGCGTCGGCCAACTTCGGTAAGGTTGAGATTGCGGCGAACCAGAGGTCAGGTTTGAGCCATTGCCCCACCTCGTCAGCGATGATTCTGAGCCTGCGGCAGGCCACGCCGACGCCGTAGAAACTGGGTGCGTCTGAGGACATCACCCGTATCCGCGAGCCGTTTGCCTTGACCCGAAACTCTGACTGGGTGCGGCGGACGGCTGCGGCGAGGCGCGGGCTGCGGCGGATAAAGCCGTCGCAGGCTTCGAGCAGCAGCCGCGCTTGGTCGGTGTCTGAGGCGATGGCGATGATTTCCGTCTCGGCACCGCGTATCGCTTCTGTCAGCGAGATAGCAGCGGCGAGCGTCGTCTTGCCGGCCCCGCGATGCAGTTCAATCCAGGCGTGGCGGTTGACTGGGAGACCCGCCTCGTCCAGCACCATCACCGGCGTCAGGACATCGTCTGCAAACCACGGGTCGCGGCCCTTCGCCTCGCCGAGGGTGAGCCCCGACGGGAGGGTCAGCGACTCGAGGAAGTTGATTGCCCGGGAGTCGACGGCGGGAGCCGTAATCATCGCCCATCACCTCGCATCAGTGCCGCCAGCGGGTCGGACGGGTCGAGCGTCGGTTCGTCGCCGAAGGCACGGGCCAGTAGCTCCCGCGTTTCCTTCGCCAGCGCCAACATGACGGACAGGGCGACCCGCGGCTCCTCGTCGGCCCGCAGCTCGGTCAAATAGAAGGTGCTCTGGCTGAGGTTGTCGAAGTGCGTTATCAGCTTGCCAGCCATGCGCACGAGGGCTACTTTGTGCTCGGGCAGCTTGGTTCCCCGGAGGAGCTTCGCGGCCTTCATCTCGGCCGACCGCCTGCCCTTCGCCCTGGGCCGCCACCGTTTGTTGTCAGGCATCCGGCAGCACCTTGGCGGCGATGCGCCAGTACTCGCCGTCGCTCTGGTATTTATTCCAACACGCTTCGTCAACGGCCTTCACGACGCCCGCCACCTCTGCCCGGGTGATTGCGTATCCCCGGTCGGCGGCGACCTCGACAAGCTCTCGCGCCGTCCGGTAGAGCTTGCCCGAGCGGTCCTCCGTGCCGGAGTCCTGCCCGCCGAGTCTGAGCTTGGTGTAGATGAGGCGCGGGTCGGCGGCGACTCCTTTGGGAAGGCCACAGCCTGCTAGTACTGCTGGGTGGCGGGCGGCGGCGTTATCAGCAGGGGGTGTGGTCTTATCTCCCGCTAGCAGCCACTCGGGGAGAGGCGGCAACGGCCAGCCAAGCTCGGCGGGCCAGTGCTGCCAGCGATAGCGCGTCCCCTCCGGGTGCATCGAGGGCGGCACGACGATGTAGCGACCATCGCCGCGTAGCTCCAGACCCCGCCGCAGCCAGTTGCGGGCACCGTCGGGGCAGGCGTAGAGCAGGTGGAATCCCCGACTGGTGATGTTCACCAGCGTGCGGGGCAGACGGCCGTGCTCGCGGGTAAGCTCGCGCAGCGTGGCCAGCCCAAGAGCGCCGTCGATGTCCAGGGCGACGATGCCGGAGGCCTGGCCGGTGGCGATGGCGACGTTGGCCGCCGGGTAGCGACTCCACCACTCGACTATCTGAACTCGGTCGCTGCTGGCGCCGTAGACACCGCGTGCGGTCAGTGGCTCCTTGCCCGACGCCCGCAGCGGTAGCACCGCCCAGCCCATCGCCGCGTAGCTAAGCGCGACCTGCTGCACCGACTGGCTGACCCCCGCGGTAGCGGTTGTCATGGCCCGAACGCCTCTTCAATGTCCGCCAGGTAGGCGCCGGCACCGCCTCGCGCTTTTAATTGCTTGGTCCGCTCGGTCGCCTTGCCCCGGCGCGGCCTGAGGTCTTCGATATAGCCATCGACCGGCGACTGAGGGCCCTGCTTCTTGGCGGGTGAGGTAGTCGAGGCCGGCGTCTCGGGTAGCTTCGCGACCTCGGCGGCGAGGTCGTTGACCACCGCCTGAAACCTCGCGACCTGCTCGGCCAGGGGCAGAGCCGAGCGCTGGATAGCGTTCAGGCTCAAGTCCGCCAACACCGCTAGTTGCGCCCGGCGCGCCCTCTCGTCGTCGAGTGGAGCGGTGAGGAGCGACAGCGCTGCCTTGAACCCGAGACCGCCAATCATCTGCTGCTCGATGTAGGTCACGTTTGACTGGACGATGCCGAGGCGCTGGCCGACCTCCCTTTGGGTTAGTCCCGCTGCCCGCAGGGCCACGACCTCTTTTGCTCGCGACCGCAGGCGCTCGTCTGAAAACCACGTCGGTGTCGTCATGTCTTTTCCTCCATTAGCTCACTATCGTTTGCCTCAATTCGCTCGCCCCTCTTGAAGAATGACGACGGGCCGCAAGGGAACGGTATAACGTCCAGGCCGCTCCCATGCGGCGACGACTTTAGCCCCTCTTCGTAGCCGATGAGGCGGTCTTTGAACTGGGGGTTGAGACGACGCGGGTGGTCAAGTTCCAGTCACAGTCCCAGACAAGACGGCACTGTGGGCAGACGTAGCTTATGACTGCCCGGGTGCGGTTCTTCTCAATCCCAGACACGGCGACCGGCAGCCCGTACGCCCAGAGTTCATCTATGCCGTCGCACTTCGGGTTCGGGCAGCAGTCCATCGGGATAGCGCTAAAGGTCTGCGGGACGTCCTTCTCCACCGCCCTCTCTTTGGTCTTGGTTATTTTGTAGGTCTCGGTTCTCATCGTGCTCCTCCTTCTCGGAACTGAAGTTTGATTGGGACTCGGACGCGCGGGACTTGCTCGTCCTCCCAGCAGGCGCAGGCGATGCCCTTCGCCAGCCACCTGCCGCAGCCCGACATACATTCGATGAGCAGCGCCGCCTCGGCCTCCTCGGTCCGGGTCTCAGCCCGGTAGCGCCGATACTCGCGCTCATCACCCAGCAGCTCGTCGTAAGGTCGTTCGCCGTCGACGTTCTCCGTCGTTCGCCCTCTTCTCCTCTCCTCCTCTTTTTCTGGGGAGCTTTTCTCGCTTTTCTCACGGCCGGAGTCTAGTGGTGCATCTAGTGTGCATCAGTGGTGCATGGTGGTGCAGACCCGGAAGAGGTGTGAGGTGGTGCAGGTGGTGCCCCCCTATATAGGGGCACCTCCGCCCCCTCGCCCTCCGGCTGGTGGTGCATCTCGCGCGCAGGGAAGTAGCGCCAGGGCGCGTTGTGATGCTCGCCCTCCTCATGCCGAATCTGGCCCAGCCGCTCCAGGGTTTTCAGGTGCTTTAGTACCGTAGTCTCAGTGATTCCGGCCTGCTCGACGATTGCTCCTCGGGTAATACCGGGCTTGCTCCTGACTAGCAGCAGAGTCCGGTCTTGGGCCTGGAGCTTTTCCAGCAGACCCGGCTCGTCGACGACGTCCTGAGGACTGATAACGACGGCATCGCCGTCGAAGGTGAGATGGACGCCGATGGGCTCGGTGCGGAGCGGCCCGAAGTTGACCTTCTTGTGGTGGAGCATGACAAGCAGTCCGCGCTCCGGTTGGACGTTGGCCCGTTCCACCTGCCAGCTTGCCCGGATACGGTGCCGCTTGTAGGCTGACCCGAACTCCTTCTTGTCGCTGTAGTGCTCGCCCTTCTGCAAGTTCGCTTGATGGTCTACCAGCCGCACAGGGACGGCGAGCGCTTGCAGCTTGCTCATCAGGGGGTTGATGACCTTCGCTGCAATCGCATCCTCGTCCCCCAGAGCGGCGCCTAGGCTATCGATGTAGATGCAGAGCGGCTCGTACTGGGCGATGGCCATCCGTATCTCATCCCAAGCGTTCGCAATCTTGCCGTTGATGGTGAAGACGTGCAGACCTGCGGGCGGTCGGTCGAGACCCATGCCGAGCGCGACTTGGAAGGCCCGATAGTTGATGGCCGCCGCTCCCATCTCAAAGTCGATGTAGAGCACCGGCCCGCACTTTGTTTGATGCCCCAGATAGGGCCGGCCCAGCGCGATGCAGGTCGCTTCGGCCAGGGCGAGTATCGTCTTCGCTACCCCGCCGTCACCGTAGAGCGCCGAGAGGTCTTCCGGCACGATGCTTTCTATGAGGTATTCCGGTGCCGGCGCAGGCGTCGAGAGGTCGACCTTCATCAGCAGCCGTACATCCCATTCTCCGTTGCCACTCTGGTCGTTTTGTCCTATCTTGGCCATGAGTTCATTGTTCCCTTTCTGAGAAGAGCCCCCGGTGCCGACCCGGGGGCTTTCTCTTTTGCATAACAAAACCGGCCACCCTGGGCCGGTTGTTGTTGTTCTTTACGGAGCCGGTTTGCCGACTAACAGCGCCGGTATTCGGTTGCCTTGATTATATCGACCCCCCTCGGGTTGGGCACTACGGAGTCCGGGCTATAATTCTGCCGAAGGAGGACTGATGGACGAGGAGCAGATGCGTGAGTTCATCGTCTCTTGGCTGGAAGACAACCTGACCGACGAGCAGTTCCGGGCAGAGGGGTATCAGTCCCCGCTC
>Ga0066710_100007631_pt1 | contig 10373 bp, 6 predicted proteins | sample GraSoiAngelo_159_FD_79666 | JGI IMG/M metagenome (GOLD analysis project Ga0066710, IMG submission 79666) | Grasslands soil microbial communities from the Angelo Coastal Reserve, California, USA - 14_1009_16_40cm | ecosystem: Environmental > Terrestrial > Soil > Grasslands | place: USA...
CACCATGGCCATGGTTTCGGAGGCGCTGGGGCTCGCGCCACCCGGATCGGCGATGCTGCCAGCGGTCTATTCCGAGCGGCTAGCGCTGGCGCGCCGCGCCGGGCAGCGTGTCACCGAGATTTTGGCCAGTGGAGGGCCCCTGCCGCGCGATCTCGTCACCCGAAAATCGCTGGAGAATGCGGCTGCGGTCGTGGCAGCGACCGGGGGCTCCACCAACGCCGCCCTGCATTTGCCTGCCATTGCCCATGAATGCGGCATCAAGTTCGATCTCTTCGATGTGGCTGAGATTTTCAAGCGTACGCCTTATATCGCCGACCTCAAGCCGGGCGGCAGATATGTTGCCAAGGACCTGTTCGAGGCGGGCGGCATACCGCTTTTGATGAAGACACTGCTCGATCATGGCTTCCTGCATGGCGATTGCCTGACCGTTACGGGGCGCACGATCGCTGAGAACATGGCCAAGGTGAAGTGGAATCCGGATCAGGACGTGGTTCGCCCCGACGATAACCCGATCACCCGGACGGGCGGCGTCGTCGGCCTCAAGGGCAATCTGGCGCCCGAGGGCGCCATCGTCAAAGTGGCCGGCATGAAGAACCTGAAATTCTCCGGTCCCGCCCGCTGCTTCAACACGGAAGAAGCCTGCTTCGAGGCGGTGAAGGAGCGCCAATACAGGGAAGGCGAGGTGCTCGTCATCCGCTATGAGGGCCCGCGCGGCGGTCCCGGCATGCGCGAGATGCTGGCGACCACAGCCGCCCTTTACGGCCAGGGCATGGGCGACAAGGTGGCGCTCATCACCGACGGGCGCTTCTCCGGCGCCACCCGCGGTTTTTGCATCGGCCATGTTGGCCCCGAAGCCCAGCTCGGCGGCCCGATTGGCCTCCTGAAGGACGGCGACATCATCACCATCGATGCCGAGGCCGGACGGCTGGATACGAATGTCACAGTTGAGGAACTTTCTCGCCGTAAAAAGGACTGGAAGCCGCGCGAGCATGGCTATGGAACTGGCGCGCTGTGGAAATATGCGCAGCAGGTTGGTCCTGCCGTAGCCGGCGCAGTGACCCATCCTGGAGGATCACACGAAAGTGTCTGCTACGCCGATATATGATCGGCGCGCGAATATGTTGGCGCGTGGAGTAATTGCGACGGTTGCGGTCATTGCCGCCTGGTTCGCGCTCCAGGTTGATTCTGCTCGCGCCGAAGATGGCGGCGGCTGGGCATCCGATTTCTATTCTTATCTGCCGGCTGCACCCGATATCAAGGCGCCCGATCTCGACTTCATCCCGTTCTGGACCGACGATCTCAAGAAGGCCAAGCGCGCCTATAAGGAGGGCGACTTCGCCAAGGCGCGCAAATATTTCGAGCGCGCTTCCGATGACAACAATATCGTCGCCGACTGGTATCTGGGCCACATGTATCGCTTGGGTCGCGGCGTCGAGCGCGATGACGCCAAGGCGTTCTCCTATTACGGCCGCGTCGCCGATGCGTTCGATTCCGAAGAGAGCGACCAGAACCGTCTCAGGATCATGGTCGATGCCCTGGTGCGGGTCGCCGATTACTACCGCACCGGCAGCAAGGCGGCGGGCGTCACCCAGAATTTCGACCGGGCCAGCCGCATCTATCGCCTGGCGGCCACTTATGGCCACCCGGCCTCGCAATATGCCCTGGGGCTTATGGCGATGCGCGGGCAGGGCATGCGCCAGCAGCCGGAACAGGGCCTCCGCTGGCTGCTCACGGCGGCGAAGAAACGTTATGCGCCGGCGGAAGCTGCCCTTGGCGATCTTTATTGGAGCGGTGAGATCGTGCGCCGTGACCGCACCCGCGCCATCATGTGGTATCTTCTCGCCCGCTCAACCACAAAGCCGGGGGAGCAGCCTGCGATCTATGACCAGCTCGACAAGATGCTGGCCCAGACCAGCGAGGCCGAAAGGCTCGAGGCGGAAGCGCGCGCCACGGTTTGGGCGGATCAGTATCCGGCCGACGACGAAGCCAATCAGACGCCGGAATAGCCGAACGCCGGGATGACGGATTAAGCGAGGTCTAGGCCGCGAACTCCGCCACCACCGGCACGTGATCCGACGGTTTTTCCCAGGCGCGCACATGCTTGTCGATGCGCGTCGACTTCAGCCGGTCGGCGGCCTGCGGCGACAAAAGCAGATGATCGATCCGAATGCCGTTGTCCCTGCGGCGCGCGACATCCTGATAATCCCAGAAGGTGTAGATGCCGGGTTCCGGGTTCAGTGTCCTGACGGCCTCGGTTAGTCCAAGATTGATCAGTTCACGGAATTTCGCCCGCGTCGGCGGAAGGAACAGAGCGTCATTAACCCACACTTGCGGATTCTTGGCATCGACGGGCTGTGGAATGACGTTGTAGTCGCCGGCTAGCACCAGGGGCTCCTCGAATTTGAGGAGAGCGTTGGCATGGGCGATGAGCCGTTCCATCCATGCAAGCTTGTAGGCATATTTCTCGCTCGCCACCGGATTGCCGTTGGGCAGATAGATGGAGGCAATGCGGATGCCGAAAATCACAGCTTCGATATAGCGCGCCTGCTGGTCGCCATCATCGCCCGGCAGGCGGGTCTTGACGTCATCGAAGGGATGTTTCGAGAGGATCGCCACGCCATTATAGGTCTTCTGGCCGTGCACGGCGACATTGTAGCCGAGATCCTCGAAGGTCTGGCGCGGAAACGCCTGATCTTCGCATTTGAGTTCCTGGAAGCAGGCCACATCCGGCGAAGCTTCCTTAAGCCACGCCACGATGGTTTCGAGGCGGGCCTTGGCGCTGTTGATGTTCCAGGTTGCGATCAGCATGTCATCTACTGCAGGAAGGAGCGGCGCGGGTTCAGCCAGCCTTATACTGGTCGAAACCTCCATGCACCAGACGCCGATGCGACCGTGATCGGCCGATCTTGCGTTTCTGCACGATCAGATGGAGAAGCTGGTGCCGCAGCCGCAGGACATGGTCGCCTGCGGATTGTTGACCTTGAAGCTCTGGCCGATAAGGTCATCGACGAAGTCGATCTCGGAGCCGCTTATATAGACGAGCGAGACGGAATCGATCAGAACGGTGGCCCCGTCCTTCTCGATCACCAGATCGTCATCCGCGTGTTGGGAGTCGAGCTTGAAATCATACTGGAAGCCGGAACAGCCGCTACCTCCGACTGCAACCCGCAAGCCCGTTGCGCCCGGCTGGGCGGCCACGATATCCTTGATGCGGTTGGCCGCGCGGGACGTTATGGAAACGGTATCCGTCATGGTCACATATGTCGTGCGCCGGACGGCTCTTGTCAACCGGGGGATCTGAACGGTGCGGGCTCCCTATGCCTCAGATCCAGCCCGGAGCAGGGGCCGCCTGAACCCGGAGCCGGAAGCGCCGCCCCGTACTCCCTTCGAGCGCGACCGCGACCGCATCATCCATTCCTCGGCCTTTCGCCGTCTCAAGCACAAGACCCAGGTCTTCGTCTATCACGAGGGCGATCATTACCGCACCCGCCTTACCCATTCGATCGAGGTCGCCCAGATCGCCCGCTCCATCGCCCGCGCACTCAGGCTGGACGAGGATCTGACCGAGGCCCTGGCCTTGGGCCACGATCTCGGACACACGCCCTTCGGCCATGCGGGCGAGCGCGAGCTCGACCGGCTGATGAAGGATCACGGCGGCTTCGACCATAACGCCCAGAGCCTGCGCATCGTGACCCGGCTGGAGCGCCGCTATGCCGCCTTCGACGGGCTCAATCTGACCTGGGAAACCCTCGAGGGCCTGGTGAAGCACAATGGCCCGCTCATCGACGGGGAGGGACATGCGCTGGGCCATTACCGCGAATCGGGCCTGCCCGCCGCCATCATCGATTATGCCGAGGCGCATGACCTTATGCTGGCCTCCTTCGCCTCCGCCGAAGCCCAGGCGGCGGCGATCGCTGATGACATCGCCTATAACGCGCATGACATCGATGATGGGCTCAGGGCCGGCCTGTTCGATGTTATCGATCTTGGCGATGACCCCCTTGTCGGCACGGCCCTGGCCCAGGTCCTCAAGGCCTATCCGAGGCTCGAGCGCCCGCGCATCATCCATGAGACGGTGCGCCGGCTGATTTCGGCGATGGTCGGCGACGTGCTGGCCGAAAGTGGCAGGCAGCTTCGCGCCTTCAAGCCCGCATCGGTCGAGGAAATCCGCCAATTGCGCACGCCGATGGTGACCTTCAGCGCCCAGATGAGGGAGAAGAACCGCGTCTTGCAGGCTTTTCTCTCGCATCGCATGTATCGCCACGAGCGTGTGCTTGCCATCATGGAGCGTGCTCAGCGCGTCATCCGCGATCTTTTCGACGCCTATATGAACAAGCCGGAGCTGATGCCGCCCGATTGGCGCGAGGATTCGTTTACCGACGACAGAAGCGGATTTGCGCGCCAAGTCTGTGACTTCATCGCCGGCATGACCGATCGCTATGCGCTCGATCAGCACAAGCAGCTGTTCGACCTCGACCCGCTGTTCAGGTGACCCAAAGTTCGATACAGTCCTCGCGAGAGGCGCGCGGAGACAACACATGGCCGACATCGTCCTCATCAATCCGAAATTCGAGATCTCCTTCTGGGGGCTTGAGCACGCGCTGCCATTGCTCGGCAAGCGCGCCAACATGCCGGTGGCGGCCTTGCCGCTCATTGCTGCACTGACGCCCGAGCCGCATCGCATCTCGCTCATCGATGAGAATGTCGAGGAAATCGATTTCGAGCGCTGCGCCAAAGCCGATATAGTCGCCATCACCGGTATGATCGTGCAGCGCCACCGTATGCGCGAAATCCTGAGCGAATTGAAGCGGCGCAACGCCTATACCGTGGTGGGCGGCCCCTGGGTATCGGTCAAGGAGGATTATTTCGGCGAACTGGCCGATGTGATCTTTGTCGGCGAGGCGGAGGAGACCTGGCCCGAATTCCTCAAGGATTGGGACGCCGGAACAGTCAAGAGACGCTACGAGCAGGCGGAGAAGACCGACCTGACCAAGATCCCGGCACCCCGCCTCTATCTTCTCAAGATAAACCGCTATGCCTTTGGCTCCGTCCAGTTCTCGCGCGGCTGTCCCTTCACTTGCGAATTCTGCGACATCATCGTCATTTTCGGCAGAAGACCTCGGCTCAAGACCTCCGAGCAGGTCCTGGTCGAGCTCGAGGCTCTGCGCGCCCAGAAACTGTCGCTCGTCTTCATCGTCGATGACAATCTCATCGGCAACAAGAAGGCGATCAAGGAAGTGCTCTTGAGCGTCATCGACTGGCAGCGCCGCAACGGCTATCCATTGATGTTCGTGACCGAAGCCTCGATCGATCTCGCCGATGACGAAGAGCTGATGCAGCTGATGGTCGATGCCAATATCGGCGCCGTCTTCGTCGGCATCGAGACGCCGAACGAGGAGTCGCTCAAGGAAGCGAAGAAGCTGCAGAATCTGCGCAAGGGCGGCAGCCTCACCGAAAAGGTCCGGCGCATCCAGGATCGCGGCATGGAAGTCTGGGCCGGCATGATCCTGGGCTTCGACAATGACGATGAAAAGATCTTCTCGGCCCAGGAACGCTTCCTGCGCGAGGCCCGCATTTCGACCGCCATGGTCGGCATGCTGTCGGCTATTCCGAGAACGCCGCTCTATGACCGCCTGAAGCTGGCCGGCCGGCTCGATGAGAATGACGACCCGGCGCATGGCACCAATGTGCTTCCGGTCAATATGAGCCGTGAGGCGCTGAGCGAGGGCTATGTCAGGCTGATGGCCGGTCTCTATGAACCCAAGGCCTATTTTGATCGCGTCGATGATCTCTATCGCGATGGCGGCATCATCATCGATCGCGCCTGGAAAGATTATGCGCGCCAGCATCCTGTCGCGCATGTCGCCCACCAGGCGCGCCTATGGGCCGAAACGATCGGACTTCTTCTGAGGGTTCTCGCCAAGGTCCCCGACGGTTCGCTGCGCCAAGTTTACCGGCAGCGTTTCTGGTCGTTCCTGAAAGCAAGGCCCGAGCCGTCAGTCCTACGCATCTATGCCCTCAAATGCGCCATCCACTGGCACATGCACAAATTTATCCGCAGGCTAATGATGGCGGAGAAACCGCTGGTAAATACCTATTGAAGGAGCCTTTCCCTGCTGGTCAGGGAGAAGCGCAATGGATAAGGCTTTCCTTCATCTATAATGACGAAACGTCATTACGGCGCCTCACCGTTTGACGCATCCGACGCCATCCGGTAGGGCAGAGCCGATAGAAAACCCAAGCCATTCCCAGAGTTACATGAACCTCTTCGGCCATTTCCAACAGATCGTCCGCGCTGAAATCGCGGGGCTGTCGCATTCCGGCAAGCTTCCCTTGGGGCTCGACCTCACACGCATTGTCGTCGAGCCTTCGCGCGAGGCGGCCCATGGCGATCTCGCCACCAACGCCGCCATGGTGCTTGCCAAGTCAGCCGCCATGCCGCCCCGGGCCATTGCGCAACTGCTGGTCGAACGGCTCGCCGGCAATCGTGATATTCAGTCTACGGAAATTGCCGGTCCGGGATTTATCAACATCAGGTTGAAGGTGGCCTTTTGGCCGAAGCTACTGAGTTCGGCTTTGGCACTCGGGCAAAGATACGGAAGTTCAACCCTCGGCGCCGGCGAGAAGGTCAATGTCGAATATGTCTCGGCCAACCCGACGGGACCGCTCCATGTCGGTCACTGCCGCGGTGCCGTCTTCGGCGACGCTTTGGCCGAGCTTCTCGCCGTCGCGGGCTTCTCGGTGACGCGCGAATACTACGTCAATGATGCGGGTGCCCAGGTCGACGTGCTCGCCCGTTCGGCCTATCTGCGCTATCGCGAGGCGCTGGGCGAGGACATCGGTGAAATTCCGTCCGGGCTTTACCCAGGTGACTATCTCAAGCCGGTCGGCCAGGCGCTCGCCTATGATCACGACAAGGCACTTCTCGACATGCCCGAAGCAGCCTGGCTTCCGATCGTGCGCGACCGGGCGCTGGCGATGATGATGGATCTCATTCGTGAAGATCTCGCGGCGCTGAATATCCGGCAGGAAGTTTTCATCTCCGAGAAATCGCTGCATGAGACCGGTGAAGTCGAACGAACCGTCGAGGATCTACGCTCGCGCGGACTGATCTATGAAGGTCGGCTGCCACCGCCCAAGGGCGAACCGCCCGAGGATTGGGAGGATCGCGAACAAACGCTGTTCCGCGCCACACAATTCGGCGACGATATCGACCGGCCACTGATCAAGTCGGATGGGTCCTATACTTATTTCGCATCCGATATCGCCTATTCGCGCCACAAGATAATGCGCGACTTCAAGGAACTGGTCTATGTGCTTGGCGCCGATCATTCCGGATATGTGAAGCGCCTCGAGGCCATAGGTGCCGCCAACGCGGGCAACCGCGATGTGAAGGTCATCGTGCGGCTGTGCCAGCTGGTCAAGCTCTATAGGGGCGGCGAGCCGGTCAGGATGTCGAAACGGGCAGGGGAGTTCGTGACATTGCGTGACGTGGTCGACGAGGTCGGCGCCGATGTTGTGCGTTTCATGATGCTCTACCGCAAGAACGAGGCGCCGCTCGATTTCGACTTCAAGAAGGTCACCGAACAGTCGAAGGAGAACCCGGTTTTCTATGTCCAGTATGCCCATGCGCGGATCTCATCGGTGTTCCGCAATGCGGGCGCTGCGGCCGAAGCTGTGGAAAACGCCGATTTTTCACGCCTTGGCGATGATGCGGAACTCCAGGTTATCCGCCGGATCGGCGAGTATCCGCGCGTCATCGAGGCCGCCGCGGTAGCTCACGAGCCTCACAGGATAGCCTTTTATCTCTATGATCTCGCTAGCGATTTTCACGCCCTTTGGAACAAGGGCAAAGAGTCGCCGCAATTAAGATTTATTTTGGGTTCGGACATGCAAACTAGCCTTGCACGGCTCGCTTTATTGCGCGTGATTCGCTATGTTCTGGCCAACGGACTAGGAATCCTCGGAGTGAAGCCCGTAGAGGAAATGTAGGCGCGGGAACAAGTTTATGGATCAAGATACTTCGAACAGTCCTGGCAAGGCCCGTTGGCGCCAAAGGTTGGGCATGGGAAATTCCGGCAAGGAAATGCCGAAGATTTCCGATGAGTTCAAGCCCGCGTCCGCACCGCCAAGACCTGCCCCGCCAAGGGAGAACAAGCTTCCGCAAGCAACCATACATGGGCACCAGCCTGTGACCCGTCCGGCGCCAATGGCGCCACGCACGCCGCAGGCAAGTGGTGCGCGTCCAATCGCTCCGGTGCCACAAGGCGCTGCGGGATTGGGTGACCGGCTCAGGGCCGAGCGCCAGGCTGCCGAGCGGCTGGCCGAGCAGCGTGTTGCACAGGCGCGCGGCAAGAGCGCCGAGCGTCCGGCTCCGCCACCGTTGACCCCGTCGCCGCAGAGCCAGAGGCCGCAGAGTCAAAAGCCGGCCGCACCCGAAAGGCCGAAATTCACGTTCTCGCCGGAAGAATTGGCCAAGGACAAGCGCGAGACGACGCCGCCACCGGAGCGTGAATTTCCGTCATTTTCCAGCAAGTCCTCGACCGGCGCCACGCCGCCCCCGTCCCTGACGCCGCCCCGTCCGGCGCTTGGCGGCAATACCGGAGCCCAGCAGCCACAGCGCCAGCAGCCGCCAAAGCCGCTGGCGGGCAGCCCGCCACCACCTCCAGCGGGGCCAACCTTTCAGCCGCGCTACAATGGCCCTCCGCAGCAGGCTCCGAGCGGCAATTATCGCTCCCTAGATCCCCCGCCAGGGGCCCTCGCACCGAGGCCCCGGCCTTATGCCGACACTGCGGCGTTTCGCGAGGAACCAGTGCAGCGCCGTGACGATCCGCTCGCCCGCAAGCCAGTCAATCGTGAGTATGATTCCTATCGCCGCGGAGCGGGTTTGGCGCCCTCGCAGCAGGCCTATGGCGAGGAGAGTAACGGGCCGTCCTTCACCGATTATCGCCGTCGCCCGCCAGTGCCGGCGCGCGCCCGTCAGCCGGCCTACGATGAAGACATCAACGAGGTCTTCGAGGATGAAGAACCGCCGCGGCCGCAGCGCCGCCGCGCTTCGGCTCAGGACTATAATCGCGCCTATCGTGATTACGAGGAAGGTTATGAAGGCGAAACACCTCGTCGGCGTGGCCCTTGGCCGTGGCTTGCGGCACTCGCCGTCATCGCCCTCCTGGCCGGCGGGATCATCTATTATTACCTGACCTATTATAAGCAAACGGGCCAGGCGAGCACCAATGTGCCGGTGATCGAGGCCCCTGAAACGGGACCCAAGACCGCGCCTGAGAATAACAACGCCGGCTCGACGCTTGGAACGCAAGGCTCGGCGCAACCATCCTCCGACCAGCGCAAGCAGATTTATGACCGCATACTGGGCGATGACCAAGTGAACGGCAATCAGGTCGTGCCGACTCAGGAGCAGCCGCAGATCGTCCAACCGACAGGAAACAATGAGGGACAGGATGGCGCGCCTATCCCCAATCCATCGAGTGGTGCGCAGGATAACAGCAGCGAACCATTGCCGCTGCCTTTGCCCCCGCCCGGATCAAACGAGCCGCAAGGGTCTCTACCGACCGACTCAAATCAGCAGACTGCTGCCTTGGGAGCCGTAAACAAAAGCACGGCTCCCGAGCCAGTCCCCGAACCGACATCGACGAATACTGCGGATAATAGCGCTCCCGTTCCAGGCCAGCTTGCCAAGACGACCGAACAGATCGCGTCTTCGCCGTCGCCTGCTGCCGAACAGGCCGTGAGTAATCCTAAACCGCTTGCCGAAACAGTGAAGCCCGCAAAGCCGAAGCTGAAAGCCGAAAAGAAGCCGATCCAGAAGGTAGCGGCAGTTGAGGATGACCAGCAGACCGGCGGCGTCGAACCACTCGTTCTCGTTCCCCCGACTCAGTCCGGCAATAATCAAACCGTCAATAATCAAACCGGCAATAATCAAACCGTCAATAATCAGACTCAGGTCGCCGAACCCGACGCCGTTCCACAGAGTGTCCAAAATGCAGCGACCGAGCAGAAATCAAAATCATTTTTCAGTTTCGGATCGAGCGGCAAGCACAAGCTGACTGGCAAGGCGGCTGAAAACGCGGACGCCCGCGGAACCGGAACCAGCGGCAACTGGACGAATTCGCCTGATCCCAGCAAAGTCAGCGCCGACAGCAGCGGCAGCGCTCCGCAGCAGCAGATCGCATCTATTTCGCCGCAGCCCGAAGCCCAGCCAGTCCCCGCACCTCAGCCCGAGCAACCGCTCCAGCAGGCCAAGCCAACCAGTGGCGGCTGTGTCGCGCAGCTCCCCTCCGTCCGCTCGGACGCGGAAGCCATGGCGGAATTTGATCGTCATCGTGCCAGGCATGGCCATGTGTTCAATGGCCGTA
>Ga0066710_100007632_pt1 | contig 10373 bp, 13 predicted proteins | sample GraSoiAngelo_159_FD_79666 | JGI IMG/M metagenome (GOLD analysis project Ga0066710, IMG submission 79666) | Grasslands soil microbial communities from the Angelo Coastal Reserve, California, USA - 14_1009_16_40cm | ecosystem: Environmental > Terrestrial > Soil > Grasslands | place: USA...
AGCTCTCCCTTGTCATCGGAGACCCCCCTCCCGTACAATCTCCCCTCCCTGAACTCCGGCTTGAAGGGGGGAGACTTCCAGAGGTCGAGCGGCTCCTCCGGCTGGACATCGTAGTGGTTGTAGAAGAGAATCGTCTTGTTCGAGTCGCTACCCTTCATCTCCCCGTATAGCAGCGGGGCGACCCCCTCCTCCCCCCTGAGCACCCTCGTCTGGATCCCGACCTCCCGCATCATCTTCTCGACGAGAGTAGCGCACTCCTCTATCCCCTCCTTTCTCGCCGAGACGCTCGGCTGGGAAGCCAGCCTCGCAACGTCCTTCGCAAATCTGTTCAGGTTGTCGTGAACGTACCCTTCGAACTTCTCATCGAGCAATGCGCTGCAGCGGGCTCTCGCGCTTTCCCAATTAAGGTTTAGAAGCGGAAGTTCGAGCCGGTCGCTCTTCCATCACCTCGACTTTAGGTAGGCCTGGGGGTCCGACTCGAATTTCTGCTTGCAGCTCGCCGAGCAAAAGTAGAAAGTACCTGCTTTCGTACAGAGAAATGAACTTCGTCTTCTTCAGGTCAACCATCATCCCATAGACCGGGTCTCTCTCCGTCATCCCACCCTTGGTTCTTCACCTCCTCTTGAAGCCCCGTCAGCTACTCCAGCGCCGTCACGGAGACGCCACCGCGCGAGGAGGAGTGAATTGCCGACCACCGTGACGGAACTCACCGCCATAGCTGCCCCGGCCAGGAAGGGAAGGAAGGAGTAAACGGTTACTCCGTAGAGCGGGATCAGGGCCCCCGCGGCCACCGGGAACAGCGCCGTGTTGTAACCGAAAGCCCAGAACAGATTCTGTTTGATCTTCCCTAGCGTCGTCCTGCTGAGCTTGATTGCAGCGACTACATCGGTCAGACTACGGCTAATGCAAACCGAACTTGGCGCGTAGCTAATAGCGGTTGATCTCATCGGGAGCTTGCAGAACTTGGATTGGAGCTCAAGCACAGGGCACATGGCATGCGATAATCAAGGCTCGAGCAGAGTGATTACAGATTTACGATTATTCGTTGCGCCGACCGCATCTGCGCTTCTCAAGAGTGCAGATATCCAATATGTCGCTTCGTGGGTTATCGATGTGTACGCTTCAAGTCTGTTGCTTTGGGCGATGAACCACTGGTGAATGAAATTACCTCTGCTCTTTGTGTGCTCAGACATGATTCCCTACGAGCAAGGACGCAGGTTGGGAGATAACCACTGATGGGTGGTCAGCCAGGGCTAAGAGTCGTACAGGCCGAAGCAGCTGGTCGCCGATGAGTGGCGCCAGCCCTCTGTCGGGGACTCCTGATAGAGAGCGAGGTGGTGCAGACCAATCAGCCCGATGATGTCGTATACTCGATAACGATGGTGTGCCCTGTTCCGAAAGGATATTCTTGGCCGCCGTAGTAAGGGGTTCCGACCGCGGTCGGGGAACATGGAGGACCTGTGGTAGATGCGCTGCAATAATCCAGCGAGTTCAAGACCAACGAACCGTACGCGGAAGAAGGCACTCCGTCCACAAGCATCACGACCTTGTGGTTTGCGTCAGCCCCAAATCCGAGGATATCGTTTGAGTTGAAGATTATTGGGTGGTTCACTCCGTTGATAGTTACGGCATGGTAGGTGGCGTTCCAGATCTGAAAGAACTCACTTAGAGTGTACTGCGTGCTAGTATTCGGTGATTCCACATGAATCACCCCAGATTCGTCGTGAGTGTGGACAGGCTCGAAGCAGGTGCCCGATTTTACGATTCCGACACCAGCCGGAACGGCGACATTCTGCCCGTTGATGACAATCTGAAGGTAGGGGTGAAAGTGTATGGCTGTACCCTCGCTTCCCGCGCAGGGAAATGGAAAACCAGGGACGTTGGAGCTCCCATACGGGGAGACCAAGTACGCCAGGCCAACCCCTGTGGCTATTATCACGATGAGAAGAGCGCGACCCAGGGTGAGCGGCTTCTTTCCGCTCCTCGCTCTCCTACGACGCATGGAAGGTCTAAGCCCTGCGTACGAATCGGATGCAATATATCAGTTTATGATATATGACCACGGTCGCCGCGATAGGGCAGTAATGGACTCGATGGACTTTGCATTCGGAATGGGACAACAATTGTTATAGGCAATTTCGATCCCTGTAAGGATGTGTATGTCTTAGGCTTGGGGATCGCCAGGGCAAGAGCGACCGAACTTGCTGGTAAGGATCGTTCTCCGCTGACCATCTTTCTCTCAGCCCTTGTCTTCACTGGTTTCGTAGCATCCCTCCCAGCATTTCAGGTGGTTCTGAGCTTGGAGGGACGGTTGAATTTCCTTACAACTTCGTCGGGCTTCCTTGGAGGTCTCTCCCTGCTGGATTTGATTTCAATCATACTCTTTCCCTTCCTCTTTTCCGTTCTATTGTATTCCTTGGGTGGTCGAATAGACATCAGCAATGAATACAGGATCGTGGCTTTCTCCTTATTCGTCGGCGGGGCTTCAGGGAACCTAGCAGGATACCTGATAGGACTCTTCTATTACCGGGTAATCGCACTGCCGGTGACGAGCAGCATCGTGGCTTCTCCGCCACCGATAGGTCTCGAACCTCTCTTTGCCGGTCTCAACGCCTTCTTCGCCGGCTTCTCAGCCATCGCTCTGTCGAACTTCAGGGCACACGAGCGCAAGTTCGAAATCATGCCGGCTGAGATTGCTACAAATCCCCAGTCGGACCATAGTCTTGCGTCAACCAAGCCGCGAATCCATCGCAGGGGTAAGGTCAGCAAATCGACAAACTTTGGGGAGAGAACGAAAATCTGGAATCTTGATTCCGAGAGGCATCAGCAACGGTTCCCCTTTTACTGGCGTGATACCTGAACCTAACAGGGGGTAGACGAGTTGGAAATCAGAGGCGCAATGACGAAAAGACCATCGTCTGGTTACGTCACGGTAGATTGCCTGAGCTCATATTACGCTGTAGAAGCCGGCCAGGCTTGAGAAATCATGACTCATTACTAGTCGTGGGTCGACTTCTGACCAGCCAAGATGGTTCGCCGCTCCGAAGTGAACCGCCAAGAGAACATACACCTGCGGGAACCAGAATGAGTTGAACGTAAGGGCCTCCCTGTAAAGTTCGTTCTCCGTAAGGCCCTGGGAAGCTCCAAGTTCAAGGAGACCCAAGAGTGCTGATCCGTGATTGCAGTCTTGGAAGAAAGTTGGATTGTTGCAGCATGGTCTGTATGTGTTCTGAGCTATCATCGTTACCATGGCTTCCTGATGAAGCGTGAGACTGACTATTCTGAATTTGTTGAAGTAGAACCCGCCATTGCTCGCGTTGCCAAGGGTCCAGCCAGCGGTTGAGGAGAAGTTATAGAGTCTACTACCGTTCAGCGGACTCATATCGTTGGCTTGCATGTAATTAGACAGCCCCAATGGCCAAAGAAGGTTGAGATACACGTTCGCGTTTTGCCTGGTGAGGCGAATCGGTTGGTCGGAAGGCTGGGTCAAGACGTTCCTGAGTTCCTGAGGTACGGCACTTCCAGTCTGGTATAACGATTCAAATTTCTTTGGATTGATTACGCCGTCTTGGACCAGCCTGATGATGCTGTCGCCAAGAGATATGTTGCTCTGGAATCCCCCAGGAGGCAAGACCTGGAGGACTGCTTCATCGTAAAGCGGGTCACCCGTCCTGGAAAGGTTTGCCGAGTAGAGTCTGTTCATGCCTACGCCTAGATTCGTAGGTACGATTGAGTTCGGAACGAAATAAGACACAAACGCGTTGTTGCCATACGTGACCGAAAGGACCGACGAAATCACAAGTATCAATACCATCGTCTCAACGATGTAGTACTTCTTGGATTTGCTCCTCTCTCTCCGAATGTTCAACCAGTCTCACCTAAATTTACATTGGCCGAGCATCGGGGGAAAGGGAGCAAACAGTAGATTCCGGTGCTCAGCACCATGCTGCTGATCTCAAGACCTTGACTCTGCCGTTCTAGGGCAGTGGCCCGACCCCACCGTGCCTCCGAATCTTATCCAAGATACGAAAGGCCAGGTACAGATTGACAACGATGAAGACAGCAAGCGTCCAGAGCTGATACTCAACCAACGCAGTCACTACACCAATGCCCGAAATTGTGCTCAAACCAAGAAAGGAGAGTGTTGGAAGCAACAGGGAGGTGTGGCAGGAGCAACTGATTACACCGCTGAAGAGCGAAGTGACTGCACTGGACGAGCCACCGGCTACACCGGACCTCCTCATCCAACTCTTCGCCAGCCTAGAGCGAAGAGAGTAGACGTTGAGACCCATGAGGAACGACGAAGCGGCAATCAACGCGTAGAAGAGGACGAAGTAGCTTGGTGTAGCCATCACCGGTGCGTCGGTCACGAGATCCAGGTACTTGAAGAAGGACAGGTAGCCCAACGCGGTCAGCACCGTGACCAGCAGAAACAGCCGCGAACGGACTAGCCGCTGGAAGACGTCTGCCCTTCCAGTCAGTCCCGTCACGGAAAGATGAGTATCACCCGGCACTCGGCTCGGCGCGTCGTCAAGGCTCTGCAGGAGGCTCGCTTGCCGGCTTCCGGTCGTGTCGCCTTTGCCATCCCTTTGCTCATCGTTGCTACCACTTCCTCGGCTCAATTTCACGTCCCTCCGCAGCAATCTTCCAAGCTCCAGATGTTCGCAATCTGCTGCGCATTCCAGCCGTATTGAGTTATCAGGGCCTTCGCAAGTCCTTCGTGCGCGTACCAGGCCCAGCACTTGCAGCAGCAGGGCCCCTCGCTTGACGCCTTTGCGGCGTTATCATAAACTGCCTGCTGCGCTTGCGTCATGGTAAGCGTCGCGTACGACATCATCCCCTTCGCGTGGGAAGCGGAGACGTTGTACGGATTCTGGGGTATTATCGGGATATCCGAATAGTTCTTCAGGCCGTTGGTCTGGGACACGTAGTGGTTGTAGTCCATCGGAAAGCAGCAGGACCCTTGGAGATAGAAATTGTCAGCGAGTGAATTGATGTAATTGGCGTTGGCCTGCTGATTCCCTAGGTTCGCGCAGACATCCGTATGGGCCTGACTCAGGACGCGGAAGTTCGAAGCAATCACGCTCGTATCTTGGGGACTGGGAGAGCCTTGAGCCTGCCCTGAAGACATCGTCATATAGTAAACGGCAATCCCCGCTACGAGCAGGACGATAAGGGCTAAGGCGGTCATGGCGTAGACCGATCTTCTTCTGGTCAATAGATGCCTGGATATGTCATAGCCTGATATATATTAATAGTCGGTGCAAGAACTATTACAGAGAATGTGTTGACTGGTGTTCCAGCCGGGCCGATGACCAGCCGCGGAACGAAGCGCAGGAGGTATTACCGTTTCAGTGGTGGCCGGTCTGATAGGCTATTCTCATGCCAGAGAGAGACGAGTATCAGCTGCGGTTCGGAGGCAAAGAGCGGAGATGCGACTGTTCGGGAGCGAACATAGTGCTGGCCGAGTGCGACATGGCGATGGACCTTGTCAGGTGCACCGTCTTGATGCTCCTCTACGACCAGCCGCGCCTACACGGTTACGCACTGACGGAGCTGCTACAGGGGCGCCTAGGCAAGGCCGTAAGTCCAGCGATCGTGTATCCATTCCTTGCCAGCCTGTGGAAGGCGGGGTATGTGACTTCTAGGCAAGAGAAAGACGGTAGGCGTGTCAAGATACTATACACCATGACACCGGAAGGCAAGAGATTCTCCAGACGAGTGTTCAAGCGGCTTTCAGTGATGGTATCTACGGCGATTAACTCCAACCTATCGGCTTGTGCACACTGCGGCTGCAAGCTCTACGAGGAGGGCCATATTGAAGAGATTGATGGCAGTCGAATGACTTTTTGCTGCGTCCACTGTGCGAAAGCCTTCAGAGAGGGTGGCGATTCCGACCTATGATAGGGTTTGCTGTTAGCTTTCTGGGCCTTCTCGGAGCGACACTCATCCCGGCATTTTTCGGATTGGTTGCAGTGGTGTTGCTGTTCAGGAGGTCTGCTCCCCGGTACGCAGCGGCTTTCGCTGCAGGGGTGTTCCTCTGGTACTTTTCTGATACCATCGGGGGCTCTTCCTATCTTGGAGTGAACAGGGGATTCTCGGGTGGCTTTGATCAGGCAGTTTTGATAGTTTTGTTCGTCGCGGGACTCTCCTTATGCCTGACTGATCGGCATGGTTTCGTTGCTGGGGAGGGAGAGGGGCGAGAGGTAAGCAGCCTTTCAATCATCATCATCCCTTCGATTGTTGCTCTAGCGCTTTCGGTGCATGGTCTCTCAGAGGGGGCAGCTTTCGGGGCCCTAGCGTCCTCGACCGCTGGCACATCCCTGATTGCAGTACTCGGAGGTTATGGTCCGGCGATATCTTACGTGCTGCACAAGATGCTCGAAGCCTCAATGATTGGTGCCTCCTACCTGTATTCATTCTCCTCTTCTTTTAGAAATCAGGTACCGGGTTGGACGGACCGTCTGAGGGACTTGTCGATCCTCGGCGCAGTCTTCACGATCCCTTCGCTGCTGGGAATTAGCACTGGTTACTACCTCCCACTTAATGGCACGTACCCATTCGCGCTGGCCTCTGGCACCTCCGTCTACGTCGCTTTGAGGCTGGCGCAGCCTCTCGTTACTTCTGCGGGTCGAAATTCGTATTCCGAGTCGTTTAGATTAACCCTGCTCATCATGTCTGGCTTCTTCTCTATCTACTTCGCCGCGCTGTTCCACTCAACCTCTACGGGGTGATTGAAGAAGTGGTCGATAGACAAGGACCGTTAGTAATCTTGGGGATTTCTGTAGTGGTGGTTCTATTGGGCCTGATCGCAGAGATTTACGTTTTCAAGTTTGGCCTCGGTGGTAGCAAACCTATCACAGGAAGCACATCAACGACACAGAATCTGCCAGCGGGATGCCAGAAGCCCGCCGGGGGATACCTCATCATCGCGAGCGTCTCGGGCTTCAACGATAGCATTTCCCACGGTGCTCCGACGAAGGCTTGGCCGATAGTCACGGTCAACAAGGGGGACACCGTGAAGCTCGTCGTATGCAACATAGATTCGCAAGCGCACGGCTTCCAAATCAATAACTACTTCGACAGCAACATAGAATCGGTAGCTCCAGGACAGGCGATCACCGTCTCTTTCGTCGCGGACAAGACGGGCACGTTCACCATCTATTGTTCAATACCCTGTTCTGTTCATATCCGCATGCAGAGTGGCGAAATCCGAGTAGTAGGGTCTTAGTATTGGTTCTTGTGGTTGGTGATTCTGCATCATGAGACGCCGGAATTACATCGCTCCGCTGGTGGCAGTCGCCATCATCTTGATTGCCCCGTTGGTTTATGTTGCAATCGAGGGGCCGTTCCAATCTTCTCCTCACAGCTCGAGCTCCAGTACGAGCACTACTACCTCATGCGCCTCCTTTCTAGGTGGCTCCAGGACACTGAAGAGTAACCTGAAGACCGTAAGTTTCGGGGCTGTGACCAAGTTCCAGCTTCCCTCTCCGGGGAGGAACCCGAACGCGATAGCTGCGTCTCCCACCGATGGATCCGTTTGGTTTGGTGAGCAGAGCATTTCTGGAGCGGGGCACCTTTACCCCAACGGTACACTGATCGAGTACGCTTGGCCATTCAACTACACTTCCTTCTCGTCCGATCAAGGATTCTCCTGTTCGTACAAGACCGACATGTGGGGAATCGCTCTCTGGAGCGGGAAGGTGTGGGCATCCGATGTTAGTGGGAATCAGCTCGTCGCTCTTGACCCAAAGACCGGGTCGGTTACTACCATGAAGCTCCCCACGGGTAGCTCTTTTCCCTATACTATGACAGTCAGCCCAGACGACGATTCGCTCTGGTTCACCGAGATCTCTTCGTCAAAGATAGGGCGGGTCTTTTCCAACGGGACGTTGGTTGAGTACCCGCTGCTGCAGGACGGGTTGAAGGAAGTTCCTGCGGAGATTACCTTTGTCAACAGTACGCTGGGCTACTACGTGGACGTCGGCGGAGTAGCAGGTGGCTCGAAGTCGGCCGTGTACAGGTTCAACCCACGGCACTTCTCACCCCAGATGGTTGGTACCGACGTGACATTCTTCAGCCCGGACAGCATAGCTGCCACGAGCGACGGCGGTGGGCTCTGGATCGACGAGCACGGTCCATCCTCGATTGCCTTCTACAATTTGACGACTAATCAAGTGGCTCGGTACCCCACTTCATCCATCAACTACACCAACACCGTGCTGCCATATTTTGTCAAATCAGATGGCTCCTCCTCCGTATGGTTTAACGAACATTATGCCAACAGGATAGCAAGGCTAGATCTGTCGACGGGAAAATTGACCGAGTACGAGGAATCAGACCCTCCTCCGTCCAGCGCGTCACAGATCGACAACGCCCTCACGTTCGCGCTGAGCAAGGCAGGAGCCTGGTTCACGGCGTGGACCGCGAACTATGTCGGATTCGTGGACGCGTCCCATCAACCCTCATTCTCGTTACGGGTCAGGGGGGTCAACCCCGGTATTCCCACCATCGATCTCAAGCCTGGGGGCGGTACAACCCTGTCAGTGACGGTAGAGGGGACGTCGTCAGGACAGCTATCATTGCAGTTCTCCGACTCCGAATCATTCGGAGCCGTCCCTAGAAACGTCACGATGGCTGCGAGCATGACGACGATCCGCACGTTGAACGGGGTGGCTAACATCACGGTAACGATAACGGCCAAGTCGGTACTCCTGCCAGGTGACTACATGTTGCTGATTACTGTCTCGGATGGGCTGACCCTTCAGTCAGACTATGTGAGATTGCACGTGGGAGGAGGCTAGCCAGAGGTCATTTGACGTCAGTTCAGGTCACGCTGGACAATTGGTTCGTGAGGAACGTTTACTCGCTGAAGACCTCATCAAGAATCATCTTCGGCTTCATCTGGGCGATAGACGCCTCCCTCAAGTTCATGCCGGGACTGGCAGGGAACCTGGTCGATATGATCAAGCAGGTCGCACAGGGCCAACCCTCGTGGCTCAAGCCTTGGTTCGACTACTGGAGCGCGACCGTGAGTTCAAATCCGCAGTTCTACGTGACAATGACGGGAATAGGAGAGCTAGCCCTGGCGTTTGCCCTCGTCCTTGGCTTGCTCAGAAAGGAGGCCTACACCTTTGGCTTCTTCCTCAGCCTGTTCATCTGGTCGGTTCCGGAAGGTTTCCGAGGTCCTTATGGTTCGGGCTCTACCGACATCGGGACAGGGATTGTCTACGCGCTGGTCTTCGTCTTTCTCCTGCTGATCAATGCGACCTTCGGGCCAAGCAGGTACTCGCTAGACTACGCAATTGAGAGGAGGTGGAAGTGGTGGAGAAGGGTTGCCGAGGTAATGAGCGCGTGATCATCATTGTCATCTGGGGGAATCAAAAATGACTGAAAACGAGGAAAAAGGGCAAAGCAAAATGAGCGGCACAAGCAGCGTGGAGCGCGATGGCGGTATCACTACAGTTCGAGCGGTAGTCGTAGTCATGCTTCTGGCATTACTTCTTCAGTTCTTGCTGGGCATGTGGCTCAATCTCTTCGCAACTTTTCCGCAGCAAACCGTTTCATCAGGGGACGTGTTTGGCGGGATGATGGGCTCCATGATGAGCCTCATGCTTTCTGGAGGGATGCCCGTCTTGATGGTCCATATGATGACGGGTTTTGTCATGCTTGCACTCGCTGTGATAGTGCTCGCAGTATCTGTCACTGCCTATTCAGATAAGAAGGCGACTGGCGTCCTACTAGGACTGGCAGGGCTAGGTTCCATCCTATTGGCAGGTATCTCTGGATTGTACTTCATGTATTCGGGATTCAGCAATGACGTTTACTCTTATCTTATGGCTGTGGGCTTCATCCTCGCGTTCATGGCTTATTTCGCAGAACTATTATTCTTGGGATAGCCGTTGACAGGTTCGTCCCGTGGTTTTGTCTTTCATAGTGCGAGACCGGGCTTTTCCGTTGTAATTACGCCTACGTTCGCCTCACCTTACAAAGAACAAGCTAATGCCGCTCAAGATGATCAGAATCCCTATCAACCTGTTTACCTGCTTCGACTGAGAAGAGAGCGCCTTAACGAAGCGCACCTGTGCGTCGCGAAGGAGAACACCCACTACGACTATCGGTATGGCCCTGCCGACCGCGTAGAACACAAAATACCACAGGATAGCTGCGGGCGCAGCGGAGGCGAGGCCGAGGAAGATGATTGGAATCACGAGCATGAAAGTGCAGTGCGCTGCCCCGGGACCTCCGAAGAACGCGCCGTAAACGGGCGCTGCGCGCAATCCGCGCATGTTGCTCAGGCTGCCAGGCAGGCCTGCTGAAGGGATGGGAATCATGAAGTTAATGCCGAGCAGGTAGCTAGCCCCTATTAGCGC
>Ga0066710_100007633_pt1 | contig 10372 bp, 8 predicted proteins | sample GraSoiAngelo_159_FD_79666 | JGI IMG/M metagenome (GOLD analysis project Ga0066710, IMG submission 79666) | Grasslands soil microbial communities from the Angelo Coastal Reserve, California, USA - 14_1009_16_40cm | ecosystem: Environmental > Terrestrial > Soil > Grasslands | place: USA...
CCAGCATGGCACGCGTTGCTGCGTCCGGAGTTACGTCCCGGCGTGGCAGCACGCGCTCGGCGGTGCGGAGAAAGCCCTCCCGGCTCATCCGGGCGTCGTCCGAGCCGCCCCACGCGAACGGGGGCACGTACTTGGGCGGCCGCACCGCGCCGAACACGCTCGCGCCCGTGCCGATCACCGTCGCGGTGCCGAGCAGCGTCCCGATCGCCGTCTTGGCATGGTCGCCGATGAGGCTGCCCAGATTCAGGAGACCGGTTTCGATGGCCGTGGACCCGACCTCGAGGCGGGCGGGGCCGTACGTGTTCTTCAGGTTGGACGTGATCGTGCCCGCGCCGAGATTCGCCCAGCGTCCCACGACGGAGTGACCGACGAAGCCGTCGTGGGCCTTGTTCGCGAAACCCAGGAACACGCTGGTCACGAGCTCGCCCCGGATCACGCACCGGGGCCCGAGCGCCGAGCCGCGGATCGGGCCGCCCAGCACGCGCGTGCCAGCGCCGATCCAGAGCGGGCCCTCGAGTCGCGTGCCCGCCCGCACCTCCACCCCCGGCTCGAGCACCACCGGACCGGCGCGCGTGTCGAACACGACGCCGGGCTCGACGGCCGCGTCCCGGAGCAGCACCGCCGCGGGATCGCCAATCACACTGCTGCCGCGCGGAATCGCGTCCGAATCTCCGCCTCCGAGCAGGGCCGCGAGGTCTTGGGCGAGCAGCTTCTCGAGCGTGCGGATCAGATCGAACACGCCGTGCAGGACCACGCCGCGCACCTCGATCGCCATCGCGCCGGGCTGCGGCGCATCCCACGTCGCGCCCGGTCCAATGCCCCAGCCGACGGTGACGCCTTCGCAAGTGAGCCGGAAGGCGCCGGTGGGGAGAGCCGGCGCCACGCCCTGGGGCGCGAAAGTAGAAGAGCCGATGATCGCCGGTCCGGTAACGGCGTGCCGCGCCGAGACCGGCGGCACTCCCGGCTCCACGAAGGCAGCGAGATGGGGGAGCGCGAAGATTTCCTGCGCCGCGGTGCCGGCGAACCGCTCCCACCGCTCACGCACGAGATAAGCGCCAGCGCGGAGCTCCGAGAGCGGCCGCGCCCCGGTAAACGGCGCCCACGCCGGCGCCGGGTCCGGGTCCAGCAGATAAAGCGCGCGGGTCACAGGTGCTGCACGAGCTGCTTCAACTGATCGGCGCGCCCGGTCGGCATCACCAGGGTGTGGCCGTTGGCGCGCACGACGATCATGTCCTCGACCCCGGCAACCGCGACGTGCTCGCTCTCGGCCCAGATCACGCAGCGCTTTACATCGTCCGCCACGGTGGCGTTCCCCACCACCACGTTGCCTCGCGCATCGGTCTTGCGAATGCGCAGCAGCGCATCCCAGGACCCGATGTCGTCCCACCGGAATGCTCCCGTGACGACCGCTAGGCGCTTGGTGCGCTCCAGCACGGCCACGTCCACGGCGGCCGGACGCACGCCGGCGAAGAAGCCGCTCGCGTCCCCTGCGGCGAGGGCGGGCCAGCCGCCCTTCAGCTCACGCGCGTAGGCGCCGGCCTCTCCCAGAAAGCGCGCGACCCCCCAGGCGAACAGCCCAGTGTTCCAGAGCGCGCCGCGCTGGCGCAGCAGAGCGGCGCGGGCCGCGCTCGGTTTCTCCACGAAGCGGCGCACCGTCCGCCCGGCGCCGAGCGGCTTGCCCGGGACGATGTAGCCGTACCCCGTGTCGTTGCGCGTCGGCTTCACGCCGACGGTCACGAGAACGTCGTAGTCTTCGGCCACGCCCAGCGCGGTGCGGGCCGCGCTGCGGAAGGCCCGCTCGTCCCCCACGGCCCAGTCGGCGTGGAGCGACAGCATTTGGGCGCCTGGGTCCTGCCGCGCGATCCAGTGCGCCGCCCACGCGAGCGGGGGTGCGGTCGAGGCCGCCCGCGGCTCCGCGAAGACTTGCGCCCGCGGCACGCCCGGGACGAGCCCGGCGACCTGGTCCACCAAGAAGGGCCCGGTGAGGACCACGACCCGCTCCGGCGGCACGAGACCCTCGAGGCGATTCACCGTCTGGGTAAGGAGCGGGCCCTCCCCCGCGAGCGCGAGTAGCTGCTTGGGACGCGCCGGTGTGGACAGGGGCCAGAAGCGCGTCCCGGACCCGCCGGCGAGGATCGCCGCCCAGACGCTCACGGAGGAGAGGCGCCGTCCCGCGGCGCGTCGCCCAGCATCGCGGCGACGCGCGCGGTCAGCTTGGTCGGGCTGAAGGGCTTGGTGAGCAGTGTGGCGTCGAGGCTCTTGGCGGCAGCGAGCACGCCCTCGGCGCCTTCGGCGGTCAGCACTATGACAGGCAGGGCGCGGGTGGCCTGGCTGGAGCGCAGCTCGCGCAGCAAGTCGAGTCCGGACCCGTCGGGGAGGTGCAGATCGAGCAGCAGGCCGTCGCACGGTGCGGTGAGGGCGGCGCGGGCCTCTGCCAAGTTGCGCGCGATGCTCACGCGGTAGCCGAGCTCCTCCAGGTGCGGGCGCAGCAACAGCCCGATGTGCGGCTCATCGTCGACGACGAGGAGGTGCCGCGGCACAGGCGGGGGCGCCACGCGGTCAGCTCCGGATCAGAGCAGGCCGGCGATCGCCGAGCGGTGGCGGCGGAGGTCGTACAGCAGCGCGCCCACGTTGGTGGACGGCTGCACCAGGACGACGAGCAGCGCATCGGCGTTCAGCACGGAGACCACCGCGAGCCCGCCGCCGAATTCGAGCACACCGGTGCCGAAATCGCCGCGGCCGCCCGCTTCGCCGAGCTGCGTCATGCCGTTGATCACCGAGGGGAGCAGGGCGGCGACGTTTTCGGCGTCCACGCCGTCCTTCGTGCGGGAATCGATGGGGAGCCCGTCCCGGCCGACCACGACGACGGCGTCGACGCCGGCGCGCCGGCTGAGCGCCTCGACCACGTCCCGGATCGTCGCCATACGGCGGCCAAGCTAGGACGCGCGAAGGTCGAAGTCAAGCAGTGACCGCGGGTTGACCCGCTCCCGCCGGCGCTGATATTTTCCCGCCGGATGCGCTCCCGCCTCTGGTCTCTCGCGCTCGCTCTCGGCTTCACTGGCCTCACTCTGCTCGCGGCGTGCAACACCTCGCCGCTGCCGCCCGCGGCCTTCGTGAACGTCATCGACACGGTGACGTTGTACGCGCTCGACGGCACGCCGCTCGGCACGCCGTCGGCCTACAGCATGAACGGACGCCGTCTGGTCCGCACCGAAACCTCGATCGTGTTCGATTTCGCCTTCAACTTCGACTCGCTGGGCCGGCCCGTGTTCCTGCCCAGCGGCGCGATCCGCTTAGGCACCGGCAACGCCAACACGGACCCTGGCTTTCAGTCGTCGTCGGCGACGTTCGCCAACGTCACCATCGCACCCACCGATGGCTACGAGGCCGACAAACCGTTCCTCGCGGTAGTGGGGAACGTGACGGTGGCGCGCTCGCGCGTGCAGACGTGCGCGGACGGCAACACCCTACCGCTCTACGCGAAGTTGCAAGTCCTCGCGGTCGATGTCACGGCGCGCACGATCCAGTTCCAGATCCTGGTCAACCAGAATTGCGCGTACCTCGGGCTCGCTCCCGGAATCCCCGACCGCTAGCCGCGTGATCGACGTCCGGCGGCTGCACTCCGCGCCCGGCGAGGTGCGGGCGGCGCTCGCCCGGCGCGGAGATCCGACCCTCCCGAAGCTACTGGACGAGCTCGAGGCGCTGGACATGCGGCGCCGCGCGTTAGCTGGCCAGCTCGACCAGCTCAATGCCCAGCGCAACGAGGCGGCGCGCGCCGACGGCCGCGTCATCAAGGACAAGGGCGCGTTGCCGCCGGCAGTGGTGGAGCAGCGGCGGCAACTCGGCGCCCGGATCAGCGCGCTCGAGGCCGAGCTGCGCGAGGTCGAGGCCGGCGTCGACGAGAAGGCCCTGTTCGTGCCCAACCTCCCGCTGCCCGAGCTTCCCGACGGTGACGCGGCATGTAACGTCGTCGTCCGCGCCTGGGGCGAGCCCGCTCCCGCGGGGGGCGTGCCGCACTGGGAGATCGGCGAGCGGTTCGGCATCTTCACGTCGGCCCGCAGCGCGAAGCTCGCCGGGTCGGGCTTCCCGCTGTTCGTGGGTCAAGGCGCGAGGCTGGTGCGCGCCCTCATCGCCTTCATGCTCGAGCTGCACACCCGCGAGCACGGCTACGTCGAGGTGGAGCCGCCCTTCGTGGTGCGGCGCGACATCATGCAGGGCACCGGCCAGCTCCCCAAGCTCGAAGCAGACATGTACCGCACCGAGCAGGACGACCTGTTTCTCATTCCGACGGCCGAGGTTCCGCTGACGAACCTGCACCGTGACGAAATCGTCGACGGCGCGGCGCTGCCGCTCGCCTACACGGCTGCCACGCCTTGCTTCCGTCGCGAAGCGGGGGCCGCGGGGAAGGATACGCGCGGGCTGCTGCGCGTGCACCAGTTTGACAAGGTGGAGCTCGTGCGGTTCTGCCGTGCCGCTGACTCGCCCGCCGAGCACGAGAAGCTCACCGGGCACGCCGAGGCGGTGCTCCAGCGGCTGGAACTGCCGTACCGGGTGGTTCTGCTCGCCGCCGGCGACCTCGGGTTCGCCAGCGCCAAGACCTACGACCTCGAGGTGTGGGCGCCCGGGGTGGGCCAGTGGCTCGAGGCGTCGAGCTCGAGCACCTTCACCGACTTCCAGGCGCGGCGCGCCAGCATCCGGTGCCGCCCACGCCCCGGCGACAAGCCTGAGTTTGTGCACACGCTGAACGCGTCCGGGGTGGCGCTCCCGCGCACCATCGCGGCGCTGTTGGAAAGCCGCCAGCAGCCCGACGGCTCCGTGACGATTCCCCGGGCGCTCGTCCCACATCTGGGAACCGACCGCCTGGTTCCCGCCGGTGGCGCGTAACGTCGTACGGCGCTGGGCCGGTCCCCCCGCCGTCGCGGGTCTCGCGCTGCTCCTGGGCGCGCTGTCGGCGGGCTACACCTGGATCATGGTGCGACACCTAAGAGAGGACGCGCGCGAGACCAGCCGCCTGCTGGGGCGGGTGTTCGTGGGGCTCAACGACCCCCGGCCCGACGCGGGCACCGACGCCCTGCTCGAGCTCGCCACCCAGGTGCGCACGCTGGGCATCCCCATCGCCGTTACCGACACGTCGGGCCGGGTCACGGCCATGGACAACGCGCCGCCGGGATTGGGCCGCGGCGCTGACAGCCCGCGCCTGCGGCAGTGGATCGGGCAGCTCGACGCCGTCAACGACCCGATCGTCCAGCCCGGCGTCGGCACCATCCACTATGGGGCGCTCCCGGAAGCGCGGCGCTTCATTCTCCTCGCGGCGCTCCAGGGCGTCGTGTTCGTCTGTCTCGTCGCCATCGCCGTCTGGGCTTACCGGGCCCAGGTGGAGGCGCTGCGGGACCGGGTCTGGGTCGCGATGGCGCGAGAGGCGGCGCATCAGCTCGGCACCCCGCTCATGAGCCTCACGGGATGGATCGGCTACCTGCGGGAGAATCCCGATACACCTGGCCGCGACCTGATGACTCATCTTGAGGCGGACGCGGAACGACTCGAGCGAGTGGCGAAGCGCTTCGAGCGCATCGGCCTGCCGTCCCGGACGGAGCCTGTGGCGCTGGGGGCCGCGGCGGAGCGGGTCGTCGGCTACTTTCGCCCGCGGCTCCCCACCCTGGCGAATCCGGTCGCGCTGCAGCTTGCAGCGGCGGGGCGGGGGCCGATGACGCGCGGCGACCCCGTCCTGGTCGAGTGGGCGCTCGAGGCGTTGATCAAGAACGCCCTCGACGCCCTGAGCGGGCGCGGCGGACGGATCGAAGTCCGCGTCGAGTCCGTGGGCCAGGTGGCCCGCGTCAGCGTGAAGGACGACGGACCCGGCGTGCCTCCGGACGTGCGGGCGCGCCTGTTCCAGCCCGGCGTGTCCACCAAACCGGGAGGGTGGGGGCTGGGCCTAGCGCTCACGCGCCGCATCGTCGAGCAGCAGCACGGTGGACGGGTCCTCTATCGTCCGGGCCCCGTCGGGAGCGAGTTCGTGATCGAATTTCCCCTGGTGGCCGCGTCGTGAGAGCTCGGGGACCCTAACGTGAGCCTGGCGCTCAATCCCGCCCAGGAGGCAGCGGTGCGCCATGCCGGCGGGCCGCTGCTCGTGCTTGCCGGGGCCGGGTCGGGAAAGACGCGTGTCCTCACCGCGCGGATCGCCCACCTCATTCACGAGCGCGGTGTGCCTCCCGAGCGCGTGTTCGCGGTCACGTTCACCAACAAGGCGGCGGGCGAGATGCGCTCGCGCATCGCCGGGCTGCTGGGCGCGGACCCCCGGGGCCTCTGGATCGGCACCTTTCACGCCCTCGCCGCCCGGCTGCTGCGGCGCGAAGCCGCGCGGCTCGGCTTCGGTTCCAACTTCACGATCTACGATTCAGACGACTCGGAGTCCTTCATCAAGCGGTTGCTCGACCAGCGCGGACTCTCCCCCAAGGCCAATCCACCCCGCGCCATCCACGCCATCATCTCGGGCGCCAAGAACCGCATGGTCTCACCGGAGGAGTTCGCCACGACCGCCGACGGGCCGCTGGCGCGCGCCGCGGCCGAGGTGTACGCCCTGCTCGGGCCCGCCCTGCAGCAGGCCAATGCCATGGACTTCGACGATCTGCTGTTGCATCCCCTGACGCTGTTCGCCCGCTTTCCCGACCGCCTGGCGTACTGGCAGCGGCGCTTCGAGCACGTGCTGGTGGACGAGTTTCAGGACACGAACGCTGCGCAGTATCGCATGGTGAAGCTGTTGGCGGCGGAGCATAGGAACCTCTGCGTCGTGGGGGACGACGACCAGGCGATCTACGGCTGGCGCGGCGCCGACGTGCGACACATGCTCACGTTCCAGCAGGATTTCCCTGGGACCACGCTCGTCAAGCTCGAGCAGAACTACCGCTCGACCCAGGTGATTCTGGACGCCGCAAACGGGGTCATCGCGGAAAACGCAGAGCGGCTGGGCAAGACGCTGTTCACGGCGCGCCAGGGGGGCGACCCCGTGATCCTGCTGACTGCGGCGGACGAGCGGGACGAAGCGCAGTGGCTCGCCGCGGAGCTGGCGCGGGTCGCGGCGGAGACCGACATCCCGTACGAGGGGATGGCGGTGCTGTACCGCACAAACGCCCAGTCGCGCCCGCTGGAAGAGGCGTTCCGTCACCGCGGCGTGCCCTACCGCCTCGTCGGGGCGGTGAGCTTCTACGAGCGGCGCGAGGTAAAGGACCTGCTTGCGTACCTGCGGCTCATCGTGAACCCGGCGGATGACGAGGCGTTCTTGCGGGTGGTCAACGTCCCCCGGCGCGGTCTCGGCGAGGCGTCGCTCGAGGTGCTGGTCCGCACCGCGGCCCACTGGCGCATGCCGTTATGCGAGGCGGCGCGCGTGGCCGATCGCATCCCCGAGCTGCGCCCCAATCTGCGGGAGACGCTCCAGGGCGTCGCGGGGTTGCTGGCGCGGTTGCGCGACGAGTGGGGGCAGGCCGACCCGGCCTCCGTGCTCGAGCGGGTCGTCGCGGAGACCGGATACGAGCGCTACTTGGCGGAGGAAGGGGCCGAAGGGATCGATCGCCTGGAAAACGTCCAGGAGCTCGTGGCGGGTGCGGCGGAATGGGCCGAGGACGCGGGGGCAGCGAACGGGGGGGGCGGCGGCGACGAGGAGCCTGCAACGCTGCTCGAGCGCTACCTGACGCAGGCGGTCCTCGTCACCCCGGCCGATGGCGCCGTTGAGGACGCCGCGGCGGGAGTGACTCTCATGACGGTGCACATGGCGAAGGGGCTCGAGTGGCCGGCGGTGGCGCTCGCGGGTCTGGAAGACGGACTCTTCCCTCTGGGACGGTCGGCGGGCGTGCCGGGGGGACTCGAGGAGGAACGCCGCCTGTGCTACGTGGGACTCACGCGCGCCCGCGAAAGATTGTATCTCTCATGGGCGCGCACCCGTTACCGCAGCGGCCGCCTCGAGCTGTCCGAGCCGTCGCGCTTCCTCGAGGCGGTGCCGCGACGCGTGGTCGAGGAGCGGAGTACCGCGTCGCGCTGGGACCGGGGACGCACGACGCGGGAGCGCTTCGCCACGCGCCCTGCAGCGGAAGCGCCATGGGACGAGGAAGCATCGCAGGATGCGCCGCGCTACGTCGCCGGTGAGCGCGTGCGTCATCGCAAGTTCGGCGCGGGCGTGGTGCGCGCGGTCGCCGGCTCTGGGCGCGGGCTCAAGGTGACCGTGGAGTTCGACGATACCGCGGTCGGAACTAAACAGTTGCTCGTGGTCTTCGCCGGGCTCGAGCGGGAGTGGGAGAGCGCATGAGCGTTTCGCGTGACGAAGTGCTGAAGATCGCGCAGCTGGCGGAGCTCGACGTGGACGAGGAGACGCTCCCCCTGCTGGCGGAGCAGATGTCGCGCATCCTCGACTATGTCGCGCAGATCAGCGGCGTGGCGGCGAGCGAGAGCGCGAAGCCGTTCATCCCCGGGCCGGACGCCGTGCGCTTCCGGGCCGACGAGGTGAAGCCTGCACCCCTCGCGTTTGGGCCTGAGACCTTCGCCCCCGCCTTCAAGGACGGATTCTTCCTCGTGCCCAAGCTGGGGCAGTTCGAGGAGGACGCGCCGGCGTGATCGATCCGACCGAAGCGCTCGCCAGCGCCAAGGCGGCGGCCGACCGCTTGGTGAAGGCGAAGCGCCTCAACGCCTGCCTCACCCCCCCGAAGGACCTGCGGAAGTCCCTGCTGCAGCAGGCTCAGGCTGCCCACCCGTCGGGCGTGCTGTACGGCATGCCGGTCGCAGTGAAGGACAACATCTGCACGCTCGAGTTCACCACCACCTGCGGATCCAAAGTGCTCAAGGCGTACCGCTCGCCTTTCGAAGCCACGGCGGTCGCGAAGCTCCGGGCCGCCGGCGCGCTGATCGCGGGAAAGACGAACTGCGACGAGTTCGGGATGGGGTCTTCCACCGAGCACTCGGCGTACGGTCGCACGCTACATCCCACGGACAAAGTCCGGGTCCCAGGAGGGTCCTCCGGTGGCTCGGCAGCGCTCGTCGCCGCGGGCGCGGTCCCGACCGCGCTCGGCTCGGAGACCGGCGGTTCGGTGCGCCAGCCGGCCTCGTTCTGCGGCGTGGTCGGGATCAAGCCGACGTACGGCCGCGTCTCGCGCTACGGGCTCGTGGCGTTCGGCTCGTCGCTCGACCAAATCGGCGTGCTGGGTCGGAGCGTGCACGATGCGGCCCGGGTGCTGTCCGTGATCAGCGGCCGCGACCCGAAGGACTCCACCTGCGAGGACCGCGACCCGCTCCGGCTTCCCACCGTGCCAGAATCGCTGCAAGGATTCGTGATTGGGATCCCCAAGGAGTATTTCCCGCCCGATCTCGACGCCGGAGTGCGCCGCGCGTGCGACCGCGCGATCCGCCTCCTGAAGGAGCTCGGCGCCGCCGTCCGCGACGTGTCGCTGCCGCACACGTCCTACGCCGTCCCGACCTACTACATCATCGCCCCCGCCGAGGCGTCGTCCAACCTGGCGCGCTACGACGGGGCGCGCTACGGACCGCGCTTCGACGGCCAGCTCGACGTACGCTCGCTGTACCGCCGCACCCGGGGAGAAGGCTTCGGGCCGGAGGTGCGGCGGCGCATTCTCGTCGGAACGTACGTGCTGTCCTCCGGCTACTACGATGCGTATTATCGCAAGGCGCAGCAGATGCGCGCGCTGATCGCGCAGGACTTCCGCAACGTGTTTGACCGCGGGGTGGATCTCCTGTTCACCCCCACCACGCCGAGTTCGGCATTCAAAGCCGGGGAGAAGCTCGCCGATCCCGTGGCGATGTATCTCTCCGACATTTTCACCGTGACCGCAAACCTCGCGGGCGTGCCCGCGCTGTCCCTTCCGGTGGGCCGGATCAAAGGTCTCCCGATCGGGGGGCAGTTCATCGGCCAGGCGTTCCTCGAGGACGAGATGCTCGAGGCAGCCTACGCGCTCGAGCGTGTGGTTCCGGCGGGAGAAGACGTCTGATGGGCGGCGGGAGCGGCTGGGAGACCGTCATCGGGCTGGAGACGCACGTCCAGCTCCGCACCGTGTCCAAGATGTTCTGCGGGTGCTCGGCGGCCTTCGGGGCGCCGCCCAACACCAACATCTGCCCGGTCTGTCTGGGCTTGCCGGGTGCACTGCCGATGCCGAACGAGCACGCCCTGAAGCTCGCCGTGCGTGCGGCTTTGGGCCTCGGGTGCACCGTGCACCCGCGCAGCCTGTTCGCCCGTAAGAACTATTTCTATCCCGACCTCCCCAAGGGCTACCAGATTTCGCAGTTCGAGAATCCCCTCGCGACCGACGGATCGCTCTCCTACCTCTCGCCTGACCGCGGGATTGCGACCGCCACCATCGTACGTCTGCACGTCGAG
>Ga0066710_100007634_pt1 | contig 10372 bp, 7 predicted proteins | sample GraSoiAngelo_159_FD_79666 | JGI IMG/M metagenome (GOLD analysis project Ga0066710, IMG submission 79666) | Grasslands soil microbial communities from the Angelo Coastal Reserve, California, USA - 14_1009_16_40cm | ecosystem: Environmental > Terrestrial > Soil > Grasslands | place: USA...
CAGCAGCGTACTCATAATTTTTGGCGTGGTCGCGACTGCGACCATGAGAACAACGCGAATTTACGAGGCCGCAGGCAGCATCGCCATTAATAAAACGGATCCAGCTCTGCTCAATCTGAAGGAAAGCGCAAACGGCGCCATCGACTACGATCCCACCGAACTGGACACCGAGGTCAAGATCCTGCAAAGTGATCTGCTTGCACTGCAGGTGATCAAGGAACTGAACCTGGATCATTCCGGGGGACCTAACGGCCGGGCTCCTTCTTCGCTGGAGCTGACGCCCGACCCGCTGCAAGTCGATTCCGCACATCTTTCCTCGGTGATCGGCGGATTTAAGGGAAGCCTGAGAGTCGCGCTCTCGCCCAATACTCGCATCATTGAAGTTCACTACCGTAGCGGGGACCCGCAAATGGCCGCCAACGTCGTGAACACCCTAATGCAGACCTACGTCGAGAACAACTTCAAGTCGCGTTTCGAATCGACCATGCAAGCCTCGGACTGGCTCAACAAACAGCTGGTGGATCTGCAGATGAAGGTCGAGACCTCGCAGGAGAAACTGGTTCGATACCAGAAAGAACACGAAATCCTTGGCATGGATGAGAAGCAGAACATCACCACCGCCAAGCTCGACGAGCTCAACAAGGAACTCACTTCCGCCGAATCCGAAAGGATGGACAAAGAAGCCTTCTATCGTCTTGTTGAATCGGGCGATCCCGACGCCATCGCTTCCAGCGCTGGCGGCATCGAGACGGGTAGCGCCCAGTCCGCCTCCGCGCTGCTCGAGAGTCTGCGCGCCAAGCAAGCCGAGTTGCACATCCAGACGGCGGATTTGAACACGCAGTTCGGACCTTCGTATCCCAAGCTGGCGCAACTCAATAATCAGCTGAAGGAAATCGATACACAAATTCAGGGGGAGATGAAGAAGATCGCCAGCAAGGTCCGCGGCCAATACATGACCGCGTTGCAGCGGGAAAACATGTTGCGCGATGCGCTCGAAAAGCAGAAGCAGGAAGCCAACAAGCTGAACGAGAGCGCCATCCAATACAACATCTTGAAGCGCGACTCCGAGTCCTACCGCCAGCTCTACGAAGGACTTCTGCAACGCATGAAGGAAGCCGGCGTCTCAGCCGGGCTGAAATCCAACAATTTTCGGATTGTCGATACCGCCCGCGTCCCCAATGGGCCGATTGAGCCCAATATTCCGCGCAACCTGGGCTTCGCTCTGGTGCTGGGGCTGATGTCAGGCGTCGGACTTGCTTTCCTGCTGGAAGGACTCGACAACACTGTGCGGACGACCGAGCAAGCGCAGACAATCTCCGGGCTGGCGCCACTCGGCATGATTCCGCTGGGCTCCAAGGGCATTCGCGAAGGTAGCACCGGGAAGCGCCTGGCCCTGGCAGCGTCTAACGAAGCCGTAGAACTGATCACGCAGGTCCGGCCACAGTCACAGATGGCGGAATCCTACCGCGCCCTGCGCACTTCGCTGCTGCTCACGAATCTGGGCGCGCCTCCCAAGGTCATCATGGTGACCAGCGCCCTTCCGCAGGAGGGCAAGAGCACAACCAGCATCAACTGCGCCATCGTGCTGGCGCAGAAGGGCGTGCGCGTCCTGCTCATCGATGCGGACTTGAGGCGGCCGAGCATTCACAAAACTCTGGGCATGGGTCCACGCAGCGGCCTGAGCAACGTGCTCACCGGGAGCACCACGTTGCAGCAGGCCATCACGCGCACCCCGATCCTCCCCAACTTGCATGTTCTCCCCGCGGGGACGCCTCCACCGAATCCCGCCGAGCTGCTGGCCTCGACGAATATGAAGGACGTGCTGGCGCAGTTGCGCGAAGAGTACGACCATATCGTGCTCGACACGCCGCCCACGCTCTCGGTCACCGACGCGGTCGTGCTGTCGCCCCGCGCCGACGCCGTAGTGCTAGTCATCCGCTCTGGGCAGACCACCAAGCAGGCGTTGCGCCGCTCGCGCGACGTGCTCATGCAGGTCAACGCAAAGGTCTCCGGCGTTCTGCTGAATGCGGTCGATCTGAGCTCGCCGGACTACTACTACTACTACGAATATCAAGGCAAGTACGCGCGCTATTACCGGGATGACGAACCATCCCACGACGGGGACGGGGAAGATGTGGAAGAGACTTCGCCGGCATCATCCACTAGCGCGTAGCTAAGTTGCAGCCAAATGCAGATTCCATTCGACACACCTGCCCGTAAGTGGTTGATCGCGGCCATTGCCGTCTCGCTGGCGGCCGCCTATGTGGGACTCGCTGGAACGCTGTTCCTCGCCGCATGGTTCGGCGAGCGCGCCGAATTGACCAGTCTGCAGCGTGCCGTCCGTTTCGACCCGGCCAATGCGAACTATCGCAATCACCTGGGCCGCTATTACGAACTCGTGGCCCGTGACCCGGCGGCTGCGATCGGCCCCTACACCGAAGCGATACGACTCAACCCTCACTCCGCCCGCTTCTGGTTCGACCTGGCCAGTGCCTATCAGGTCCGCGGCGACGTTGCCAATCAGACCGCGGCACTGGAACATGCCATCGAAGCCGATCCCACCACGCCGGACGTAGCCTGGGAGGCTGCCAACCTGTATCTGGTGCAGGGCCAAAACGAGAAAGCGTTGCGTGAATTCCGGGTTGTGATGGCCAATGACAATTCGCTAATCCCGGCTGCTGTGCAGTTCTGCTGGCGGATTAACCCCGATGTGGACGCGCTTCTGCGGGACGTGGTTCCACACCGCTCCGAGGACTACATCGCATTCCTTGAGTTCCTGATGTCGAAGCAGGAAACCGCAGCCTCCACCAAGGTGTGGGATGCTTTGATCCAATCCGGAGAACGGTTCGAACGAAGCCACGTATTCGACTACTTCAATTACTTGATCCGTCACAAGGAAGTGGATGAGGCTGTCCTGGTCTGGCGCCAGGGCGCAAGCCGCTTCGGGCTCGATTCATATCTGCCTTCTTCCTCGAATCTGGTAATCAATGGAAATTTCAGTCTCGATATCCTGAACGGCGGCTTCGATTGGCAGCATCAGAAACAGAAGAGCGTCGAACTCACGCTGGATCCCAGAGACTTTCACGGCGGACGGCGGTCCCTGCAGATCGTCTTCGATGGACCCAGAGTTGAAGACGCCGGCATCTTCCAGTACATCCCGGTACAGCCCAACACAACCTATGAGCTTTCCGCCTACTACAAAAGCGCGGACCTCGTAGGCGCCGGGGGGCCGCACCTCACCGTACAGGACATGTACGCCCCGAAGACGATTTATTACGACAGTGACGACATGAAAGAGACGGGATACTGGAAGTCGGTCGGAGGAGAATTCACGACCAACGCGGACTGCAAGCTCGTAGTTCTGCACGTCCGTCGCATTCCGGTGGGCAGTCCGATCCGTGGTAAGCTCTGGGTCGACGATTTTCGCCTCAAAAAGAAGTAGAAATAGCATCGGGCCCCCACCCGTCAGGGAAACAATCATTTTCATGACCGCAGCCATCATCCAAGAGGCCGACCGACGCTTGTGGTCGTCCCGCCTGACTTCCATCCTGCTCTGGGGAACCTTCGGCCTGCTGATGTTCGGGCCAGTCGCCTTTGGATCGGTCGAGCCATGGTCCATTTTTGTTCTTGAAGCAGGCGCCACTCTCCTGGTTCTCCTATGGCTCGCCAAGCAATGGATTGACGACGAGATACGAATCAAGTGGAACCCGCTGTTCCTCCCGATGGCGGCTTTCGCCGTCTTGATCGTGATTCAGCTTGCAGCCGGCGGGACCACCTATCGCCACGACACGGTTGCCGGCGCGCTGCTGTACTGCGCGTACGCCATGCTCTGCTTTTTGTCGAGCCAGACGCTGTTTCGCAACTTTCAAGCGCGCCGCCTCGCGTTCGTGTTCTCCATCTACGGCGCAGCCCTCGCCTCGTTTGCGCTTCTGCAGGGGATGGCTTCCAACGGCAAGCTCTACTGGATGCGAACGCCGCGCATGGGAGGCCAGATTTACGGTCCCTACGTGAATCACAACCATTACGCCGGCTTAATGGAAATGCTGGTGCCGATTCCGCTGGTGCTGTCGGTGTCGCACCTGGCCAGTTCGCGTCAGCGCATGTTGGCCGCCGCGACCGCCGCGGTCATGGCATCCACGATTTTTCTGAGCGGCTCCCGCGGTGGAATGCTGGCATTGGTCATCGAGCTGCTGATTTTTGCAGTAGTTTTGATTCGCCAGCACCGGGGCTTCAGGACCGCAGTCAGCGTGGCCGCTTTCCTGCTGATCGTCATCAGTCTGCTGACCTGGGTCGGCGGCGGGGAACTGAGCCGGCGCGTGTCAAGCATCTCCACTGAGACGCGCTCCGAGATCACCGGGGGAATGCGCCTGACCATTGATCGCGATGCGCTGCACATGTTTTCGAAGAAGCCGGTGCTAGGCTGGGGCGTTCGAGCGTTCCCTGTCGTTTATCCGCAGTTCCGCAGTTTCTACACCAATTTCTTCGTGAATGAGGCCCACAACGATTATCTGCAACTACTAGTGGAAATGGGCCTGCTCGGATTCGGCGCGATGCTCTGGTTTCTGATCGTCGTCTACCGCCGAGCTGTGATCAAGATCAAGGACTGGACATCCGACGTCAGCGGAGCCGTCACCTTAGCCTGCATGCTGGGATGCTCCGGCATTCTCGTGCACAGCACAGTGGACTTCAACCTGCAAATCCCCGCCAACGCCGCTCTGTTCTACGTTTTCTGCACGATCGCGGCCGCCGACTCCTTCGCCCAACCCGCACGCAAACGCCGCCCCATTCCGACTCCCCAAACCGAAGAAGTGCTGCCAGCCTCCGAAATGGTGTGAGCCAGAAGTAAAAGAGCTCGCATCGCGGGAGACTGTCGATCCTCCGCCCCTGCAAGCGGCGGCGTCATCCTGAGCACAGCCGTTCTTCAGGCGGAGCGAAGGATCCGGCGTGCAGCGCCACAATAACCAACAACGCCGGTGCACTCCGTTTGACCGAGCGAAACCAGCTCCCCTATAATTATTAATTCGGACCTACCCCGAATATCTTGTTGAATACACAAAGGTAAACGAACCACTCATGGCAAATCATTTTTCTGCGTTGAAACGCGCCCGCCAGACCGAACGCCGGACCGCCCGCAATCGCGCCAACACCTCCCGCCTCCGAGGCGCACTCCGCGAACTCCGCGAAACCATCGCCAAGGGCGACAAGCAGGCCGCCGAACAGCTCTATCGCTCCACCGTTTCCGTGCTCGACAAAGCCATCCAGAAGGGCACCCTGCACGAGAACACCGCCTCGCGCTACAAGTCCCGCCTGGGCAAACGCGTCACCGCAATGAAGTAAGCTGTTAGCTCTTGGCTTGAGAAGTAGGAACTGCAGGCCCGTGGCGGTCTGCCATCGTATTTCGAATGCGGACCGCAAAGCTGCCTACAGCACGATGTCGAATCGCTCACGGAGTTCATTGCTCCATTCCTGCTCTGACCCCAACATCCGCTCCTCGCGTTGACCGTTCCTCGTAACAATCAGCTTCATGCCAGACAGAGTGATTCGTCCTTCCGGGGTTGCCATGCTGCAAATTCGGTTTTGCGTGAAGTGCGAGTCAGGCGATGTCTGATGGTAGTGGCACATACCCGCAAACTCGTCGAGGCGGCGGGGCTGCAGCGTGAAGGAATACTGCCTCTTCCAAGTGTGCCCACGTTGCTCGCTCTCCACGTGGAGGTGGCTGTAGTCCTCTATGACTCGGAACGTCCCCGCATCATCCGACTGCTCGCGAGCCAATGCCATGGCAAGCGGCTCCAGAAACGAGTCCCCAAAGCCCACGTCTGACAACCGCGGTTCATTCAGGTCTACACGCAATGCCAGATGGTCGAATTCAGGACTTTCGCTGCCATCACTGCGAGCCACGCGAGCCGACAGCAATGTGACCTGAAATCCCAACCCACGCAGCAATGCAGCAAATGCACCGTTCAGTTCGTAGCAGAAACCACCGCGGTGTTGCTCTACGACTTTGCGAAGGAAAGCTTCCTCATCGACGACAATCTTTCGTCCTAAGGCGATGTCGAGATTCTCAAAAGGAACAGCCAGCATGTGGGCGCGATGGATGGTCCGCAGCGTTTCGAGCGTTGGCGTGGTCGAGCCTGTGTGTCGAATGCGATCGAGATAAGCTTGGACATGCGTCATGAAATTCCAGCCAGCGATGCCGGACGGCAACGCTGAAGATTGGCGGGCTACCCCTCTCACACCGGCAACTGTTCCTGCATCCATCCCGGCGTTTCGACTTTTGGCTCGCTGGTCAGATCCATCACCAGCCGCTCCAACACCATGCGCTTGTTGACAGGGTTCGAGCGCAAAGCCAAGTCAGCCTTCGCCACCAGCCGGATTGCCCGGGTCAACTCCCGCCGAGATTTGTAGCGCCGCGCCTGCTTGATGATGTCGTCCGCCGCAAACGGAGGCACGCGGAAACCCTGCCACAGCGCGGCCCACAACATGCGCTGGTCGCGCACGTTGCGCTCAAGAATGACCAGCATCTGCCGGAAGGTTTTCGCCAGCATGTAGATGTGCCCGATAGCGGCCTCTTCGCCGTCGCCCGACGACAGGATTGCATCCAGAATCTCCAACGCGCGAACGCGCTCTTTGGACGAGATGGCGTCGGTCAACTCATACAACGAACGCTGCTTGGCCGCCAGCACCATGGTTTCTACGTCGCCGAGCGTGATACGGTTTTTGGCGCCGGCGTAGAGCATGAGCTTCTCCAGTTCGTTGGAGATCATCATCATGTCGCCGCCCAGCGCGTCGACCAGTTCGCGGGCTCCGTCGGGATCGATCTTTACTGGGACGTCGCGGCTGGCGCAATAGTCGGCAATCCAGCGAACTGCTTCGCCTTGCTCCACGCGCGCCAGTTCGACGATGCTGCAGTACTGGCCCATGGTTTCGCGGATGCGCTGGTAGCGTTCCTTATCTTGCATCTCCATGCGGCGAACGTCGGCGGGAATGCTGATGTGGTCGGCGACGAAGACGACCAGCGCGTCGGGATTCGGATTCTTGCAATACTCTTCAATCGCCGCCAGCTTTTCTTCGTTCGATCCGCGTCCAAAAAGATTCTTCACTCCCCGCACGAAGAACACCTGAAACGGCGCCATCAGCGAAGGCGTACGGGCGCGATCAAGAACTTCAGCCAGATCATTTTCTGCCAGATCGAATTCGAACAAGCTGAAGTCGCGCAGGTCGGCCGGAACCAGATGCTCAAGAATGGCGTCGCGAAAGCGCTTGCGGAAGAAAGCCTCGTCGCCCACGAACACGTAGGCGGGCCGCAGCTTACGCGATTCAAGCTCGCTGACAAAGCGCTCCGCCTGGGCGAACGCCCGCATTCAGAAACCCTCCATGCGCCGATAGATTCCTCGCAGAGAATCTAACATCTAAAAGCCCTCCAGGATGTTCGAAACCAGAGTCCGGGCAAAGTCCTGAGAGAGCCGCCGGAAGGCGGGCGAATCCTCTTCGAAAAAGCTGCTCAGATCCTGGGAAACCTCGTACTGCTCGCGAAACAGGTAGGCCGGATTCTCGTACAGCACCCTCCCCTGCCGATCGGCGAGCGACACTCGAATGCTCACCACCACCAGAACACTGGCCGCTTTCCCCGTCGCTGTATCGTAGGTGAGGGGCGACGCGGAAGTCGACAGCACAGTGCCTCGCAGGGTCGCATCAGCGGCCTCGCTGGGATCGTTGGTCAGCCGATAGTGCGTGCGCGTGGTGAACTCGCGCACCACCGATGAAGTCAGCATCTGCTCGATGCGGTAGGTCTTCGTCTCGTTGACGAAGGCGGGAATGGCGATGGTCTTGACGTTCTCGGGAAGCTGCCCCGCATGACCGGCGGCGTGGTAGCCGCATCCGGTGGCCCACACAAGCACCAGGGGCCACACACCGCGAAGCCTCATTGAATCTTCCCCAGCGGCCGCGTAGCCGTCATGCTCTCCGCGCAGTCCACCGCGGTCAGGGCGGCGATCCGCAGATTATCGGCGGCCGCCCACAGCCACACGCCGTTCGGATGACTTACATCGCTCTTGACCGACAGCTGAATGTCTCCCTGTCCAGCCGAACTCACATTGCTTGGAGATTCCTCCTCTGCGCCGGGGATCGCGACGTGATCTCCCGCCAGCGCCAGGAACAACTGCTGCAGATCTGCCGCCTGCGCCATCTCCAGGAAAATTGCCAGCGCATGACCGTGAAACACTGGGGCCTGCAATAGCAACACCGACGGCTTGGGAGCAGCATCTCCGGCTAGCTTCTGGTGGTGCCGCAGCACCCGCGCCTCCACCGAATCGAGCGCCGGTTGCGACTTTTGCCCGTAACGCGCAACCATATTGAATGCCACCTGCGCATCGTAAATATCCTTGGGCAATGGCTGGAACGAAAGCAGATTCACCGTCTGCTGATGGAGCTCGTCCATTCCCTTCTGCCCGTGTTCCGACGCCGGCTCGAAGACCGTCGCAACCACGCGCCGGATGGCGGCCGACTTCTGCGCGCGCAACACAAGCAGAGCCAATATCACCGCGGCGGGATGCGCCACCACACATGGCCCGGGCTGCAACTCCGGAGGCACCACCAATCCGCGCTCGCGCTCCACCCAGAGCGAACGGACGCTCGCCCCCGGTTCGTTCTCTAAGGCACCCGACAGATCGAGAATTGCGCTGCCGGAATCGCGGGCGCGTTTCCAGTTCTTCCGCGTGCTGTCGACGTCAGAAGCGAAGAACGTGAAATCGACGTTCTCAAATTGCTCGGCACGCACGCTCTGGATGAAGCTGATCTCGTCACCCATCGCCTCCAACTGGCCCAGTGCTTCATCATCGTCGAGCAGTCGCACATCCACGGCGGGGAAATTGCGCTCGTTCAGCATCTCGGCAACTTCCTTGCCTTTGAGCGAAGCGGCGCCCACAATCGCGGCCCGGTAGAGATTGCCGCGCGCGCTGGCCGCATGGGAAGGCGTGGTCGGTTTGGAGGCAGAACTCATGATGTCTGCGAGGCCTCCCTGTAAGCGGGCGGAGGGGACTTACTGCGGCGGCGGAAGATCCATTGCAGCCGCCAGAACACTCCGGAAAACATGTAGAGAAGCGCCACGGCGAAAAGCACCTGACGCGAAAAAAATCCGATCATCGCGATCAGGGCCGCTAGAAGAATGATCAGCCGGAACGGATGGCGCTTCGCGATATCAATATCCTTGAAACTGTAGAACCGCCAAGTACTGACCATCAGATAGCCGACCGCTGCAATCATTGCCAGCCAAGTCAGTGCCGTGTACCAGGATTCGAGCGGATTCCCGCGCCAGAAATGTACCACCGCCGCAATCACACCCGCCCCGGCCGGAATCGGCATTCCCACGAAGTATTTTTTGCCCGGTCGTCCCGGATTCGAAGGCTGCGGATTTACAGTGATATTAAAGCGCGCCAACCGGCTGGCGCCGGCCATCAGAAACAGAAAACTGGCAACGGCACCAAGCTGCGTCAGCTTGATATTCCATTCGGTCAGCGAAACCGGAGGCATCAGATGGAATCCCCAGGTCCAAGCCAACATCGCCGGCGCCACGCCAAACGTGATCACATCCGCAAGAGAATCCAGTTCGCGGCCAAAGTCGCTGCTGGTTCCCGTCAGGCGTGCCACGTGGCCGTCCAAGCCATCAAACAGAACGGCAAAGCCGATGGCAATCGCCGCGTTGTCTAAATGCGAGTATTCCCGGACGTTAGCGTGGAGAACCTCCAGAATGGCGTAAAAACCTGCCGCCATGTTCCCGGCCGTGAACAAGGAGGGAAGAATGTACATTCCCTTGCTCAAACGACGCCGCGGCTTGCCAGCAGAGGTCGCCATTAACGGGCCCTCCCGACAGCAGAAGCAGTGCCGGCCGCAGTCAATTCTCCCGCTGGTGTTAGGTAAGCCAGAATGCTCGACCCACCCTGCACCCGATCTCCAACTTTTACACTCAGGTTGGCATTGGCATCGAGCACCACGTCCACCCGCGAGCCGAACTTGATGAGCCCCACCCGCTGGCCGCGCGCCACGCGATCTCCGACCTTGGGATAGAAAACAATCCTCCGCGCCAGCAATCCCGCAATCTGCTTGAAGACCACCGTCTGCCGGTCGCCCTCCACGGTCACGATGTTCTGCTCATTGTGTTCCGCGCACAGCGGGCTGCGCGCGTCGAGGAACTTACCGCGCTGGTAGCGTACATCCCGGATCGTGCCCGCAATCGGAGACCGGTTCACATGCACATCGAAGACGCTAAGGAAGATGCTGACCCGCGTCCGCTTCTCGCCCCCGTCCGTTATCCCAGAGACGTGGGTTACTTTCCCGTCAGCCGGAGAAACCACGGCGCCCGGCTGCTGCGCGCACA
>Ga0066710_100007635_pt1 | contig 10371 bp, 9 predicted proteins | sample GraSoiAngelo_159_FD_79666 | JGI IMG/M metagenome (GOLD analysis project Ga0066710, IMG submission 79666) | Grasslands soil microbial communities from the Angelo Coastal Reserve, California, USA - 14_1009_16_40cm | ecosystem: Environmental > Terrestrial > Soil > Grasslands | place: USA...
GAATGGTACGTTTCGAAAAGACTTCACGCATTTGCTGCCGGAGGCCGCACAGAAGTTGATTGATTTAGGCGTCAAACTCGTCGGCAACGATTATCTTTCAATCGAGAAGTTTCATTCCGGCCATCACCGAACCCATCTGACGTTGCTTTCTAAAGGTGTGGTAATTGTGGAAGGTTTGAATCTCAGCGAGGTACCGGTGGGCGACTACGAATTGATCTGCTTGCCATTGAAGATAGCAGAAGGTGCCGGCGACGGCGCGCCGGCGAGGATTGTGCTGCGGAGCCTGTCCGACAAACTTTCGTTTGTCGCGAAAAGCTAGTGAAAATGAACGACAAGCTAAAAGACGTCGGAGGATATCGCGAACGCGTCTATGAAATCGTGCGGCGTATTCCCCGCGGTCGAGTCATGACTTATGGTCAAATTGCGTACATTCTCGGCGAGGGCTACACGCCGCGAACTGTCGGGTTTGTGATGGCCGGCTCAGGCAACAGGACGCCCTGGCACCGCGTTATCAATTCACAAGGACGCTGCTCAACGGCTCGGGTTTTGCTGCCATCCGACAAACAAGAGCGAATGCTGGAAACTGACTGCGTGAAATTCAACGAAAACGGAAGCTGCGAGCTGCCAAAATATCTATGGCATCCCGAGGAAGAAAAAAAGAAATCGGCAGCCTCGCACTTTCGCACGAATCTTTTTCGCCGATCGAATGAATAGAGGAAACGAAAATGAACATCGATCCGCTGCCTCAACACGCGCCTTATGAAGTGAGTCCTCGACACTATTCGGTGTCGCACCAAATGGTGACTACGGCGTTCGACTTGCCGAATTTCCGCATCACGCAAAACCTGGGCGTGGTGCGTGGCATCGTGGTTCGCTCGCGTAATGTGTTCGCCACAATTGGTGCGGCGATGCAGACGTTGGTTGGCGGAAACATCACTCTATGGACCAGGATGTGCGAAGAAACTCGGCGTGATGCATTCGAGATCATGATTCAGCACGCCTCAGAAATCGGCGCGAACGCGATCGTTGGCACACGATACGATACGACGGAAATCTCAACTGGTGTTACGGAAGTACTCGCTTATGGAACTGCAGTGATCGTTGAACCTGTCGATTCCAGCTACCGCTCATGAGCGAAACTGGCCTTGATGAAAAGCGTCTTGCCGCGATCCGAGAAAGCTTCTCGCAGGTTCCGTACGCACACTTTCTCGGACTGGAGCTTGGCGAAATAAGGAATGGCGAAGCAACTATTCACCTCAAAGTTCGGAATGAATTGAAGCAGAACCAGGGCGTTGTCCATGGCGGCGCCGTGGCCTCGCTAATTGATACGGCATCGGCTTTCGCCGTGGCAACGGGCCTCGAACCCGGCGAACGCGTGACAACCACAGATCTTACGATTCATTACCTGCGACCGATCACTGAAGGCGAAATGAGAGCGTCGGCGCGAATCGTTCGCGCGGGTCGTCGCCTTTTTGTGGTTTCCGTGGACGTTTGCAGTGACAACCAAGTTCCGTTGGCTACGGCAGTTACAGGCTACATCAAACTCAAATAGATGCGTTCAACCTCCACAGCAAAAACTCTGGACACAGATCATTCCAAAATGCCAGAATGGATATGGCCTGCTCACATCCGACGGCCGCTTCCTTCAGTCCCATCATGCTCACACTCTACGACGCCCTTCTCGGCCAACATGCTCGCCAGCTAAGACCCGTGCGGTGCGCCCGGTCAACTATTGCTCAGCTCCATCGCTATTTCGAAGACGTGGTGCTGGAAAACAACCTCAACGCTCTGGTGATCGAGAATCTGCCGTCCATCGGGAAACAGTTAAGTCGCGAAAAGGCGAGAGTACGTGAGCTGGTGCGCGGCCACCGTCGAGCTTTTTTTCTGGTTACTGAGTCCCAAAGTTTCAAAGACGTGATTAGTCACGGAACCCCTTTAGAATTTCAGCCCGTCATCTTACAACACACCGGGGGTCACCATGCCGACGAGCATTTCGTGATCATCGCCGACGCGCGGTTTTCTGCTTTACTCGCGACAGTGCGCGGACCTGCCGGAGCAAACACAGGCGAAGATGTTATCTGGACATTCGAGCCGGATATAGTTTATTCGGCGCTGGAATTCATGATGGCTCGAATAGCAGCCGAGTACCCTTATCAGTCGGCGACGTTTGAAGCGGCCGTGCGCGCATCGATGCCCAAAGCGACTTCGCTGCAGCTTACATTGAGCGTGACGACCAAGCTGGCCCACCTGCTGCAGGAACAAGCCGGACGTGAAATCGCAGTCAATCGAATCGCCACGGCGATTCGCGAGTCGCTGGAACTGGGAGTCGTTCTACAAAAGACTGTGGACGAAGTTGCAATGGCGCTGAACGTGCCATATTGCGCTTTGCGGCTCGAATCGCAGACCGGCCAGGGACCGCTGAACTATTTTCACGACAATAATCGTGAAGGTGATTGTGCGTGGCGCAAACAAGTAATCTCTGCACTTGATGTTCATTGCGCGGAGCTCGCTATCGCGCCTCAACTGATATCTGGTGATGCCGACGACGACGGGCTTCGACGAAGTAAACTGCCGCTGGCACTCGCGCCTTTGGTCTTCCACGAACGGATGATGGGTGCCTTGTTGGTGATGAGTGCAGATCAAAATCGCGTGTGGCAAGAGAACGAACTCCTTTTGCTGCGCACTGTCGCAGATCAGGTTGCCGTGGCCGTTAATCACGCCAATCTCTTTGCTCAGATTCAGCAACAGGCTCTCACAGATCCGCTTACCGGTTGTCACAATCGCCGGTCGTTTGAAATGCAGCTTGACCGTGACCTGCTCATGGCGCGCCGACTTCATCAGCCATTGTCTTTGTTGATGGTCGATCTGGATTGCTTCAAGCAATTGAATGATACGGTAGGCCACGATGCCGGCGATGACGCACTACGTAAGCTTACGGACGGCTTCCGAAGTGAGTTGCGGGGGGTAGATACTCCCGCGCGATTTGGCGGCGATGAATTCGCCGTGATCTTACCGCAGGCCTATTCCGAGGGCGCGCTGCTGGTCGCGGAGCGTTTGCGCGCGCGAATCGAACAAATAGAGATTCCGCGCTTTGGAACCTTGAGTGCTTCAATCGGCGTTGCGAGTTTTCCGGCCGATGCGTCTTCGCGCGCGGAGCTGGTGCGCACGGCTGACGCTGCTCTTTACGAGGCCAAGCGAAGCGGTCGGAATCGCGTGTGTGCGGCTGAGAATTCCCGGACGAGAAGTAGTGCCGATCCAGCAATGCTTTCATGCGACAGTGAGAGGCTTTCGGAACCGACAACCGAACCGGTCATGTGACGATCCCCCTAAAGATGCTCAAGTTTAGTGTTTGCGGCAAACATCGAGAACGAAAGTTGACACCAGGATCCTGCGGTGCCGCCTCTTTGCCAGCCTGATCAATCTCACTTAGAATTTTGAGATTCAGAAGCATTTCGCTAACAGGTCGCTAGTTCATAGTTTGCACGCGGCCAGCTTCTGCGCTCAAGTTGATGAATGATCTGCGTAAGTTATTCGGTTATTTCCGCCCGTATCGAGTTTCGCTGATCGCAGGCATCGCCTGCATCCTGGCGGGCGTAATCTTTAACGTCAGCATTCCGTTAATCGTCGGCGGCGCGATCGACGCAAACTGGACGGAAGTGACCTGGACGAAGCTGACGATCGCGGCCGCGAAAGTCATGGGCGCCAGCGCCATGAGCGGCTTTTTTCTGTTTCTGCAGCGTCGCATTCTCATCGGCATGTCGCGACACATCGAGTACGACCTGCGGAATGATTTTTACGCTCACCTGATCGATCAGCCGCTCTCGTTCTTTCATGAACATCGAACCGGCGACTTGATGGCGCGGGCCACCAACGATCTGTCCGCCGTGCGCCAACTTGCCGGACCGATGATCATGTACAGCCTGCAAACGATCTTCGTGGTGATCGTGGTCCTGCCGCTCATGTTCCTCATTAATTGGAAGCTGACGCTGCTTCTGTTCGTGACCATGCCGTTCGTATCGCTGACCGTAAAATTCTTCGGCCAGCAAGTCCACATACGCTTCGAAAAAATTCAGGACTTCTTCGCGCAGATCACCGCCCGCGCGCAGGAGAATTTTACGGGGGTGCGCGTCGTGCGAGCGTATGCCCAGGAGAACGCAGAGATAGCTGCATTCAATAAATTGAATTGGGAATACGCCCAAAAAAACCTGGCACTGGTGCGCATCGATGCGGTGATGCGACCGCTGATGACTTTTCTGATTGGATTTGGATTTGTGCTAATCGTCTGGGCTGGCGTGCCCCTGGCAGCGCGCGGCGAAATCACTGTCGGTCAGTTCACCGAATTTAACATGTATCTGTTCCGGCTGATCTGGCCGCTGATTGCGATTGGTTATGTCGTTAATCTTTACCAGCGCGGTACGGCCAGTTGGAAGCGCATGCAGGCAATCGTGCGGATCGAGCCGGCGATAATCGACGATCCGCAGGTCAAGCCGCAACCACCTATCAAGGGCAAGATCGAGTTTCGCAACTTAACTTTTCGTTATCATGCGAACAGCGATCCGGTTTTGCATGACATTAACCTGACCATAGCAGCGGGACAAACGGTGGCGTTTGTCGGGCGCACGGGCAGCGGGAAATCAACCCTCGTTAATCTCATTCCCCGGGTGTTGAATCCTCCCGACAGCTCGGTACTGATTGATGATGTTGCCGTCACGGAATACCCGCTTGCACAGCTGCGGTCAGCAATCGGCTACGTGCCGCAGGAAACCTTTCTTTTCAGCAACTCGTTGGCGAAAAACATTTCCTTCGGCGTTGACGAAACCGACCGCGCCTCGGTCGAATGGGCCGCCGAGATCGCCGGTTTGACCGACGATGTCCACGATTTTCCTGACGGATTTGATACGTTGGTAGGCGAGCGCGGTATCACTCTTTCCGGCGGACAGAAGCAACGGACGGCCATTGCGCGCGCGATCTTGCGGGAACCGAAGATTCTGATTCTCGATGACGCGCTTTCTTCAGTCGATACGTACACGGAAGAAAAAATTCTGGCGCAACTTCGCGGCATCATGCGTGAGCGCACCAGTATTATTGTCTCGCATCGCATCTCGACCGTGCGTGACGCGGATTTAATTTGCGTGCTCGACGAGGGCCGCATCATCGAACAGGGAACGCATGATGAGTTGCTCGCGCTGGGCGGCGAGTATGCTGAACTTTATGAAAGGCAGTTGCTGGAAGAGGAACTGGCGGCGACCTGAAGGATTGTCTATTGCCAATTGACGATTTCAGCTACGCGTCATTTGGAAGCATAAAGAGAGAACCCAAATTAGTGTTGAACGCCAATCGGAAATCGGCAATTGGCAATCGGCAATAAAATAATGTCCACGGCGGTAAAACAGTTTCACGAAGAAGAAGCCATCGGCAAGACGTACGATTTTCAGATCGCCCGCCGGCTGTTGCGCTACCTCAAACCTTATGTGCGCTTGCTGATTCCCGCCCTGGCGTTGACCCTGTCGTTGAATCTGCTGGGCATTCTGCAACCAAAGTTCACGGAATATGCAATTGACTGGTTCATCATTCCACGTAAGACAGATGGAATTACGCTGTTTGCCTTTATCTATCTCGCAGTTCAGTTGGCCCGGTTTGTCTTTTCGTATTTTCAAAATGTGTTGCTTAACAGCGTCGGGCAATACGTTATGTTCGATCTGCGACGCGAAATCTACTACAAGCTTCAGCATCAGGAAGTGGCCTATTACGATCGGAATCCGGTAGGCCGTATCATGACGCGGCTGACGGCCGATGTTGACGCGTTGAACGAATTGTTCACATCGGGAGTTACCGACTTGCTGGGTGACCTGGTGATGATCGTCGCCATCATTGGGGTAATGATTTGGATGGATGTGCGACTGACGTTGGTAACGTTGCTGACTGTTCCGATGTTGTTCGCGGCGACCACTTGGTTTCGCAAAGGAGCACGTCAGGGTTATGACCTGGTGCGGACGCGGATTGCCCGGATCTTCGCGTTTCTGCAGGAACACTTTTCCGGCGCGCAAACGGTCCAGATTTTCAATGCGGAAGCGAAGTCGCTGCGACGTTTTGCGAAAATTAACGACGAGCACCGCAAAGCAAACATCGATACGATCTTTTATTATGCTGTCTTCTTTCCGTTGGTAGATTTCATAGGTGCTGTCGGTATTGCTCTGATCATTTGGTATGGCGGTTACCGGGTGATGCAACACGCTTTGACCTTGGGCGGATTGGTCGCATTCATTCAGTATTCGGGATTTCTATTCCAACCGATTCGCGACATCTCTGACAAATATAATGTCTTACAGGGCGCTGTGGTCGCTTCTCATCGTATCTTCAAAGCACTCGACACACCGATTGTGATCACCTCTCCGGCGAACCCGCGAAAGCGCGGACGTGCCGAAGGGCGGATCGAATTCGAAAATGTTTGGTTTGCTTACAACGATGAAGAATGGGTCCTTAAAGACGTATCTTTCATCGTCGAGCCAGGTCAATCAGTGGCACTGGCCGGGCATACAGGATCGGGCAAAACCACGATTACTAATTTGTTGATGCGTTTCTATGACGTGCAGAAGGGACGCATCTTATTGGACGGCGTTGACGTGAGAGATTGGGAGTTGCAGTCGCTGCGCGAGAACTTTGCCGTAGTGTTGCAGGATATTTTCCTTTTCACAGGTACGGTGGAAAGTAACATTCGGCTCGGTCGCGAAGATATTTCCGACGAACGCGTGCGTTGGGCAGCCAACGAAGTGCGGGCGGACAACTTCATTCGCCGCTTGCCGCAGGAATACAAATCAGAAGTACGCGAACGCGGGGCTGGATTGTCGGTTGGGCAGAAACAGCTGATTTCATTTGCCCGCGCACTGGCCTTCGATCCAGCACTGCTGATCCTCGATGAAGCAACCAGTTCGATCGACACTGAAACCGAGCAATTGATTCAACAGGCCATCGCGCGCGTAATGCGCCATCGCACTTCAGTGATTGTCGCGCATCGTTTATCAACGATTCAGCGCGCCGACAATATTATCGTGATGCATCATGGCGAGATTCGCGAGCAGGGAGCACATCAGGACTTGCTCGCGTTACGTGGTTTGTACTGGAAGCTTTACAAACTGCAATACTCTGATCCTTCTCGTGCTGTTGAAGATCGAGAAGAAGAGGAAGAAGAGGAAATAACTTATAAGCCCCGTGGTCCCAGTTTTTCATTCAGCGAAGGAATGAGTTAGTAAGTTCGAATCGGCTGCGCTAGCGGCGCTAATGTCCACACGCTTTTTGGTTGTTCGCACATCAGCGTTGATGACTAACCAATCAGAGATGATTCGAGTGCGCCACGTTGGTATCGATCTGACTGCTTCAGATCTGGATTACGCTGAGTGGGATAACGCGCACCCTGTGCCCATCGAACGATATTGGTCAGGCGAAGCTGCGCCCACGAATCGTCACGCTGAAGCGCGTTTACTTTGGTCAAGCAACGCGCTTCACATTCGATTTATTTGTAAACAGTCTGAGCCGCTGATTATCAGCAACTCACCCCAGTTTTCAAAGAAGACGATGAACCTCTGGGATCGCGATGTGTGCGAGATTTTTATTGCTCCGGATCCAAATGTCGTTCACCATTATTTCGAGTTTGAAGCTGCGCCGACCGGCGAATGGCTGGATGTGGCGATTGAGATCAGGCCGGATAGGCGCGAATCAGATTGGGAGTTTCATTCCGGCATGAGCGCCGCTGCGCGTATTGAGAAAGATCGCATGACGATAGCAACAAGAATTCCCTGGAACCACTGGATTCATGAACCGCAAAAAGGCGAGCGTTGGCGCGCCAATCTTTTTCGCTGCGTGGGTGCGGGCGAGAACCGAGGTTATCTCGCCTGGCAGCCGACTCGCACGCCGCAACCAAACTTCCATGTCCCGCAAGCTTTTGGCTGGCTGGTGTTCACGTGATTGATAATTCGCGGTTGAGCTTTCCGCTCAGGACGTGGGCGATGAAATTTTCAACTCGGGCGCGATCCTCGTCGCTGATCTCGAGTATCTTCACGCCGATCAAGTAACTGCAGCCCAGTTCCGTCTCGTCCAAATATTCATAGCGAGTGGGCACAACGACCATCGAAACAGATCCGCCCGGTAGCTCCAGAACCACATGTAGTTCGCGCCCCTCGGTGGCCAGGTGATGTCCATCGAGATGAACTTGCGGAAGTAACAGCGCCAGTCCATTATCGCTGACGTCGCGCGTATGTCCTTTCAGTATCCGTTCCCGAAGGGGTGCGCCGACAGCTCTGGATTTTTGGCAAACCGATATCGAGAACAACAACCGCGTGCGAATCCGCGGGGAGCGCCGCCTATCCTTCACGTAACTTCGCATCCGAGAGACTACCGACCTGATTAATTCTGGCATGACCTCCGAGCCTTTCTGTGCGGAAGGACGAGTCGGGTTTTTGATTATCGAGCAGAACCGGGCAAGAAGCGGAACGCAGCGCGTTCGGGTGATATTCTAGCGGTTTCGGAAAGCCCACGGCAATAGAGAAGTTGCGCAAGTCCTGGGATTTTCCGGTGGCTTTTCCCCGGGGGGCTTCCTGGAAGCGGCCACACCCTGGCAGAAGTTACCCGTGTTTTATCCGTTTGCGAAGGCGAGCGGTTAGTAGCTATTTAGGCGGAGCCATTGGCTTTCCGGCGTTATCGAGGCCCTTCAAATTGCCGGTTTGATCCATCCAGTAGGAGAGCTTTCCGGTATGGCCGTAGCGAGCAGGTTCGGCCGTGGCAACAAAAGTCTTACCGTCAGTTCCAACGACAACGCGAATGTTGTAGCCGGTAGCCTTCGGGTCACCGGCATCATTCGATAGCAGGTTCGCTTTAACCAATGCCGGTAGATCGCCGAAGGCGCCGTTATGCTGCTGCGCATAGATGGCCTGAAGGCCCACCAGACTCTTCAAGAGATCTTCGGTGACACCCTGATTTTCGTTGATCAATGCATCGAGAAAATATCGACGGCCGGCTTTTCTTACGATTGCCGCATCAGCTTCAGTTCCGATAATCCAAACACCATTCGAGAGAATCAGTGTCGCGGGTTGCGAAGTGACTTGTGGAGTCGACTCGGTGGAAGGCATCTTTACAAATACAGTAGCGGTATTGCCGTTGATTTGCTCGCCTGTGATTTCAACCTGCTCGGGAATCTGCGTCGCCCGTTCTTCAAACGTTCCGCGCAAGTCTTCCATTTCTTCGGCGGTCAAACCTTCTACCGCCGGCTTGTAAATCGTCATCGCCCACGCATCTTTGAACCGATGCTCGCGCATGGCTTTGTAGAAATCGCGAACAACATCGGAAGGAGTGCGTTGAGTCTGCCCGTGCCCGGCTAGCGACGTCGCAAAAAGAGTCAGGAACAGCGCGGCTGAGAAGTAATTGTTGGCTCTCATAAGACTAATACAACACGCTGACAGTTGTTTGGCTAACGAAATCCGAGGTGCGCTCAGCTCTCTGATGGGCGCGCCTCAAAACTTCGCAACCATTAAATTCACGATAAAGATAAGAACGCTGACCTTAGCAAAACCTCTATGATCAAAACGACGGCGGAAGTGGAGGAACTTGTCTGGACGATTTGCCGCTTCCGCTTCTGAGAATGACCTCGCGTCCTACTAAATAAAGCAACAGCATCAAAATGAGAAACGGGATCATTGAAAGCAGATCCCCATTTAGGCCGCCAAATAGAGGATTATGAGTTGTTGACCAATCCTCAACGGCCTTGTTGAAGTTCGCCAGTCCCTGCTTCGGAACGCCCTGCAAAATTGCGATTACAATGGCAGCCAACGCACCGCCGGCGATATAACCAGAAGCCATGAGGACTCCCGGGCTCTTGTCAGTCTCAGCCACCAGTTGATCTTCTGAGAGGTTCCTGCTTTTCAATTTCTTGCGCAAATACTTGTCGACCAGCAAGCGAATCAGGCCGCCAATAAAGATTGGGCTCGAGGACGACAGCGGCAGATAAACGCCGACTGCGAACGCGAGCGACGGGATGCCGCTCATCTCCAGGACGATGGCGATCATCACTCCCAACAACACGAGACCCCACGGCAGTTGGCGATTCAAAATACCTTTGATGATGTAAGACATCAGCGTGGCTTTCGGCGCGTCGTACTTGGTAACCTGCGAGCCGTCGGGCCGCGTCTTGTGAATGCCATTGATTCCCGGGTCGGCAAGATAAACAGGCACACCCTGATCGTTAACAAGATAGCGACCTGCCGGGCCACCTGTCGTATCGGTCTTGTGATACGGCCGGTACAATCCGGAATCTGCATTCGCCTGCGGACCTTTCAGTTTTTCCGGCCCGCCTGCTTGAGAAGGATCTATTTTGAGCGTCGC
>Ga0066710_100007636_pt1 | contig 10371 bp, 6 predicted proteins | sample GraSoiAngelo_159_FD_79666 | JGI IMG/M metagenome (GOLD analysis project Ga0066710, IMG submission 79666) | Grasslands soil microbial communities from the Angelo Coastal Reserve, California, USA - 14_1009_16_40cm | ecosystem: Environmental > Terrestrial > Soil > Grasslands | place: USA...
CCGCGCCGCTGCGCGACGTCTCGCTCGACGATAAATACGAACTCGAAACGGGACGCGTCTTCGTCACCGGCGTCCAGGCGCTGGTCCGTTTGCTGATCCTGCAGCGTCAGCGCGACGAGCGCGCGGGTCTCAACACCGCCGGCTTTGTATCAGGCTACCGAGGCTCGCCGCTCGGTGGGCTCGATCTTTCGCTATGGAAAGCCGCGAAGTTTCTTGAACGCGCGAACATCAAGTTCCAACCGGGTTTGAACGAAGATCTCGCCGCAACGGCGATCTGGGGCTCGCAGCAGCTCAATCTCTATCCCGGCGCCAAGGTCGACGGCGTCTTTGCGATGTGGTACGGCAAAGGACCCGGCGTCGATCGCTGCGGCGACGTATTCAAGCACGCGAATTTCGCCGGCACATCGAAGCACGGCGGCGTGTTGGTATTGGCCGGCGATGATCACGCCGCGAAATCGTCGACGCTGCCGCATCAGTCCGACCATCAGTTCTCCGCCGCGATGATCCCGGTGCTGTATCCGTCGTCGGTTCAGGAAATCATCGAGCTTGGCCTGCATGGCTGGGCGATGAGCCGTTACTCCGGTTGCTGGGTCGGCTTCAAGTGCGTGTCGGACACCGTCGAAAGCTCGGCATCGGTGTCGATCGATCCGGATCACGTGAAGATCATCGTGCCCGACGATTTTCCGCTGCCGCCCGATGGCGTGTCGATTCGCTGGCCCGACGCGTTCCTAGCGACAGAAGCGCGGATGCAGGATTACAAGGCGTACGCCGCATTGCATTATTGCCGCGTCAACAAACTGAATCGCATCATCATCGATTCGCCGAAGCCCCGGCTCGGCATCGTCACGAGCGGAAAGAGCTACCTCGATGTGCGGCAGGCGCTCGACGATCTCGGCATCACCGAAGCCGACGCCGCCGAGATCGGCATCCGCGTGTTCAAGGTGGCGATGCCGTGGCCGCTCGAGCCTGAAGGTGTCCGGCATTTTGCCGAAGGACTTTCGGAAATCCTCGTCGTCGAAGAAAAGCGGCAGATCGTCGAGTATCAACTGAAGGAACAGCTTTACAACTGGCGCGACGATGTGCGCCCGCGCGTGATCGGCAAGTTCGACGAGAAGGGCGAATGGGTACGGCCACACGGCGACTGGCTCTTGCCGCCGCACGCGGAGCTGACGCCGGCCATGATCGCGCGCGTGATCGCGCAGCGGATCGAGCGCCTGGATCTGCATCCTCGCACGGTGGAAAAAATTCGCCGGCGCGTCGAATTCATCAATCAGAAAGAAGCCGCGCTCGCCAAAGCGCGCATCGAGCTGACGCGCCTGCCCTACTTCTGCTCCGGCTGTCCGCACAACACGTCGACGAACGTTCCGGAAGGCAGTCGTGCGACCGCGGGTATTGGCTGTCACGTCATGGCAATCTGGATGGATCGCAGGACGTCGACGTTCACGCACATGGGCGGCGAAGGCGTGCCGTGGATCGGCCAGGCGCCATTCACCGAAGAGAAGCACATCTTCGCGAACTTGGGCGACGGCACGTACTACCACAGCGGCAGCCTGGCGATTCGCGCGGCAGTAGCGGCGAAGGTCAACATCACGTACAAGATTCTCTACAACGACGCGGTCGCAATGACCGGCGGTCAACCGGTCGACGGCCCGATTTCGCCGCAGGAAATCGCGCAGCTATGCGCGGCGGAAGGCGTCAAGAAAATTGTCGTCGTCACGGACGAGCCCGACAAATATCCCTCCGGCTATTTCGCGGGCGACATCGAGATCCATCACCGCAACGACCTCGATCAAGTCCAGCGTCAATTGCGCGAGACGCCCGGCTGCACGATTCTCTTGTATGACCAGACGTGTGCGGCCGAGAAACGCCGTCGGCGCAAACGCGGCAAGTTTCCCGATCCCGCGAAGCGTGTCGTCATCAACGAATTGGTCTGCGAAGGCTGCGGCGACTGCGGCGTCAAGTCGAACTGCGTGTCGGTCGCGCCGGTTGAGACCGAGTTCGGCCGCAAGCGCACGATCGATCAGTCATCGTGCAACAAGGACTATTCATGCGTGAATGGCTTCTGCCCGAGCTTTGTCACCGTTGAAGGCGGGCAGTTGCGCAAGCCAAAGAAGGCGGAAGCAGCCGACTTTTCCGCGCTCCCCGATCCCGCACATCCGTCGACGCACGAACCGTATGGCATTCTGGTGACGGGCATCGGCGGCACCGGTGTGGTCACGATCGGTGCGCTCCTCGGCATGGCGGCGCATATCGAAGGCAAAGGCGTCAGCGTGCTCGATATGACGGGGCTCGCGCAGAAAAACGGCGCCGTCGTTTCGCACGTGCGGATCGCCGACGCGCCCGAACAGCTTCATGCGACGCGCATCGCCGCCGGCGAAGCGAAGCTTGTGCTCGGATGCGACATTCTCACCGGCGTGGGCGACGAAGCGCTCGCCAAGATGCAAAAGGGCGTCACCAAGGCGCTCGTCAACACCGCGCTAGTGATGCCCGCGCAATTCACCCGTGATCCGGACCTCAAGTTTCCCACCGGATCGATGGAGCAGGAAATCAAGGACGCCGTCGGACCGGGTGACGCGGAATTCCTCGATGCAACGAAGCTCGCGACGGGTCTGATGGGCGATTCGATTGCGACCAACCTGTTCATGGTCGGCTACGCGTATCAACGCGGACTGTTGCCGGTCGGCGAAGCGGCGATCCTGCGCGCCGTCGAATTGAACGGGGCGGCCGTCGAATCGAACAAGCAAAGCTTCAATTGGGGCCGTCTCGCCGCAGTCGATCCGGCCCTTGTCGCCGCAGCGGCAATTCCGAAAGCAGCCAAGCCGGATTCGCAACGATTGTCCGAATCGCTCGACGAGATGATCGATCGACGCGTTAAATTTCTGACCGACTATCAGGACGCTGCATACGCGAAGCGCTATCTCGATTTCGTCGCGAAGGTTCGCGCCGTCGAAGCGGCCAAGCAGCCTGGCGCAACCGATTTGACCGAAGCGGTTGCGCGCTATTACTTCAAGCTCCTCGCGATCAAGGACGAGTACGAAGTCGCGCGTCTGTACGCCGAGACGGATTTTCTGCAAGGCGTCGCCGCGCAATTCGAAGGCGATTACAAACTCAACTTTTATCTGGCGCCGCCGACACTCAACAAGGCCGCGACGAAGGATGGCGAGCCCAAGAAGACCAAATACGGTCCGTGGATGATGCCGGCGTTTCGTTTATTGGCAAAGATGCGGCGTTACCGCGGCACGGCGATCGACATTTTCGGCCGGATGCCGGAACGCAAGATGGAGCGTGCGCTGATCGGCGAGTACGAAACAACGGTGGCGGAGATCCTCGATCGGCTAAGTCCGCAAAACTATGCGGTCGCCGTCGATCTCGCTTCGATTCCCGAGCATATTCGCGGCTACGGCCACATAAAAGACCGTCATCTGAAGGACGCGAAGGTGCGCGAGAAAGCGTTGTTGGCTCAGCTGCGCGACGCCAAGGCGGCGCCGGCAAAAGCCGCTGTGATGGTGCACGCAGGCTGACCGCAACGTTGGCGAGTCAGCTCAGGCGGATGCGCGATCATCTCGCGTTTGAGGCCGCCGCCCTTGCGCCGGAACAGTTTTGACCACAATTTCAGACCATGTTAGACTGCCTTATGGAAAGCATCCCGGTCTCGAAATTCAAGGCGACCTGTCTGGCCGTCATTCAGCGTGTGAAGCGCACCGGTCGACCCGTGCTGATCACCCGTTTCGGGCAGCCGGTCGCCGAGGTCGTTCCACCGAAACCCCGCGCTTCGAAATCCGGTTGGCTCGGAGCCATGGCCGGGCGCGCGATCATCGCGGGCGACGTCGTCGGCCCCGCTGCGGATGCACGAGAATGGGCAGCGCTGCGCCGCTGAAGCTGCTGCTCGACACGCATATCTGGCTCTGGAGCCTCCTAGATCCCGGCAAGCTGGGCAAGCGCGTCAAAGCGGCGCTTGCTCGGACTGGAACCGAGCTTTGGCTCTCGCCGATTAGCGTCTGGGAGCTGTTGGTATTAGCTGAGCGCGGCAGAATCAAGCTCGATGACGACCCGCGCAGATGGGTCGACGAGGCGCTCGCTCACACGCCCGCGCAAGAGGCTGTATTGACCTTCGACGTGGCGATTCGCAGTCGCGAAATCTTGCTGGCACACGCTGATCCAGCCGACCGCTTTCTGGTCGCCACCACGCTTGTTTACGGGCTCACGCTGGTCACCGCCGATGATTCGCTCATTGAAGCGAAGCTTTGCCAAGTGCTGCCGAATCGATGACGACGGCGACCCGCGTGGTGCCACTGCCGCGGAGCGATTCCCACTTTGACCGGGTTCTTCACGATGTAATGAAGGCCTCGGCGCTGCCAATGCAGGCGAGCGTGGCGAACGCCGTGATGAGAAGGGACCGCAAGCTGGGGCTGGGGCGTCGGTATGGTACGGTGATACCATATCGGTATGGCCATAACCACGATTAAGTCAACGTACTCGCTCGACGTCGACACGGTCCGCACTCTCGACACGATTGCGCAACGTTGGCGAGTGTCCAAGTCCGAAGCGCTACGGCGCGCGATTCGGATCGCCGCCCATCAGCCCGAGCGCGGGCCCGCGGAGGCAACCAGCGCGCTCGACGCGCTTCAGCGCTCGCTCAAGCTCACCGCCCCTGCGGCGGATCGCTGGCGCCAGCAAGTCCGCTCCGAACGACGCTCATCTGGACCACGCGGCCGCGTCCGGTGATCCATCTCGACACCGGCTTTGTGATTCTCGCGCTGGCGCGGGGCTCGCCGCAGGATCGGCAGCTCCGGCAGTGGCTGCAACGCGGCGAGAGTCTGGCAATGAGCACAATTGCCTGGGCCGAGCTGCTGTGCGGCCCGCTGTCGGTCGAGCTCCTCGGCGTCGCGACGCGCGTCGTTTCGCAACGCGTGCCCTTTCATGAGGACGATGCGCAATTGAGCGCACAGTTGTTCAATGAATCAGGCCGGCGGCGCGGGTCGTTCGTCGATTGCATGATAGCCGCAACGGCATTGCGGCTCGGCGCCACGCTGGCAACCGCGAACATCGCCGATTTTCGTAGGTTCAAATCGGCCGGCCTTGCACTGATCGGCGACTGAACGCCGATGTCACGGACTTAAGTTCAAAAGGCGACAGCCGCGCGTCCTTTGAGTTGCAGGATGCGCCGCGCCTCGTCCGGCGTCGCGATCTCGAGCCCCATCGCTTCCACGATCGTGCGCGCTGCGCGCACTTGTGCGGCGTTCGACTCGGCCAGCTTCCCGGGGCCGAGCCACAAGCTGTCCTCCAGACCGACGCGCAGATTGCCTCCCATTGCAGCCGCCATCGATGCGATCGGTAGCTGATTGCGACCGGCGCCCAGCACGCTCCATTGGTATTGGTCACCGAAAAGCCGATCGGCGGTGCGCTTCATATGGGCTACATCGTCCGGATGCGGACCGATGCCGCCGAGAATCCCAAAAACGCTTTGGATGAATAACGGTGCCTTGACGACGCCGCGCTCGAAGAAATGCGCCGCCGTATACAGATGACCAATGTCGTAGCACTCGATCTCGAAGCGCGTGCCGTTGTCGGCGCATGACGTCAAGATGTATTCGATGTCCTTGAACGTGTTGCGGAAGATCCGCTCGTTCGATGTCTCGAGATACGTGCGCTCCCAGTCGAACTTGAACGTCTGAAAGCGCTTCAGCATCGGGAACAGCCCGAAATTCATCGAGCCCATGTTCAGCGAAGCGACCTCGGGTTTCAATTGCAGGGCCGGTTGCAGCCGCTCCTCGATCGTCATCGTCGCGGCCCCGCCGGTCGTGAAATTGATGACGACGTCGGAGCGGCGCTTGATGTCGGCGGCAAATTCGCGAAAATATTTGGGATCCTGCGTCGGATGACCGTCGATCGGATCGCGCGCATGCAGATGGACGATCGCCGCGCCGGCTTCCGCTGCGGCGACCGCAGCGTCAGCGATCTGTTTCGGAGTGACCGGCAGGTGCGGCGACATCGACGGTGTGTGGATCGAGCCGGTAATGGCGCAGGTGATGACGACTTTGCGGTGTTCGGCCATGGTGACGCTCCTCATTCGGACTTCGATGATGTGCTCTTGTGCCGTCGCAGCGCGACCAGGCGTCGATCGCGCCGTTGTGTCCGTTGCGCGCGCTCGGAAGGGCTCAACGGCGCGCCGAGTGCAGCAACGACACGCGCAACGTGCTCGCCTTCCCATACTTCGGGCCGGCCCGGATCGGCGGCGAGGCGGCGATAAAAATCGCTGTAGCGCGCGCAATAATCGGCGACGCCACCCGGTGCGTTCAATTCGATCGTCTCGAACGGGCCCATGAAGGACCAGCGCAAGCCCAGTCCATCCTTGATCGTTTTGTCGAGATCGTCCGGTGAAACGTAGCCCTCCTCCACGAGTCGCATCGCTTCCGTCAAAAGCGCGCCCTGCAGTCGATTCAGGATGAAACCGTCGATCTCGCGCCGAACGATGATGGGAACCTGTCCAATCTCGGTCATGATCGCGTGTGCGCGTTCGATCGTTGCCGGCGCGGTCCACGGCGCGCCGCAGAGCTCGACGACCGGCACGAGATGCGGCGGATTCACCGGATGCGCGACGAGGCAGCGCGCGCGGCCTGCAACCTTTTCGGTGAACTGCGACGCCGGAATCGCAGAGGTGGAGCTGGCGAGAATGGCATCGCCTTCCGCCATCCGATCGAGCTGCGCAAATATTTGTAGCTTCAACGCGACTTGCTCGGGCAAGTGCTCGTGCACCCACGCAGCACCCGTAACTGCCGTGTTGAGCGACGACACATATTCGATCCGCGCCTGCGCTGCGACGGCATCGTCACAAATCCCTGCCGCCTGCTGCTCAACAAGGCTTGCCCCGATATACGCCCGCACGTCGGTGAGCTGTCCCGGATCGCTGTCGTAGAGCTGCACCGTCCACCCCGCGCGTGCGAACACCATCGCCCATGAGCGGCCAATCAGTCCCGCGCCGATCATCGCTGCAGTCTTGTTCATCGCCTTACATCCACAATACGCGCTTGCGCAACGCCAGATCGTCGCGGAGCGCCCGCGCCGGGCCGTGATGAACGACGCTGCCCCGCTCGAGAACGTAGGCCTGGTCTGCCAACGCGAGCACCAGATCGAGATTGTGCTCGACGATCACGACCGAGACTTCATCGCGCAGCTTGTCGAACGCCTCGAACAACTCTTCGACGACCGCAGGCGCCAGACCCTCGAACGGCTCGTCGAGCAGCACAACGCGCACGTGTCCGGCGAGCGCGCGACCCACCGCTGCCATTTGTTGCTCGCCCCCCGACAAGTAATCTGCCGGCGTGTCGAGTCGCGCTTTGAGCTGCGGAAAGAACGTCAGGATCTTCTCATCCGACCATGCGACGCCGCTGCCGCCGCGACGCTTCAACCGTCCGAGCTCCAGGTTATGCCGGACGCTCATCCCGGCGAAGAGCCCGCGCCCCTGCGGCACGTACCCGATGCCACGGCGCGCGATTTCCGCCGCTGGACGGCGCGCCAATTCGGCGCCGCCGAGAGTGATCTGACCGCTTTGCGCGCCGACGATTCCAATGACCGTTTTCAGCAACGTCGACTTGCCGGCGCCATTACGGCCGAGCAAGGCGACGATCTCGCGCTCATGCACGGTCAGCGATGCGTCTTTCACGATGTGGCTCTTGCCGTAGAACGCATTGACGCCGGTGAGCTTGAGCAATTCAGGGGCGGCGGGACGGTCGGCATGTCCGCGCGGCCTCGCCGCAAGCGCTGCGGTGCCGGAGCCGATGTAAACCTCTTGCACGGCGCTGCTCTGACGGGCGTCGTCCGCCGTGCCGTCCACGAGCACGATACCTTCATTCATCACGGTTACGCGATCGGCCAGCGCGAAGACGCGATCGATGTCGTGCTCGACCAACAGGATCGGAATGTCGGCCGAGACGCGCTTAATGAGCTGTGCCACGCGTTCGCGCTCGGCCGCGGCCAGCCCCGCCAGCGGCTCATCGAGCAGCAATACGCGCGGTGCACTCGCCAACGCCAGGCCCATGTCGAGCAATCGCTGCCCGCCGTAGGAGAGCGAGCCGGCTTCGGCCTTCTCGATCCCCGACAATCCGAGAAAGCGGACCAACTCGGCCGTGCGCTGTGTCACGCGTTCGATCGCGTGCGCGTCGGTCCAACCATTGCGATGCGACGGATCGTGCGCCTGAACGGCAAGCCGCAGATTCTCCTCGATCGATACACCGGGAAAGAGATTCGTGATCTGAAACGAGCGTGCAAGTCCGGCGCCGACGATTCGATGGGGCGGCAGATCGGTTATCGCTGCCCCGGCGAGCGTCACCGTTCCGCGATCGGGCACGAACAAGCCCGAAATGAGATTGAACATTGTCGTCTTGCCCGCGCCGTTCGGGCCGATGAGCGCATGCAATGACCGATCGCGAACGGTGATGCTCGCATCGACCAGCGCCTTGATGCCGCCGAACGACCTCGCGAGATCGCGCGCTTCGAGCACGACACCGCCATCATGCGGGTCCCTACGCAGGAACGCCGGCAGCGAGACGCCGTGCTCGATCGCGCGGCCGGACATCGCGGCCGCCTCGACGATCTTTGCCCTCATCGGTTCGGTGAGACGCTGCCAGACGCCGACAAGGCCCGTCGGCGAGAAGACGATGAAGGCAACGAAGAGCAGGCCGAAATACAGCAGCCAATCTGGCGTCCAGATCGACAAATACTCGCGAAAGAGCGTGTAGAACAGCGCACCGAGCGCAGGTCCAAGAAGATTGCGCATGCCGCCGATAATCACCATAGCCAGCAGCTCGCCCGAAAACGACACGGCCGTCGGATCGGCCGACGCGAAACGATGATGGAACGCGAACAGCACGCCGGCAAAGCCCGTCAGCACCGCCGACAGCGTATAGGCCACTTGTTTGTAGCGCCGTGTCGCATAACCGACAAACTGTGCGCGCTGCTCGTTCTCGCGAATGGCCACCAGCACCGTGCCGATCGGCGAGCGATGAAACCGTCCCAGCGCGAATACGATCGCGAGTCCGATCGCGGCGACGAGCGCGTAATACACCCACCCGTTTTCGAGATCGACGCCGAACCAGCTCGTGCGCGTCACGCCGCCCAATCCATTCTCGCCGCCGGTCACTGCCGTCCAGCGGAACGCGACCGCATAGGTCAACGCGGAGAATGCGAGCGTCAGCAGCGAAAAATAGACGCCGCGGCGGCGCAGCACCAAAAACGCAATGGGCACGGCCGCCACCGCGAGAAATGCGAGCGCAAAGAGCGTTGGCCACAGCACAGAGCCGTTGAACCAATGCCGTTGTGCGAGCGCAGCCGCGTAGGCGCCAAGTCCGAACCAGGCGCCATGACCGAACGATACGAGGCCCGTGTAGCCGACGAGGATGTTGAGCGCCATGCACGCGACGCCGATGATGACGACGTCGGTGGCGCTGGTCAGCGTAAGCCCGCCGGCGAGCAGCGCGAACGGAAGCACAACGAGCGCCAACGCAGCAACGACGATGGGCGATCGCAGCTTCATCATTCCTCGGCCTCTTTGTACCTCTTGTGCCTAGCGCAAGGTCGAGTGTCGGCCTCCCTCAATCGCGCTCCGCCGCGCCCTTCGGGCCTTGCTCGGCTTCGCCTCGCCGGAGCGCTCATTCGAACCGCAGTATTCGCTCGCCGAACAACCCGCGCGGCCGAAACAGCAGCACGAGGACCATCAACAGGTACATCGATGCTTCGGCCGCCGACGGAAAGAAATAGACGGTGAGTCCGCGCACGACGCCGACGATCAACGCCGCGCAAACGACGCCCCAGAACGAACCCAAGCCGCCGATCACGACGACGACGAACGCCGCGGTCAGAATTTCTGCGCCCATCGCGGGATGCACGCCGGATATCGGCGCGAGCAGCACGCCCGCGAGTGCGGCCAGCGCGACGCTGATCGCCACGACGCCGCTCATGTAAGGCGAGAGCGAGATGCCGAGCGCCGCGACCATGTCCGGGTTTTGCACACCGGCGCGAACGACGCGGCCAAACGGCGTTCGCTGCAACAGAAACCACAGTGCGCCCACCGCCGCAGCGGCAACGACAAGCATCAGCAATCGGTACTTCGAATAGATGAAATCCCCGACCAGAACCTGGCCACGCAGTGCATCGGGAATCGAGAACGGGATCGGCGCGGCGCCGAAGATCAGTCGCAGCGCCTGCTCGGCGATCATCGCAAGGCCGAACGTGAGCAACAACCCGAGCGCAGGATCCGCCCGATAGAAACGCCGGAACAGCAAGCGCTCGATGACAAGGCCCAAAAGTGCCACGAGCACCGGCGAGGCGACCATGACGCCCACGAACCCGAGCTTGTCGCCGAGCTTGACCGCG
>Ga0066710_100007638_pt1 | contig 10370 bp, 9 predicted proteins | sample GraSoiAngelo_159_FD_79666 | JGI IMG/M metagenome (GOLD analysis project Ga0066710, IMG submission 79666) | Grasslands soil microbial communities from the Angelo Coastal Reserve, California, USA - 14_1009_16_40cm | ecosystem: Environmental > Terrestrial > Soil > Grasslands | place: USA...
ACGCCGGTCTCGTAAACCTGCGACAGAGCGGCCCCGAGTCGGTCCCGCAGCGCATGCGCGCCGAACGCGCCGAGCGTCACGGCCAGGAAACCGAACACGGCGCCGAGGCGAGCGAACGGCATGCGTGTCTCCCCGCCCCTAGTGAACACTAGTTCACATCCCGCCGGTCCTGGGGATCGAGCGCGTCGCGCAGGCCGTCGCCCAGGAAATTGAAGCACAGGAGCGTGATCGAGAGCGCGAACCCGGGGAAGATCACGAGCCACGGGAACAGCGCGAGCAGCCGCGCGCCGTCGGAGACCAGCGTGCCCCACGATGCCGCGGGCGGCTGGACGCCGAGGCCGAGGAACGAGAGGAACGCCTCCTGCAGGATCACGGCGGGAACGGTGAGCGTCGTGTAGACGATCACCGGGCCGAGCGTGTTCGGCACGATGTGGTGGAAGATGATGCGGCGGTGCTTCGCCCCCAGCGCCCGCGCGGCCTCGACGAACGTCTGGTTCTTGAGCGACAGAACCTGGCCGCGCACGATGCGCGCCATCGTCAGCCACTGCACCAGGCCCAGTGCCACGAACAGCATGATCAGGCTCCGGCTGAAGAACACGAGCAGCAGGATGACGAGGAAGATGTAGGGCAGTGAATAGAGAATATCCACGAACCGCATCATGGCCTCGTCGACCTTGCCGCCGCGATAGCCGGCGACGGCGCCGTAGGTGACGCCGATCACGAGGCTCACCAGCGTTCCCACCACGCCCACGAGGAGCGAGATGCGACCGCCGTAGAGCGTGCGCGCGAACGTGTCGCGGCCGAGCTCGTCCGTGCCGAACCAGTGGGCCAGCGAGCGCGGCGTGGCGCCGCGCCCGAGGCCCTGCGCGGCGGGATCGGCGAGCGCCGGGCGCCAGGGCGCGAGGATCGCGAGCAACGACATCACCGCGAGCACGATCCCGGCCGATACCGCGGCGCGATTGCGCCCCAGGCGCCGCCAGGCGTTGGACCACAGCCCCGCGGCGCGTTCGGGCGTTGCCGGCTGGAGCGGCGGGGACAGCGCGGGAACCGCGGGGGCGGCGCTCATCTCACGCCAGCTCGACGCGCGGGTCCAGCCACGTGTAGGCGAGATCCACGAGCAGGTTCAGCAGCATCAGGAACGTCGCGTAGAACAGCACCACGCCCATCACCAGCGTGTAGTCGCGGTTGAAGGCGCCGTTCACCAGATGCCGGCCGAGGCCAGGGATCGCGAAGATGGTCTCGACCACGATCGATCCCATGATGACGCGCGCCGTGGCGGGACCGATGTACGAAACGACCGGCAGGATGCCGAGCTTGAGCGCATGCTTGAAGATCACGGTGCGATCGGGAAGCCCCTTGGCGAATGCGGTGCGGATGAAGTCCTGCCGGAGCACCTCGAGCATTCCCGCGCGCGTGAGCCGTGCGATGTAGGCGACATAGGCGGTGCTGAGCGTGAGCACCGGCAGCACCCGGCTCTGCGGCCCCTGCCACAGGGCGGGCGGGAACAGGAACAGCCCGAGCGACAGCGTGAGCACCAGCACCGGGCCGAGCACGAAGTTCGGGATCGAGACTCCGGCCAGCGCGCAAGCCATCGCCGCGAAGTCCAGCGGGGTGTTCTGCCGCAGCGCCGCGAACATGCCGATCGGCACCCCGACCAGGATCGAGAGCAGCAGCGCCCAGGCGCCAAGCTCGAGCGAGACCGGGAACGCCTCGAGGATGATCTCGCGCACGCTGCGCGTCGGGAACTTGTACGACGGCCCGAAGTCGAGGTGCGCCGCGTTGCGCAGGAAATTCAGGTACTGGACGCCCAGCGGTCGGTCGAGGCCGTATTGCCGCTGGAGCTGGGCCAGCGCGGACTTGGGGATGTCCTTCTCCGACTGGAACGGCCCCCCCGGCGCGAGACGCATCATGAAGAACGTGAGCGTCGCGATCGCGAGCAGCGTGGGAACGAACAGCAACACGCGGCGGACGACGAACGCGAGCATCAACGCGTCCCGCTGGCCGCCGCCGCCGGGACGGACGGCCGCGCGCCGGAGATCTGCGCGGCCGGGGCGCCGGGCTCCACGGGGGCTCGCAAAGTCCGGGCAGGCGGCCCGCCCGCGTGCGCGGCCCCTCCGCCTGCTTCGAGCGCGACGGGCGCCGGCCGTGTCCGCCAGTCGTGATCGATCCAAACGTACTTGAGCGGATGCGTGTCGAGCGGGGTCGGGTACAAGCCGCGCACGTAAGGCTTCACGAGATCGGTCGTCATGTAGTGATAGATCGGGATCACCGGCCCATCGGACAAGAGCAGCGCCTCCGCGTCGCGCAGGATCGCCATGCGCTTCGCGGCGTCGACCTCGCGCGCCGCGGCGTGCAGCAACGCGTCGTAGCGCGGGTTGCTCCAGCCGGTGCGGTTGTTGCCGTCACCGCTCGCCATGGTGGCCAGGAACGTGTTGGGATCGAGATAGTCCCCGATCCACGAACGCCTCGCGATGTCGTAATGCAGGCTGGTCGTGGCCTGCAGGTACGAGGCCCACTCCTGGTTCGAAAGCTCGACCTTGATTCCCAGCACGCGCTGCCACATGGCCTGGATTGCCTCGGCGATGTGGCGATGGTCCTCGCTGGTGTTGAAGATGATCGAGATCATCGGAAATCCCCTGCCGCCCGGATACCCGGCCTTCGCCAGGCATTCGCGGGCCCGCCGCGGGTCGAACGTCAGGGCCGGCGGCGGCACGTAGCCGGGATAGCCGGCCGGCACGTAGCGGCCCCACGGAATGCGGCTGCCCTTGAGCAGGTCGCGCGCGATCGCGTCGCGGTCGACGGCGGCGTTGAGCGCCCGCCGCACCCACACGTTGTCCAGCGGCTTGCGGGTCACGTTGATGCTGTAGAAATACCCGCCCTGATACGGGACGCTCTGGAAATCGGCGAACCGGCGCATGTAGGGGACGAATTGAGAAGGGAGATTTCCGCTCGTGGTCCAGTCCAGCACTCCGGCCTTGTACAAATTGGCGGAGGTGTTCAAATCGTCGACCGGGAAGCACACGATCCTGTCGAGCTTGACGCTGGCCACATCCCAGTAGCGCGGGTTGCGGACGAACTCGAACCGGTCGCCCTGCCGCCATTTCGACAGCACGAACGGTCCGTTCGAGACGATGTGCTCGGGCCGCGTCCAGCGCTCGCCCCATTGCTCGATCGCGCGTCGCGGCACCGGCAGGAACGTGTAGTACTGGGTGAGGAACAGGAAGTAGGCGGTCGGCGTGTGGAGCCGCACCACGAACGTGCTGTCGTCGGGCGCCGCGAGCCCGAGCGCCGACAGGTCCGCGAGCGTGCCCTTGTTGTACTCCTCGGCGCCCTCGATGGGGTAGAGCAGCCCCGCGTTGCGCGAGGCGGTGGCGGGTTCCAGCGCCCGCCGCCACGACCACAGGAAATCGCGCGCGTCGAGCGGTGTGCCGTCGCTCCACGCCAGCCCGGGGCGCAGGTGGAACGTGTAGGTCCGGCCGTCGGCGCTCGTCTCCCAGCGGTACGCCTGCCCGGGCCGGGGCTCGAGCGTCCGCGGATCGGGGACGGTCAGCCCCTCGAACAGGATGCGCGCGACGCGGCCGTCGGGCTGCCCGCTCATCTTCGAGGGATCGATGGTTTCGGGCTCGGCGCCGTTGTTGAACGTGAGCACTTGCCCCGCCGGGGGCGAGGTGTCGCCGAACCATTGCACGCGGGCTGCGGCGGGCTCGGCGAGCGGGCGGGCCGCGGGCGAGCAGGAGCACGCCCCGGCGACGAGGACGATGGCGGCCAGGGATCGGGTCCGGGCGGACGAATCCATTCGAGGCTTCAGTATAGCAGTGGAACTGCCGATGAATAGTTGGGCGAGGGGTGCCGCGCTTCGTGGCGCTCCCGGCGCCCGCCGTCCGGCTACACCCGCTGTCGGTGCCGCGCATGCGGGGCCGGAAGCGGGAGGTCGGGTCAAATTTCCCACCCACGCCTCGACAACGCGGAATGTATCTGGAGGTATCACGTATGCGGAGAGGCAGGTCGATGCACGGGACCCGGCGGGTCTTCCGTGCGGCGGTGACCGCGGCGCTCACGTACCTCGTGCTCGCGCTGGCAGCGGCGTTCGCGCACGCCGGTCCGTCAGGATCGACGGCGACGCCGTCTTGCGCCTCATCCTGCTCGGCGCACAGCGGGTGACCTGCCAGGAGTAGGCCCGCGCTTCCGGCGCCCGGAGCCCACGGCGTAGAGTGGGCGCAATGGAAGCCGAGCGCATCTTCGCCGCCCGTCACGTCGTGACCCCGGACGGGGTCCGTCCCGCCTGGATTCACGTCGCGGCCGGCAAGGTCGTCGCGGTTCGCGCCGAGCCGCCGCCCCCCGCAGTTCCGGTCGAGGATTTCGGCGAGCGGTGGCTGCTCCCAGGTCTGGTCGACACGCACGTGCACGTGAACGAGCCGGGCCGCGCCGAGTGGGAGGGGTTCGACACCGCGACCGCCGCTGCGGCCGCGGGCGGCATCTGCACGATCGTCGACATGCCGCTCAACAGCATCCCGGCGACCACTTCAGCCGCGGCACTGCGCGTCAAGCGTGACGCGGCCGAGCGCGCCGCGCTCCGCGTCGACGTCGCGTTCTGGGGCGGAGTCGTGCCGGGCAACACGCGGGAGCTGCCGGAGCTGGCGGCCCACGGCGCGTGCGGCTTCAAGTGCTTCCTCGTGCCGTCCGGCGTGGACGAATTTCCGTGCGTCGGCGAATCCGACCTGGACGAGGCGATGCCGGTGATCGCGGCGCTCGAGCTGCCGCTCCTGGTGCACGCCGAGCTGCCGGCGCCAATCGACGCCGCGCACGCCCGCCTCGCGGGAGCCGATCCTCGCCGCCACGCGACCTGGCTCGAGAGCCGCCCGGCCGCCGCCGAGGTCGAGGCGATCCGCCTCGTGCTCCGCCTGGCCGAGCGGCATGGATGCCGCGTGCACGTGGTCCACCTTGCGACCGGCGAAGCGCTGGACGACCTGCGCCGGGCTCGCGCCCGCGGCGTGGCCGTGACCGCCGAGACCTGCCCGCACTACCTCACGTTCGGCGCGGAGGAGATCGCCAATGGCGCGACGCCGTTCAAGTGCGCGCCGCCAATCCGCGAGCGCGCCGAGCGCGAGCGGTTGTGGGGTGGCTTGCGCGACGGGGTGATCGACCTCGTCGCCAGCGATCATTCGCCGTGTCCTCCGGCGCTCAAGCGCCTCGACACCGGCGATTTCCTGGCGGCGTGGGGCGGCATCGCCTCGCTGGAGCTGAGTCTGGCGGCGGTGTGGACGGCGGCGCGAGCGCGCGGATTCGGCCTCGAGGACACGGCGCGCTGGATGAGCCTCGAGCCCGCCAGGCTCGCGGGACTCGAGACGCGCAAGGGCGCGATCGCTCCCGGGCGCGACGCGGATTTCGTCGTGTTCGAGCCCGACGTGGAATGGGAAGTGGATGGCTCTCGGTTGCGCCAGCGCCACGCCATCACGCCTTACGCCGGGCGGCGGCTGCGGGGCGTGGTCGCGGGGGCATGGCTACGCGGGGAGCAGATCGCGCTCGAGCCGGGGGCGGCATCGGCGGCGCATGGAGTCCCGCTCGCGCGCCCGGCGCCGCGCGCGGCCGCGCGCCCCCGCTGATGCGAAGGCCGGGACCGAGCCGCAGGCGGCCCCGCGCGGCGGAAAGGTTCGTCCTGCCGGCACCGGCCCCTGGGAATAGCCGCGAGCTGCGACAGGCCACCGGCGGCCGGCGAGCTCCGGCTACTCCGGCGTCGCGAACACCCGCATGCGGCTCACCCCGCCGTCCGGGTAGATGTTCAGCATCACGTGCGTCACGCGACCGGGGTCCGCCAGCTCCGGGGCGAACACGTGGTTCGTGTCCGGCTTGAGCTTGGTCTTGGCCAGCAGCTCCTTCCACACGAACTGCGGCCAGTTCAGCCCGTCGATCACCGCGTTCGGCGCGTAACACACGTCGACCGAGCACTGGTCGGGATAGTTGCCCTTGAAGTGCTTGGTGTCGATCTCGAGCTTGCGGATATGGCCTGCCCGGCCCAGCCGCACGATTGACCAGTCGTAGCCCGGGCCGCGGCGGCGGCGGGTCTCCCACCCGTCGCGCATGCTCTCGGCCTCGTGCGGCATGATGAGGTTCTCCTTGGAGCCGAAGAACATGTCGCTCGCCGCCACCACGACCGCGCCGTGCACGATCGAGGCCAGGTCGATCGCGACATCGGGCCGCAGGCTGTTCCAGTCCGGCACGACCGTTCCGTCCACGCGCAGCCGCGCCACGCCGCCGTCGGGAAAGATGTTGAGCCGGACGTGCGTCCAGCGGCCGGTGTTGAGCACCGGAAACAGGTTGTGCGATCCGGGCGCTAGCGCCGAGCGTGGCAGCAACCCTTCCCATTCGCCGCTCTCGAACGACGAGTCGCGCTCGTCGTCGAGCGCCGCGCCCTCCAGCGACGCGTACGGCGGGTGATTGCCGAGGAAATGGCTGGTGTCGATGTCGACACCGTGAACGATTCCGGGCAGGCCGAGCCGGACGATGCAGTGATCGTGACCTGGCACGCGCTTGCGGCGCGATTCCCACCCGTCCATCCACTTGCCGAACTCGGTGTAGCGCTCGGGGTCGAACACCGCGGGTTCGGGATTGAGCAGATTCTCCTTGGCGGCGAAGAACTCGTCGGAGGCCGCGAGCACCCTGCCGCCGATCCGCTCCGAGGCGAGATCCACGCATCCGGTGAACGCGGCGGTGCCGCCGGAAGTCTGCATGGCGCGGGATTGTAGGCGCTTGCGCGCACTCCGCAACTGCCCCACGATGCCGCCGGCCATGACGCTGGACCGGCTCAATCAGCTTTCGAATCACGAAGCCTGGGTGGCGTTCGAGCGCTGCTGTGGCGCTGCGGCGTGGGTGGAGCACATGTGCGCGCACCGCCCGTACCGCGACCGCGACGCGCTGATGCGCGAGGCCGAGCGGGGAGAGGCGGAGCTCGCACCCGATGACTGGCGCGAAGCGTTCGCCCACCATCCGCGGATCGGCGACCTGGGCGCGCTGCGCGAGCGGTTCGCCGCGACCGCCGGGTGGGCGGGCGACGAGCAGCGCGGAGCGACCGCGGCCTCCGACGCCACGCTCGAGGCGCTGGCAGCCGGCAATCGCGAATACGAGACCAGGTTCGGCTACATCTTCATCGTGTGCGCGACCGGAAAGAGCGCACAGGAGATGCTCGATCTGCTGCGCGCGCGCCTGGACAACGATCCGGGGGCCGAGCTCAGGATCGCCGCCGCGGAGCAAGCGCAAATCACCCGGCTGAGGCTCGACAAGCTGCTGGCGGAATCCTGACCGGCGGGGCGGCGGTCGCGCGCCGCGACCGGCGAGAGTTCGGCGCGAGGGGAGGGCTCGCATGAGCGGGATCACGACGCACGTGCTCGATGTCTCGGCGGGGCGGCCGGCGGCGGCGCTCGCGGTGCGGCTCGACGTGCTGCGCGGCTCCGGCTGGGAGCGCGTCGCCGAGGGCAGCACCGATGACGACGGGCGGCTCGGGGACTTGCACCGCGGCCCGCAAGTGCCGAGCGGCATCTACCGGATCACGTTCGCGACGCGGCCGTACTTCCAGGGCAAGGGAGTCGCGACCTTCTACCCGGAGGTGGCCGTCATGTTCGAAGTGATCGATCCTTCGCAGCACTATCACGTGCCGCTGCTGCTGAGTCCGTTCGGGTACTCGACCTACCGGGGGAGCTGAGCATCCGCGACAATTGCGAGCGCCAGCTGGGCCGGCATTGCCGTAGCGCCATCGGAGGGAGATCCTGACGGGATGCGCGAGGTCCCCGGGTACATGTCGGCGAGGTAATGGCCACTCCCAAGTCGCAGTCGCCGGTGCCTGGCGGACGCCCAGCACGCCACGTTTCCGCGGACGCGGCGGCGCCGGTCCGTCCGCGCCCTGACCGCCTGGAATACGCGGTACTAGCGTTGCTCTATGCCATCCTCGTCATTGTTCGCGTCTACAATATCGCCGGGCCGATCGATGACCCCCATTCCTGGCGCCAAGCCGATACGGCCAATTATGCCCGCGAGTTCTACCGCCACGGGATGAACATCCTCCGCCCGATGGTGTGCTGGCAAGGGTCGGCCCCCGTCGTCGCGCTGGAGTTTCCTCTCTACGAGTGGCTGGTGGCGCTGTTCTATCTGCCGTTCGGCGAACACATCGCGTTTGGCCGCGCGCTGTCCCTGGTCTCCTGGTGCGTGGCCGCGATCTACCTCTACCTGATCGTCAGGCGGTGGGGCGACGCCCGCTGGGCGAGGTGGACGGCACTACTGTTCTCGGCCGCGCCCCTTGGCATCTACTATTCGCGGGCCATACACATCGAATACTTCACGACCGCGACAGCGCACGCGATGGCGTATCACTTCATGCGCGCCCTGGATGCTTCGGGTCCGCCGGCGGGATGGAGAAAGCACGCGCTGGCCGGCGCGCTCTACGGCATGGCGTCGTTCGCGACCAAGCTGCCGTATCCCGCGCTGCTTTATGCCCCGCTAGGAATCGTCGCACTCCGGGCCGGTAACCGCATGCGGTCCCTGACCATGATTCCATGGCTGGCCTTGCCCTGGCTCGCGTTCATGGCGTGGCGCGTGCATGCCAATCATATCAATCGGGCGGCCCCCGACTATTCGTGGAATCCGGGGATGTCGAGCCTGGTTCACATGGAATGGTGGTACTACGGCAGCTTGGCGCAACGATTGGTGTTCACGAACTGGCTGTTCTTGGGGGCGCGGATACTGTTCGAGTGCCTGACGCCGTTAGGGGTCCCGCTCCTGGGTATCGGGACGGTGATGGCCCGGCGGAATGCGCTGAAGCACGAGATTCTTCGATGGTGGCTCGTGGCGGCGGTCGTATACCTGCTCGTGTTCTGGAATCTAAACGGGCAGCACAACTATTATCAGATTCCGTTCATCGCTCCCCTGGCGATCGTGATGGGCGTTCCGCTGGCGCGATGGATGGAGCGAGGCCGGATGCTACGGACCGTGGCCGTGGCGGTCGCCGCGGGGTTTACCCTGTATGCATGCAACTATGCCCTGACTGCCTATTTCATACCGGACCCGATCGTGCAAGTGGTGGGGAAGGAGATTCGGGCGCGAACGATGCCGGCTGACATCGTCCTGGGGGCCAGTGCAACCACGCATCCCGGGGATCCCAGGGTGCTGTATGCCGCGGATCGGCACGGCTTCATGATCCTGGATAAGGCCTTGACGAAGGAACGGCTGGACAGGTTCATCGCGAGCGGGGCCACGTTCCTGGCGGTGATCGTGACCGACGAACAGGCCGTGCCGGCGGTGTTCCAGGGGTACCGCGTCACGCGGGTCCGCATGCGTGAAGGGGCAAAGATGGTTGCGACGCTCTACTGCGCGCGGCTGCGGGCGCCGGTGCGTGAGGTCACGCCATGAACTTGTCGAAGGGTGAGGCGCTCGTGGGACAGTAACGCGCCGGGCGACGGCCGTTTGGTTGAGCGAACCGCCGGATCGGCGCGGCCGCCCCGGCGTGTTCAGTGCGGGGCCACGCCCCAGGCCATCGGCCGGTTCGCCGCGACGCCCCAGCCCGTGCGGTCCACGGCGATGAGCCCGAGGTCGAACTTCGCGGGGAACGCAAGAACCGCGCGCTCGATGGCGAGCCGCGCGGTCACGCCCCGCGCCATGGCCTCGTAGACCGAGTGCGCCATGAAGCGCTTGATGATCTCCTCGCCTTCGCCGGTGCAGGCGACCGCGCCGGCGGGCCCCGCATAGAGCCCGCAGCCGTAGACCGGCACATCGCCCACGCGACCATAGAGCGTGACCGCCGTGCCGCCCGTCGACAGCGTCGCGGCGAAGCGCCCGTTCGCGTCGCGCGACACGGTGCCCACGGTATCTCCGTGACGGCGCCACTCGAGCATGTCGGGCGGCATCGGGTCCGGGAAGTTCCAGTATCGGCGCCAGTCCCAGGCCGTCGTGTCCGAGCGCGCGAAGATCTCCTTCTGGCGCTCCATTCGCGCCCGGTACTTCTGCTCGGCATCCGGGCTCACGGGCACGACGTCCGCGAAGCCCACGCGGTGCGCGAAGCGCGTCGCGCCCTCGCCGACGAGGAACAGGTGCGGAGTCGAGTCCATGACCGCGCGCGCGACCAGCACCGGGTTCTTCACGCGCTCGATGCCGCCGACGGCGGCGAAGCGGCCTGCGCTCGTCATGAGCGCGGCGTCCATCTGGATCGTGTGGCCGTCGAGCCGGATGTTGGCACCCGTGCCCGCGTTGAAGCGCGGATCGTCCTCCAGGTGCACGGTGCCGGCCAGCGCGGCATCCAGGCTCGAGCCCCCCGCGCGCAGCACGGCAAACGCCGTGTCCGCGGCCGCGCGGGGGCCGTCGGCGAGAGACGGCGGCGAACCGACGCC
>Ga0066710_100007639_pt1 | contig 10370 bp, 6 predicted proteins | sample GraSoiAngelo_159_FD_79666 | JGI IMG/M metagenome (GOLD analysis project Ga0066710, IMG submission 79666) | Grasslands soil microbial communities from the Angelo Coastal Reserve, California, USA - 14_1009_16_40cm | ecosystem: Environmental > Terrestrial > Soil > Grasslands | place: USA...
GCTTGAGCACCTGCGTCGGCATGGGAAGACCCGCTGTGTGCTCGGTCTGCGCGATGTGCTTCAAGACCCCAAGACGGTGCACAAGAACTGGTCTGAACAGGGGAGCCTGCGTACCATACGGAGCTATTACGATGCCGTCTGGATATACGGTGATCCTGCGGTATACGACCCGATTCACAAGTATCGTCTTCCCGATTGGGTGGCGGCAAAGGCGCACTACACCGGTTACCTCGACCAGTGTCCACGGCTCCAATTCGGAGGAGCCCAAGTTGCCGACATCCTGGCAAACCTGCCTCCGGGCAGACTCGCCGTCTGTGTCGTTGGCGGCGGGCAGGACGGCGCGGCCCTGGCCGACGCGTTTCTCCGGGCCGATCTGCCTCCTGATACCAGCGGCGTGGCCGTGCTCGGACCTTATATGCCCAGCACGACGCGGCGGCAACTGGGCCGGATCGCAGAGAGGCGGCCTCTTGTCAAGTTGCTCGACTTTGTTCCTGAACCCGCCCCGCTTATCAGTCGAGCCGACCGCGTGATCGCCATGGGAGGTTACAATAGCGTGTGCGAAGTGCTCTCGTTTGAGAAGCACGCGCTGATCGTGCCACGCGTCAGTCCCAAGCCCGAACAATTGATCCGCGCTCAGCGCCTGCGGGATCTCGGCCTGATCGACATGCTTCATCCCGACAAGCTCAGCCCCCAGGCAATCACAGATTGGCTTGCCCGCGATTTGGGTCAGCCGCCGCCAAGCCGAACGCTAGTCGATTTTGGCGGTCTCAACCGCATACCAGATTTGCTGGCAGCCCTGTTGGAAGCCCCAGCCGAACCCAGGCCCCAAGTCGTCCCAGCCGTTTCTTAAATTGAACCTAAGAAGGCTGTTGAAAAACCACCGCCGAGACGCTGAGACGCAGAGAAAATTAGCCCAAAAGCCTAAAACGAAACCAACCAGAGGGATGTCAAGGTCTGGAGTCTTCCTCCCAGTCAACTTCCAGGTGAGCCTGGCGCCACAAGAGGAGGCCGGGTCTTCTCCGCGTCTCCACGGAGGATTCAACTGCGGGATTTAGGATGTGTTGCGCCCGAGTGACAGAGTCCAAATCCACAGAGGTTCGCACCCTCCTGCTTTACGCGCAGGATAGTCGAGGCCTCGGCCACATCAATCGTACTCTGATTATTGCCCGGCACCTTCTGGCGGCGTATCCCAACCACGTCGCCTACATCGTGACGAAGTCACCTATCGCCAACCTGTTTGCGCTGCCCGCGCGCTGCGACTACATCAAGTTGCCGGGCCGCCTAAGTCTCGCTCAGGTCCGAGAGACACGGGAAGAGCGTGAGAGAGCCGAGCAGCCCTATCGTGCGTTGCGCAGTCGACTCCTCCGAGACGCCGCTTTGGGTTTAAAGCCCGAGCTGGTCTTGGTGGATCACGAGCCGCTCGGCTCACATGGAGAGTTTCGGGGTGGTCTGTATGCGCTCAAAGCGCGCTACCCCAGCACGCGTTTCGTCTTTGGCCTGCGCGACATCATGGACGACACCGTCACCATTCGCGCGCACTGGCAGAAACTGGGAGTCTATGAAGCATTCGAAAACCTGTACGATGGCATTGCAGTCTATGGTTTGCCCAAGCTGTACGATGTGGCTGCAGCATACGCCATCCCACCGTCCGTCCAACCCAAGCTCCACTACTGCGGCTACATCGTGGGCGACCGGCCTCCCTGCGATGCCGCCTTGCTGCGTCAGCAATATGGGTTGCCGCAGAACGGACCCCTGGTGTTGGCGACCGTGGGCAGCGGCAGTGATGGCTATCCCGTCCTGAGCGCTACCATGATGGCGCTTCAGCGCCTCAAGGCCCGCTTCCCGGAATTGGCCGCTATGGTAGTGACTGGGCCACTGATGGCCGCCGAGCACCAAACCGCGCTGCAGGCGCAAGCAACGAGCTGGTGTCGCATCGTTTCGCGCACCGATACGTTTCAGCTGATGGCGGCCTCCGATGGCATTGTGAGCATGGGCGGTTACAACAGCGTCTGCGAGGCCTTGGCCTTAGCGCGGCCCTTGGTGATTGTGCCCCGCGCGACGCACAAGATTGAACAGCAAATCCGGGCCGAAACGCTGGCCGCCTATGGGTTGGCTCGTTGCGTTCACCCGCGAGAATTGAACACGGAAAGTCTGGCGAACGCCTTAGAATGGGCGCTCCTCTGCCATCGGCAGACCTACGCGAAGCGGATCCAGGAATTGATTCCTTCTTTCGACGGCGCCGCGCGGCTCACAGCGTACCTCTCCCGCTGGCTGGGGCCTCCAGACTCCCGGGTCGCCGCCTAGCGGCGGTCTGAAGTTTGGACATTTCTTATCCCCGAAGGGGATGCGTAAATCTTTCCAGGGTTGTGCGGCACGCACTACCCTGGGAAGAGATCGGGGCCATTCGCTCCATCCCTGAAGGGGACGAATAGGCCGGGGCATTTGGTATCTATCCCCTTCAGGGAAGGGGAAGGTGGCTATCTGGCTGTCCCAGGGTAGCGGCTGGGCCGCAACCCTGGGCTGCATTATTAATCCCCTTTGGGGAAAGAGACGCTTCCTTGAACAAATCTCGAGGCTTCTAAACGAAGTATCTATTTCGAGTGCGCGACCAGAACAAGTCCCAAGAAATCAAGAAATGTCTTGAGTTGCATCGAATCGAAGATGTTCAAACTCCAAGCCGCCGCGTAGCGGCGGTAACCCAATGAATCTTTACTTAGCCACCCCAGACGCAGCCGAAATCCAAAAGGTCTTCAGTGCTGTCCTGCGCGATTCCCATGGCGTCGAGGTGCATCTTGAGAAGTGGACCGCCCACCTGCTCGCCGAAAGGGAGAAGCGACGCATTCTGCGGTACGATCTCGTGGTTCGCGCGCCTGGCGCTGCGCAGCCGCACCGCCATCAATGGGTGGGCAAATTTTATGCCCAGAAACAGAACGGTGTGGGGGCGAGAGCCGCCGCCGTACTGCGGGCGCTGGCGGCAACAGACTGCAGGGTGCGAGGCAATATGGCCTTGCCGGAGGTCATCGCTTATGATGCTCCCTTGGGCCTCCTTCTCCTGCGATACGAGGAAGGGGAGCCAGTCCTGAACGTTCTCGCGCAACACCGCACCGAGATCCTGAGCGCCATGGGGCGGGCCCTCGCCGCCTTGCATACGACAGCCGTCATTGTCGAGCCTGAAACTTCTCCGGCCACACTCCTGGCAGACCTGCGCCTGCGTGTGGCTGAGCTGTGCACCCGTTTGCCAGGCGAGGCAAACACCTTTCGCGACGGCCTGACCGCGCTGGAGCGACGGTCGCCGGCCGCGCCGCCCTGTTTGCTGCACGGGGACTTTGGGGCGGGCCAATTGGTTTGGCAACAGCACCGCCTCGTCGTTCTGGATTTCGATAAATGCACGCGTGGCGACCCGGCTTTCGACCTGGGCAACCTGCTCACGCAATTACAACGCATTGCAATCAGAGAGCCGGCGACACTGCCGGACTTCTCTTCAGTACGACGGCAGGTACTGGATTCTTACCAGCGCTGGACTGGTCCGGACCCGGACTTGTCGGAGCGAGTCGCCTGGTATCAACGGGCGAGGCTACTGCGCAGAATCCACGTTCTGGCTTGTGATGCCAGGATGCACAGACAGGCCGAGGCGATCAGGTTGGTCGGGGAACTGCGCGCTCAAACAGACGCTGCACCTACTGGGATAGAACCGGGTCAGGAGACACGGCTGGCGTGTTAAGTTAAGAGACAGGAACGAGAAAAAGAGAACAAGGTGGGAGGCGGTCTCCGAACCGGCATCAAAAGTTTGGCGTTTACCGTCCATCTCCCTGTTAAAGCCGCGCTGGTCGGCGCGCGGAGCGCGCCTCTCACATTCTTAACTTACCGTCTACGGAGCTGGCGGATGAGGCGATGGTGGGTCAGCAAGCTTAAAAGATTGAACTTCGTTGCCACCACGTAGACCTAGCGTCGCCTACTGGTAGTTCGTCGAGACACTGTCATGGACTTACCGTCGGGAAAACGAGCGCGATTCCGTGAGATTTTTTGGACACACCTGCGTCAGGTCAAAGGGCGTCTCCTTTTAGGCGTGCTGTGCACGATGGGTGTGGCTGCGACCGAGCTGTGCAAGCCTTGGCCTCTGAAGATCATTCTGGATCACATCGTCCTGAAAAGGAAGCTTCCTGATCATCTGAAGTTTCTCTTCGCAGAGGTTAACACCAACAAGACCGAGTTTCTAGTGGCGGTCGCGTGCAGCATCCTGGTGATCGCAGTGATCGGCGGGCTGCTTTCCTACCTTCAAATCTTCATCACCTCGTCCATCGGTTACAAGATGGTCTACGCGCTGCGCCGGGAACTGTTTGCGCATCTGCAATGCCTCTCCCTGTCGTTCCATAACCGGGCCAGGTCGGGCGACCTGCTGACCAGAATCGCCGGGGACACAAATACCTTGAAAAATTTCTTCGGGGACGATCTGTTGAAGTTTGTCGTTCACTTCCTGACCGTCATCGGGATGTTCGCGATCATGTTTGCGGTGGACTGGAGGGTCGCCCTGATCGCGCTGGTTTCGTTTCCGCTGCTGTGCTCCAGCCTGTTTCATCTCTATCGAAAGACCAAAGCTTCCGTCAAGAGACAAAGAAAGCAGGAGGGCCAAGTTGCCTCCCGCATGAACGAAGTGCTTTCGGCGATGCCTGTGGTGCAAGCCTTTGGCCGGGAAAAGCACGAAGAACAACGATTCGATGACGTCACCAACCAGACTTTGCAGGAGAGCATCCGCCTGGCCCGGCTGGAGGCGGCAGCCACCCGATCCACGGAAATCATCACGGCCTTGGGAACGGCGGCGACGGCCCTGGTCGGCGCCTTGCGGGTCCTTCACGGCAAGATGCTGCCTGGAGACCTGGTTCTCTTCACGTCTTACTTGGTCAACATGTATAAACCCGTCCGCGGACTGGCCAAGCTCTCGACCGATTTCTCTAAAGCCATGGCCAGCGCCGACCGCATTTCCGAGGTGCTCGACATTGAGCCGGAAATCCAGGACAGCCCGGATGCTATTGAAGCGGCGGACCTCAGAGGAGAAGTCGTGTTCGAGAACGTTTCCTTCGATTACGAAGATGGCAAGGAGGTGCTGCGGCATATTTGCTTTGCCGTATCCCCGGGTCAACGGTTGGCGATCGTGGGCGCCTCCGGTGCCGGCAAATCCACCCTCGTCAGCCTGCTCCTGCGGCTCTACGAACCGCAGGAGGGCGTCATCTCCATCGATGGGGTCAACATCAAGCGGTATCGACGCGAATCACTGCGCCAGCAGATTGGGATCGTGCTCCAGCAATCGATTTTGTTCGGAGCCACCATCAGGGAAAATATCGCCTACGGAAAACCCGAGGCCGGCCTGAAGGAAATTGTAGCCGCAGCCAAAGCAGCCAATGCCGACGAGTTTATTCGTGAACTGGAAGACCGCTATGACGCCGTCATCGGTGAGCGCGGTGCGACACTCTCGGGAGGACAGCAACAGCGCATCGCCATCGCGCGGGCACTCATTCGCGGTGCCCCGATCCTGATCCTGGACGAGCCGATGACGGGCCTCGATGTGGAAAGCGAAGCCAAGGTGCGCGAAGCCCTGGATCGGCTGATGGCCGGCAAGACCTGCCTCATGATCACCCATGACCTTCAGTCGGTTGCGGACGCAGACCTGGTCTTGGTTTTGGAGATGGGTCGAATCATCGAGAGAGGAACGCACAAAGAACTGATGGCCACCAGCAGTCGATATCGACAGCTTTACGAAGCTAAACCTGCCGATCCTCCAAGTCCTGAGAGGCTATCAACACCTCAGCAGCAACCAGCTTCACATGCAGCCAGCCACGCAAGACCTACGGATGGCTCCACAAAGAACATTCACAGAAGAACCGACAAGAGAAAAATCGCCCCGGCAGCATCCGACGACTTAGCCAGCTGGATCAAGCACCTCATCCAACACATAGACGAACTCCCCCGGTTGTAAGCGTTTCAACTGAGGAGCGAGCAACACCATGCGAAAAGATCAGGTACCTGCTGCAAGCCCCTTTCTGCCTTGAAGTCAACAAGGATTGCAGACCCGCAGTAATGCCTTAGTTATGGATGGGGAAAGGCACAAAGGGTGGAGCGGGCGCTCCGCGCACGCTGAATGAACGCGCGACGGAGCGCGCGTTCCACCCCCAGTAACTGAGGCATTACGACCCGCACCCCAGCCCCTCCCGTCAGGGCCCTCAGGGAGAGGGTGGCCAAAGCGACGGCGGTGGCGGAGGCCGGGTGAGGGCATCGCTCCACTCAACGTAGCCTTTTGTTCGTAGCTCGCTTTGAGAGGAAGATGGGTCAAATGATCTCGGTAGACTACGACTTGGATTGATGGCAACTTGGAGGCCGTCTTGAGCATGTTTCTGGGCCGCCTTTTTACGAACAGAGCGTACGACCTCCGGGAGAATAGACGATGCAACACTTAAAACTCATCACGACTGCTTCCTTGCTCACCGGCCTCCTGGTTACTCCTCTCACCAGGACTGCCGCCCAGGCGGGAAAGGCGCCAGCGAAACTCTACCAGCCTCAAAAAGCCCCGCCCAGGCGGAGGAGAGCGACCGCGGAGCTTCCTGATGATTCTGCGCTGCCGGGCCTCATGGCAATCCGTGAGGCCTACCTGGCTGGCGCGATCATGTTCCCAGGCAATCGCCCCATCGAGCTGGTGCTGCGCGGTTACACGCCGGGCTCCCGGGCCACGCTCGAGGCGCGGGCCGGACGCCATCGCGTCGCTTTCAAAGCCTACGCGGAAAATCCAGCGCCGGAGGCCGCCTTGTACGAAGCTCTCGCGACGGCGGGGCTCGCAGGCACCTCGGGGGTTCGCGTGCCGCCCTTGCTGGCCTGGGATCCTAATCTGCGGGTGTTGGTCATGGGCTGGCTGGAGGGACCTACAGCGCGTGAGCTAGTCAAGACCGGGCAGGGTAAGCGCGCCGGCGACCTGGGCGCGCGCTGGATACAGCAGGCCGCCTCGCTTCCAGTGAAGCTGGGACCGCCCTTGGCTGCGACGGCCATATTGTGCCGGTCGCGCCAATGGGTCGCCGCTCTGGGCGCCGTCGATCCCGCCTTGGGAGCCGCTGCCACAGTAGTGGCGGCAAAGCTGGGACAGAGGCAGCCCAAGGAGGGTGTCGCGAACCTCGTGCACGGCACGCTCTACGACTGCCATGTCCTCGATCTCGGTGACGGTCCGGGCGTGATCGATTGGCAGCGCTTCGGGCAGGGGCCCCTGGAGCTGGACGCCGGCATGTTCCTTGCCACGATCTGGCGTATTGCTCTGCGGGATGAGCCCTTTGCAGGCGAGGCGGCCAGTGCAGAACAGGCATTCCTGGCGGGAACGGCAAGCCTCTTGGACAAGCGCACGCTCGCGTGGTATCGAGCCGCCGCGCTCCTGCGCATTGCCGCCAATAAGGTCCGGGTGGTGAAGCGCCGCAAGGTCGGCTGGCGGGCGCGGGCCTACGCGCTGCTGGGCGAAGCTTCCCAGTTCGCCGAGGCCGCCGGTTAAACGCGTTACGACAATGATAATTCCCAAAGATCAATAAATGTCAATGCAAACCCACGAGTTTGACTATTCACTATGCTCGGAAGCTTTTCCGACGGACCCTGACTTCCCCCAGCTTAAGACTGCCAGCGATCCTGGGTTGATGCTCGATGTTTTCCGGCGCCATCTGAAACCGGTCCCCCGTAAGCCGTACCAGATTCAGGAATGTATTCCCTTCCGGTTCAGATTCCGCCAGGGAACCGCGCGCTGCGTGCTCCAATACACTTTGCGCCTGGTCGAACCAGCCACAGGACAAGGCTGCAGCCAATGGGTGACCGGTCTCATTTATGCTCAAGCCGGCGAAGCCGAGCGGCTGTGCCAACAGACGCAGACCAGTATCCAGAGACAGGAGATTCCCGAGGCCTGGCGTTCCTTTGAGCCGGTGGACTTCATCCCCGATCTCAATATGCTGGTCACGCTCTTTCCCCACGACCATAAGCTTCCCAGCCTTCCCCGGGTTATGGCCGGCATGTCTGCTGATCTAAAGCCACTCCTGCTGGACCAATTTGGCCCGGGTGATTGGCAGGTTGGGCGATGCGATATCGAACCAATGCGCTACCGCACCGAGCTGGGCGCGGTGGTGCGTTACACGATCGCAGGTCGCAATCGCCTTACTGCGGGGAACGAAACAAAGCGTTTCTATCTGAAGGTCTATCGCAACCAACGCGGACGAGAAACCTATCAACTGCTGCGGTCTTTGGCCGAGAGGGCTGGAGCTCATGAGAAATTTTTTTCCGTGATCAAGCCCATTGCCTATCTCAGCGAACTCCGCACTCTCGTTTTGGAAGAAGCGGCTGGGACTTCGCTGCAAGAGGTTCTTCTTCACGACAGTGACTCGTTGACGGCGGTGCGGGCGGTGGCCCGCGCCGTGGCCGCCTTGAATCAAAGCGACATTCCTGGCACCCGAGCTCACTTGCTGGAAGACAGGCGAGCCGAACTTAAGCGGGCGGCCAAACTTCTCCGCTGGGCCTGCCCGCAGTTACGGCCGCTGCTCGATCAGATTACAGCGGCCGTGGTGGCCGGTTTCGAAGAAGTTCCTGCCGCACCGATCCATCGCGATTTAAAGGCAGACCACATTTTTTTGGATGGCGAACGCGTAATCTTTGTGGACCTCGACTCCCTCGCCCTTGGCGACCCGGTCGTAGACGCGACGCACTTGATGTCCTATCTCATTGCCAGGGTCGGGTTGTCGACTGTGTCTTTCGAGCAGGCACGGGCAGCGGTCAGGGCCTTTGCCGAGGAATATTGCGCCCACGTTCCCGTGGCTTGGCACCGGCGGTTGCCCATTCATTACGCGGCTGCCCTCGTCGAGGTTGCCGCCGGCATTTTCAGACGTCAGGAGCCGTCCTGGCCTGAGACGTTGCTGGCCTTGGTTGAACAGGCCGGACTGGCTTTAGCAGGAAGGCTGTGATGACAAAAACCTTCTACTGGCTTCAAACCCACAGAGCCACTCCTCCAGCAGGCTGAGGCGGGCTTGAACACATTACTGGATCGCTTTTCACGAACAGAACGTACCAACCTCAAAGGGATAAACCATGCAATCTTTTGAACGAACCACATTTACTTCGTTCCTTAGCGGCCTTCTGGTGGCTCTTTTGACGGTCGTGCCGTCCACGCAACTGGGAAGGAAAATTCCAAACCTTGACCTGACTCAGGCAAAGGCCCTGCCGAAGCGGAGCAGCCCGACCGCTGAGCTTCCCGCTGAGCTTCCTGCTGAGCTTCCCGTCGATCCTGCTCTCCCGGGCCTCGTGGCGATCCGCGAGGCGTACTTGGCCGGCGCGATCCCGGCCCTAAGGAGCGGTCCTGTCGAGCTCGTGCTGCGCGGCTACAAGCCGGGCTTGCGCGCCACGCTCGAGGTGCGGGCCGGTGACCGTCGCGTCGCTCTCAAGGCCTACGCGAAGGATGCAGCGTTGGAAGCCGCGCTGTACGAGGCCCTCGGTGGGCTCGCGGGCGACGCCGGCATTCGCGTGCCGCCATTGCTGGCCTGGGATCGTAATCTGCGAGTGCTCGTCATGGGCTGGCTGGAGGGACCCACGGCCCATGAACTGGTCAAGACTGGGCAGGGCAAGCGCGCCGGCGAACTGGCCGCAAGCTGGATACAGCGCACCACCACGCTTCCAATGAAACTGGGGTCGCCCTTGGGCGCGGCACCTCTATTGTGCCGGTCGCGCAAATGGGTGGCCGTTCTGGCCGCCGTCGATCCCGACCTCGGAACCGCCGCCACGGCGGTGGCCGCCAAGCTGGCGCAGAGGCAGCCCAAAGAGGGTGTCGCGCACCTGGTGCATGGCACGCTTTACGACCGCCACGTCCTCGACCTCGGCGACGGGCCGGGCCTGATCGACTGGGATTGCTTCGGGCAAGGACCGATAGAGCTGGACGCCGGCATGTTCCTCGCCACGATCTGGCGCATTGGTCTGCGGTACGACGCTTTGGCAGGCCAGGCAGCCCGGGCCGAGCAGGCATTCCTGGCGGGGACTGTCGGCCTCTTGGACGAGCGCGCCCTCGCCTGGTATCGAGCGGCCGCGCTCCTGCGCCTAGCCAGTAAGGCTCAGGAAGCGAAGCGGCAGAGGCCCGGCTGGTGGGCGCGTGCAGACGCACTGCTCGGAGAAGCCGCGCGGCTCGCCGAGGCCGTGGGATGAGCGCGGCGGCCGCCCTGCCCCGGGTTCTTGCGGTAAATCGTGGCTTCCCCTAGTCCGTCAGAGGGTCTACCAATAACTATCCAAGATTCCCTTTGAACAAGTAAGTCTTGAAAGGAGTAGCCAATATGAATCCAGCTTTGATGAGGACGTTAGCTCTGACAATACTTGCTTTCTCC
>Ga0066710_100007640_pt1 | contig 10369 bp, 15 predicted proteins | sample GraSoiAngelo_159_FD_79666 | JGI IMG/M metagenome (GOLD analysis project Ga0066710, IMG submission 79666) | Grasslands soil microbial communities from the Angelo Coastal Reserve, California, USA - 14_1009_16_40cm | ecosystem: Environmental > Terrestrial > Soil > Grasslands | place: USA...
CTTACCTGCTGTCCGATTGAAAAGAGGTGCGCTATTTTGTTATGGTTAGCGTTTGTCCCATGCGGACAATTCGAGGAGGTCTAAGCCATCGACAAAAACATAAGGGTGAACCAGCGAATCCGAGCTCGGGAAGTCCGGGTCATCGACGACCAAAACGAGCAGCTCGGAATCATGCCACCGCAGCAAGCATTAAAGATCGCTGAAGAGCGGGGCCTGGACTTGGTAGAGGTAGCGCCGACTGCAAATCCTCCCGTCTGTAGGATCATGGATTATGGAAAGTATCTCTACCAACTGAGCAAGAAGCTTCACGAGGCCAAGAAGCATCAGAAAAACATCACAGTAAAGGAAGTGAAGTTTCGACCCAATACGGATGAGCACGATTACGAATTCAAAAAAAATCACATCATCCGATTCCTAAAACAAGGCGACAAAGTCAAAGCGGCAGTATTTTTCAGAGGACGCGAAATCGTTCATCAAAACATTGGCCGAGCCCTCCTGGATCGGCTGGTTGAGGAACTTTCCGAAATCGGAACCGTTGAAGCGCGGCCGAAGATGGAGGGGCCTAATTTAATTGCGATATTCACTCCAAAACTTATAACGGGTGGGAGCACGAAAGCACAAAAAGCACATGAAACTAAAAACCCATAAAGGCGCTGCGAAGCGCTTCAAATTGACGGCCACCGGCAAAGTGAAGCGGCACCATTCGTTCGCGCGCCATATTCTCACTAAAAAGGCAGCAGGCCGGAAAAGAAGGCTCACTAAGGCAACAATCGCGACCGACGCAGACAGTCCGAAAATTCGCCGCATGTTGCCTTACGCCTAAAGGGCGTGGGGTGGGCCCGACGCTAATATAAAGGAGCTCCAAAGTGCCTCGAGTTAAACGTGGAACGAAACGGCACAATCGCCGTAAAAAACTTCTCAGTCTTGCAAAGGGTTATTACCTCAACAAGAGCAAGCTATACAAATTCGCAAAAGAATCGGTGGAAAAGGCACTGGGTTACGCCTACCGCGACCGGAAGGTGCGCAAGCGTGACTTCCGCCGGCTCTGGATCGTGCGCATTGGCGCGGCGGCCCGCATGAATGGTCTGAGCTATAGCCAATTCATGTTTGGACTAAAGCAGGCCGGCATCGAAATGGATCGCAAAGTGTTAGCGGACGTGGCTGTGCAGGACCCTGCTGCCTTCACCCGCCTGACAGAAACAGCCAAAGGCGCTATTCCGAAAGCAAGCTAAGCTTTTCAGCATCAAGACGGATGCGTTGAGCGCAAGCCACGGCTGGTACACCAAAATGGGATTTACCGGATGTCTTCTAGTGACGGGATCGGCAGGCTTCGAGCCCTCGAACAACAGTTCGAGTCGGAGTGTGTTTCTATTGTCGATCACAGATCACTAGAAGACACTCGTGCTCGATACCTCTCTCGCAAGTCCGGCCTTTTAACAATCGAACTCCAAAACCTCGGCAAACTTCCTAAAGAACAGCGCGCCGAATTCGGCCGTGTTGCTAATCAGATCAAGTTAAAGATTGAAGCCGCCCTGGAAACGCTTCAGACCTCAATTGATCGCCGCGAAAAGCAGAAGACTTTAGAACGCGAAGCGCTGGACGTTACGCTGCCGGGCAATCGCCGGCGTACCGGCCATCGTCATCCACTGACAATCATTCGCAAGGAAATCGAAGACATCTTCATCTCGATGGGCTACACGGTTGAAGACGGTCCGGAAGTCGAGAGTACCTATTACAATTTCGAGGCGCTAAATTTCCCGGCCGGCCATCCAGCGCGAGATCCTCGAGACACCTTCTATGTGGCCGACAATCTCATCCTCAGAACGCACACGTCGCCGGTGCAAGTTCGAACCATGGAAAAGATGCAACCGCCAGTACGCATCATCTGCCCTGGCCGCGTGTTTCGGCGCGACGCCTTGGATCCGACGCACTCCCCGATGTTCCATCAAGTCGAGTGCTTATTGGTCGATGAGGGGGTCACGTTCGCCGATCTGAAGGGGACTCTGGAGCGATTCCACAAAGAGTTCTTTAGTGAGAAGACAAAGACCCGCCTGCGTCCGAGTTTCTTTCCATTCGTGGAGCCCGGCGCCGAAGTGGATGTCTCGTGCGTTTTCTGCGATGGCTCGGGATGCCGCGTCTGTAAAGGAACCGGGTGGGTCGAAGTGATGGGCGCCGGTATGGTGCATCCGAACCTGTACGGGTTTGTCAATTATGACCCAGAAAAATACACAGGCTTTGCATTCGGCGGCGGTATCGATCGTTACACGCTGTTGAAATACAACATCAATGAAATTCAGTTGTTCTTTCAGAACGATCTACGGTTTCTGGAGCAGTTCTCATGAAGGTCAGCTACAACTGGCTCAAGGAATTCGTCGACATTATTGAAACACCCCAGCAACTTGGGACGCGCTTCACCAACCTGGGACTCGCCGTCGATGCGCTCGACTCGCATTTAGATGACTGGCTATTTGAATTGGATGTCGCAACAAACCGCCCCGACTGTCTCAGTCACTTGGGTATCGCACGCGAGGCTGCCGCGGCTTACGGGATGGAGCTGAAACGGCCCAAACTCGAATTGACTGAAGGCGGGAAACCCGCCGCCGAGGCTTTCTCGATCTCCATTGCAGATCCCGATCTCTGCGCCCGTTACTGTGGGCGTTACATCGCTGGAGTGAAGATTGGACCATCGCCTGAATCGTTGAAGGCGCGTCTAGAGGCTCTCGGTGTTCGCTCCATTAATAACGTGGCGGACATCACCAACTACGTGATGCTCGAACTCGGCCAACCTCTGCACGCGTTCGACGCGGACACGCTTCAAGGACAACAGATCATCGTCCGCCGCGCAGAATTGGATGAAAAGATCACGACGCTGGATGGGGTTGAACGTGAGTTGAACCCTTCAATACTCGTTATCGCCGATGCGCGCCGCGCGGTGGCTGTCGCGGGATTAATGGGAGGCGCCGAGACTGAGATATCGCCGTCCACGAGCAACGTGCTTCTTGAAAGCGCAAATTTCGATCCGCTTTCTATACGAAAGACTTCCCGCATGCTCGGTGTCTCGAGCGAAGCGTCTTATCGATTTGAACGCGGAGCTGACGTCGAAATGGCGCGCTATGCGTGCGATCGCGCGGCTGCGCTCATTCAGCACGTCGCCGGCGGAACTATCTATCGCGAATTGATCGACGTTTATCCAAGACCGCGAAAGCCCGTAACCGTAATGTTACGTCGGACTCGAATCGCGGCTTTTCTTGGTGCTGCTGTTGACGATACGACGGTGGAGCGCATCTTCGACCGGCTCGCCTTCAAAGTGAGTCATGCGCATCAAGGGTGGGCGATCGAAGTTCCCAGCCATCGACAGGACATCGTTCGAGAGGAGGACTTACTCGAAGAGGTCGCGCGACATTACGGTTTCGACAAGTTTCCTGCAACATTGCCGAAATGGGCCGGACATGGATCCGGACTGCCATTCGAATCTGGGGAACGCCTCCTGAGAGATCGGCTCGCCAGCAGCGGGTACTCCGAGGTCATTCCGATCGTATTCAGCGATCTATCGATCGAGCGAAAGTTCAGGCCGGACACCGAGCCCGTCCGGCTGCTCAATCCGATGGCCGAGGATGAAGCGATCCTTCGCACTTCGCAACTGCCAAGCATGCTGCGCACCCTCGAATGGAATCTCAACCACGGGGTTCGTGACCTGCAATTTTATGAGCTCGGGAAAACTTACGCGCAAGATGGCGAACGACGCTCACTGATTCTCGCCGCCACGGGAGCGCTCCGCCGGAAATCTGTATATGAATCGGAACGTGAGTTCAATTTTTTCGATATGAAAGGCGATGTCGAAGATGTCCTCGACACGTTCAACATTGAGCTCAACTCGAGTGACGATTCGATTCCCGCGTACTACCACTCGGGTCGCGCGGTGCGAAAAGGGGATCTGGTGGTTTTTGGTGAATTGCATCCCGACTATGCCGCGGAGTACAAATTCCGGAATCGCGTTTACATTGCGGAAATTGACGTCGAGATTATGTTGGAATCGAAGGAACCGCGTGTGATAAAGCAAATTCCGAAGTTCCCTGCAATCCGCCGTGACTTCTCTTTGCTCCTGAGCAAGGGCACGCGGTATCGCGATGTGGAACTAGCTATCCGGGGCTTGAACATTCCAGAACTGGTGCGGATTGAGCCTTTCGACCGGCTGGAAACTGGACCATTTGCTGAATCGAAATATTCTTTAGCAATTTCGCTCATGTACCAGTCCCCCCAGCGTACGCTTACTGATGATGAAGTTGAGAATTTCGATCACGCTATTTTGAATACGTTAAAACAGCGTTTAGGCGCTGAGTTAAGGCAATAAATATGACCTTTGCTTCCGATAAATTTGCAGAACTTGAAACCCGCATCCTTCGAACGATTGAACTCGTCAAAACAACCCGCCAGGAGAGAGACCGCGCGGAAATGGAGCTGGATGCGGCTCGCAAAACGATTGCGCGCCTCGAAAAGGAGGTCGATCAGTTGAGCCACGAACGCGATTTGGTGAAAAATAAGATCGAATCCTTGCTCGAAACTCTATCGGAATTCACTGAGGAGACCGTTGTCTAAGTCGCGACCGCGAACGGTCGATGTCGAAATCTATGATCAGAAATACTCGATCGTTTTGAAGAGTTCCATCCCTGAATCGGATGTTCGGAAGCTCGCGGAACAAGTCGATGCGCGCATGAGAGACATCGCTGCTCAATCCAACACCGCCGACTCCCTCAAGATCGCCGTTCTCACGGCCCTCCACTTGGCACAGGAGTATGACGAACTCCAACGCAACTGCGAACAAAAGACCGATCAGTGGTCTCGCGCTCTGGAGCAAGTATTGAAAAAATAAGTCGTCCAACATGCTATGATCGAATGGCCCTGCGGAGAGCGTGATGGCGTCAACACAATTTGAACCAACGCTTATTTGTTAGGGAGTCCGATTGACGCGTGGTGTGTGGGCCTTACCCTCTGGGTCCCTAGGTCCCCTAAAGCGCGGATAGGATGCCCACCTGTATAAACAGGTTCAAATAAGTGATGCCACACGCCTGCTGTGGGGTTTTCTTCTTTCCGCATGCCGCGCGAAGCGCAAGCCCGCTGGGGCGCAGGCAAGACAGAAGCCCCGATGCTAAGTAAAAGGCGTGGGGGGACCGGCCAATGCCCAGTCCAGGAGGCCGCGAAGCGGTGTACCGAAATGGGCCGGCCGGTGGGCCCGACGCTAAGTAAATGAAGATCCTCTTCATCGGCGATACGGTCGGTAAGTCCGGCCTCGCCATCGTTCGTCAGTACCTCAAGTATCTGCAAGAAGAATTGGATGTCGACCTCACGATTCTCAATTGCGAGAATGCCGCGGCGGGCTTCGGCGTGACGCCCAAAATCGCGGATGAGCTTTTTGATTGGGGCATCGATGTGCTCACGTCGGGCAATCACATTTGGGATAAGAAGGAGATCATGCGGTATCTGGACAAGAACACAAGAATCTTGAGGCCGGCGAATTATCCCGCGGGCAACCCGGGTCGGGGACTCGCTATTGTGAAAACGAGATCGGGTGAAGAAACTGCCGTGCTGAATCTTCAAGGCCGCGTGTTCATGCCGCCGACGGATGATCCGTTTCGAGTTGCAGACGCCGAGCTGGCGAAGCTGCCCAATCATATCAAAGTGATTTTCGTGGACATGCACGCTGAGGCAACATCCGAGAAGGTCGCGATGGGTTGGTATCTAGCCGGCCGCGTGTCTGCTGTTGTTGGTACACATACCCACATACCCACGGCCGATGAGACGATTCTTCCCGGTGGCACAGCGTTCCAAACCGATGTCGGAATGGCGGGGCCATTTCATTCGGTTATCGGTGTCGTGAAGGAACATGTCATCCGGCGGTTCCTCACATCTATCCCTGATAAGTTCGAAGCGGCCTCACAAAACGCACAGCTCAATGGCGTGTTTGTTGAAGTAGATTCGGCAACAGGAAAGGCAACCCGAATCCAGAGAATCCGCAGAGAGTAACTGTGGGAGCGCTCTATAGGTGCCAGGGCGGTCGTAGACCGCGCTACAGACTATACTAGACAGATATGTTTGAAACGTTATCCGAAAAGCTACAACGCGTTTTTAAGAACCTCCGAGGAGAGGGGAAGCTGAGCGAACAGCACCTCGATGAGGCGCTGAGAGAGATCCGCGTGGCGCTGCTTGAAGCAGACGTGAACTTTAAGGTCGTAAAGCAGTTCACGGACGCAGTCCGATCGAAAGCTCTTGGCCAGGAAGTCATGCAGAGCTTGAGTCCTGGACAGCAGGTCGTGAAGATCGTCCGCGATGAACTTATCGAAATGCTCGGCGGCACAAACGTTCGGCTAAATTTCGCGGCCCAGCCGCCGACGGTCATCATGCTGGTCGGCCTGCAAGGTTCCGGTAAGACAACGACTTCCGGAAAGGTCGCGAAGTGGCTGCAAAAAGGCGGCCACCGGCCAATGCTCGTGTCGGTAGACGTGTACCGTCCCGCGGCCCGCGATCAGTTGAAGGTAATCGCAAAAGATGTCGGAGTGAACATCTGGGAAGGCCATGCGGACGACAAGCCCTTGCAGCTTTGCCAGGATGCCGCCCGCGAAGCGCGGAACACCGCCCACGATGTGGTCGTTATCGACACGGCCGGCCGCCTTCACATCGATGAAGCACTTATGAACGAGCTCCGCGAGATCAAAGACAACATCCATCCTAATGAAATTTTGTTCGTTGCCGATGCCATGCTCGGTCAGGACGCGGTGAAGAGCGCGCAGGAATTCCACCAGAAGCTCGGGTTCAACGGATTTATTCTCACCAAAATGGACGGCGACGCGCGTGGCGGTGCGGCGCTATCGATCAAGCAGGTTACGGGCCAGCCCGTAAAGTTTGTTGGTACAGGTGAGAAGTACGAGGCCCTCGAGCTGTTTCACCCGGATCGGTTGGTGTCGCGGATCATGGGAATGGGCGACATTCTATCGCTCATTGAAAAGGCCGAGGAAGTTGTCGATAAGAAGAAAGCCGCCGAGCTTCAGGAGAAAATGCTGTCGGACAATTTCACGCTGGACGACTTCCGCGACCAGCTGAAACAGATCCGCAAAATGGGCGCGCTCGACCAGATTCTTGCGATGCTTCCCAGCATCGGTCCGTTCAAAGACCTGCAAAAAGTAAAGGTTGATGAAAAGGAACTGGTGCGTGTGGAGGCGATTATCAACTCCATGACGCCGAAGGAGCGGCGGAATCACCAGCTCATTAACGGCAGCCGGCGTAAACGCATCGCGAAGGGAAGCGGGACCAGCGTCCAGCAAGTGAACCAGCTTCTGAAGCAATACGCGCAGACCCGAAAGATGATGAAAGGCATGAAGAATTCGTTTTTCGGCAAGCGACTCAAGGGAATGAAGCTGCCGGAAATGCCGTTTTAAGCTATACTTTTTGGGTTTTTTACACATCGAGGAGGTTGTTTGGTAACAATGCGTTTGTCCCGGATCGGGTCGAAGAAACGGCCCTATTACCGGATTGTTGTCATGGATAAGCGCCGCGCGCGAAATGGGCGCTTTTTGGAGGTGCTCGGACAATACAACCCACTTGCTAATCCGGCTCAGTTGGAGATCAATGCAGAGCGTGCGCAATATTGGCTGTCGAAAGGTGCTGCGCCGTCGGACACGGTGCGGAGCATTCTTCGGAAAAAAGAACTTGTAAAGTAGTGTAAAAGCTCTTCCCGGTCCTCCGCCGCGGATTAATACTGTTTATAGCCGACGATATTCAGCTCAAAAGCATGATGCGATATGGAGGTAGCCATGAAGGAGCTCATCGAGCAGATTGCAAAAGCTCTTGTGGATAATCCTGATCAAGTGTCTGTGCGGCCAATCGAAGGAGAACAAACAACGGTTCTTGAGCTAAGAGTTGCTCAGAGCGACCTTGGTAAGGTCATCGGGAAGCAAGGCCGGACGGCACGGTCGATTCGAACCATTCTCAGTGCCGCGGGAATGAAGCTGAAAAAACGGTTCACGCTCGAGATTTTGGAGTAACGCTTCATCAGTCATTCAGAAGCCTCCTCTATATCCATAGCCCGGATTATAAAAACCCAAGGTTTGAAAGGCGAAGTCCGAATCGAGCAGATTCTCCAAGACGATTCCATCTTTGAACCTGGCCGGCGCGTGATACTTTCGGGCGCCGCCTCAAGAGAAGGTTATGAGCCGGAAACGGAAATTGAATTTTTCCGGAGGCAGCACGGACGATGCGTCGCGAAATTTCGCGGAATTGATTCCATTTCTGAAGCCGAGAAATATATTGGGAGCGAAATCAAGATTCCCGCGGATGCATTGCCTGCCCCCAAAGAGGGTTGGTTTTATACGTTCCAGCTGAAAGGTTGCCGCGTGGTTACGACACACGGCGAATACATTGGAACAGTCACGGATGTGCTCGATGCTGGCGGCACTGAAATTTTGAAAGTCGATAGAAAGGACGAAGAAACGCTCATTCCATTCGCGCAAGAGTACCTGAAACGGATCGAACTGGATCAGCGCGAGATCGAAGTGGACCTGCCGGAAGACTTGCGGGATTTGAACAAGTGACTGCGACGGCGATGTACCGAAGCAACCCGGACGGTGGGCCCGACGCTAACTGACGATGCTGTTCGATGTCATTACAATCTTCCCGACGTTCTTCAGCGGCCCATTTGATTACGGGATTATCCGGCGCGGCCGGGGGACGGGACTCATTGACATCAGAGTCCATGACTTGAGGGATTTCACTTCGGATCGGCATCGGACCGTTGACGACAGGCCGTTCGGGGGCGGCGAAGGAATGGTTTTCAAACCTGAACCGATTTTCAAAGCGGTCGAGACGGTTCAGAAGAGTGAACATTCCGAGGTGGTGGTGCTCAGCGCAGCCGGTCGGAAATTCGACCAGGCCGAAGCGCTGCGCCTCTCGAAAGCCGAACAGGTTATTCTGGTCTGTGGCCGCTACGAAGGCATCGATGAACGAGTCGTCGAGCATCTGGCAACCGCGGAAATTTCGATTGGTGATTTCATTCTCTCGGGCGGTGAAATCGCAGCGCTCGTCGTGGTGGATGCCGTGACTCGATATGTTCCTGGAATCGTGGGTAAAGAGGAGTCGATACTGCGGGATTCATTTTCGGACCCCGCCGCGGCAACGCAGCTGGTGGAACATCCTCACTATACGCGGCCTGCGGATTTCCGAGGGTGGAGGGTGCCTGAAGTGCTGATTTCGGGCGATCATGAAGCCGTCCGTAACTGGCGGCACGAAGCCGCACTCAAGAAAACAGAGAGAAATCGGCCGGATTTATTGCCAAGATTGGAGAGCTTATGAACGCATTAGATATGGTTGAGAAACAGCAACTACGGACGGACATTCCGAATTTCAAACCCGGCGATACGATCAAAATCCACGTGAAGATCAAAGAAGGCGATAAGGAACGTATCCAGGTTTTTGAAGGCATTTGCATCGCTCAAAAGCACGGTGGCGTACGCGCGACGTTCACCGTCCGCAAGATTTCCTTTGGACATGGCGTGGAGCGCATTTTCCCTCTGCATTCGAAGGTGATCGACAAAATTGAAGTCGTCCGGTCCGGCCGCGTTCGGCGCGCAAAGCTCTATTACATGCGCGCGCTCCGTGGCAAAGCCGCTCGGATCAAGGAAGTCAAAGCCGCGGCGCGATAGGAAAATCAATTGGGCAACTCGGGATGGGGCAAACTGCAGGGGCGGTCTATGACCGCCCCTACAGTGTCCCTCAATCCTAGTTCTAAACCGCTAATGAATCGCCTTCTTGCCGTCGCGTTTATTCTTTTCTGCTTCGAGATCGGTGTCTTTCTCGTCGTTGTGCCATGGTCCCAACTCTGGGAACACAACGTGCTGCTGGCGTACTCTTTTCAGCTCCGTGGACTCCTTCTGAATAACTTCTTTCGGGGCGCGGTATCCGGCCTAGGTGTAGTCGACCTCGCACTCGGCTTCTCCGAGCTAGGCCGATTTTGGAAATCTTGGAGGCTGGTCAATCGCTCTGGTGCAAAATGATCCGCTATTACGTCACGGATCGGCATCAGGGTGACGTCGTTGCCTGTGCCGCGCGCGCAGTCCGCGATGGCGTGGATATGGTTCAGGTCCGTGAAAAAGACTTGCCGGCACGAGATCTCTTTAATCTGGTCTGCAGAATACGAGATCTCGCTGCCGGCACAAAAACCCGAGTGCTCGTGAACGATCGTTTGGACGTTGCTCTGGCTTCAGGCGTCGAGGGAGTTCACCTTCCGGCCAACGGCTTGTCGGCCGGCCGCGTGCGTCCGTTCATGAAACTTCTCGGCGTTTCCACACACACGATTGAAGAAGCCATTGCCGCCGAGAAAGAC
>Ga0066710_100007642_pt1 | contig 10369 bp, 8 predicted proteins | sample GraSoiAngelo_159_FD_79666 | JGI IMG/M metagenome (GOLD analysis project Ga0066710, IMG submission 79666) | Grasslands soil microbial communities from the Angelo Coastal Reserve, California, USA - 14_1009_16_40cm | ecosystem: Environmental > Terrestrial > Soil > Grasslands | place: USA...
CATCCGCGCCGCAAGCAGGGTCATAGCGGCTCTTCGCGATATATGAAAGTCGCGCAGCTTCTCGATGGTCGAGGAAGTAATCAGCGGAGCATCCCCGGAGAGGACTATTACGACATCGTAGGGACCAAGCGCTTCGCGCGCGGTCATTAACGCATGACCAGTTCCGCGCTGCTCTTTCTGCAGCACGAAGCTGACTCCGGTGTGAGCCACAGCCTCGCGCACGCGATCGGCTTCATGACCAATGATTGCGTATACATCCTTTGCCGGAACCACCTTGATCGCGGCCGCAATCACGTGCGCTAATAGTGGCTTCCCACCTACTTCATGGAGAACCTTGGGATGTTTGGATTTGAGCCGTGTGCCTTTCCCGGCTGCCATGATTGCGATGGCGATGCGTAGAGCGCGGCCGTCCTTAGAGCTGGGCATTGGACTCAATATACCGCGACCGTCGCGCTGCCGTCCTTGCGGCTTCACGGCACGAACCAGCTACGGCATGAGTCCGCTGCGCCTGTTGTGACGTTATCGTCGGGTGGATACCTTGGCAGTCTGGCGGGATTCGGTTCGGTCAGGAGGCGCTTGTGAAGCCAATTCCAGCAGATCTCGGGAAACCTTGTCTGTGACATGTCGCGCCACATCGCCCTCCTCAAGGTAGTCGCCCAGAACCGGGCACACTCCCAAGGCTTCGATGGCTTCCAAGTCGGCAACAATTTGTGCGGCGCCTTCAAGTGCATACTTGGCTTTCATTTCCGGAGAGGCGGTCCTGCGGTTGATCAGAGCGTAATCGAAGATGCGCGCCACTTGGGCATGATGGTTGAGAGCACGGATATGATCGGCCGCCGTCAGCCCCAAGCTTTCGTTGGCCTGAGTCATCAAGTTGCATACGTAGACCTTCACCGCGGCAGAAGTGACGATCGCGTCTGTAATGCCACGGACCAGCAGATTCGGGATAAGACTCGTAAACAGCGATCCAGGCCCGACACTGATCAAGTCGGCACGCGCGATTGCTTCCAAAGTTTGGGGGAGAGGTTCGACATCCGGAGGAACCAGCACTAGCTCCTTGATTCGTCCTTGGCTGGCCGTAATTTTAGTTTCGCCCCGCACTCGCGTTCCATCTTCCATCACAGCCTCGAGTTCGATATTCGAGGTCGTCGCGGGATAAATGTGCCCGCGGGTCAGCAATATTTCGGCCGACAACCGGACCGCCTCGCTGAAATCCCTGGTAATCGACGTCAGTGCCGCGAGAAAAAGATTGCCGAAACTATGCCCTTCCAGCCCCGAACCTTTTACAAATCGATGCTGGAACAAGCGGGACAGCAGAGCTTCGTCTTCAGACAGCGCAACGATGCAGTTGCGGATGTCGCCTGGGGGGAGCATATTGAGCTCTTTGCGCAGGCGTCCGCTGGAACCACCGTCATCACTGACTGTAACTACGGCGCAAAGCTCACTAATCGAGGGCTCACTAGCTGTTGGGCTGGAACGTTCGACAGGAAGGGAGACGAAGTGCTTGAGCCCTTTCAGTAGCGTGGAGAGACCAGTGCCGCCTCCAATCGCCATGACACGCAACCCGCGACCAGACGTTTGTTCGCGCTCTGACGTGGCCTGAGACTGCTGCGGATCCGCCATTGTGGCTCGCTAGCGGTCATCCTCGGAACTTGCTGCGATCTGCCCCAATTCAGCTCCAGGGTCGGGGTAGAGCAGTTCGGTGAAGCGCGGGTCTTCGGCGAGGTTCTGGAAATCCGAATCGTTGCGAGCCTGGAACCGCAGTGCCGCATTCATCCGAATCGCATTGTCCAGATGCCGCAGCGAGTCCTCTACATGACCGGTCAGGCAATCCAGAGCAGCCAGCCCGTAAGCAACGTAGTCCGCCTTCGGCACTTGTTTCGATAGTTTCTCCAAATGCTCGCGTGCCATCACATAATCGCCCACATTCATGAGCGAAATGGCGTAGTCGTAATGCTCTTCCGGACTCTTAAACTGGTTAGTGACCCGATCCAGGTGCTGGTTACATGCACTGAGATGCACCGCTGCACGATCCGCCAATTCCTTGTTGGTGCCCGCGATTACTTTTTGCAGAGAAGCCTTGGCCTTCTCGAATTTATGTTCTTGCAAGGCTCGCAGCCCGGCCTCGTAGTTTTGCACAGCCTGTGCAAAACGCGGGTCATCCCCGACCGACTTCTTGGCCGGCGTCTTTTGAGCCATTTGCAGAATTCTTCCGGTGCTCTTCGTAAGTACCTCTTTTTTGTTAAGCTTAGAGGAGGACAGCTTAACTTTTTCTGATGGTTTTTTCGTCATCCTGCTGTGCCTCGGTTCCCGCCAGCGTCGGTCACCTAAAACCGGCTGTGGAAAACGTACCGATTGCAGGTTATACGCGATTTTCAATGCCCGTCAACCTGGACCAAAGAGCCCTCTCCCCAACGTGCTTCCAAGCACCGGTTCTGGGCCGCGCAAGGCTAGTTGATCGACGCAGCGGTAGCCAGCTTCACCTGTTTCCACTCCCCGGCAATGATCCCCTTTCGGATCTGCCCAGCAGTCTTGCCTTTCTCATGCATCGAATAAGAGTAATACAACTCCTTCAGGCAGGTGGAACACTCGGCTCCGTGGGTATTCTCAAAGCAGCTATGTAGGCTATTGTGACCCATCCGATCGCAGTAGCAGTAACAGGGCTGCTGATGTAACACCACCGGGATCTTAGCTGCCAGTTCGTATGCATGAGTCTGATATGGATACTGCGCGTTCTCAGCCCAAAGTTGCTCCTTGCCAAGAATTGGCGGAAGCTTGGTCCCTTTTTTCGGTGGCCCCACATTGTACGCGGGTACCGTAGCCTCCTGTTGTGAAGTAGCCCATGGGGTGAACGCGGCAAAAGTAATAACAAACAGACAAATCAAGGTTAGGCTCTGTTTGAGCATGAATCAGATTCCTCAGTTTGGTTATTGTAACTCGAATCGCCGGGCGGCAGTAGCCCGGCTGACGCCGATTCTGGGGACCATCAAAACTACCTGCGGTAACCCGAATTCAATATAAAATGACGGATAACATGGATCAGGAACTGCCCGCCAAGCCCGACGTTCAGCAACCTTTAATCAGTTCTTCCTTTCGTTCGCGCGCTGTGCCCATGTTTTCGGTGTGGCTCCGCGACCTGATCATCTCACTAACCATTTCCGCTTTCATCATCATCTTCCTGTACCAGCCGGTAAAGGTCGAGGGTACGAGCATGATGCCCTCGCTTGACGACCAGGAACGAATCTTCGTCAACAAATTTGTCTACCGCATGGAACCTATCCAGCGGGGCGATATTGTCGTTTTCCATTACCCGAGAGACCCTTCGAAAAGCTTTATCAAACGCGTCATCGGACTCGCCGGGGACCACATCCGCATCGACGCAGGTCAGGTGTTCGTCAACGGTCAGTCCCTCGAAGAGGATTACGTGCCACTGGATTACGCCGACCAGCGTTCGTATCCGGAGCTCATCGTGCCGGCGAATGCCTACTTCTTGTTGGGCGATCACCGCACCATGTCGAATGACAGCCGTGACTTCGGCGCCGTGCAGCAGAAGTTCATTTATGGCAAGGCAGTGTTTGGTTACTGGCCGGTAGACAAAATGGGTCGCCTGCGATAAGCGCTCGAGTGACTCGAGACGGAAAACTTTTGCGCTTCAACTTTTCCTCAGGAAGATTTCTTGGGGCGGTTGCTTCTTCTGTTAGAATCTTTAAAATCCACTCCCCCGGAGACTAAATGCAGGCCATCCTTGCGCTGGAAGACGGCAGGGTCTTCCGAGGCAAAGGCTACGGAGCCAAAGGCGAATGTTACGGGGAAGTAGTTTTTAATACTTCCATCACCGGCTATCAGGAAATTTTCACCGATCCTTCCTACGCTGGCCAGATCGTCGTTCTCACCAATCCTGAAATCGGCAACTACGGTACCAACTCCGAAGACAACGAAGCTACGCGCCCCTACATCGAGGGCCTGATTGTGCGCGAGTTCTCACGCGTGAGCTCCAACTGGCGCTCCCAGCAAGTTGCCGAAGAGTACCTGGAACAATTCAAAATACCGGTGCTTGGGGATATCGACACCCGCGCATTAGTGCGCCATCTGCGCGATCACGGGGTAATGCGCGGTGTGATCTCAACTCTGGAAACCGACGCCGACAAGCTCGTCGCCAAAGCGGTCTCGATTCCAAAGATGGATGGCACGGATCTGGCCAAAGTCGTCACTACCAAACATCCGTACGTCTGGGAGGTAGGCGAACGATCTCACGAGCCGGTAGCCGTGGTTGGCGTGAAAGATGAACCGGAACGCTTCCACGTCGTAGCTTACGATTACGGAATCAAGCAGAACATCCTGCGCAAGCTGCGTGGCGAGGGCTGCAAGGTGACGGTCGTTCCGGCGCAGACTCCAGCCGAAGATGTGCTCGCGCTGAAACCTCACGGCGTGTTTCTGTCCAATGGCCCAGGTGATCCCGAGCCCTGCACATACGCGGTGGACAATATCCGACGCCTCATGGGACGCCAACCCATCTTCGGTATCTGCCTGGGGCATCAACTGACGGGCATCGCCTTGGGCGGAAAAACCTACAAGCTGAAATTTGGACATCACGGCGGAAATCATCCAGTCAAGCAGTTGAACTCAGGCAAAGTCGAAATCACCGCTCACAATCACAATTTCGCTGTGGATCCCGATTCGTTGCCGCAAAGTGAAGTTGAACTGACTCACATGGATTTGAATGACAACACGCTGGAAGGCATGCGGCACCGCAATTTGCCGCTCTTCACGGTCCAGTATCACCCGGAAGCGTCGCCGGGGCCGCATGATTCGCATTATCTGTTCAAGGATTTTGTCAAGATGATGGAAGAGTGGAAAGGATGACGCGGTGATCTTCGAGCTTTGAAATGGTGCGCCTTCGCAGTGTGCCATAAGGGGGACGGGCTTTGAAAGGGCACGCCTTCAGGCGTGCCGTAAGGGCGATATAGAGGACGCGGCTTTAGCCGTTGGGGGGCGCGGCTTCAAGCAGCGCGCTTTCAAAACGAAATTGATATGAAGCCAACAAGAGAGCACGCCACAAACATGCGCCAGACCTACATGGTCACATCTACCAGGGATCGGCAAGGACACTTCCGCAATGAGCGCTGGGCACGTTTGCTCATCGACACGCTTTATCACTATCGCGGTTCGGCTTATCTGTTGCACGAATTCGTGATCATGCCCGACCACATTCACGTGCTCATTACTCCGCTGACGAATCTCGAAAAAGCCGTTCAATTTATCAAAGGCGGATTCTCATATCGCGCCAAGAAAGAGCTCAGTTCGAATTTGGAAGTCTGGCAGAAAGGATTTTCCGATCATCGAATCCGCGATGCCAGAGATTATGCGGAACTCATCCTGTACATTTGTCAGAATCCGGTCGGAGCGCGTTTGTGTGAGATCGCAGAAGACTTTCCTCATTCCTCTGCGCACAGCGGATTCGAGCTTGATCCAGCCCATCAGGGGCTAAAGCCCGAGTCCTTAACTACCTGTTGCGGTGCGGCTGAAGCCGCACCCTTTCAAAGCGTGGATCGTGGCGGCACGCCTGAAGGTGTGCCCCTTCAAAACGTACCGGAACGCACCGGGGCAGTTGGGGTCGCGCCCTTGCCCAACAAACCCAAAATCGCCTAATGCCCAAACGCACTGACATCTCGAAAATCCTGATCATCGGCTCTGGCCCTATCATCATTGGCCAGTCGGCGGAGTTTGATTATTCCGGCACCCAAGCCTGCAAAGCGCTCAAGGCCGAGGGATTCGAAGTCGTGTTGGCCAATTCCAACCCGGCTACCATCATGACAGATCCCGAGATCGCGGATCGAACTTACATTGAGCCGCTCACTCGCGATTACCTGGAAGAAATTATTCGCGTAGAGCGTGAGCTGTCGCCCGGCAAAGGCTTCGCCATCCTGCCGACGGTTGGAGGTCAAACTGCGCTCAATCTTGCCGTCGAGCTTTCCGACGGCGGCATTCTCGATAAATACAACGTGCAGCTCATCGGCGCCAACATTGCTGCGATCAAGAAAGCCGAAGACCGCCTCTATTTCAAAGACGCGATGCAGAAGATCGGCCTCGATGTTCCCAAGTCGGCGCTGGTCAACAATCTGAAAGATGGGCTCGAGTTCGCCGGGAAAATCGGTTTCCCCGTAATCGTTCGTCCATCCTTCACGCTGGGTGGCAGTGGAGGCGGCATCGCCTACAACCGCGAAGAATTAGTGGAAGTGCTCGCCCGCGGTCTCGACTTCTCTCCCGTGCACGAAGCGCTGATCGAAGAATCGGTGCTGGGATGGAAAGAATACGAACTCGAAGTGATGCGTGACATGCGTGACAACGTCATCATCATCTGCTCGATTGAGAATTTCGATCCCATGGGCGTGCACACCGGAGATTCGATCACCGTCGCCCCCGCGCAAACCCTCACCGATCGCGAATATCAAGCCATGCGGGACGCCGCAATCGCCGTCATTCGCGAGATTGGCGTCGAAACTGGCGGATCGAATATTCAATTTGGAGTAAATCCGACTAGCGGGCGCATGGTAGTGATCGAGATGAATCCGCGAGTCTCGCGCTCTTCGGCTCTGGCCTCGAAGGCAACCGGATTCCCGATTGCCAAAATTGCCGCCAAGCTGGCCGTCGGCTACACCCTGGACGAGATTCCCAACGACATCACGCGCAAGACTCCCGCCTGCTTCGAGCCCACGCTGGATTACGTGGTGGTGAAAATACCCAAGTGGCAGTTCGAGAAATTTCCTGGCGCTGACGAAAATCTTGGTCCGCAGATGAAGTCCGTAGGCGAAGTCATGGCCATCGGTCGCACCTTCAAGGAAGCATTGATGAAGGGAGTACGTGCACTCGATACCGGCAAGAAAGTTGGTTCGGAGAAGATTGAACCGAAGATTCTCACTCAGCGCTTAGTAACGCCGCATCCCGAACGGCTTTCCTATGTCCGTTACGCTTTGCGCCAGGGCCACACCGTCAAACAATTGGCCAAGATGACATCCATCGATCCCTGGTTTCTCTACCAGCTCAAAGAAATAAATGACATGCAGCTTGAGCTGGAAAAGCACCCCATGGAATCGATTCCTACGGACGTGTTGCGCGAAGCCAAGCGCATGGGATTCTCCGATGGCCGCCTGGCAAGCGTCTGGCGGCTCAGCGGAAAAAGTGGGCAGGAGAAAGTTCGTCATCTACGCAAGAAGCGCGGCATCATGCCGGTCTACAAGCGCGTGGACACCTGCGCGGCAGAATTCGAAAGCTACACGCCCTATCTCTATTCCACCTACGAAGACGAAGACGAGGCCGCGCCCACTCAAAAGAAAAAAGTCATCATCCTGGGCAGTGGGCCCAATCGTATCGGGCAGGGAATCGAGTTTGATTACTGCTGCTGTCACGCTGCCTTCGCGCTTCGCGACGATGGCTATGAGACGATCATGATCAACTGCAATCCGGAAACTGTCTCCACGGATTACGACACCAGTGATCGCCTCTACTTCGAACCACTCACTCTGGAAGACGTTTTTGCGATTTACGAGCACGAAGCTGCGTCCGGAGTTCCCGTCGGCCTGATCGTGCAGTTCGGCGGACAGACACCGCTCAATCTCGCATTGCCTCTCAAGGCTGCCGGAGTGAATATTATCGGTACCTCACCCGAGTCCATTGACTTGGCGGAAGATCGCAAGCGATTTGGCAAACTGCTCGATGAGCTCGACATTCCCCAGGCGCCTGGCGCGATGGCCGCATCCGTCGAGGAAGCCATTGAAGGTGCGAAAAGTGTGCAATACCCCGTGTTAGTGCGGCCGTCCTATGTGTTGGGTGGACGTGCCATGGTGATCGCCTTCGACGAAGAAACCGTCGTCCGCTATATGAAAGAGGCGGTCGAATATTCTCATGATCGCCCGGTGCTCATCGATCATTTCCTCGAAGACGCAATCGAAGTAGATGTAGACGCACTCTCCGATGGTGAGGATGTAGTCATCGGCGGCATCATGCAGCATATCGAAGAAGCAGGCATCCACTCCGGCGATTCTTCCTGCGTGCTTCCTGCCGTGGACATCCCCGAACCTCTGCTGGCGCGCATGCGCGACTACACTTTCAAGCTGGCGCGCGCGCTCAAAGTAGTCGGCCTGATGAACATTCAATTCGCCATCCCTCGCACCAATGGCAATTCCAAGGGCAATGGTTCCGAGGCAGGCAAAGTCTATGTTCTCGAGGTCAACCCTCGCGCCTCGCGCACCGTACCCTATGTTTCCAAGGCCACCGGCGTTCCCATGGCAAAGATCGCCGCGCGTCTCATGACTGGACGCAAGCTGCGCGAGTTCTTGCCTGCCTTCATCGATCGCCGCGCCGACCTCAACACGGGACATTGCTACTACGTGAAGTCACCCGTGTTCCCGTGGAATAAGTTTCCCGGGATTGATACCGTCCTCGGACCGGAGATGAAATCCACGGGCGAAGTAATGGGCGTAGCCGACAATTTCGGCGAGGCATTTGCTAAAGCACAAACTGCCGCCGGACAGAAGCTCCCTACGCAAGGCACCGTCTTCATCAGTGTGACCGATCACGACAAAGCACACGTGGCGGAAGTGGCTCGGCGCTTTGTGGACATGGGCTTCAAACTGGTAGCTACAGCCGGAACCGCCGACGTTCTCGAAAACAGCGGAATGACAGTGGAGCGCGTTTACAAAGTGAAAGAGGGTCGGCCGAATGTCGTGGACTTGATCAAAGGCGAGCGCATCCAGCTGATTATCAATACTCCCACGGGACTCGAACCCTGGTTCGATGAAAAGGCGATCCGTCGAGCTGCAGTAAACGCTCGCATTACTTCGATCACTACGTTATCCGCCGCCCGGGCCGCCGCCGAAGGTATTGCCGCATTGCAGCGTGGCGAGTTGCGAGTACAAGCATTGCAGCACTTGCACGCTGAGAGAACGGCTCGAGCGCGCGGTTAGTTCAAGCTTCCCGCCGCGCTCCGTGCGGGTATAAGCTGGGAACTGAGAACGCAGAACTGAAGGCTGAGGTTCATCCCCATGCTCCTTCACGGCATCTTCCCTCCCGTCACCACGCCGTTCTATCCCGACGGAAACGTGTATTTCAAAAAACTTGAAGCCAACGTCGAGCGCTACTCCAAGACTCCCGCGGCCGGCATTGTCGTACTGGGTTCGACGGGAGAGGCAATCCTGCTTTCGGATGAAGAGCGTCGTGAGGTGCTTAAAATCGCGCGTGACGTGACCGCGCCAAATAAAGTCCTGATAGCCGGAACCGGAATTGAGTCGGCTGCCGAAACCCTGAAGCTCACAGAATACGCGGCGCAGTTAGGATACGACGTAGCCTTGGTACGTACGCCGCATTACTACAAGAAACAGATGCAGCCGGCCAACTTGCTGGCTTTCTATCGCGCCGTCGCCGACCGTTCGCCGTTGCCAGTGATGATCTATAACTTCCCGCAGGCCACGGGCTACGACATGCCCGCTGAGTTGGTCATTGAGCTGGCGGCGCACCCCAATCTGATCGGGATCAAAGAATCAAGCGGCGCCGTGGAAAAGGTCCGCAAGATGGTGGAGGGTACTCGTCAGATCAAACGCTCCGCCGCGGTGACGGAAACATTCGATGCGGTCACACCGCGCATGTTGGAGCCGCGTCGGGAAAACGATGGGCAGGGCGCGGAACTGGTGCCTGTGTCTGCGTTGGGAGGGGCGTCGAAACCTTCTTCGTCGTCCGTGAGCGTTATCTCTGGACTAAGGACACGACAAAAAGAGGTTGGCTTCCAGGTGCTGATCGGAGCGGCCCAGAAGCTGGAACCGTCACTACAGGCTGGTGCGGTGGGTACAATCCTGGCTTTCGCCGATGCAGCTCCAACCGCGTGCTACGAAATCTATGCCGCCTGGAAGGAGGGAGACATCGAACTAGCCCGCTTAAAGCAGGAGCGCATTGCCAAGGCCGCTGAGCGAATCGCTGGAGAGCTGGGCATCCCCGGCGTGAAGTACGCCATGGATTTCAACGGCTACTTCGGCGGTGCCGCGCGGTTGCCGCTCTTGCCACTCACGGCTGATCTGAAGGCTGAGGTGGAACGGCTTCTGGCCGATATTCGGAACTAGATATGAAGAAGAGTGCCGCACTGAAGCGGACGAGACCCCGACTGCCCAAGATCACCGAAGAGATGAAGGCGTGGTCAGCGGCGCTGGGGGCGGAGGTCACGACGTGGCCTGGCGTAACCACACGTCCGATGTTTGGCTTGACTGCTGTCTATCGGGCCCGCAGGATCTTCGCCGTACTGCCACGGACCAGATGTATGGATGCTCCCAACTCGATCGCGTTCAAATTGGAATCAGCTGGAGTTCGCATTCGAGCTCGCGCA
>Ga0066710_100007643_pt1 | contig 10369 bp, 10 predicted proteins | sample GraSoiAngelo_159_FD_79666 | JGI IMG/M metagenome (GOLD analysis project Ga0066710, IMG submission 79666) | Grasslands soil microbial communities from the Angelo Coastal Reserve, California, USA - 14_1009_16_40cm | ecosystem: Environmental > Terrestrial > Soil > Grasslands | place: USA...
CGGGCGCGCCGACTGTCACGCTGAGGGAGAACAAGCCCGTGACGCTGATGAACACCGCCGACGGCACGCGTTACACGCTGATTCTGAAGCCCCTCGGGACTGCAGTGCCGGCGGGCACGGCAAGCGGGAGTACGAGTGGCGCTGGCACCAGCACAACGTCGACGACGGTCACTCTCCCGCCGGCGACTCCGTAACCTGACCGATCACGGCGGCGGGGTAACCTGACCGGTCGACGGATCGAAGGTCGACGAAACACGTGCCAGCGGATGCGTCAGGCTGTCCGGGTTGCGAACGACGACCGTGACCGCCTTCAGCTGATTCCCGGAGGTCGGCGTGTCGAAATAGAGATACGTGTCGACGCGATATGAGCGGTGATCAGCGCCCGTGGTCGTGTAGCTCGGATCGCAGGCAGCGGCCGCGACGTTGGCCGGGCATGTGGTCACGGTGGCGACGAGAGCCTTGGGCGCGGCCGGGTTCAGCATGTTCTGCGTGTAGACCGTGTCGGCCGTATAGGTGGAGTCGGCGAGGGCCGGGGTCCACTCGCCGGTCACAAAGACGACGTTGTCGTACTTGAGCCCTCGGTAGTACTCCATCTGCTTGTTCGCCAGAGCGCCGGCGGTGGAGGTTCGGTTCGCCCGGTACAACGCCGCGTTGCCCGACGAGAACGCGGCGACGACGGCGAGGATGCCGACGTTCAGCATGACCATTGCCATGAGGAGCTCGAGCATGCCGAAGCCGCTCTCGTCGCGCGCGCGCAGATGCACGTCTCAGCTATCGGCATCCCGCTTTAGAGGCTGAACCCCCCTGCCGATAGCCCTTCAGAGGGACGACTGTGGCTGCATTCTCATATTCCGCGATCAACGCCTCCGGCCTCGAGCTGACCGGGGAGATCCACGCGCCCGATCTGGCGGGGGCCCGGGAGCAGCTGCGTGTCCGGGGCTTGCTGGCGAGCAGCCTGGACGAGCTTGCCGCCTCAGGCGACGACAGCGCGCGGAACGTCTTCAAGAAGGTCAAGCCGAAGACCCTCCAGATCTTCTCGCGACAGTTCGCGACCATGATCGAGGCCGGTCTGAACGTCGTCGCCGCCCTTGTGATCCTCGAGCAGCAGACCGACGACAAGTACTTCGCCCTGGTTGTCAAAGAGCTCCGCGCCGACGTCGAAGGCGGCCTGCTCCTCTCCCAGGCGATGCACCGGCACCCGAAGATCTTCGACCGCCTGTTCGTCTCGATGGTCGAGGCCGGCGAGGCGGCGGGAATCCTGGACGAGGTGCTCGACCGCGTGGCGTACCAGATCGAGAAGTCGACCCAGATCAAGCGCCGGGTCAAAGGCGCGATGCTCTACCCGACGATGGTGCTGGTGTTCGCGACCCTCGTCCTCACCGGCCTGCTGATGTTCCTCGTCCCGGTGTTCGTGAAGATCTTCGGCCAGCTCGGCGGCCAGCTGCCGACGCTGACGCAGTACGTCGTGACCGCGTCGGACATCCTCCGGACCAAGTACTACATCATCTTCCCGGCGGTCGGTCTTCTGATCTTCGGCCTGAAGAAGTACAAGAAGACGGAGCCGGGTCGGCAGAAGTGGGACCGCATCAAGCTCAAGATCCCGATGAAGATCGGCCAGGTCGTCCTGAAGGTGACCATGGCCCGCTTCGCGCGCACGCTCTCGACGCTCGTCTCCGCAGGCGTGGACATCATCCAGGCCCTCGAGATCACCGGCCAGACCGCCGGCAACTGGGTGATCGAGGAAGCGCTCGGCGACGTCCGCACAAAGGTCTCCGCCGGCGTTCCGATCGCCCAGCCCCTCGTCGACAACCCGATCTTTCCCCCGATGGTCAGCCAGATGGTGAAGATCGGCGAGGAGACGGGAGAGCTCGAGAAGATGCTCGGCAAGATCGCCGACTTCTACGAGGACGAGGTCGACGCCGCGATCCAGTCGCTGACGTCGATCGTCGAGCCGCTCATGATGATCCTGGTCGGCCTGATGGTCGGCGTAATCGTCATCGCGATGTACCTGCCGATGTTCAAGATGCTCAGCCTGGTCAAATAGGCGGCAGGGCAACAGGAGCCCTCATTACGCCCTTATAGGGTGACGCGCGCGCGAGGAACTGAAACAGCCGGCAGAGCCGGCCGGATCTTCGTGCTGCGTTGGAATAGCGGCGGCAGGACTCGAACCTGCGACACGCGGATTATGATTCCGCTGCTCTAACCAGCTGAGCTACGCCGCCCCGCAGCCTCATTTTAGCCGGACAGCAAGCCGCGTATTGGATTTCGCCCGTAGCCGATGCCGGCTTTGCCGGCGTCGGCGGGAGCAGCCCCTGGGTAAGCCCGATCGAAGTCATCATGGCCCCCGCGGAGCGGGGGCCGGACTTCGATCGGTGGGCCGGACTTCGATCGGACCCTTCGGTACAATGCCGAGTCCGCGCAGGCCCGGGCTTTGTTTTGGCGTGCGCATTCCTCTAATTCGAGACAGAAATGGCCACTGGAGTACGAGACAAAATCACGCTCGCCTGCAACGAGTGCAAGCGGCGGAACTACATGAGCACCAAGTCGAAGCGGAACACGCCCGACCGGCTCGAGGTCCGCAAGTACTGCCGCTGGTGCGGCGGCCATACCGCGCACCGGGAGACGCGCTAGATGGCGCGCCAGACCCGTGCGCAGCGCCGCGCTCGCCGAGAGCAGATGAGCCCGGGCAGCGAAGCCGCCCTTCCGGGCGGGCCTCCCGCGCCGCCTCGGCGCCCGACGGCACGCGACGCCGCTCGTCCCGAGCCGGCCCGCGAGCCGAGGGCCGCACGCGGTGGCGCGGTGAGAGGGTTCGTCGCCGAGTCGTGGGCCGAGCTGAAGAAGGTCGAGTGGCCGACCCAGAACCAGCTGATCCAGGGCGTGGTCGTCGTGCTGATCGCCTGCGTGATCGTCGGCATCTTCCTCTACGGCGCCGACCTGGTCTTCAAGCGCCTGGTCCAGGACGTGCTGATCTAGTGCCCCTCCCAGCAATACTTGCCGGCCTCTGGCCCGCCATCACGCGGCGCCCGAGTCCACCCTCGACCTTGCCAAGGCAACCAGCCTTGGCTGCATTCGAGTGCGGCCTCGGGCTTGGTGCTGGCGACCCAGAGACTCGGCAGCATCACTGGGAGGGGCACTGATGTTCAAGTGGTACGTCATCAACACGTATTCGGGGCACGAGAACAAGGTGAAGACCAATCTCGAGCACCGGATCATGTCCATGAACCAGGCGCCCAAGTTCCGCCGGGTCGTCGTCCCGACCGAGCAGGTGATCGAGACGAAGGAGGGCCAGAAGGTCCAGACGGAGAAGCGCGTGCTGCCGGGCTACGTCCTCGTCAACATGGACATGACCGATGAGGCCTGGACGGTGGTCAAGAACACACCGGGTGTCACTGGGTTCGTCGGCGCCGGCGCGAAGCCCGTCCCGCTGGCCCAGAACGAGGTCGACCGGATCCTCCACACCGGCCGCGGCGACGGGGAAAGACCGCGCGCCCAGGTCGAGTTCTCGCTCGGCGAGTCGGTGAAGGTAACCTCCGGGCCGCTCTCCGACTTCGACGGCGAGGTCGTCGACGTCAACGCCGACCAGCAGAAGCTCAAGGTCCTCGTGGACATCTTCGAGCGCCAGGTTCCGGTGGAGCTCACGTTCGATCAAGTCAAGAAATTAGATTGAATCCCGTGCCTGGGTTCAGCCTGGCTCGGGCGTACTAATCATGGCCAAGAAAGTTTTGACACTCATCAAGCTGCAGATCCCCGGCGGGCAGGCCAACCCGGCGCCGCCGGTCGGTCCTGCGCTCGGCCAGCACGGCGTCAACATCATGGAGTTCTGCAAGGCGTTCAACGCGCAGACCCAGCAGGAGAACGGTCGGATCACCCCGGTGGAGATCACAGTCTACGAGGATCGCTCCTTCGACTTCATCACCAAGACCCCGCCGGCCGCCGTCCTGATCAAGGAGGCGCTGCGGATCGAGAAGGGCTCGGGCGAGCCGAACCGCGAGAAGGTCGGCCGGCTGACCCGCGACCAGGTGCGCGCGATCGCCGAGACGAAGATGCCCGACCTGAACGCGCGCACCGTCGACCAGGCGATGCGAATCATCGCGGGCACGGCACAGTCCATGGGCGTCGAAACGGATGTTCTCTGATGGCGCACGGCAAGAACTACCGGAACGCGAAGTCGCTTTTCGACCGCGAGCAGGAGTACTCGCCCGCCGAGGCTGTCCGTCTGCTCAAGGAGATGCAGACGGCGAAGTTCGACGAAACCGTCGAGGTGCACTTCCGCCTCGGCCTGAACGTCCGGCACGCCGACGAGCAGCTCCGCGGCACCATCATGCTCCCGCACGGAACCGGCAAGGAAGCGACCGTGGCCGTCTTCGCCGAAGGCGAGAAGGCCAAGGAGGCGCAGGAGGCCGGCGCAGACGTCGTCGGCTCGGCGGATCTGGCCAAACGCGTCGAGGAGGGCTTCACGGACTTCGACGTCGCGATCGCCACGCCGGACCAGATGGGGAACGTCGGCAAGCTCGGCCGCATCCTCGGGCCGCGCGGCCTGATGCCGAACCCGAAGACCGGAACGGTGACGATGGACGTAGCGAAGGCTGTCCGCGACGCCAAGGCAGGGAAGCTCGAGTACAGAACGGACCGTGGTGCGTGCGTCCATGTTGCGATCGGCAAGAAGAGCTTCGACCACCGGCAGCTCGTCGAGAACTACGCGGCACTCCTCGACGAGATCGTCAAGGCGAAGCCGGCGGCTGCGAAGGGCCGCTACATCCGGCAGATCACCTTCGCGACTACCATGAGCCCAGGGATCCGGGTCGACACTCAGAAGACCCGGGGCATTCTCGAAGACTTGGAGGCGTCACAGCAAGAAGCAGTTCCGGCTTAGTCAAAAGCCCGTCGCCAGAGACCGGAAGCAGCGCAAAAGCGCAGAGGCCTTCCCGAGGCGGATCGGTGAAGAGGTTTTCCTCCTTCAGCGAGCCCGCCTGTGTGCGGGCTCGGTTCGTTTCGAGGAGGTGAGTACGTGAAGAAAGATGAGAAGGAACGAGTGGTCGGCGACCTGACCGAGCGGCTGCGCACGACGGAGACGCTGCTTGTCGCGGATTACCGCGGGCTGACCATGCCGCAGATCGACGAGCTCCGTTCGAAGCTGATCGAGCACGGCGCACGCTTTTTGGTCGTGAAGAACACGCTCACGAGACGCGCGGCTGAAGCCGCTGGGTCCGACACGCTCCTGGCCCTGCTCGAAGGGCCGACGGCGATCGCGTTCCTGGAATCCGACGGGGATCCGGTCGCGGTGGCGAAAGCCCTGGTGGACGCGGCCCGCGAGACGCGGATGCTCGAAGTCCGCGGCGGTGTGCTCGAAGGCCGGCCGATCGAGGCCGCGGAGATCGAGTCGCTCGCGAAGCTGCCGCCGTTCGACGTCCTGCGCAGTCAGGTGCTCGCGGCGGTCATCGGACCGCTCACGGGGATCGTCGCCCTGTTCACGGCACCGCTGCAGGACCTGTACGGCCTGATCGATGCCCGCATCGAGCAACTCGAGGCGCAGGGCGACACGTCGGGAGCGCAGGCAAGTGGCTCAGAGCCACAAAGTGCCCAACCGGCCGAAGAGCCCGCTGCCGAAGCGGAGCCCGAGGCCGCCGACGAGGCAAGTGGCTCAGAGCCACAAGCAGAGTCAGCTGAAACCGAAACTGAAACCGAGACTGAACAGGAGGAGCAGTAATGGCCGCTAGCGCGACCGACAAGGTGTTCGACGAGCTCGGAAAGATGAGCGTGCTCGAGCTCGTCGAGCTGAAGAAGAAGATCGAGGACGAGTGGGGCATCACCGCTGCCGCTCCGGTTGCGATTGCCGCACCGGGCGCTGCGGGCGGTGGCGAGGCCGCCGCGGAGGAGAAGACGGCGTTCGACGTCGTCCTCACGGCTGCCGGTGGCCAGAAGATCCAGGTGATCAAGGTCGTCCGCGCGATCACCGGTCTCGGCCTGAAGGAGGCGAAGGATGTCGTCGACTCGGCTCCGAAGCCCGTCAAGGAGGGTGTGCCTCAGGACGAGGCCGACTCGATCAAGGCCCAGCTCGAAGAAGCGGGAGCGACCGTCGAGATCAAGTAGGTCCGGGCTCGATCAGGTTCTCTGAAGGGCTGCCGAAAGGGGGCCCTTCACCTTTTCGAATCCTGCTCGCCCTCAGCTGCGTCGGCCTCGTGACCGCGGATTCCACGGAGGCGGGAACGACGACGACCACCCAGGCGGGCACGACGACGACCACCCCGTAGAGCCCAGATCGGCTTGGATCGGCTAGAGGCGCTCTTCGGGGCGCCTCTGGCGTTTTCTGGACGGGTTCGCTACCATCTCCCCAGCACTCGGCGGATTCCGCAGGGTTACCCTTGCGCAGAAGCGCGCTTGTCCGGTACCCTGGCGGGTTGCGCCGCTGTTCCGCACGTCCACGCCCGTCCGCCCGCCGTTCCAGTTCTCGCACGACATTTTTAGAGGAGGCTTCATCTCTTGACGACAACGGTCGCCGCGCCTAGCGCGCGCACCACTTTCTCGCGCCTCAAGCACGTCCTCGACCTTCCCAACCTGATTGACATCCAGAAGGCCTCGTTTCAGTGGTTCCTGGACGAAGGTCTTCGCGAGACGATCGACGACATTTCGCCGATCGAGGACTACACCGGCACCCTCGCCGTCGAGTTCGGGGCCTACAAGTTCGGAGATCCCCAGTTCTCGATCAAGGAATGCCGTGAGAAGGACCTGACCTACCAGGCTCCGCTCTCGATGACCGTCCGCTTCGTCAACAAGGAGACGGGAGAGATCCGCGAGCAGACGGTCTTCATGGGGGACTTCCCGATGATGACCGAGTGGGGCACGTTCATCATCAACGGCACCGAGCGTGTCATCGTGACGCAGCTCGTCCGCAGCCCGGGCGCCTATCTGATGGAGCCCAAGGACGCGACGAAGCAGGTCTTCACGGCGAACCTGATGCCGTCGCGCGGCTCCTGGCTGGAGCTCGAGATCGACAAGAAGGGCATCGTCTACGCCCGCATCGACCGGAAGCGCAAGCTCCCGATCACGACGCTGCTCCGCGCGCTGCCGGACGAGGACCCGACGACGGGCTTCAAGCTCGACACCTCGTCCAACGAGGCGATCCTCAAGCTCTTCAACAATTCGATCTACATCGTCAACACGCTCGAGAAGGATCCCTCCACCCGCGAGGAGGAGGCACTCATCGAGGTGTTCAAGAAGCAGCGCCCCGGTGAGCCGCCGACGCTCGACAACGCGCGCAACCTGCTCAAGGCGCTGTTCTTCGACCCCAAGCGTTACGACCTGACCAAGGTCGGCCGCTACAAGCTCAACCAGCGGCTCCAGGTCAACGTTCCCGACGACACGCGCGTGCTGACGACGGAGGACATTCTCTCGCTCGTCAAGCGGCTCGTCGACCTGCCGACGATGCTCGGCGTCCCGGAGGACTCGAAGGACTACGCGGCCGATGCGATCGTCCTCCATCGGGATCCGATCCGCGCTGAGCTCGACGAGTACGAGCACTTCGGCAACCGCCGGCTGCGCACCGTCGGCGAACTGATCCAGGAGGCGTTCCGCGTCGGGCTCTACCGGATGGAGCGCGTCGTCCGCGAGCGGATGACGACGGAAGACGTCGACACGATCACGCCGCAGACGATCATCAACATCCGACCGGTCGTGGCCGCCATGAAGGAGTTCTTCGGCTCCTCGCAGCTGTCGCAGTTCATGGACCAGACGAACTCTCTCGCGGGCCTAACCCACCGTCGTCGCCTGTCGGCGCTCGGTGCGGGCGGGCTGACGCGCGAGCGTGCGCCGATCGAGGTGCGCGACGTTCACCCGACCCATTACGGGCGCATGTGCCCGATCGAGACGCCGGAGGGGCCGAACATCGGCCTGATCGGCTCGCTCGCGTCGATGGCGACGGTATCCGAGTTCGGCTTCATCCAGACCCCGTACCGCAAGGTCGTCGGCGGCAAGGTGACGGACGAGATCATCTATCTGGATGCCGCCGAGGAGGCTCAGTTCACGATCGCGCAGGCGAGCGCCATCGTCGACGAGAAGACCGGCCGTTTCCACGACAAGCAGGTGCTCTGCCGCTCGCGCGAAGGGGAGGCCGTCACGGCCGATCCGAAGGACATCCAGTTCATGGACGTCGCGCCGGCTCAGATCGTGTCGGTGGCGACGGCGCTGATCCCGTTCCTCGAGCACAACGACGCAAACCGCGCGCTGATGGGCGCGAACATGCAGCGGCAGGCAGTGCCGCTGATGATCGCCCAGGCGCCGATCGTCGGCACCGGCCTCGAGTATCGGGCAGCGATCGACACCGGTGACGTCGTCCTGTCGCATCGGCCCGGCACGGTCATCGACGTCGACGCGGGACACATCACCGTCGAAACCAAGGACGGCAAGGACGAGTACCCGCTGACGAAGTTCATGCGCTCGAACCAGGGCACGCTGATCCACCACAAGCCGATCGTGTCGCTCGGCGACAAGGTCAGGGCCGAGCAGGTGCTCGCTGACGGCAGCTCGACCGACATGGGCGAGCTCGCGCTCGGCGCGAACCTGCTCGTGGCCTTCATGCCGTTCGAGGGCTACAACTTCGAGGACGCGATCGTCATCTCGGAGCGGCTGGTGAAGGAGGACGTCCTGTCCTCCATCCACATCCACGAGTACGAGATCGACGCGCGCTCGACGAAGCTCGGCGACGAAGAGATCACGCGAGACATCCCGAACCGCTCGGAGGAGTCGCTCAAGGACCTCGATGACCGCGGCGTCGTCCGCATCGGGGCCGAGGTCGGCTCAGGAGACCTGCTCGTCGGCAAGGTCACGCCCAAGGGCGAGACCGAGCTCACGGCCGAGGAGAAGCTGATCCGCGCGATCTTCAAGGAGAAGGCGCGCGAGGTGCGCGACACCTCGCTCAAGGTCCCGCACGGCGAGGGCGGCAAGGTCATCGACGTCAAGACGTTCTCGCGCGAGTCGGGAGACGACCTCTCCCCGGGCGTGAACGAGCTCGTTCGCGTCTACGTCGCGAAGAAGCGCAAGATCGCGGAGGGCGACAAGCTCGCCGGCCGCCACGGCAACAAGGGCGTCATCGCCAAGATCGTGCCCGAAGAGGACATGCCGTTCCTCGAGGACGGCCGTCCCGTGGACGTCGTGCTCAACCCGCTCGGCGTGCCGAGCCGGATGAACATCGGCCAGATCCTCGAGACGCACCTCGGCTGGGCGGCGGCGCACGGCGTCTTCGCCGAGGAAGACGCGGGGCCGAACGGGATGTCGAGCAAGCCGATCGCGGCTGACAATCCGCACTCGGTGGCGACGCCGGTCTTCGACGGCGCGACCGAGGAGGACGTCGACGAGGCGCTCGTCTCGTGGGTGAAGGCCAACCCCGACTCCCCGATCAAGTTCGTCGTCGACCAGAACCGCCCGGTCGGCCGCAAGGTGTCCGGAAAGGTGCGCCTGTTCAACGGCAAGTCCGGAGCGCCTTACGAGTCGAAGGTGACGATCGGCTTCATGTACATCCTGAAGCTGCTGCACCTCGTCGCCGACAAGATCCACGCCCGTTCGACCGGTCCGTACTCGCTCGTCACCCAGCAGCCACTGGGTGGCAAGGCGCAGTTCGGCGGCCAGCGGTTCGGCGAGATGGAGGTGTGGGCTCTCGAGGCCTACGGCGCCGCGTACACGCTGCAGGAGATGCTGACCATCAAGTCCGACGACACGGTCGGACGCGTCAAGGCGTACGAGGCGATCGTCAAGGGCGAGAACATCGCCGAGCCGTCCATCCCCGAGAGCTTCAAGGTGCTGCTGAAGGAGATGCAGTCGCTCGCGCTCGACGTCAACGTGCTCTCCGACGAGGGCACGACCGTCGAGGTGCGTGAGGAGGACGACGAGCTGCTGCGCGCCGCCGAGGAACTCGGCATCGATCTCTCGCCCGGCTCGCTGCGCGCTGTCGGACGCCAGCCCACGGCCGAGGAAGCCGAAGAAGGCCAGGAGCGGGTCGATCAGGACGGCGAGCTGGCGCTCCCGAACGACGAGGCGCTCGGCGACTTGACTGACGTCGAGGTTGCGACCGACGGCGAGCCCGACACCGGCGACGGCGAAGCCGAAGAGGCACCGGCACTTGCAGAAGGCGAATTGGAACTAGAGGACTAGGGAGAAGAGGAGCACTTTGATCGACATCAACGAATTCGACGCCATTCGCATCGGGCTTGCGTCCAGCAAGCAGATTCGCGACTGGTCCTCCGGTGAGGTCACGAAGCCGGAGACGATCAACTACCGCACGCTCAAGCCCGAGCGCGACGGTCTCTTCTGCGAGCGCATCTTCGGTCCGACCAAGGACTGGGAGTGCTATTGCGGCAAGTACAAGCGCGTCCGCTAC
>Ga0066710_100007644_pt1 | contig 10369 bp, 6 predicted proteins | sample GraSoiAngelo_159_FD_79666 | JGI IMG/M metagenome (GOLD analysis project Ga0066710, IMG submission 79666) | Grasslands soil microbial communities from the Angelo Coastal Reserve, California, USA - 14_1009_16_40cm | ecosystem: Environmental > Terrestrial > Soil > Grasslands | place: USA...
ACCTGTCGCCCCGGTCTTCGCTCACACGTCCTACGCCGAAAGCAGAGTGCTCGATCCAATCTTTTGGTTTCCAGTCCATAGCTTTCAACCGCCATTTCTCGCGTACTCAATCAAACGAAACCTCATCGGAAAGTCCCAGTTCGCGCAGGGCAACTTTGATCTCATCGACCTTCTGATTAGAAACGCCGCCGTCAGGCGCGATCTCGACATTTAGGCCGATCTTGAGGCCAGTCTGTGTGGCAAACTTCGAGAGCACCTTCGTATAGAAATTCATCCACTTCTGGGGTGGAACATCCCCATGCCAACTGACTCTGTTCACACCCGCAGGTGGGAGAACATGAACGGGTGGGGAGCTGAGTTTCGGCGACTCCGGTATTCCTTCTGTCGGGGTTCCCGGTGGGTTCAACACAAGATTCGGAGCGGGCATTGACTTTCCTGCGAGATAGGCTTCGGCCGTCGCACGTTGGATGATGTACATCTCCTCTGATAGTTCGACATCAAACGTCGTCAGTGACGACTTCCACTGGAACGGAGCGTAGCCATCGGGCTTCTTGCCGACGTATCCCAGCATTCCAGTCTCGACGCCTCGGGCAATTGTGTCTTTGAGGCTTTCGGAATTCAGCAACCGAGGGAATTGTGGTGATGCGAAGAAAGCGTCACGAACCGACTTGGTGCTCCATTCTTTGAATGCTGGAGGCCAGTTCCTATCGAGAAAACTGGGACTCACGGCATCTTCAATGTCACCGTCCTGACGGAGTCGGTTCAAGATCAATTCCACGATGGAAGTAGCCGCACTCGAATGCACCAAACCCAGATCAACTGTCTTCCAACTGTTATCTTTCGCAAGCAGCATCAGATTCTTGTACGTGCGCCAGACAGCCTCGCTTAGGTCACGTTCGGCCTTTGTCTTGTTCGCGGAGAGTTGCTTTTTTTGTGCGTCGTCCAAACGGAGATCGTCCGCTTCGTCCTCAATATCTGTCCAAGCGAGGACTTTTCGAGCCTCGTCACGCAGAGAATCAGGTGAATCAGGAACGGCCCACACTAACCCGCTTTTGTAGGTTCTTCCAGAAGTGCCACTTTCTTTCGTGGCGCTTTCGATAAAGGCGCGGGTCGCCTTCTCGGAGATCGATTGCTCTGGTGGCATCACTACCAGTGAAAGCACCGGGCGGTCTGTGATCTGCCCGCTTTTTTCTGGAAAGTAAACCCTTTCCACTCCTGTTCCCTTTGTGAAGACCCGCTGAACTTCAGCCCGCAGGGTGTCCTCGATCTTCTTCGGCTGGACGCTGGCTCGGCGGTCCGCAAGAAGTTTGTTCAGGTTGGGCGATAGGCTGAATCGGTAGCGACTTTTCTCGGACGACAAGAAATAGCAGGTGGTCGCCAACGTTTCGAGAACAGTTTCGATGTTCCCTATATCAATGTCGGGCTCGGCAACGGCGAGCCTTATCTCTGGAAGGGTAGCTTCCGTCTTTGACTGCCCGCCGTTCGACTCGAAGAATATCGACGTTGCAACTTTCTGGTGGAGGCGTGCCTTTTTTATGCTATCCACTGCCTCCTTATCCAAACGCACGGCGTGCGATTCTTTTTTCCCGCAGATGTCGGTCGTGACTGCGCCCTCAAGCTTCGCACCGCCCAGTTGCTCAAAAGCGGCTGAACGAAACATCGGATCATCAAGCGGGGCGGTTCCCATCACGATCAGCGCATCCTTGTGTGCACCCTTGAACCCAGCCTGATACGCATGAGACACCCACAGCGCCAATAGCCTCAGGATGCCCCGAGTCTGCTGGAATCGTGGGAGTTGTTGCCACTTGCGCTCAAAGACCGACAACAATGTCGGGTGGAACGGGTAACTCGCTGCGAACTGCTCCTTGGCGTTGTCTGCGGGGAACCAATTGGGGATTTGAGTTCGTTTGTCGAGAATGAATTGGCCGTACTCCTGTGCGGTTTTCTTGCCCTCGTCAGGAATGCCGCCCCATTCAAACAATCGGCGTCGGATGATCTCGGAAGTCTCCGTTTCAGCGGACATAATCATCGCTTTGCCCAACCGATCAAGGAGTTTCTGGAAACGGTCGAAGTCCCCTTCATCTTCTGGGGTCATCTCATCCAGCAATGAAGGCAGAGATACTGCGAGCACCACTCGATCCTGAGCCCTCGCCTCCTCTGAGAGGTTCTGCACGAATGAGTAGAGTTGGTTCGTGAGTCCGGACTTCCGGTTGCGCCCCATGTAGTTCAGTAGCTCGTCCATTAGGATCAGGGCGGGCTTGTCTTTGGGGAGGAATGAACCGATCACTTCACTAGACGGCGCGGTTAGCTCTTGGTCGTGCTTCGCCACAGTTGCGAAAGCCTCTTTGCCGCCAAGCTGGAATGCGATCTCGCCCCATGGCGTTTTTCGCAGTGGGGTGCCGTCTTTTCCACCGCGCCCCGTCAGCGAATCGAACTCGGTGCCAACGAACACCGCCACTGCCGACGCTGGTATGGTCTTCACCCCGGCATCTTCCAGAATGCTGGGAACACCTTTCCATGCCAACGCCTCCGGGCCGCCTTTTGCCAAGTGATATAAGAGTGTGAGTGCGTGGGTCTTGCCGCCGCCGAACTGCGTGGTGAGATTGAACACCGCCGAAGTCTCAACCTTAACGCCGGAGAGCCGTCTGACAGCATTCACCGCCAAATCGGTGAGGTTCTTAGTCAGGAATGTGCGGTCAAAGAAGCGGGCCGGCTCTTGATAGTCGGCGGGAGCCCTGTTGTCCCGCACGTGATCCAGATGGACAGCAAATTCTGATGCATCGAGCGGACGACCATCCCGTAGGTCTTCCCGAGGGGTAACAACTTTGTACCAAGGTTTGAGTGCCATAGAAGACATCTCTCCCAATCAGGCGCGTCCGAAGCGCCCCAAATTCATGTCGAATCGCCATTCCTTGAAAAAACCATAGGGGAAAGTGGCAGACTCGTTCCTCGAACCCACAATTAACATGGTTTCGCCGCCAATCCGAGTTCTCTCCCGTATTCCCATCGCCTGTGCAACCTGCCCCGATAGGTGGCGAACGAGTGTGCTGCCTTCCGCCGCATCTTTCCGATAGCAGAACACAACGCGAAGCTCCGCACGGGTGCAGAGGACTTTCCACAGAGAGTAAGCAACCCGATCATCCTCACCGCTGTTCTCCAACTCAATAGCAGCTATCGGGAAACGCCAACGACGATCTCCTGCTGGCTCGAACGCCACAACGTCGAGGGCGAGATACTCTTCGCGTGCAACGGGAAGCAACGTCGAGCGGTTCCCCTTGGCGGCTGCTTTCCATCCCATCGCGTTACAGGTGGAGCAAACAACTCCTGTCAGTGCACTTGTCCACTTGCCAAGTTGCCCTCGAATCGCTGCGTCTTTCAGCAGTGCTGACGATTCGTGCTTCTGAACTGTATCCATGAACGTTCCGTACCAAACATGACCCAGCGCATCGGGCATCAGAAGCCCAACCCCTTCTTCCGAGCAAGTACGCCATCAATCCATCTCTTCTCGTCGCTGGCCTTCGGATACAAGAACGAGAGAACTTGCGACAAACGCCACAATCGTTGGTCTCTACCCACACCCTCATCCACGAGAAAACGGCGAAGTGCCTCGCCGCGACCCGCCGCAAAGAGAATCATGGCTTGGTGAACTCGGTCGAGAACCGTAGCACCTTGAGTCGGTGCACCTTTGCTACCCCAGCTTCCTGTTTCTTCAGCTTGCTCTAACTCCGCGACGAATCCCAACTGAAGTTGGGATGATTTCTTTCTGCGTGTACTGGTCGGAGCCTCCGATTCATCCTTACCGAACAACCTTCGAGTTCGCTCGGCGACAGGTAGCAGTCGGGCAACTTCGCCTTTGACTTCGACTAGCGAGGTCAGCGACTCAAGATGAGCACCCAACCCTTGGGCAATTTTTCTAGCGGCGTCGTACTCAAGCACAAAGCCTTTTTGTGTCCCACCAGACTCTTCCGCTTCTTCGTCATCGTCCCTGCCTTCAACAGGTAACTCGCCATTGCCGCTTTCCCCAGCAAAGAGAGTCCACAACCACATTGCTGAGAGTCGAGCGTCTTCTTCGAACCCGGTCGCATCGGCTCCTCTAAACACCATTGCGAGAGCTTCTCTGGCAACCGCAGCCCACACTTGTTCTAAATATTGGCTTAGTTGAATCTGTTCCCCATTTGCTTTTTCAACCCGTTCGTAACGGGAAAAAATCTCAAGAGCCGGCCCGATGCACGCAAAAATAGCGTCGGCTCCCACCACTCCTTCCGTGCTTAACCTCGGCATCCAGTTGTGGATTCGCTCTGGCAGTTCACGCAGCACTTCCCGCCAGTCGCCTACGTTTCCTCCCGAGTCCTTTCGAGGGCGGCATACTAGTTGGATTGAAGAAGCGAGAGTTGCGGAATTCATAGCTCTTAAGGCTGCGCCCCGTTCCGTGTCTATCGGCCATGAGCCACAGATCGTCCACCCGGCTCGTATCATGGATTGCAATTGCGACTCCCAAGCACCCGTGCCTTTATGTGCAAAGAAAACTACCCCAATCCCTGAGGGAACCAAAACCCTCCGCACCTCCGTCATGGCCTGTTCCATGAGACGTTCGTAGTTTTCTTTGGTTTTATAGCTGTACTCCTTGTTCCTCTCTGCTAGCTGAACTATCTCTTCACGTTTCGGGGTTCTGTCAGCCTTGAAGAGATCGGGAAAGTCTTGCCCCACTGTTCTGCGTAACCAAACATAGAAAAAATCACTCAAGTCTGCATACGGCACGAGATCGTAGTAGGGAGGATCAGTACAAAAGACTTGGACTGAATCGTTAGGAAGAGGCAGTCGTGTGGCCGAGCCAAGCTCAACGGTCGCGCTCGGCGTTTTTGCTTGCCTCTCGACGACTCTGGCGATCCATTCGATGGCTCCAAGCCAGTTGCCTGTGGCATGGGATAGCGGGTTACACTCGGCAAAATCCCAGACAATGCCCAAAGCTTGACGGCCAAACGTGTTTCCTAAAAACTCGCCCTTCGGCACCCATCGACATAGTGAACTGTTGTAGTCAGCAAGCCGATCCAATCCGAGAGCGAGGCATGCTCTGATCGCTTGACGGAGTTCCGGTTCTTCAGATTCCGCAGCGGTTCGGATAAACTTCGCGAATGCCGTAAGTGATAGAAGCTGGCGGTCGCTGAACAACTCGCCCCAAGTATTTACATCGAGCAAATTGACGTTAAAAATGCTGCGCAAATACGGAAGCTGTTCGTCAGGTATAGCAGGTATTCCATTGACGTTCGCATTTCGTAGTCTAGCAACGCTCCTACGCGCAGCAGCGATGGCGGCAAAATCTTTCTCATTTGGAAGTCGGTATGACTTTCCAACATTCTCCTCGCGCCCGCACACGACTGCAAGCAACCGTGCGTCATTGGCACCGCCCGCGCGACCCTTGAATTGAGCGCGGACTCTCTCTGCCGAAGTTGTATATCCGCAGACAGGACAGGTGGCACTACTTCGCCTGAGTAAACCCTCACCGCACTCTTTTGCTTCGGACTTCGTTGCAAGCTGTATTTCAACAAACTTACGCCTAGTGTGCGGCTGAAGCTTTATTGCGACTTCGGAGTGTTTTCTTTCCGACAGGGTCATATGAGTTAGCAGAGGTATCTCAGTTCCGCAACTTGGCCCTTCGCATCGGATTGTCCGTGCCCAGAGATAAGCTATCGCGGTGCCTTGTGAAGCATCTTCTGGAAAGAATTGAGCCAGTTCTTCAAAAGCATGTTTCCTTACCCAACCTCCCCAAAACCTGACCCGTTCCGCCAGCCTCTCCCCATACTTAGGTATGAATTGCACGAGTACCCTGTTGAGCATTACAGCTACTGGATTCAGATCACTGGCGAAGGCATCGGCACCAATCCGCAGTGCCTCCAACGGAATCGAACCCCCTCCTGCGAATGGGTCGATGACTAATGGTTTGTCTGAAATTCCTTCAAATGACTGTGCGGCAGCCGATGTCAGAAGCCGACTGGTGTTCAGGAACGACTCATTATCTGCGTTGTTCCAGTCGCAAAAATCCGCGATGAAATCAAGAAGTACAGCCCTTAGCTCTTTGAGATTGTTGAGCAGTTCCGGATTTGCCCCTATTGCCGACAACCGATCAAAGCTTTCAAGACTTGCAACTCTTTGAGCAAGGTTGGATCAAAGCTGATCGCAGCGTTCTCAATTTCTTCAATGTATTCGTCGCGCTCTTCTTCGGGGAGATCATCCAAGTCCTCTGGAATCTCCATCTGCTTTCGCAGGTAATCGCGGGGGTCCTCCAGAATCTTCTTGCGCTTGTCCCGCATTCGTTCAAGACTGCGACGAACTGCGTACACAGTGGATGCAAATCGCCGTTGCAGCATAGCCATCGTAAAGCTCAGAGCACGGCTGCGCGGAGAATCTTCCTGAGCGGCTTTGATCGACTGATCTTCAACGTACCGGGTGAGAGCGTCGTAGAAGTCGTACTCCTCACCATCCAGATCGAAGGACGCAGTGTGCACGAATCGATCCGTGAAAAGCTTCTTCACCTGCCCGGTCTCGGGGTCTGGGAATGAGACGAGGGCTTCTTTCGTGCGGCGAAGGTAGAACGGAGCGTAGTTCCGCCGCATAGCCTCTTCGAGGCTCTTGACGTTGCCGTACACGTCACGATCCAGAAATTCGAGAAAGAGGTAGAAGTTCTCGGGATCGCGCTTGTGCGGGGTCGCGGTCATTAATAGAAAGTGGTCGGTCATGCCAGACAGCGATTCTCCCAGCCGATAGGCGAGCGTCTTCTTGTCGGCGCTGTAGGCAGCCATCTTGTGGGCCTCATCCACGATGATCAAATCCCAACGGCTACGGAGAAGACTTTCCTTGGCATCCTCAATCCGAGAGACCCACGAAATCGATGTCACCACCTGATTGCGTTCCTGCCACGGATTCATCCCGTAGTTGGCGCGAAGCACATCGCTGCGGATGACCTCAAACTGCTCTCGGAACTTCTCCTTCATTTCGCGCTGCCACTGGAATGACAGGCTGGCAGGCGTGATGATGAGCGTTCGCTTTACCAGCCCACGAATCTTTAGCTCCTTCAGCAGAAGCCCCGCCATAATGGTCTTCCCTGCGCCGGGATCATCCGCGAGCAGGAAGCGAATGCGGGGCATCGTCAGGAAGTAGTCATAGACAGCCTCAAGTTGGTGAGGAAGCGGGTCTACTCGGGCAATGGAGAGCGAAAAGTACGGATCGTATTCATAGGCGAGGCCAAGCCTGAGAGCTTCGACGCCGAGGCGGAACCGCAAAGGGTCGCCGTCGAAGGGTTCCTTTTCAGGGCTGGATACCAATTGGGCAAGCTGCTCTGCGCTGAGAATCGGTTCGTGAACCTGATTCGTGTTGAGCCCCTTCCCGACTAGCTTTACGGATGTGCCCATCGGGATCGCAACAATCACCTGAACGGGCTCCGGGAAGATCGGCCCACGGACGATAATGTTGGGTTTCAACTGGTCTAACAACATCTACTGTTGCCCTTGAAGACGAAGTCCCCCTTGGCTGCCGGAACTCGGTAGTGACACGACCGTTTCTTGGGGGGAAGGAACTGCTAACTATAGCAGAGTCAAGGGATTTCTTTGGGTCAGGATTTTTAAGAGCGATGTTTCCGGAAGCACAGTCGCCGCTCTCTATTGCACTCGTTACGGCAGATGAGCCGATACAATTACGACATATCAAGTCAGCGAGGATTTGAGGACACTGGAGTGTCGGCTGCCCACGAGAGTTCCGGTGAAGTGGAATGGCGCTGAACGGTTTCGTCGATGACAGCGGCAGCGGAGAAGGTAAAGATCGTGGGAACATTTTTGTTCTCGCGGGCTTTGTTGCTTGCCCGAAACAATGGGAGCAGTTTTCCCACAAGTGGCAGACTATCTGCGAACGGGAACCTAAGACGCCAGACTTCAAAATGCAAACGGCGATCAGGTTACTTAGGGACGACGGGTCTGTCATCTGGACGGAGGCGCAAAGAGACGCGAGAATTAGGCGACTCGTTCGACTGACCAAAAGAAAGGCACTGTACCGTGTTGAAAGCGTCTTGGCTTGGCCCAACTATGATCGAGTCGTCAAAGGCAAATTGCCGCAGGACATCGACAGCCCATATTTTCTTTGTTTCTACAACATCGTCCTATCTTTCGCAGCATTCATGGACAAGTCCAACATTAAGGGAGCGGTTGACTGGGTGTTTGATGACCAAGGGCGCATCGGGAAAAACGCCAACAAGTGGTACCAGTTCATCACAGCGAACGTCACTCCTCAGACCTGCAGCAGACTGGGGAACAAGCCTATCTTCCGCCACGACAAGAGCATCCTTCCGCTTAAAGCAGCCGATCTCTACGCTTGGCAAATCAGACGCCATCTCGACAGGGAGCAGCCCACAAGCATCGATCACAACGATTACCTCGACGTGCTCGTCGCCCAAATCTATGGTGTCAGCAGCGTCATCGAGGGCGAACATCTGCAAGAGTTCGTTGCCAATATCGGGCAGGGTCTCATGCTCAAATCAAAGACTAGCTACTTCATGCCTCCCAAATCCGGAGTGCTGCGGCTGATTAACCGGGTCAGGAAATGGTGTTAGTCGTTTTCGGAAGTCTTGATCAATGGATTTCTGCGCAATGGGATTGGTCAGGTCGAAACTGATTGAAGTTGATCTAAGAGTCTGACCAGCGCCAGCGTGTCTTGACCGCAGTAATCCAGCAGCGCCCTTCGAGTGTTCTCGCGTTCAACCTGATCCAAACTTCCCCTCACCAGCGCCTCCCAAGCCAGTCCAGCAGCCTGCCCGTTAGCGACCGCCATGCCTTCGTAGCTCATCTCGTGCACAAGCGCGGGGAGAACGTATTTCAAGCTGTACGATCCGGCAAAGGCTGGATGGTAAACACAATTGCGAACCACCGGAAGTAAATCCCACAGGCGACTCTGAATGTTCTTGATCCGCTCCGCGAACTCCGGCAACCACGTTGCGAGTTCTACGACCCTCGCCTGTTCAAAGTGCTGGTTATAGACAACGATGCTGCCCCGTTCTCCCAGCACATCACATAGCGAAGCAATGAACTCGCGACTGGGATCGCTTCGATCCGCAGCGAGGAATTCGTAATGCTCGGGCTCCGCACCGGGCTCCCTCTGGACGTGTACGCTCCATTGGAATGGAATGTGGTCGTATGGACGCATGCCCGCAAACCGGGGAATAGCCGGATTCAGTGTTTCAAAATCGGTGAAACAGAGCGGATACTTCAGCCTACCTAACTCCGTCGCCAGTTCCGGGCTGAACCACGGCTTGCCTGTCCGCACACTGGTGCACGCACGCCGTTGAATTTCGCTCAACTCGAAGTTATCGGGCACGTCACGTATCAACTCGATACCCATCTCCTCCAGTTCCTCGACAGCGATAGCGTGGATTCTCGGCAGGTAGCCGATGTGATCATCGGGACGCGGCGAATTGCACTGGTCGAAGAATTCGCACGGGACTGGATTCATGCAATGCGACCCTGTGGGGAGATCGGGAGCCGTGGGCATTGCGAGGACTCGAAACTCTGACCGCAATTGAAACGTCAGTTTCGGCTGCAAACGCTGGACCTTGCGCGTAAGGTTCCTTATCTTAAAGAATCGTCGCGCATCGATGTCGCCGCCGCCCTGAAAAACGTAATTCCGATTGACGTGCGCCAGAGAGCACGAGGCAACGTCAAGTCCTGATTTCGAGGCCACTCGGCACTGTACCGCCACGTCGTCGAGATGTTCTTCTTTCAGTGATGCTGAAGATTTCACTTCGACAAGACGCCAACGTCCATCACGACGGCGGTGCAATATGTCCACCCGAACGAAAACTCCATTGTGCTCAAAAGCAGCCTCAAAGATCGCAGGAACGTCTGGATTCGCAACCAATTCCCGAGTGGCGCGGATCGCTTCTTGGGAATCGCCAGTCCTGACCTCAAGACCGCCCGGAAAAAGCCGCTGCGCTAACTTGCCCACCTGTCGCCCTTGATCCATAAGGGCAAAATCGGCGGCGGTCTTTCCGATTCCAAGGTCAGGAGAATGAACGAGCAAATAGAGCCGCTTGAGGCACTGCACTCCGGCGATGTACTTCGATTTTGTGATGGTGATCGGCAATGCGCTACTCCTCATCATCCTCAGTGCCGTGCAAGCACTGGAAGCACCGATAGTGAGGGTCTGTCCCTAGCGCAGTTTTCTTAGGCAGGCGCAGTTCGCTTTTTATAGCTGTGATCAGGTCTTTGTGCTTGAGTATGCACTTGTCGGCGAACAGGGTAAAGTGCTCGGGCTTCGCATGGTAAGCAACTCGACCTCGCGGGAATTCCTCGTACTCCGACTCTGGTGGAACCTTGGCTGTCCGCCGCCA
>Ga0066710_100007646_pt1 | contig 10368 bp, 9 predicted proteins | sample GraSoiAngelo_159_FD_79666 | JGI IMG/M metagenome (GOLD analysis project Ga0066710, IMG submission 79666) | Grasslands soil microbial communities from the Angelo Coastal Reserve, California, USA - 14_1009_16_40cm | ecosystem: Environmental > Terrestrial > Soil > Grasslands | place: USA...
GGTAAGCCAGGCTACCGTTGGGAGGAACGCTACTGCGGGAAGCGACTGAAGCAATGTGCGTCTTTTCATGGAGCGATTCTACCAGAGGTTGTGCGTGACGGGCAGGATTGAGGTACGGCCGCTCGGATTCGTTCCACGCGGCAGGTGAGGCGGGGTTGGTATGAAGCTGACTCGGTGTGAATCCACAGGCAGAGAAATCACAAGTCAACACTCGCCACGCCCTCCTCGAAACCATGGTGCCCAGCAACGCTGGGTTGCCACCTGTCCCAATGGTCAGGATACTTCTAAGGGCCACGTTCACGCGGAAACCTTGCGGCGGAAGGGCCGTCGCGCTCCAATGGATTTACGATGCGAAACACAAAAATGCCATTCCTTTTCGCGTTTCTACTAGTTGGTGCGCTCTCCGGGCCGTCGTTTGGCCAACAACGAGTATTCAATTGGCTCCCCGCCAATGACGAGAGCGTGCGGCTGGATCCCGCGAACTATCATACCGGGCGGACGTATCACCCAGGTACGAATGGCGGCAACATCCACGTAGATATCAAGGCGGAAAAGCCCATCACGATATTCCTGACCTCGGCTGAGGGATGGAACCAAGCCTTGCAACATCCCGAGGCCATCCCCAGCCTGCAGCAACTATGCACGCGAGAGCATGTGATGGAAGCCACTTACGTCTGCGACCTGCCGCCGGAAGCCATGACGCTGGTCATCCGTGACGAACGAAACAGCTTCGATCCAGCTGTCTTTGCCGGACTCGGCGCTGTGTTGAAGCCCGACAGCAGGACGGATCAGGCAGTGGGGCTCGGGATCGCGGCGATATTGACGGGCCAGGGTTCCGCCACGCGCCGGTTCACTGCTCCGAACGACGTGCACATCCAATACTTCCGCTGGGACTGCGTTCAAAATTGCATCCAGCCGGAGTATCAGTGGATTCGCCAGATCAAAGAGAAGTATGAGCTCACGTCGTTCCTGAAGGTTTATGGTGGGTTCACGCCCGACCATGACGGCGAGCAGGTGAGCATAAAAATAAAATCTCCCGTGCCGATGGTGGTGGCGATACTGCCGTCGGAAATCGCCAACCAATTGCATGCGAAGCCGGAACTGTTTGAGTCCGCGCTGGAGAAAAACCCTTGCCAGCAACGCGGCGTTCAGTCTTTGCAGTTCCAGTGCACCTTCAATGCAGGCGATGGCCCGCAGTCGCTCATCGTGGTGCCGGAATCCACCGGAAGCGTCCCGAATCACAAGAAAGCCGAAATCGAGATGCTGGCGGTGAAGTGCATTGCCAATTGCGCCTTGCTCGAAAGCAAACGATAGAGAGTTACGACCCCTTTCTCAGACCGGTTTCTCTTAGAGCAAAATCCGTTCAGTGCGAATGTGCGCGACTGCGCCTCTGCGTGCAGCATCCGCCCTCCTGGTGACGCCCCCAGTTCGCTGAAACGAGCGTTGGTTACAATCCCAAGCAAAGTGCGAATTCCGCGAGGGTGCGAGGAGTGCTTGCCGTATTTTTGGCGTGCTTGCGGTCACTCTGGCCCCAGTTCCAACAAAAAGGAACAACCCCAGGGGCCAGAGTGACTGAGGCATCGGGATTGAGAATTACGACCCGGCTCCCTGCCCGGTTTCATGAGTTTCGTTCCCCCGAATTGAGAACAGCGGTTGTTGACTGGTCCGATTTCCTTGGAAGCGACCAGTTGCCAACAGCATTGTATGAACACGGCTGGTTATTCAACTCTTTGCCATCAGCCAGTAGCAGCTCCAATTCTGACGTACAATCAAACTCTGCAAGAATGGCAAAGTTGTGATTAATCCGTTTTAATAACTATGAGAACTTCATTGGCCGACCGAGCCTTCCAATTATGGGAATACCAGGTTGGTCACGGTTCCTTGTTATCCGCAGTCCTAAGGCACCAGGGATATCCATGAACATCGATGTGATCTAGGTGGTGTCGAATATCTAGCAGCCCCACGTCACAAGCAAGGACTCGATCTTGCGGAAGCAACAACGGAGGAAATCAAGAACCGGTTGTAGCAGGAAACAGCGTTCAGCAGGCTGCCGTGCACGACAGACTTCTGCATGTTGGTTTCGGGGCCGGTCGGTCCTTGGGCTGATTCACTGCGTCAGTCGTCAATGCCGAATACTGGCTTTTCGCGGTCGTGTCTTCCACGCTCAGAAACCGGGGGCACTTTGACCCTGACGACCTCACCTAGCCCCACAGGCGGTGGACCAAAACCAACGTTTGAAACGTACAAATCTCCGTCTGGTCCAAAAGTCATTGCCGGGGGTAGGAACAGGCCTGTCGCGATTTCTTCGAGACCGTCGTCCGTTACGCGCAAGACCTTCCCTGTGAACGGAGTCGGGGATGGATTACCCGTGGTGTTCTCCAGGATGTACAGGTAACCCTCGCAATCGAAGGCCACGCCCAGCACCGTGGTCAGTCCGGTCACGACGGTCTTGACGCGTCCACTCGGTGTGATTTTCAGAATCTTCGAGGACCCGTCTTGGATCGGGAACGTGTTGAGATTTCCGACGAAGAAATTACCGTGATAGGCGATGGAAGTTGGCACAATATGCCCTTGCGTCGCGGAGATATCTGCAACCCGGCGAATCTCGCCGCTGGGCGAGATAACATCCAACTCACCGTGGTTAGGTTCAACCGCGTAGAGTTTTCCTCGTACTGCGACCATGCTGTACCACGTCCCGTCAGGCTCGAAATCATCCGGCTCCGGGTTCGCCACCGGATGCGCCTTTAGAAATGCGCTCAGGTCCGCTACCAGCTCCCAGGTGCCGTTCGGAGACACCTTCAGGATCGCGTTGGTGGTGTGCGCCAGCCCGTGGGAACAACCCGAACCCGCCGTGAGCGCGTACATTGTAGGGCCGATGAATGCGACGTCAGCAACGCCGCTCACTAGACTGCCTAACGACGCGCTAGTCTGACTGGAAGGAAGATTGTCAGCGACCGTCGTCCGGTTGCCGTTCGCATCAATCTTCGAGATTCGCGAAGTGAATCCTCCGGTGTAAGGGCCAACCGGCGCGGGGACTTGTTCGCATACACCCACGGTGGAAGTCGCGCCGCCCATTCCCCCTTCCGCCACATAGAGGTTGCCATCCGGTCCGAACTTGAGGCCACGAGGGTTGTTGAGCCCCGTCGCGAAAACGCTCACATTTGCGGATGGACCCTGCGCGCGGGTGCTCGAACACCAGCCCGAAGCAAGTAGTAATGCAAAGCCAGTGCATGCCGCCAGATAACGTATCGCTTTCATGTTGCTCTCCTGTGCCGTCTGATTGAAGAGTTCTGCAATCTTAATAAGGAAATCCCGGAGGATAGGGCCTGGCAAATTAGGGCAAAGTAAACGAGGCCGCTTTCAGAAGGGAAGAAGGGGCCTGGGTCGAGGACCAACAGCGCCGTACCTAGTCGCTCTGCCAGTTTGCAAGACGTACCGTACGCCATAGTTTATGCGGAATCAAGATTTCATTCCTAAACTATCCGTCGCCGGGCCAAGGCTAGGCAGCAATTGTGTCTTTGCACGGAGAACCGAGAAATGTTCGCGGCAAGACCAGGCAATTACATCAGGAAGTCTCAGTGGACGCGCGTTATGCCGACGTCGGCATAAGGCACAATCCTTATCGGCAGAGTCCTTCTCCAAGTCCGCCAAGAGAAGTGGGTATTCTCGCGATCCTCGGGCAGCGTATCAGAAGTTACAGCGCACGAAGAGACGGACCATAGAGCGCGCAACCAGTAGAGGTTGACATCGGGATCAAAGGCATCCTTTGCATCGGCGACCAAGTTGCCGATCACTCCAAACGCAGGTATAGGCAATACACCTGATGCGAAAGAGGGTTTTCCCTGGATGGCAATGTTCCTGACTACGTACTAATAGTTTCGCGAGTGCGGCGCGTGACGAAGTTCCGCATTTGCAGGAAACGGCGGGGGGACGTGGACTGCATCCCAATGTGAAGCCCTGCGCCCTCTGAGATCCCATGAAAATTGCGAGCAAGATTGTAATCTGTCTTTTGCTCTGCGCTTCCCGTGCATCGGCGCAATTGCCGGCCCCGGCTGGAGTCGGACCGGTGATGGATGCAAGCCTGGGGTATTCGTATATGAGGAGCACTACACCGTTGTCAGCCGGGATCGGCTTGAACGGCGTGGACGCCAGCTTGACGGAGGGTATAACTCCCCGTTTTAGCGTGAAGGCGGACTTGGGCTATATGTCCGCGCCCAACGTGCTTGGCACTGGGCATCACAGCGATGTTCTAAGCTACCTCGTTGGTCCGGTGTTCTATCCCCGGAAAGACCGGCGTCTGGTTACCTATGTTCATGGATTATTTGGTGGCGCCAGGGTCACGGGCGCCGTTCCCCTCGGCGGTGGATTCGGGAAAGGCTACGTCTACGATTTTTCGTGGGCCTTCGGTGGCGGGTACGAATACTGGTTCTCTAACTCTACGGCCCTGCGAGTCAGCGTTGACGCTCTGCACACCTCTTTCTTCAACGCGTCGGGAACGATTCAAGGACGATACGATCTCCGGCCCGTCCTCGGAGTGGTCCACTATTTTGGAGGGCGAAAGAGATGAGGCGCCGACGGAGCTAGAGGCCCTTGGATCGTCGGAAGGAGCGGACGACGGCGGCAGCAGGAAGAGGTCCCACCCTAAATAGGCGCGGAGGAGACCTCTCGCGGAGATGGCGCGGATCAAAAGGCGGGATTGTAGTGCCTGGTGTGGAAGAAGAGAGCAGCTAACAGCGCGGGCTGATTTGAGAAGCCCTGTGCGTTTTGCCGCTCCTATTCGTCGTCCTCGCGGTGCGTCTCCACTGTGCCGCGCACTTCGCCGCCAGGGAACATCGTTGTGTGCAAATTCGCGTAAGCGTTGTGCGTGCGGATGGCGCGGACCACATCGGCGAAACTGCCGTTCGGAGCAGCGGGAATTCCTTGCGCCGCCGGCCCGACGATATCCGCAGCGGTGATGGTGCCCATGGCCATGCCTGAAGTGGCCTGGGCGCAGGCCGGCTTTCCGCCTCCGCCGCACAGGAACACCATCACGCCGCCGTTTACCTTGGTGGGACCGAAGTGGATGTGGCTGAACAAGGGCAGGGTCGTGAGGTCACTCCATTTCAGAGTGTAGGTAATGGTGGTGCCGTTCGAGCTAATGGTTCCACTAAAGTCCGCCACGCCCTTGCTCGAGTTGGGTGGGACTTCCCCCAACCCAACCATGCGGGCGGAGATAGTTACGTCATTATCGCTCTTGGCTTTGGTGGAGAGATTGCCGAACGCGAGGACAGCTAAGGCCGCTAGCACGACACTCATGCATAGTTTTTTCATTTCTTACTCCTTTTCAGGCACCAAGAACACACCGGACAAGGAGAGCGAGGGTGTTGCCGTCCTGTCCGGTCGAAGGACGAATTTGCGCAAGTAAACATCAGCGAGGCGCAATGACTGCCAATAAGTTGCTAACTGTCGGCCGAGGTCCCCGCTGAAAGGATGCGCTAGATATAAAGGCAAACAAACCGAAATGGAAAAGGCCGGGACCCTTTGGATTTGCGCGAAAGAAATACTTGTGAGCAAGAGAGGGGAAGCTCCCTTCAGAGGTAAGGCGTGAAGAGTTATGGTTCGGACAACGCAAGGTGAGGCCCGGGTTAGAGGCCTTCAGATTGGCGGAAGGAGCGTACTACGGCGGCGGCGTCCTGGTGCTGGGCGTCCACGGCGTAGTTGAGGCGGCGAATGTCGGCAGCGGAGAGCTTGCCGGCTAGATCGGCTAGCGCGGCACGGAGTTGGGGGAAACGCGCGAGCGTGGATTGGCGGACGATGGGGACGGCGTCGTAAGGCGGGAAGTAGTGGCGGTCGTCTTCGAGAGCGACGAGACCGAGGGCGTCGATGAGGCCGTCGGTGGAGTTGCCGGCGACGATGTCCACTTGATGATCGACGAGGGCGCGGTAGATGAGGCCGAGGTCCATGACTTTGGGAGACTCAGCAAAATGAAAATTGTAGCGATCGCTCCAGCCGCGGAAACCGTCCTGGCGCTCGAGGAATTCGTAACCCACGCCGACGCGCCATTTGCGGGCGACGGGCGCGATATCGGAAATGGTGCGAAGGTGCAGATTCTTGGCATCGTCGCCGCGGATGACCATGGCGAAGGTGTTTTCGAATCCGAGGGGCTCGGTGACTTCGAGGTGGAAACCATCGGAGTAAAGCTGCTTGACGCGATTGTAAACAGCGGCGGAATCGCCCCGTGGTAATTCATTCAAGACCGCGGTGAGCGCGGTGCCGGTGTACTCGACATAGAGGTCGAGTTCGCCGGCCTGGAGCGCTTTGTGGACGAGGAGCGTGCCCCCGAGGTTGGTCTTGCGCTCGACCGAGATGCCAGTCTGGGTTTCGATATGCTGGGCGAGAAGTTCGGCGAGGATGACTTGTTCCGTGAAGAATTTGGAGCCGATGGTGATTTTGGATTGAGGAGGTTTGTGGCAGGCACAAACGAAGTAAAGGACGCTTAGGAGATAAAGGAAGTAAAGTACTCGGAATCGTGCGCGGCGCATGGCTGAGAGAATTTCTCACGAGAGAAACGAAAGAGGAAGAGGAAAGAAAAATGGGTAGCTTGGTTCATGGAGTTATTCAAGAAACCTTGAGGCGGCGCTCGAGGAGGCCGAGGAGGAAGTCGGCGAGGAGGGCGAGGAGGGCGGCGGGGAGGGCACCTGCGAGGATGAGGGCATCGCTGACGAGCGCTACGCCGCGGAAGATGAAGGTGCCGAGCCCGCCGGCGCCGATGGCAGCGGCGATGGTGGCGACGCCGATAGTGATGATGGTGGCAGTGCGAATGCCGGCCAGGATGACGGCGAGCGCAAGCGGGAAACGGACGCGGAAGAGGATTTGCGCACGAGTCATGCCCATGGCATCGGCGGATTCAAGGACAGCGGGATCGATGCCGGTGAGGCCAACGTAGGTGTTGCGTAGGATGGGAAGAAGCGCGTAGAGGACGAGAGCGACGATAGCGGTGCGCTTGCCAATGCCGCCGATGAAAGGAATGGGAATCAGGAAGCCGAAAAGGGCGAGGCTAGGGATGGTTTGAAAGATACTGGCGATGCCGAGCGCGATGGTGCGCAAAGCGGGGCGCTGCACGATGAACATGCCGAGCGGGACGCCGATAAGAATGGCGATGATCATGGCGATGACCACGAGTGCAAGGTGATCGAGCGTGGCGCCAAGGATTTCGGCGCGGTGATCAGCGAAGAAGGACCAAGTGGTCATTTGGGGGCTCATGCGGGGGTTCCCGGCGCTATGGCGAGAGATGAGGTAAACGCGCGTACTTCGGGGTGGTCGAGGCGAAGAAATTCCTGCGGCGTGGCACAAGCAACAATTCGGCCGACTTCGAGCAGGACGATACGGGAAGCGAGAAGCAGTGCTTCGCGGAGATCGTGGGTGACGAAGACAATGGTCTTGCCGAGGCGGCGGGCGAGGGCGCTGAATTCGCGCTGGAGCTCGGCGCGGGTGACGGGATCGAGCGCGCCGAAGGGCTCGTCCATCAGGAGAATGGGCGGATCGGCGGCGAGAGCGCGCGCGACACCGACGCGTTGGCGCTGGCCTCCGGAGAGTTCGCGGGGGCGGCGATGAGAGAATTCGCGAGGATCAAGGCCCACCAGCTGGAGCATTTCATCGACGCGGGCAGCGGTGAGGGAGATGCCCCAACTCTCGAGGCTGGGGACGAGACCGATGTTTTCCGCGACGGTGAAATGGGGGAAGAGGCCGGCGTCCTGAATGACGTAGCCCATGCCTCGGCGCAGGCGGATGGGGTCCCAAGCGGCGGTCGAGCGGTCCTGGACCAAGATTTCCCCTTTGGTGGGAAGTAACATTCCGTTCATCAACTTGAGGAGGGTGGTCTTGCCGCTGCCGCTGCGGCCGAGGAGGACGAGGGTCTCACCCTGGGGGATTTCCAAGGAGATGCCGGAAACGATTGCGCGGGTAAGAATATCGTTTATGTGGAACGACACACCGCGAAACTCGATCGTATTCTTAGAGGAGAGCGGAGTTTTCGTATTCATTTCGATTGACATCAACAAATCACGGAGCGAATATCTTAATCCACCTAGCCTTCCGACGCCGAAATTTCGGCGCATCCTTCGCGCGGAAGTTGCATCCAACAGAAGGGGAAGAACGACATGGGAGCTCTCGCCACCGCTGTCCGCATTCGTCACGACCTTCACACCAGACTGCTTGACGCTCGCGCGCGAACCGATGAGGTATTCCGCGTGGTTCGCGAAGAGGCCCTTTACGACCGGCCGATAGCAGAGCGACATCGCATTATCTTCTATGTGGGGCACGTTGAGGCTTTCGATTGGAATTTGCTGGCGCAGCGGGCGTTCGGGTTGCGGTCGTTTCAGCGCACATTCGACCAGTTGTTTGCGTTTGGCATTGACCCGATGGATGGGGGATTGCCGTCGGATACTCCGGCGGATTGGCCGTCGCGCGAAGAAGTAGAGCGCTATAACCGTCGCCTGCGCGATGAGCTGGACCGCGCCATCGAGCATGCTTTGGAGCGGCCCGAGGAGGGGCATCCGCAGCTGATCCCGATGCTGGAAGTGGCGATCGAACACCGCCTGATGCATGCGGAGACGCTGGCCTACATGCTGCACCGGCTGCCGAGCGACCGAAAGATTGGCGGATCGGAGAGTGCGGCTTGGAAGGCGCACAGGGTGAAGTCGCATCTGGTCGAAATCCCGGCTGGTCAGGCGGCGTTGGGGCTGGAGCGCGTTCACGGTGATGAATTCGGCTGGGACAACGAATTTGGCGCGCATGAAGTCGCTGTGAGCGAGTTCGCGATCGACAATTACAACGTCACGAATCACGATTTTCTGCGGTTCATGCAGGCGGGGGGCTACGAGAACCGTTCTCTTTGGGGCGACGAAGCTTGGGCCTGGAAGGCCAAGGAAGGCGTTGAACATCCCATGTTCTGGGGACGCCACGGGAACCTCTGGATTTATCGCACCATGTTTGGCGAGATACGGTTGCCGCAGGAGTGGCCGGTATACGTGAGCCATGCGGAGGCCACCGCGTATGCCAAGTGGCTTGGGCGTAAACTGCCGACCGAAGCGCAGTTTCATCGCGCCGCGTATGGAGCCCCCCAGCGCGGGAAAGCAGGGAGCTATCCCTGGGGCGAGGAAGCGCCGAGCGCGTCCAGGGGAAACTTCGATTTCAAATCGTGGGATCCCTCGCCGGTGGGAGCGCATCCCGCGGGAGCGAGCGCTTTCGGCGTGCACGATCTTGTCGGGAACGGTTGGGAGTGGACGCGGACGGAGTTCGCGCCGTTTCCGGGGTTTACGCCAATGCCCTTTTATTCTAACTATTCTGCAAACTTTTTTGACGGCAAGCACTACGTGATGAAGGGTGGCTCACCGCGCACGGCTGCGTGCATGCTGCGGCGATCGTTCCGCAACTGGTTCCAACCACATTATCCTTACGTCTATGCAACGTTCCGTTGCGTCGAGGACTAATCAATCTCAAGCCCGGGAGACCCCATCCATGCTGACTTCTTCCCTTCCCGTACGGCAGATGTCTGAATTCGCGGCGGACGTGCGCGAGAGCCTTACGAAGCCAGGACAAAGAGAACTTCCATCAAAGTATTTGTACGACGAAGTGGGCTCGGCGCTGTTCGAGACAATTTGTGTTTTGCCGGAGTACGGACTGACGCGCGCGGATGCGCGGCTGCTGGAAAAGTATGCGAGAGAAATTGTGCGGCGGCTGCCGTCGCCGGTTCAGGTGGCGGAACTCGGGAGCGGCTCGGGGAAAAAGACCAGATGGATCCTGGAAGCGCTCTCGCGGCGGCAAATGACATATTACTATCCCATCGAAATTTCACCTTCGGCGCTGGCGGCGTGCGCGAAAGAACTCGGACAAATCGATCTGGTCAGTGTCGTCGGCCATGAACAACCTTATCTGGAAGGATTGCGCACCGTCGCGGAAGGGCGACGCGAGCAGGATCATCTCCTAGTGCTTTTCCTTGGAAGCACGATCGGCAATTTCGATCGCGATGCAGGGGAAGAGTTCTTGGGGGAAATGAGGGCGATTCTCCAGCCGGGGGACGCGTTGCTGCTCGGCACGGACCTGGAGAAGAGCGTTGAGCTACAAATCCTCGCTTATGACGATCCGACGGGCGTGACCGCGGCGTTCAACTTGAATTTGCTGGCGCGCCTCAACCGGGAGCTGGGGGCGGATTTTGACTTGAGCTGCTACCATCACGAAGCACGCTGGAACAGCGTGGAACGACGGATCGAAATGCATCTGCGCTCCACGCGCCGGCAGACGGTGCACGTTCCGGCCGCCAGTCTGCGGTTCATGCTGGACGAAGACGAAACCATCTGGACGGAAAGCTCGCACAAGTATCAGGTCGAA
>Ga0066710_100007647_pt1 | contig 10367 bp, 9 predicted proteins | sample GraSoiAngelo_159_FD_79666 | JGI IMG/M metagenome (GOLD analysis project Ga0066710, IMG submission 79666) | Grasslands soil microbial communities from the Angelo Coastal Reserve, California, USA - 14_1009_16_40cm | ecosystem: Environmental > Terrestrial > Soil > Grasslands | place: USA...
CGGGCTGGCGGGGGGCAGGGCGGTGGCGAGCTCGACACCGAGGCTGGCGCGGGCCGGTGCGATGATCCTGGCGGGGGCGGTGGTCGGGGTGCTGGTGATGGCCAGGCAGGATGGCCGGATTGCCCCCCTTCCCGGGGCAGCGAGCGGGCCTCGAATCGTGGTCACGCCGGCGCCAAGCGGCTGCGCGTTCTGCCCGATCCAGATGCCGACCTATGCGCAGGTCAGCGCGCCATCGGACAACGTGGTCTGGGTCCTCGTCCAGGACGAGTACCTCGCGCGCTCGACTGATCGGGGTGATCACTGGGTGAGGCGTCCGCTGCCGGTCTGGTCTGGCCAAGCTCTGCCCCTGGAGATTTCATTCATCGACGACCATGAAGGCTGGCTGCTGGCGGTCGGCGACCAGGTCGGCGCGTGCAGCTCGCAATCCTTCGCGCTCGCGCATACGACGGACGCCGGCGCGACCTGGACCCAGCTCGACGTCAAGGGGATCTCAGAGTCGCAATGCAAAGAGGGCATCTCTTTCACCGACTCCGAGCGCGGCTTCATCAGCGCCTGGGATGAGAACCACTCGCCCGTGATCTACCGAACCACCGACGGCGGGCGGACTTGGGCCGCGTCGCAGCCGCTTCCGGATGCACCCGGGTTCACCACAAGAGGTAACGACGTGGTGCTTCTGCCCGGAGGTGTACGGGCGTTTGGGCCGACGCTTCTAGTCAGAGTGTTTGGACAAGGCACCGTCGACGCTCATGAATACGTGTACCGCTCGACTGATGGGGGCGTGACCTGGAGCTACCTCGCGACGAGGGTCGGGGTTGTTGACTTTATGTCGGCGACTCGCTGGTTCCAGCTGGGGGGATTTGACGAGGCGTACGAGACCACCGACTCAGGCAAGAGCTGGCACGCCTTCGCATCCGATTACCAGCAGGCCGCAGGCATCCAGCCAAGCGTCTCCTTCGCCGACGAGGTGGTTGGCTACGCGACCGTTCGCGGCAGCATCGCGCGGACCGTCGACGGCGGTCACCACTGGGTATGGATCGCGACCCCTGGTACGGGCGTGACCCCAGTGGGCGGCTAGCCCTCTTCCTTTCCCGCTTCTTCCTTGCCCCGGCGGGCGAGCTCGGCCACGACCGTGGGATCCGCCAGCGTCGTGGTGTCGCCTAGCGGCCGGTTCTCGGACACGTCCCGCAGCAGCCGCCGCATGATCTTGCCCGACCTGGTCTTCGGCAGCTCTGGCGTGAACACGATGTTGGCCGGCGCCGCGAACTTCCCGATCACCTTGCCGACGTGGTCGCGCAGCTCCTTGAGCATCGCGGGCGAGCCTTCCTTGCCGCCTTTCAGCGTCACGAAGGCCACGATGGCCTGTCCGGTCTGCGCGTCGTTGCGCCCAGCGACAGCCGCCTCGGCGACCGCTGTATGACTGACCAGCGCGCTCTCGACCTCGATGGTCGAGATGCGGTGGCCTGACACGTTCATCACGTCGTCGACGCGACCCAGCAGCCAGAAGTCACCGTCCTCATCGACCCTCGCGCCGTCGCCCACAAAATAGGTGTCCTTCCATCGACTCCAGTAGGTTTCCTCGTAGCGCTTGGGGTCGCCAAAGATGCCGCGCAGCATCGCCGGCCACGGCTTGCGGATCACGAGGTAGCCACCCCCGCCGGGCGGAACCGTCTCACCGGCGTTGTTGTAGACGGCCGCGTCCACGGTGGGAAAAGGCTTCGTCGCCGAGCCGGGCTTGAGAGTGGTGATGCCGGGCAGCGGCGTGATCAGGATCATTCCCGTCTCGGTCTGCCACCACGTGTCGACGACAGGTGTGCGGTTGCCGCCGACATGCTCGCGGTACCACACCCACGCCTCCGGGTTGATCGGCTCTCCCACCGTGCCGAGCACCCGGAGCGAGCTGAGGTCGTGCTTGGCCGCGAACTCCGGGCCCCATTTCATGTGCGTGCGGATGGTGGTCGGAGCGGTGTAGAGGATGTCGGGCTTGTAGCGCTCGACGATCTTCCACCAGCGGTCCTTGTCCGGGAAGTCGGGGGTGCCTTCGTAGACGATCCCCGTGGTGCCGTTGGCCAGCGGGCCGAAGACGATGTAGCTGTGTCCGGTGACCCAGCCGATGTCGGCGGCGCACCAGTAAACCGAGTTGGGCTTGACGTCGAAGATGTAGTGGTGGGTGGTGGCGACACCGACCAGATAACCGCCTGTCGTGTGGATGATGCCCTTGGGCTTGGCCGTGGTGCCGCTCGTGTAGAGCAGGTACAGCAGGTCCTCTGAGTCCATCGGCTCGCAAGCGCATGTGGACGGGTCGTCGCTTGCGCCCTTCTGCATCTCCTCGGCCCAGAGGTCACGTCCTTTCTTCATCTGGATGTCACCGCCGGTCCGCCTCACTACGACGCACCGCTTGACGGTCGGCGCGTTTTCCATCGCGGCGTCCGCATTGGCCTTCAGCGGCACCCGGCTGCCGCGCCGCCAACCCTCGTCCTGCGTGATGAGCAGCTCGCACTCCATGTCGTTCATGCGTCCCGACAGCGACTCACCGCTGAAGCCACCGAAGACGACAGTGAACGGAGCGCCGATGCGCGCGCACGCGAGCATCGCCACCGGGAGCTCGGGGATCATGCCCATGTAGATGCCGACGTGCGTTCCTTTCTTGACGCCGAGCGTCTTCAGACCGTTGGCGAAACGGACGACCTCGCCCTGCAGTTGACGGAAGGTGATCTCGCGGCGGTCGTCTTCAGGCTCGCCCTCCCAGAAGTACGCGACCTTGTCGCCCTGCCCGCCTTCGACATGCCGGTCGACGCAGTTGTGACAGACGTTGAGCTGTCCCCCGATGTACCACTTCGCGTACGGCGGCTTCCACTCGAGGAGCTTGTCCCAGGGCTTGAGCCACGTGATCCGCTTCGACTCCTCGCTCCAGAAGCCCTCCAGCGAGCGGTCGTAGATATCGGGCTGAGCGTTGGCCTGCCGGCTGAAATCCGGCGAAGGGGGGTAGCGCCGCTTCTCGACCTGCATGGTTTCGATGGCGTGCTCGCCAGGTTTCGCTGCAGTCATGCTCCCTCCTGAAAGGTCATGAACCCTTCGGAGTAAGTTAGCTCGCCTGCCGATTCGCGTGCCAAAGGCGTGGGACGGCCGATTAAGAGCTGTCAAATTTCACCGACAATTCACCCTGGCCCGTATTCGCCCAACAACGACCCCGATGGTTCTGAAGATCGTTAAATGCGGTGGTTGATGCGGCCGCCGTCTAACCTGTTGACCCGGGGCCGGCGGCGAGCCCCGAAGGGAGATTTGGGGGAGTGCGTTAGATGCAGCCTGGAATCGTGGGGCTGAGACGTGCGATCACGGAGTCCTGGGAGAACGATCTCCGCGCCGTGCGCCAGGACCGCTACGACGTGGACAAAGGCAAAGAGGCCTGGAGCTTCATCCAGCGCTTCTACACCATGGTTTCGGACCTCCGATCGCCTATCCAGCGGGCGTGGGGTCCGGGCGGGATGGTCCACGTGGCGGACAGCACCGAGATCGGCGGTCCCGGACCGCGCGTCTCGCTCACCCGCGTGAAGCTCCGCAACCATGGCGAGCTGGTCGCGGTGGAGGCGTCGACCCACAGCGACGGCGAGGCCAGACCCAACCCAGGCCTCGGCCTCGACCGCGAGATCGAGGTCGCGGGCGTCACGCCACTGACCTACGTCCAGGAGCTCTACGGCACCCTTGCCAGCTTCCTTCAGATCGCGCTCAACGTCGACCTGGAGCTCGCCCGGCCGCGCTGGATCTACGAGCAGGCTGCGACCGACCACTTCCTCACCCACGCACGATGGCCATCGATCGCCGAGCTCTACCAGCATGTGACTCGCGAGCTGGCCGTGGAAGACAGCTTCGAGAAGGTGATCGAGATGTTCGTCCCGGGCACCACGGAGAACGGCTCCACCGAGATCCGCCTCGATCTCGACCAGCTTCACCGTTGTCGAGGCACTGATCCGGACCTCTCAAACTTCGTGCAGGCCCTGCGGCTTGCTGTCGTCGCCGACCAGGCTGACGGGCGGGTGACCAGCCATGAGGTGCAGCAGGAGCTGAACCTCGACAGCGCGGCGATGATGAAGCTGGGCCGGCTTCTGCAGGCTGAGCACGACGTATGGCGAGAGGGCGACGCTGCGGACGACTACTCCGAGTGGGCCTTCGCGCCCTCCTTCAACATCCATTTCTTCAGGCGGATCAGCTCGATCGACGACTACCTCGCGATCGAGACCTCGTTGAACCCGGTCCACACGGAGGGAAATGGCGCGGTCGTGAATGGGGACGCGTCCATCGGCACCGAGAACTCATCGGCCCTCCCCGATGGCATCGTGACCTTCTTGATGACCGATGTGGTCGAATCGACTCCGCTGTGGCTGAGAAGCCGCTCCCAGATGTATGTGGCCATGAAGCGCCACGACCAGCTCCTCGCGTCGGCGATCGGCGCCAATGGTGGCGTGGTGCTGAAGGAGCGCGGAGAGGGGGACAGCTTCTTCGCCGTCTTCTTGCGCGCGACCGATGCGCTCGCTGCAGCGGTTGACGCTCAGCGCGCGCTGCAGGCGGAGCAGTGGCCTGACGACGTCCCGATCCGGGTGCGGATGGCGATCCTGACCGGTGAGGCGGACGCCGACGACGGCGACTACAGGGCGCCGGCCGTCAATCGCTGCGCGAAGCTGCGGCGCCGCGCAGTCGGTCAGCAGATCCTTGTCTCGGAGACGACTTACTCGATCGTTGCGGACATCATGCGCGAGGACCTCAGCCTGGTCAGCGTCGGACCGCGCCGGCTCGAGGGCCACGAGAGGCCGGAGCAGATCTACGTTCTGCAGCACCCGGAGGTCGTGCTGGAGGCCACTGTCCCGGAGGATTAGGCGCCCGCGTAATCCGCCCCGGTATGGAATAGCGTGCTCCCTGAACCCGATAGGCTCTTAGCGTGAATGCCTCGCCGCGACGCTTTCTCGACCGCGGGTCGGTGGTGCTGGTGGCGGTCGCCGCCGGGCTGTGGGCGTTCGACGCTTACTTTCGTCCGGGGCTGACCCAGCAGCTCAGCTCGGGCCAGATCGTGCTGGTCGAGGATCTTCTCATCAGCCTGTGCCTCGTCCCGGTGATAGTCGCCAACGCCTCAGAGCTGCGACGCCTGAGCGGCCGGCGGTGGCTGGCCCTGGCCGCGATCGCGATTGGACCGCAGGCGGTCGCCACGGTGCTCTTCACGAAAGCGATCGGCTTCTCATTCAGCAACCCGGCGCAGCCCAACTTCGAGGTCCTGCACGAGGTCTACCTGCTCTACCTTCTCCAGCCGGTCTTCGGGGTCGCGTTTGCGCGCATCTTCCTGGGTGAGCGGCGCAAGGCCAGCTTCTGGCCGCTGGCCGGGATCGCTCTGGTCGGCGTTTACCTGATCGTCTTCGCCGACGATCCGATGGCGCCATGGCAGATCCGCCACCCAGAGCTCATGGCCGGGCTCCTGGTGCTCGGGGCGGTGATCATGTGGGCGGCGGGGACCGTGCTTGGCCGCTACGCGCTGCAGAGCGTCAGCTACCCGGTCACCACGAGCATGCGCTTCATGCTCGCGATTCCCGTTCTGCTCCTGATCGTGTTGGTGGACAAGGGCGGCGCAGCATTCAGCGGTTACTCGATCAGTCAGGTGCCCAGTTTCCTGGGCATCGTCCTGGTGCCGGGCTTGCTGGCGATGCTCCTGTACTACCTCGCGCTCTCCAGAACGCCGGCCTCGCTGGCGACGATCGCCGAGCTCGGCTATCCGCTGGCTCTGTTCCTGATCTTCTCGCTGCCGGCTCCGGTCGGGCAGGGCGCGCCCCTGCGACCGATCGAGGTCGTGGGCGCGGTGCTCTTGCTGGCCGGCGTCGTCACCCTCAACTTCCTGAAGACACGCGATGTTGTAGAAGTGCCTCATGAGCGCCTGGCCGTGGCTCGGTCAATCTGAAAAAGATGAGGTGATCAATGGCGAGTGAGTACGGCACGTCGGTCGAGACCTCGGCTCAAGCCGATCGGGTCTGGAAGATCTGGTCCGACATGTCGACCTGGGGCGAATGGAATCCAAACGTGTCGACCATGGACTGGCATGGTGGTTTTGTCTCAGGCTCAACCGGCGTCATGAACACCAGGGCGGGACAGCACCACCAGATGAAGCTCCTCGACGTCGAACCCGGCCGCAGCTTTGCGCTGGAGACCAGCGTCATCCCTGGCACCACGTTCAGGTTCAACTGCCGCGTCGAGCCGGCCTCGGGCAAGACCAGGATCAGCCAGCACGTCCAGGTCAAGGGCCCGCTTGGCTTTCTCGGCTTCATGTTCGGACCACAGGTGTCGTCCGAGTTCGGAACACTGCTCGGTAATCTCGCGAAGAAGGCGGAGGCGGCGAGCTAGAGCGCGGCTTCGCTACAGTTCTTGCCCCATTGATGGCCAGCGCCACCCCCCAGCCGATCGTCTCCACGCGCGGCCTCACCAAGCACTACGGCAACGGCATAGTCGCGGTGGACGGCCTGAACCTCAACGTGCGTCGCGGTGAGGTCTACGGATTTCTGGGCCCCAATGGCGCCGGCAAGACGACCACGCTGCGGATGCTGGTCGGGCTGATCAAGCCGACCTCAGGCAGCGCGATCGTGGCGGGCGCCGTGCCGGGATCGCCGGCGTCGCTCGCTAAGGTCGGCGCGATCATCGAGGCCCCGGCCTTCTATCCATATCTGTCCGGGTACGACAACCTGCGCCTCATCGCGATGCTGTGCGGCGTGCCGGTCAAGCGCGTCGACGTGGCGCTGGATGAGGTTGAGCTGACCCCGCGCAAGCAACACAGGTTCTCCACCTATTCGCTGGGCATGAAACAGCGGCTGGGGATCGCCGCGGCACTGATCAAGGAGCCGGACATGCTGATCCTGGACGAGCCCACCAACGGCCTCGATCCACAGGGCATGGTCGACGTACGCAACCTGATCGTCGAGCTGGGGAGGGGTGAGCGGACGGTGCTGGTGTCGAGCCACCTGCTCGGCGAGGTGGAGCAGATGTGCACGCGCATCGGCGTGATTCAGAAGGGCAAGTTCGTGGCCGAAGGAACGATCGACGAGCTGCGCGGGGCGGCCACCCTCACAGTTCGCGCCGAGCCCGCGGCTACAGCGGCTTCAGTGCTGAGCGGCGAGGCGGGGCCCCAGAACGTACAGGTGCTTCCGGACGGCTCGTTCAGCGTGAAGGTCGACCTCAAGCGCACGGCGGAGATCAACCGGCGGCTGGTGCAGGCCGGAGCCGATGTGACCGAGCTCCGCGCCACCGAGCGCTCGCTGGAGGACGTGTTCATGGAGCTGACCGGCACCGAGGCGGGGCTGTGAGGGCGCTCATCGGCGAGCTGTTCAAGGCCGGGCGCCGGCCCGCGGTTTGGGTGTGCGTGCTGGGCCTGCTGGCGGCGGTCGTCACCATCGGCTACGCCCTGCCCTGGATCGCGGAGACATACAGTCCGCCCTCGAGCGCGCAGGGACTGCCTTCAGGAACGACGCTCGCCGATTTCAAGGTCACCCTCTATCCCATCAACTTCGTGCGCCAGACGCTGCAGCAGTGGGCAGTGCTTGGTGGTGTGTTCGCGCTGATCCTCGGAGTGCTCCTGCAGGGCAGCGAGTATGGCTGGGGAACTGTGAAGACGATGTATACGCAGCGTGACGGCCGTCTCGTGATGCTCGCCGGAAAGGTGGGCGCGCTGGCGGTGGTCGTCCTCGTGCTGGTTCTCGGCGTCTTCGCGGTGGCCGCTGCCTCGAGCACCGCCGCCGCACTGCTCGATGGCAAGAGCCTGGATTTCCCCGGCGTCGCGGAGACCATCAAAGGCATCGGCGCACTGTTTCTGATCTACGGGTTCTGGTCCCTGTTCGGCCTCACGCTGGCGACGCTGTTCAGGCAGTCCGCGATGGCGATCGGTCTCGGCCTCGCGTATGCGCTGGTGGTCGAGGGGCTGATCTTCGGCTTCGGTGGCGGACTGCTTGGTGACTGGGTGAAGAAGATCCAGGAGTGGTTTCCGATCGCGAACACGGGATACCTCGCCGACTCGTTCGGGGCCATCAGGCTCCGTGGCCTCCCGGCCCAGGCCGCGCCTTACGCGGACGCCACGCACGCTGTGGCGGTGCTGGCGACCTACGTCGCGGCCTTCCTCGTGATCAGTGCGCTGATTCTGCGGCGTCGGGACGTGACGGCCTGAGCCGAAGCGCGTAGGCGCGGTTCGCGTTGCGGGCGCTGAACACGATGCCCGCGACCATGACGACAGCGAAGGCCGCAAGTCCGATCGCGAGCATGATCGGCCCAGTCTTGCCGGCCCCGATCGCATAGCCGAGGGGTCCCCAATCCACTGTCGCCGCTGCATTTAGCCACGCGATGAGGCCTGTGATGAACGCCGCGCAGACCAGTGTCCAGCGCTTTTCTTGCGCGGACATCTGGCCGAGGTCGAGTCGGCGCTGCCGCGTCGAGACGCTGATCTTGCCCAACCTGGTCAGCAGGACGATCCAGACCGCGAGCATCACGAGCCCGATCGCAAGCGCGACCCACGGATACGCGGTCTTGTCGATCGGCGAAAGGTCGGAGGAGCCGGCCCAGGCGGCCATCGGCACCGCCCAAATGACGCTGCTGATCGCCGCAAAGCCGGTGCGTCCGTAGCGCTCGACCAGGCCGTTCATCATCTCCCGTATCTCCCGTATGTCCCGTATTTCCTCATCAGGTACTGCTCGAAGGTGATTGTGCCGTTCTTGTGGTCGGGGCAGAGCAGCTTTCCGTCGGCAAACTGACGGCTGAAGCGCAACGGGAGGCTCAGGTTGATGAGGCGCTTGTCGAGCCGGCGGGCTTTGAGCCACGACTCGGCGAGACTCTTGAACGTCCTTATCTCGGGGCCGCCGAAGTCGGGGAGCACGCCGGCCGGCTCGCCCGTCGTGATCTGCACCAGGCGAGCGGCGACATCGCGAGTGTCGACCGGCTGGAACTGCCACTCGAAGGGGATGGCGGCGATGCGCGGAAGTCGGGCAAAGGCGCGGAGGAACATCTCCATCAAGGTGTGGAATTGCGTCGCGCGCAGGATCGACCACGGAAGGATGCCTTCCTTCACCACCCTCTCGGCTGCGAGCTTGTACCTGTAGTAGGGATACGCGACTCCCTCGATGCCGACGATGGAGATGAAGATGATGTGCTTGACGTGCGCGCGCTTGGCGGCCTCCAGCAGGCGGCGCGTGCCGTGAACGTCGACCGCGCGCAGCCGCCAGGGCTGCGCGGTTGCGGAGGCGGCATGGATTACTGCATCCATCCCGTCGACGGCGCGGTCCAACCCTCTACCTGAAGCCAGGTCTCCCTGCACCCAATCGCCGCCGGTGCCAGCCTTGCGGCTGAACACGCGCGCCCGGTGACCTGAGCTCCGGAGCTCGTTCACGACCTCGCGGCCGAGAGCGCCGGTCCCTCCGGTCACGAGCACGTTCACGTCTTTCTTGTAGCGGCCTGCGCTCTCGTGCCGAGGTGGGTCCCGAAAAAGCTCATGACCCGTCTCCACGAATCGTCAGCGGCGGCCCGGTCATATGCACCGCCACCTGCTCTGAAAAAGGAGTGACGCGCACCGGGATAGACCTTGATGTCGTGAGGAATGTCGCGCCGTGTCAGCTCAGCATCGAGCCCGCGTCCGGCAGCGGCTGTGAAGTCCTTCTGCGGATACGAGCCAACCACGGGACAGATGCGGCGGACGGCCTCGAGAGGCCTCGGGTTCGACGCGTAATAGGGCGCTATCGCTCTCAGCCGGTCATCGCTGCATGCCCATGCGATCGCGAAGCTGCCGCCCATGCAGAAGCCGACCGCTCCGACTCGGTTTGGATCGACCCCCTCCAGCGTGGTCATGTAGCTGAGCGCGGCTTTGAGGTCGTCGATGCCGAATCTTTCGATTGAGCCACGCAGCATGCCGGTCATGAAGCGAGCCATGCAGATCGCCCGATTGCGGCCTGCGAAAAGGTCGACGGCAAGTCCCACGTAGCCGTTCTCTGCAAAGCGAATCGTGATGTCCTTGATGTTCTGGTTGAGGCCGTGCGCCTCGTGGATGACCACCACGCCAGGGTGCCTGCCTTTTCCCTCGGGGAAGGCGAGAAAGCCACCGCCCTTCAGGGCTGCGTGGTCGATGGTGCGCGTGTCCACGGAAAAAGCATCGCATCCGGGCCCGAGCGGGGGCGGACCAGGGCCGGCGGTAAAATCATCGTCTCGCGCGACGTGGGCCCGTGGCGCAGTTGGGAGCGCGTCTGAATGGCATTCAGAAGGTCAGGGGTTCGAATCCCCTCGGGTCCACCATGCCTCCCCTCATCGTCCAAATCCCACTCATCGCGACCCCGCGTAAAGGTTCTTGACCAGCTTCCGCCCTACTGCTC
>Ga0066710_100007649_pt1 | contig 10366 bp, 7 predicted proteins | sample GraSoiAngelo_159_FD_79666 | JGI IMG/M metagenome (GOLD analysis project Ga0066710, IMG submission 79666) | Grasslands soil microbial communities from the Angelo Coastal Reserve, California, USA - 14_1009_16_40cm | ecosystem: Environmental > Terrestrial > Soil > Grasslands | place: USA...
GAATTGCTGAGCAAATCTCAAAATCTTTGTTACAAATTGGCGAGCGGCGGTTGCAGAATGCTGATTTTAGGACGGGGCAATAACGACGCACATCCCCACGTCTCACCCCGGGTTTCTCACTTCAGCTCATCAAACACAATCTGCACATTGCTCATCAACCGCGCCGCCTGCGGCATCGCATACCCTTTGTACTTGGCTGGAATGGTCCATGCGCGCGCAACAACATCAACCGACTTGCCGGCCTTTTTCGCGTCTCGAACAGCGGCGAGGAAATCGTCGTTGAACGCGGCGTATTCCCGAAGATCCGCCATCGTCATGGTCTGCATGGCGTGGCCGGTAATGATGGTGTCGACGTTCTGGACCGTTTTGGCGGCTTTCGCCAGAGTCTTGCCGATCTCGACTCCGCTGCCGCCGTTATTCGCATCCAGCAGCGGAATGTTCTTGCCCGAAAAGATGTCGCCGGCATGCATCACGCCGAGAGATCGGAAGACGACCCACGCATCGCCATTGGTGTGTCCGCGCCCGAAGTAGTAGAGATCGATGCGATCGCTTCCGCTGCCGATGGACATCTTGTCCTTGAACGTTTTCTTCGGCATGCCTCTACCGTTGTTCTCCTTGAAGATGTTCTTAGGCGCATCCGGCGCGGGCGTGATGCCGGTGGCGGGAGTCATCGTTTCCATGTTCGCTTTCGTATTCTCATGAGTGATGACCTCGACAGCGGCTGGAAATTCGACATTGCCGCTCACGTGATCGCCGTGTGTGTGCGTGTTGATGATGGTGGTGATCGGCTTGTTCGTCAGTTGTTTGATCTTGTCGAGAATCGGCTGGCCCCACCCGGGATTCTTCGTGTCCACCACGACGACTCCGTTGGTTCCGATGAATACCGCCGTGTTGCCGCCGCCTCCCTTGAGCACAAAAAGGTTGTCCTTCAGCTTGTCCACATCGACAACGCGCGGCGCTTGCTGTCCCCCAGCCGGTTGCTGTTGAAACGCTCCGAGAGTGATCGCGAGCGCGCCGAACGCCAACAGAACGGCTAGACATAGGACTCTCCTCATAGACCCCTCCTCCTCCAAATGAAAGTTCAACCAAGTGTCGACTATTCTGCACCCCTCCTATTTTTTACCAGAAAATAGGGGACAGCGAGCAATTTCTGAACCTCGAGAAATTGCTCGCTGTCCCCTATTTTTCTGGTAATAAACTTCCTCGCACAAAAAAAACGCACTTTTCGTAAACTGGCCTGACGAATTCAACTGGAGGGTGCGATGAAGCTTGTGCCGGCAATCACGATGCTGCTCACTCTGGCTGCTTTGCTAGCCGCGGCGGCCGGGCCGGCGGCCGTGACTTACATCGATCATACAAAGGTCGCTGCTGCGCTGGCCAAAGGCGAAACGCTGATCAGCGCGCCGGATCTGACCGTCATCGGCAGCCATCGGTCGGGACCCGGCCAGGTTGAGGTGCATGACAAAGAAACCGATGTTTTCTACGTGACGGACGGTGAAGCGACATTTGTGACCGGCGGCAACATGGCGGGAGGCAAAGCCACGGAGCCTGGGCAGCTTCGGGGTTCAAGTATCCAGGGCGGACAGAGCCATCACTTGACCAAGGGAGATGTCATGGTGATTCCGGCCGGGACGCCGCATTGGTTTAAGGAAGTTCCGAAGTCCATAAGTTATTATGTCGTGAAAATACTAAAATGAGTTGACGGTGATTGCAGATGATTTCAAAGATTTTGAGTTTTGCGTTGTTGATGCGTCTATTCGTGAATGTGGCCGGTCCCGAGGATCGCGTGCTCCGGGGCATGCCGGAGATTCTCGATCCCAACGATATTTATGCCGCGGACAGGCCAGGGAAGCTCAGTCCAGCCGTCCAGAATTTTCCATCGCGAATCTACGTTCCAAACAATATCAGCAACACGGTGTCGGTGATCGATCCCGCGACGTACAAGGTGATCGACACGTTCCGCGTCGGGAAGCAACCTCAGCACGTCACGCCTTCCTACGACATGCAAACCCTTTGGGTGCTCAACGACAAAGGCAATAGCCTAACGGAGATCAATCCGGCGACAGCCAAGATGGGGAAAACTGTTCCGGTCGAGGATCCCTACAACATGTATTACACGCCCGACGGAAAATACGCCATCGTCGTTGCCGAGGAACGAATGCGGCTAATGTTCCGCGAGGCGAAAACCATGAAGTTGACGAATTCCCTTTGGGTCAATTGTAAGGGCGTCGATCACATGGATTTTTCAGCTAACGGGCTGTACCTGATTGCGAGTTGTGAATTCGGCAACAAAGTCATTAAGGTCAATCTGGAGTCCCAGAAAGTCGTGGGGACGCTGGAACTCGGCCCCAACACAATGCCGCAAGACGTCAAGCTGTCACCGGATGGAAAGGTGTTCTACATCGCCGACATGCATGCGAACGGCCTGCATCTCATCGATGGCGAACGCATGGCAAAGATCGGCCTTTTGCCGACCGGCAAAGGGACCCACGGCCTCTACGTCAGCCGTGACTCGAAGGAGCTCTACGTATCCAACCGCGATGAGGGCAGCATTTCCGTGGTGGATTTCGCGTCGCGCAAGGTTGTGAAGACCTGGACACTCCCCGGCGGCGGAAGCCCCGATATGGGTGGCGTGTCCGCCGATGGCAAAGTGCTGTGGCTCTCCGGTCGATACCACGCCGAGGTATACGCGATCGATACCAACGACGGTCATCTCATCGCGAAGATCCCCGTCGGAAACGGACCCCATGGCTTATGCGTGTATCCGCAGCCGGGGCGGTATTCGCTGGGGCACACTGGGATCTTTCGGTAGGGAGCGGACAATCCGATCTGGTGATTGGGTCGTTTGACAAGTACATTTGACATTCGACATGGGACGTTCGACATTTGACATTGCCGTAGCCTCTCCACATGTCAAATGTCGAACGTCCCATGTCGAACGTCAAATGTACTACCCAATCACCCAATTGAATCATTAGGAAATCACTTCATCAGTTCCTTAACCCGCCCAAGAGTGGCGTCCGCCCAGATCCGGTATCCCTTCTCCGTCGGATGGAGCCCGTCGGCCATGATTTCTGTGGTCAGCGTGCCGTCGGGAGTGAGGAACTTGTCGCCGATGTCCATGTAGAAGACCTGCTTGTTGTCGTTCATCTTCGCAAGCTTGCTGTTAATGTCTTTGATGGAAGCGCGGAACGGGCTGTCCGCCGGCATGGCGCGTGGGAAGATACCCAACACGAGCACCTTCGCCTGCGGCTGGCGCTTCTTGAATTCCTCGACAATCAGCCGGTCGCCATCGACGATTTCATCGTTAGGATTGCGGTTGATGTTGTTCGTGCCCAGCATCAGAACAATCAGCTTGGCTTTGAAACCTTCCAGCTCGCCATTCTGCATCCACCACAGCACGCCTTGGGTCGTATCGCCGCCGATGCCGAAATTGGCGGCTTTCAACGGTGCAAAATTCTCATCCCACACCGGCTTGCCGCGGCTTCTCCACAGATCGGTAATCGAGTCGCCGACGAACAGCAGGTCGATGTTGCCGCCCCGGGCAACCTCAAGAAATCCTTTGTGCCGGTCGTCATCGCGAGCGAGGGGTTGATTGGCTGGAGCGGCGGGGCCGCGCGCGCCGCGACCGCCAGCCGCGGGAACTCCGCCTTGTTGACCGGGCAACAACGCCGGCGCCAGCAAAAACGCCACAATCACGAAAGTTAAAAGAGACAATCGACGCATAACGGTTCCTTTCTTGGTGCGATGATTTGTTCTTGGTGCGATGATTTGTGTGACCATATTAAAGGTCAGGAGAGAGGAATGGAAATCGAAATCGTCTACTGCCAGCTTTGAAACTACGAACCCAAGGCGGTCAGTTTGACCGACAAACTCATCACCGAACTCAAAAGCAGAATCAAACGCCTCGTCCTCGTCCCTTCCTCCGGCGGCCGCTTCGAAGTCAGCATCGACGGCAAACTGATTTACTCGAAGCTGCAAACGGGCCGCTTCCCCGAATACGACGAAATTCGCAAGCATATTAAGTAAGAACGCGAGGTTGCGCGGCATTGGGCGATACCATGCAGAAGTGTGCTCTAAGTGGCGCGCGAGGATCTGCGAGGAAAGTTATTACCACCCCCTCTCCCCCTCCTAAAATAGGAGGGGGAGTCTGCACTTCGAACCTCCCCCTCCTATTTTAGGAGGGGGCAGGGGGTGGTAATAACTTCCACATAGAATCCGCAACTTACTTGCAGGACTTTGACGTGTCCCTGGACGGAACCCCACAATAGTTGCCCTCCGCCGGTACTCGGCATATCATTCCAGACAACTGGCAAGCGAAGATCGGAGGACCAGACGATGTTCCGGAGACTCCTCGGTGCGGCATGTGTGGCGGCGCTCCTCTTATCAATAACCAGTCTTGCGGCGGGACTAGAAGCCGATGCCCGACTGGCCGATGCCGCGATGAAGGGTGATCGCGCGGCCGTTCGTGCATTGCTGAAGGAAGCAGCTGACGTCAACGCTCCTGCCGCGGACGGCACAACCGCGCTGCATTGGGCAGTGCGCGCGGATGATTTGGAAACTGCAGAACTCCTGATTCGCGCGGGCGCGAACGCCAAAGCCACGGACCGCTACGGCGTGACCCCACTGTATCTGGCCACGGTCAACGGCAACGCTGCCATCATCCAGAGGCTGCTCGAGGCCGGCGCAGACCCCAACTCCGTCGATCCGGCGGGCGAAACCGCGCTGATGACCGCGGCGCGGACCGGCGCTCCTGAAGCGCTCAGGGTTTTGCTCGATCGTGGCGCGAAGGTGAATGCAACCGAACCCGAGTTTCAGGAAACCGCTCTGATGTTGGCGGTGCGCGAAAACCACGCGGCGGCCGTAAAGCTCTTGATCGAGCGCGGAGCGGAGCTCAATGCACACACCCGGATCGGCGCGACTCCCGCGTTCCGGCCTCCATGCAAGGGCACCGGCTGCGGTTCGGAAGGCGTTGGCATTAATCGCGGAGGTCTTCCGGATCGAGGCGTCCGAACCGCGACGCCCGGCGGGTTGACGCCTTTGTTATATGCGGCGCGGGATGGACGGCCTGAAGCGGCGCGCCTTTTGGTGACCGCGAGCGCCGATGTGGAACAGTCCGACCCGAACACCATCAGTCCACTCCTGATGGCGATTTTGAACAACCATCTGGACGTCGCCGGATTCCTGCTGGACCACGGCGCTGACGTGAACGCCGCCGATTTTTGGGGCCGCGCGCCGTTATGGGCCGCCGTGGATCTGCGCAATATGGACCTCGATCGCGGAGTGGACAGCGGTGTGGATCGCCCGCCCGTTCTGGACTTCATCGAAGTGCTCCTGGACCGCGGCGGCCACCTCAACACCCGCACCAAAGAAGTGCCGCCCGGCCGCCGATGGCTGTACTCGTTGGGTGACGTGTCGTGGGTCGACATGACAGGGCAGACGCCCTTCTTGCGCGCCGCATTATCCGGCGACACTACGGTGATGCGTCTACTGCTCGACCGCGGCGCTGATCCGAATATCCCGACATTCGGCGGTACGACCGCCCTGATGGCGGCGGCCGGCGTGAATTGGACCGTCGCGCAGACGTACACCGTCCCCAAGGAAGCGTTGCTGGAGGCAGTCCGAATCTGCGTGGAAAAGGGCGCGGACGTGAACGCCGTCAACTCCATGGGTTTGACCGCCGTGATGGGCGCCGCCAATAGAGGGTCGGATGACCTCATCAAGTTCCTCGTGGAGAAAGGCGCCCGGCTCGACGTGAAAGACGCCGTCGGCCGCACGCCAATAACCTGGGCCGAGGGCGTCTTCCTCGCCTCGGTCGGCGCCGAACGCAAACCCAGCACGATCGCCCTTTTGCAAAAGCTGATGGGTCAGTAATTGTGCTGAGATGTAAAGTTGAGATGAGCCTAACGAGAGTGATGTCAGTTACCGCCGCCGTCCTGTTGTTTGTCGCGGCAGGAATGCGGGCCACTCCACAGATCGCGTCGCCGGATCGAACATTCCTCGATCAATACTGCGTCGCCTGCCATAACGAAAAAACCAAGACCGCCGGCTTGATGCTCGACAAGCTCGACCTCGCCCATCCCGGTGAAAACGCGGAAGCGTGGGAGAAAGTCGTCCGCAAACTGCGAGCCGGGGTGATGCCTCCCACCGGCGCTCGGCGGCCGGATCGCGCCGTCGGCGATGCATTCGTATCCAACCTCGAAAACGCGATCGACCGCGCCGCCGCAGCCAAACCGAGTCCCGGAACGACGGCTCTGCACCGGCTCAACCGCACCGAATACGGCAATGCGATCCGCGACCTGCTTGCCCTGCCTGTAGATGCCGCCGCGCTCCTGCCGGGCGACGATTCCAGCGAAGGTTTCGACAATGTCGCTGATGTTCTCGGAGTGTCTCCGCTGCTGATTCAAGGTTACGTCGCCGCGGCCGCCAAGATCAGCCGTCTCGCCGTGGGCGATCCGGAGGTTAGCGCAGGTAAAGTCACCTATCGCGCTCCGCGCGGCCTGACGCAAGCCGATCACATGGAAGGTTTGCCGTTGGGAACCCGTGGCGGAATGCTCATTTATCACATCTTTCCACTGGATGGTGAGTACGACTTCCGGATCGCCCGCACCGGTGCCGGCTTGGGCCAGGCATCCGTGGGCGGCGATGAAGAAATCGAGATCAGCATCAACGGCGAACGAGTGTACGTTGTTGGCAGAAACAGTCCGCGCGATGTTCGGCTCCAGTTAAAGGCGGGGCCGCACAACCTCGGCATTGCCATCATCAGAAAGAGAAATGCTCGAGGCGTGGACGACCTCTATGACAACCTCGCAACCACGCTAGGTATTTCTTCCGTTTCCATAACGGGTCCGTTCAATATTTCCGGTCCAGGGGACACAGCAAGCCGTCGCCGCATTTTCGTTTGCCGTCCGTCGAAGGCTGGCGAAGAACTGCCGTGCGCGACGCAAATCCTGAAGACGCTCGCCCGCCGGGCCTTCCGGCAGCCGGTCAACGACTCGGACGTCGCGATGGAAACGCTGCTCGGTTTCTATGAGACCGGGCGCGCTCAAGGAAATTTTGAAACCGGCATTCAATACGCGTTGGCTCGCATGCTTGTGGATCCCCGGTTTCTTTACCGTTTTGAACGGGAGCCTGCGAGTCTGCCGGCCGGCGCCGTTTACCGGCTCAGCGATTTTGAGGTGGCATCGCGTCTTTCGTTTTTCCTGTGGAGCAGCATCCCCGACGATGAACTTCTGGATGTCGCCGGTCAGGGAAAACTGACGGAGCCCGCAATGCTCGAACGTCAGGTGCGCCGCATGCTCGCGGATCCGCGCGCCGGCGCCTTGGCGAGCAATTTTGGGGGACAGTGGCTGTTCTTGCGCGATCTGAAGAATGCAAAGCCTGAAGCAGACGGCTTCGATGAAAACCTGCGGCAATCGTTCCGGCGCGAAACGGAGATGCTGTTCGAAAGCATTGTCCATGAAGACCGCAGCATTCTGGACGTGCTGAACGCGGACTATACGTTTGTCGACGAACGCCTGGGCCGGCATTACGGCATTCCAAACATTCGCGGAAGTCAGTTCCGCCGCGTCATGCTCAAAGAGGACGATCCACGCCGCGGTCTGCTGGGCAAAGGAAGTTTCCTGCTGGTGACGTCGGCGGGAAATCGCACATCCCCGGTCAGCCGGGGCAAGTGGATTCTGGAAAACATCTACGGAGTGGCCGCGCCGGCGGTTCCCGCCAGCGTACCACCCTTGAAAGAAAACAGTGAACGCACCGATGGCAAAGTGCTTTCCATGCGCGATCGGATGGAGGAGCACCGGACCAATCCCGCGTGTGCGTCCTGCCACAAGATCATGGATCCGATCGGTTTTGCGCTGGAAAACTTTGACCTGACGGGACAATGGCGCGATGTCGATGGCAAGACGCCGGTCGACGCCTCGGGCGAACTCGTCGATGGAACCAAGCTCGATGGACCGGCCAGTCTCCGGATGGCGATCGTCAGCCGTTCGGATGCGTTCGTCTCCACCGCAACGGAAAAGTTGATGACATACGCCCTTGGCAGGGCTATCCACTATTACGACATGCCGGCTGTGCGTGCGATTGTCCGCGATGCGGCTAAAAACGATTACCGCTTTTCATCGCTGGTGCTTGGAATCACCAAAAGCTCGGCGTTCCAGATGAAGAAGAAGGGGTGACTTGAGCCCTGAGCAATTTATTATTACCACCCCCTGCCCCCTCCTAAAATAGGAGGGGGGTCCGCACTACAGCACCCCCTCCTATTTTAGCGGGGGCAGGGGTGGTAATAATAGATATCCACAGGATAGGAGACAGCAGAAATGGCCTTCATCACCAAAAAACATCTTTCGCGCCGTACGTTCCTCCGCGGTGCAGGCGTGACCGTGGCTTTGCCGTTCCTGGAATCGATGGCGCCGGCGCAAACGCCATTGAGCAAAACGGCCGCAAGTCCGAAGAGCCGGCTCGCGTGTATCTACATTCCGCACGGCGCGACCATGGATCATTGGACGCCCTCAACGGAGGGGACCGGCTTTGAGTTTTCCGAAATCCTCAAGCCGCTCGAACCCTACCGGGATTATCTCAACGTGGTAAGCGGACTTTGCCATCCTCAAGCGGGTCCCACCGACGGCGAAGACAGCGGCGGCGCACTGGACCATAACCGCGCCGTTGCGGTGTTTCTCACCGGCGCCCACCCGAAGAAAGGCGTGCAATCCACAGTCGGTATTTCGGTCGATCAGGTGATCGCGCAAAAAGTCGGCCAGGACACGCCGCTGCCTTCGATCGAGCTGACGATCGAAGAATCATCTTTAAGCAGCGATTCCGGCTTTAGCGGCGCTTACAGGAACACCATCGCGTGGAAGTCGCCCAGCGTGCCGCTTCCGATGGAAAACAGCCCCCAGGTGGTCTTCGAACGGTTATTTGGCGATGGCAGCAACGATGCACAACGAAAGGCGCGACGGCAACAGTCCATCAGCCTGCTCGATTCGGTCTTAAATCAGGTGGCCGGGCTTCAAAAAGAGCTCCCCGCCGCGGACCGCACCAGGCTCAATCAGTATCTGGAAGAAGTCCGCGAAATCGAACGGCGAATCCAGAGGGCCGCCGAGCAAACGAAGGCCGATGTGGCCGTGCCTGAGGCGCCGGTCGGCATACCTGACGATTTTGAAGAACATTTGAAATTGATGTGGGACCTGCAGGCGCTGGCCTACGAGGCGGAAATCACGCGCATCTCCACGCTCCTGTATTCGCATGAAACCAGCGGCACGGTCTATCCGAAGAGCGGCGTGCGTGAGGGGTTCCACAACGCGTCTCACCATTCGAATAATCGAAAGAACATGGATCAGTTCGCGGTGCTCAACCGTTATCACATCAGCACGCTGGCCTATTTCTTCGACAAGCTGAAAGCCACGCCAGACGGCGACGGCTCGCTCCTGGATCACTCGCTCGTCCTTTACGGCAGCACGCTGAGCGACGGCAACGAGCACAACCACGACCCGCTCCCGGTTCTGCTGGTTGGCGGCGCCTCCGGCCAGATCAAGGGAGGGCGTCATCTCCGGACTGCTCCGCACACTCCGATGTCGAATCTCCTTTTGAGCGTGCTGGATAAATTTGGCGTCCGGCAGGACAAGTTCGGCGACAGCACCGGCAGAGTAGAAATCTGAAGAAGAAAGCTCGGCGGGTAAGAACTATTCAGCACATGACGTCCGTGAAGCGTACCATCTGTTCACGTTCGAGAACCATATGCCTCTCCTCACATGCTCATTCACAGCGGCAATCCCCGAATCCACGTCTCGATCTGCGCTTCCAAAACATCAAGGGGAACTGCGCCGTGACCCAAAACGGCGTCGTGGAATCGGCGGATATCGAAACGAGGGCCAAGTTCTTGCTGGGCTTTGGCTCGAAGCTCGAGGATTTTGAGCTGACCTATTTTGTAGCCGAGCGCCTGACCGGGCCAGACGATGTAACGATCGATTTCGACGATGATGTCTTGATCCGTTTTTGCCGCATTTTCCCGGAAGAAGTCGATTGCCTGCACTCGAGTCCAGCCCATGGAATGCAGTCCCGTGTCGACAACCAACCGGATCGCACGCCACATCTCGTAGGTCAGCTGGCCAAACTTCGAATACGGATCCTTGTAAAAATCCATCTCCTCACCGAGTTTCTCGGCATATAAGGCCCATCCCTCGACGAATGCGGTGTAGCTCGAGTGTTTGCGAAACTCGGGCAGTCCGCGCAACTCCTGCGCGATGGAAATCTGAATGTGGTGGCCCGGCACAGCTTCGTGCAATGTGAGCGCCTCCATTTCCCACTTGGGCCGTGATTCGAGCTTGTACGTGTTCGCGAACATAAAAGCCGGCCGGCCGGCGGTGAA
>Ga0066710_100007650_pt1 | contig 10366 bp, 7 predicted proteins | sample GraSoiAngelo_159_FD_79666 | JGI IMG/M metagenome (GOLD analysis project Ga0066710, IMG submission 79666) | Grasslands soil microbial communities from the Angelo Coastal Reserve, California, USA - 14_1009_16_40cm | ecosystem: Environmental > Terrestrial > Soil > Grasslands | place: USA...
CTCTGAACTCTGAACTCTCACTCTGACGTCTCTCCCAACCCCTCACTCCAGCGACGTCAATCCCTCGCGGATCGCGTACTTGGTCACCTCGGCCACGCTGTAGAGCTGGAGCTTTTCCATGAGCTGGCGGCGGTGGGTCTCCACCGTCTTGACGCTCACGTGCAGGCGGGTGGCGATCTCCTTGGTGGCGAAGCCCTCGGCCATGAGCTGGAGCACCTCGCGCTCGCGGGGGGTGAGCTTGTGGAAGGCGTCGGAGGCGTCGGCCGCCGCAGCGGCGCCGTGGCCGTGGCCGCCGTCGCCGTGCTCGCCGGGCAGGCGGCGGACGTAGTCGTCCACCACCACGCCCGCCACGCGCGGGCTCAGGTACACCTTGTTGGCCACGACGGCGCGGATGGCCGCGACCAGCTCGTCGAACGCCCCGTCCTTGAGCAGGTAGGCGGCCGCGCCGGCCTTGAGCGCCTCGGCGACGTAGCGGCGGTCGGAGTGCATCGAGAGCGCGACCACTTTCGTGTCGGGCTGGTCGGAAACCAGCCGCCGGGTTGCCTCCATGCCGTTGGGCTGGGGCATGGCGACGTCCATGACGACGACGTCGGGCTCGTGCTTCTGCGCCATCTCCAGCGCCTGCCGGCCGTTGTCGGCCTCGGCGACCACCTGGAAGTCGGGCTGGTCTTCGAGCAGGCTACGCAAGCCTTCGCGCACGATCCGGTGGTCGTCGGCGATGAGTACTTTCATGATGGGTCACTGCCTCCGTATGGGTTTGGTCAACGTTCGATCGAAGTGAAACCGCTTGTTCCTTTTCTGCGAAGCCGTCTGCCGCCGAAGCCATCGGCACGACCAAAGTCACGCGCGCCCCGCCGTGGGGCCGGGCCTCGATGCGGAACGAGCCGCCCAGGTATTCCAGGCGGGTGCGGATGCTGAACAGGCCGAAGCCGGTGTCGCGCGGAAACGCGGTGGCGGCGTCCGCCGCGGCCTGCCCGTTGGAATCTTCCTTGTCCGCGGTGTCGCCTGCGGCGCGGCCGCGCGAACCGCCTCCGGCGCGGCCCGCGGACAGGTAGCGCCCCTCGAACCCCACGCCGTCGTCTTCGATCGTGAGGTGCAGCCGGTGGTCCGGCTGGCGCAGGCGGACCCACGCGTGCCGCGCGCCCGCGTGCTTGGCGACGTTGGTGAGCAACTCCCGGACCGACTGGTACAGCAGCACCGCCGTCTCGTGCGGCAGCCGAAGCTGCTTGTCCTCCGTGTGCACCTCGACCGCCACCTTCAGCCCGTACCGCGCCGCCGCCCGCTCCCCCACCCACTCCAGCGCCGCGGTCAGCCCCAGCTCGTAGAGCACCGGCGGGCTCAGCTCGAAGGTGAGCGAGCGGGTCTGGGCCAGCACCTCGTCCAGCAGGCCCGCCACTTCGTCGACCGCGGTCCGCACCTCGGGCTTGACGGCCTTCTGCCCCGCGGCACCGAGCTTCATCTTGGCCAGGGCGAGGGTCTGGCTGATGTTGTCGTGGACCTCGACGGCGATCCGCCGCCGCTCCCGCTCCTCCGCCAGCGACAGCTCGCTGGCCAGCGACTGCAGCCGCTCGCGGTAGGCCCGATCGATCCGGCGAGCGTGCTCCCGGTCGCTGATGTCGATCAGGGCGGTGTGGAAATCCGCCCCGACCGGAGTGAAGTTCCGCGGTGAAATTGACATCAGCACGGGCACCTTGCGCCCGCCGCGCGAGCGCAGCGCCACCTCCGTCTCGTGGGCCATATACGAGCGGCGGCAGCGGACCAGGGTGTCGAGGAAGCGCTGGCGGTCCGGGCGGTCGATGAACGCCAGCAGCGGAAGGTGGAGCAGCCGCCCGCGCTCGGCGCCGAGCAGCTCGGTCGCGCGGAGGTTGATCGACTCGATGACGCCGTTGACGTCGAGGCTCAGGAAGGCGACGGGGGCGAAGTCGTAGAGGTTGGCGAAGCGGTCGCGCGACTGCTCCAGGGCGGCCTGGGCCTCGGCGAGCTGATCTGCCTGCTGCCGCGTCTCCTCCTGGTAGACCCGCAGGTCGGCAATGAGGCGGGCGCAGTCGTGGTGCTCGTCGACGATCTTGTCGGCCACGACCAGGCGGGCGCGGAGCCGCCCCACCTCGCCGCGGAGCCGAGCGGCGGCGGGCTGCTTCGAGGTTGGTGAGGACCGTCGGGGCATCTCGTCTTGTCCCCTCTCCCCTGCGTACAGGGGAGAGGGAGAAAGGTCAGGTCTCCTCCGCCAGCGCCAGCAGGATCAGCGGCGGGCGGTCGGGGCCGTCGCGGGAACCGACCCGGCGGGCGTTGATCCGGAGGCGGCGGCGGCCGATGCGCGGGAACTCCTGGTCCATCTCGAAATCCTCGATCCGGTCGGTCTTCAGCACGTCCGCCAGCAGCCCGCGCACCTGGGCGGTGTCCCAGTGCCCGTCCATCAGTCCGTACACGCTCCGCCCCTCCGCCTCCTCGCCGCTCATGCGGAACAGGCGGCGGAACGCGCGGTTGATCCGCCGCACCTTGAAGTCCGAGTCGAGCACCATCAGGGGCTCGCGGACGGTGTCGAAGACGGCCTCGGCGTAGTCGCGGGCCTCCGCCGCGCCCGGCGCCCGCTCGTCGGACCCCTGCGCGGACCGCTCGTGCCGCCGCGAATGGTCCACGTCGATCAGCGCCAGCACCGCGCCGTCGATCTTGTTGTCCAGGTTCTTGTACGGCCGGATTCGGAGCGAGTACATCCGGCCCTGCCGGTCGGTGACGTCGCGCTCCTTCACGCTCACCGTGTCGACCGCCTCGGTGATCAGCCGCTCCAGGTCCGGGCAGTCCACGTTGGGCTTGATGTCGCCGATGGGGCGGCCCACGTCCGTCGGGATCAGGTTCAGAACGCGCTCGGCCGTCGGCGTAAACCGCCGGATCTTCAGGTCGGAGGAGACCATCACGATGGGGATTTCCACGCTGCCGAGGAGGTTGATCAGGTCGCTGTTGACCCGGCTCAACTCGTCGTTGCGGCCCGACAGCTCGTCGTTGAGCGTGTTCAGCTCCTCGTTGGTGCTCTGCAACTCCTCCTTGGCGGTGTCCAGCTCCTCGTTGGTGCTCTGGAGCTCCTCGTTGCTGGAGAGGATTTCCTCGTTGGCGGACTGGAGCTCCTCGTTGGCCGCTTCGAGGTCCTGGATGATGGACTGGAGATAGTCGCGGCTGGCGGCCAGCTCGGCCTCGAGCCGCCGAACGGTCGGGTCGGCGCGCCTGGCCCCCTTTCGCTCGGCCCGGCCGGCTTTGCCCGTTTGCTTTTGCTTGCGCTGTCCGCGCGGCTCCTCCCGGTCCGCCGCGCCCGCCCGCTCAACCGGACGCGTCGCTTCCGCTTCCTCGAACAGCACGAGGTAATGACGCGGCTCGTTGGCGGGCGTAATCGGGATGACCTCGAGGTTGACCTCTCGGAAGCGGCCGTTCTGCCTGATGCGCAAGGCTTCCTTTCGCGCCGGCGCCTCGCGCGCCCTCGCCTCCTGGAGCGCCGTGCGCAACGCGTACAGCATCCCCTCGCGCGCCATCTTCAGCAGGCTGAGGCTCGCCTCGCCGGGCGCGGGCTCGAGATAGGGGCCGGTCTGGCCGCGGAACTGCACGATCTGGAAGTCGGCATCGACGATCACGCCGGGCGGCGCGTAGCGCGCCAGGATGGCTCGGTTGGCCTCGAACTGGACGTTGCCGGAGCCGGGCGCGTCGGACGCGGAAGTTTTCCGCGCGCCGTTGCCCGCGCGGCCGGGCGCGGCGCGGTCGGGGACGGCGTGGTCCGACGCGGTGAACTCCATGTCCGTCCGCGCCGCCTGAAACTTCCTCGTGTACAGCCGGTGCTTCTTGTCCGCCGCCGCGAACAGGTCCGAATAGGGCCCGACCGTCTCGGCGTTGCCGAGCATGAGGAACCCGCCGGGCTTGAGCGCGTAGTGGAAGACCGTCATCAGCCGCTTCTGGAGCACCGGCCCGAGGTAGATCATCACGTTGCGGCAGAGGATGAGGTCGAGGCGGCTGAAGGGGGGGTCGCGGGTGAGGTCCTGGCGGGCGAAGACGCACAGGTCGCGGACGGTCTTGCTGATGCGGTAGCTGCCGTCGAGCTTGGTGAAGAACCGCCGCAGCCGCTCCGGCGACACGTCCGCCGAGATGTTTTCCGGGTAGACGCCGGTCCGGGCGCGTTCGACCGCATGCTCGCCGATGTCGGTGGCGAACACCTGGACGGGGGTGGAGTGGGCCCGGTCGCCGAGGAACTCCAGCAGCGCGATCGCCATCGAGTACGCCTCCTCCCCTGTCGAGCAGCCCGGGACCCAGAGGCGCAAGGGGCGGTCGACGTCGCGGTCGGCGACGATGCGGGGGAAGACCTTTTCGCTAAGCACGGCGAAGGTCTCGGGGTCGCGGAAGAACCGGGTGACGTTGATCAGGATGTCCTGGTAGAGCGCCTGGACCTCGGCGGCGTTCTGCTCGAGATAGTGGACGTAGGGCTCAATCGAATGGAACTTGTGGAGCACCATGCGGCGCTGGAGGCGCCGGCGGATGGTGGGGAGCTTGTAGTGGGTGAAGTCGACGCCGGTCGCGTTGCGCAGCAGCGCGAACACCCGGGCCAATTGCGCCTCACCGCCCGTCATTGCCCGCGCCTCCGCCCCGGCGCCGGCCGAAGGGGCGGCCAGAGGGTGCTCGGCGATGCGGACCAGTTCCCGGGCGATGTCGGCGGGCGAGAGCACCAGGTCGACGGCGCCGGTGGCGATGGCGGCGCGGGGCATGCCGTCGGAAGTCGCGGTCTTCGGGTCCTGCGCGAGCGTAATGCCGCCGGCCGCCTTGATCTCCTTCAGCCCCAGCGCCCCGTCGTTGGCCGAGCCGGAGAGGATGATGCCGACGGCCTGGGAGCGGGCGTGCTCGGCGAGGGAACGGAAAAACAGATCGATGGGAAGGGAATGGCGTCGCGGCGGAGAGCCGCCGCGCCTCCCGCCGCGGGGCGCGAGCAGCAGCCGCCCGTCCAAGACCGCGAGGTCCGCGTCCGGGGGAATGACGTGGACGCGGTTCGCTTCGAGCAACATCCCGTCGATCACCTGCACCACCGGCAGCCTGGACTGGGCCGCCAGCAGCTCCGGGAGCAGGCTTTCGTGCCCGGGCGCCAGGTGCTGCACGAGGACGAAGGCCATGCCGATGTCGGCGGGCACGTGCCGGAGGAGCTGCGAGCAGGCCTCCAGCCCGCCGGCGCTGGCGCCGATGCCAACGACGAGGAAGGGGAGCGGCCCGTGGGCGGCGGGCGGCGCGGTGGCGCCCTCCGGCGCAGCATCTTCGGAGCCGGCTTCGTGGGCGCGAGGGGCGGGGGGCGTCACTTTTGGTGACGCCTTAGGTCGCGCCGGCGCCGTTGCTGCCGACGTGAGAGCGGAGCGAGCCTTGTCGCCCGCGTCGTCCGCCGCGGTTTTGGCGTCGCCGTCACGCGTCTGCTGAGGCGCCAGCGGCTTGGATTCATCGGACGGCGCGGCGGACGTGGTGCGATGCCTGCCGCGAAGGCGGGTGCGGGGAGCGGCCTGGTTCGAGGGGCGCTCGGCGGCTCGCTTTGCGGATTGGTCCCGCGCGCCCTTCTTGCGGGCGCCGCGCTTTGGCCCCCTGCCGCCGCGCGGGCGAACGGACTGCCGGGGTTTCTTCTTTGCCATAATGGACCCCACCCCGGCCCGCGGGCCAACTCTGGTGCGGCCTGGAACGACGGCAAGAAATGTCGAACGGCTGACTCGCCCTCGGCCGCGGCGCAGGACGCTGGGCGGCGCGAGATTGGGACGCTGTATGACGGGATATAGGGTACCGAGTCGGGGGGGGATGGGGAAGGGAAACGTTCGCCAGCGGAACCGGAATTTCCGGCCCCAGACGGAGTTTAAGCAACGTCACGCCTTTGCAGGGCCGGCGGACCGGGCGGCTTTCTCCCCGCGCCCGCCTTTGGATTCCGGGTTGGCCTTGCGGCGGCGCGGCTTGGCTTCCACGGCACCCTTGGCCCCGCCGCCGCCTGGAGCCGCGCCGTTGCCGCCTTTCCGCTGGGTCTGCGTCGATTTCTTTCCGTACAGCTGCTCGTCCCACTGCGGCCGGGGCCGACGCGGGGCCGTGCGCTCGGCGGCGTCGGCCGATTCTTTGGCGATCAACGCGCCCCGGATCACCGCCGCCCGGTCCTCCGCGTCGATAGCCTGCTTTTCGTACTCCTCGGCGATGATCGAATACTGTCCCGACCGCGCCCGGGCCATCCGCCGCCGCAGGGCGGCGTTCTCCTCAAGAGCCCGCAGGGCACTCCATAGGGCCGACTCCAGGTCGCGCGTCTGCTCGGAAACGAGCCCCTCGGCGCTGTAGGCGTGGCCGACATGGCAGCGGAAGCGGAGGAGCGTGCCGCTGCGCAGCTCCCACAGCGCCCCGCCGCACTCCGGGCAGGTGAACCCGCTCGGCGGGCCGGGCAGGTCGCCGCTCAGCAGGGAGGTGTCGCCGACCTCGGCGACGTCGGGCCGAGCTTGTTCGCCCTCGCGCTCTTCGCCGTTGTTGCGTGCCATGGCCAGCGACTCCTGGGGAATGGGTTCGGACGCGAGCCGCGCCAGTAGCGCCGCCATCTCCGCCACCGGCAGGACGTGGTCGACCTCGACGTTGGCGATGGCGCTGGCGGGCATGCTGGGGAACGGCGCGTCGTCCGGGTCCTGGGCGACGGCGACGCCGCCGAACTTCTTGATCAGCGCCAGCCCTTCCGTCCCGTCGTCCAGCCCGCCGGAGAGGACGACGCCGATGGTCCGCGGGCCACAGGTGCGAGCGGCGGTGCGGAATAGCGGGTCGGCGGCGGGGCGGAACCCGTTCTCCTTCGGGCCCCGCGCCACGCGGATCGTCCCGTCGTGCAGCAGCAGGTGGTGGTCGGGCGGGGCGACGTAAATGTGGCCGTGGCGGACCTTGGCGCGGTCGGCGGCGTGGCTGGCGGCGAGGGAGCCGGCGCGCTGGAGGATCTGCGGCAATAGGCTCGGACTCGCCGGCGACGTGTGAATGGCGACAAACACCGCCGCCGGGATGTCGCGGGGCAGGCCGCGGACCAACTCAATCAGTGCCTGTACGCCGCCGGCACTGGCGCCAATGACGATAATGTCGCGTCCGGGCAAGGAGACCTCTTGAGACAATGGAGGGCGGAGTGTAACACCGACTGAGTGGGAGCGAATGGGTCAAAAAACGGCAATTATTGGACCCGCGCCACGTTCAATTTGCGGAATGGTGTTCGCGACGGAGTCGGCTGTGGTATACTTGGGTCCTCCGCCGGGGCGATTTGGGCGTAAGCATCGGCCGCCAAGGGTTTTAAGTGGGACGAGAGTCTATGTACGTGATCATCCTCGCGGCCGGTCGAGGCTCGCGGCTCGGCGGAATGGTGCCCAAGGCGCTGGCGGAAATCGCGCCGGGACTGACGCTGCTGGGCAATCAGGTGAAGGTGCTCGCCCGGCTCGTGGGCCGGCATCGCATCTGTGTCGTCGTCGGGTACGATGCGATGCAGGTCGTTTCCGCCCACCCCGACCTGATGTTCGTCCACAACCCCCGCTACGCCACCACCAACACCGCCAAGAGTCTCTTGTGCGCATTGCCCAAGTTCGACGACGACGTGATGTGGATCAACGGCGACCTGTACTTCGAGGAGCCGGCGGCGCGGCTGCTGATCGAGCAGCACGCCGACTGCTCGCGCACGCTCGTGGACCATTCCAGGACCGGGGAGGAGGAAATCAAGTATTCACTCTCCCCGGATGGATCGATCGACAAGATTTCCAAGACCGTCGAGCGGCCCAGTGCCCTGGGGGAATCGCTGGGGTTGCAGATCGTCACCCGGCGCGACCGGCCGCGGCTGGTGCGGGCGCTGGAGGAGGTCGGGGACCGGGATTATTTCGAACGGGCGCTGGAGCTTTGCACCCAGGACCGTTCGATGCGGCTGATGCCCGTGGACGTCGGCCGGCAGTTCTGCAGGGAAGTGGACTTCCCCGAAGACCTGGAGGCGGTGAGGCGGCACCTGGCTGGGCAGGCCGCAGCGGCTACCGCAGCGACGCCAGCCGGCGGCCGTAAACCCGCACTGACTTGAGCGCCGCCAGCGAGCTGTGCAGCGCCCGCACCGCGAGCCAGATGAGCAGGTAAGAGATCGGGTAGCCGCCAAGGGTTGGGGCCCGCGCGCCGGCCACGTCCAGGATCGTGCACACCAGCAGCGTCACGAAATAGCCCGGGAATCCGACCGTCTGCGTCAGCGCGCTGATCAGCCGCCCGGACATGAGCTGCCCGGCGGCGGGCGCCCAGGCGTATGAGCTGGACCGCACCATCTCGGCCGCCAGCGCCGCCCGATCGCCTTCGACGTGCTTGCGCGCGTACGCGACGACGGCTTCACAGTAGCGCTGCCAGGGCATGATGTTGCCCGGGAAGTAGACCAGCAGCACGATCAGCGCCACCCACCAGGCCCCGCCGTAGATTGCAAACAGGCGCAGCCCGATCGCTCCGACCAGCGCCAATTCTCCTGCGTGGCAGCAGGTGTCGTAAAACAGGCCCGAGCTCCCGGCATCGGTGCGGCCCAGGTGCACGGTCTCGTAGCGCGCCAGCTCGCCGTCGACGTGGTCGAGGATGAAGTAGAGGTGCACGAGCAAGGCCCCCGCGAGCCAGGCCCATTTCGACGGCATTACGTAGCACACCGCCGCGGCGAAAATCGCCAGTCCGCTGAGCAGCGTGGCGGCGTTGGACCCGATGCCGAGCTTGATGCACAGCCAGGTGAAGTAGATCGTGAATTTGCGGTAAAACAGCCGGGACAGCCAGAACGGGTCTTCCGAGCTGGCCGTCCCGCCCTTGCGGGCGACGTCTTTCAGCAAGGCAAGAGTGACCGGCGCGGGGTCGGGCGCGGCCGGGGCCGGCGCGGACGTGGCAAGCCCGGAAGACGTCCCCGCAGGCGTGGAAACATAGGTGTTGGCGTCCAGCGCCTTGTCCATGGGAGAAACTGCGCCTTTATCGTACGGAAGCACGACGGCTCCCGCGACAAGGCCCGCCCGGTCTTAGTACGCCGCCGGCGCGGGCTTATTCCGCCCGTTCATCGGCCACCACCTTAAGGGATCGGCGAGCTTTCTCAATTTTTCAATGAAATGCGCGCACGAGCTGGCGCAGGACGTGTAAGCGCAAACGCCGCCACGGCGGGGCAGACTGCCTAGCCAGAGCCCGCCGGGGCTTGTAAGATTGCGGTGCGGATGCGATTCAGCGAGCTGGTACCCCTGTTGGAGGGAAACGGGTTCCGGCTGGTCAAAGCCGCCGCCAGCAGGGGCTGTCGGTTCCATCGCACAATCCGGACCCCACCGTCACCATCCAAAACGAGACGAGACGCAAAATGGCATAAAACCGCGGGGCCGGCCCGCACGAAGGCCGGCCCCCATGCGTCACTCGGCTCTCATTTCCCGGAGCTTGATGAAGCGGGCGGGGTTGCCGGCCCAGATTTGGCCGGGCGGGACGTCTTTGGTCACCGTCGCTCGGCCCCCCACCACGGCCCAAGCCCCCACCGTCACGCCCGGGCCGACAAACGCGTCGGTCGCGACCCACGCACCGTCCTCTATGTTTACCGGCGGCGTGAGCAGCGGGAAGGTCGGGTCGGTGTGGTCGTGGGTGCCGGCGCACAGGTGGGCGTACTGGCTCACCGTCACCTTGCGGCCGAGGCGGATCTTGCCGAGGGAATAGAGGATCACGTGGTCGCCGACGACGGACTCGTCGCCGATCTCCAGGTTCCAGGGAATCTCGATTCGGACGGTGGGCCGGATGCGCACGCCGCGGCCTATCTTCGCGCCCATCGCGCGCAGGAGGAACCGTCGCCAGCCGTACCAGTTGTGGAAGGAGGGGCGAAAGAGCAGCGCCTGCACGAACATCCATCCCGCGCGGCGGACCTTGTCGCGCAGGGGCCAGGGGCTCGCCTGGTGCTTCACGTCGACGGGAACCGGGACGGGCGCCGGTGCGGGTGTGGAAGTGGGCTCGGTCATCCGGGACCTACTCAAACCACGCGGCGGCGACCGGCCGGCCACGGCCGCCGGGGTGAAACAGGAGCCATAGTTGACTGCCCGGGTGCATGGCGGCCGCGGCGGCGGCGGGGACGAACACCTGAACGACCCGGTTGTCGCCACGATCGGCGGGCGTGCAGCGCACCAGCCGCGAGCGCGGCGCCAGGGCCGTCTGGCGGCTCTCGACGACGATGGCGCGTTCCGCCAGGCCCTCGCGCCACAGCCGCAGCGTCCGGGCCCGCTGCCACAGGCTGACAGCGGCCAGGATGAGGAACACCGGCAGCACGACGAACGCGCCGGCGAGCTGCTGAACGAGCGACGCCGGCTCGGTGCGCGCGGTCCACTGGTCCGGGTCGGCGGGGTCCACGCGGATGGGGACC
>Ga0066710_100007653_pt1 | contig 10365 bp, 13 predicted proteins | sample GraSoiAngelo_159_FD_79666 | JGI IMG/M metagenome (GOLD analysis project Ga0066710, IMG submission 79666) | Grasslands soil microbial communities from the Angelo Coastal Reserve, California, USA - 14_1009_16_40cm | ecosystem: Environmental > Terrestrial > Soil > Grasslands | place: USA...
CATCGTGCCGCTCTGGAGCAGTACGTCGCTCGACGGACGTCTCGATGAAGGCATGTCAGCCTGCCTGAGCAGACGCAGCCGCGACGAAGGCGTTCAGCAGCGGATGCAGCCGACCGTCGGGGCCCGTATCCATCTGCGGCTGAGAGAGCGTCGCGACGTAGAACGGATGATCGCGGAGCTCGAACGCTTCGAGGCCGCCATCGCCGTGCGCGCTCTCCACCAGCCCGGCGGAGCGGAGCTGCGGCAGGTATGCGGGGTCGAGGCCGTAGCCGCACCAGTGGTAGCCCTCGAACGGCTCAGTGCCGATGATCGCCGACAGCAGCGTGCCCGGCACGACTCGGACCGGAGAGCGTCGTCCCACGATGGCGCAGGAAAGGGGTGCAACGACGAGCTCGCGCCCGTCGGGATCCACCTCCGCGTGCGTCGCCCCGGAAAGGCCGGCGGCGTTGCGGGCGAGCTCGAGCAGCGCGTATTGAAACCCGCCGCAGGTTGCGAGCAGCGGGACCTTCCCTTCCCGCGTCGAGCGAAGCGCGCACAGCACGGCGGCATCGTCGCGGTACGGCGAGCCCGGAACGACCCACAGGCCTTGGACTCCGTCGAGCGCTGCCGCGCCTTCGGAATCGGTGCCTGTCCATCGGGCTTCCGCGCGTAGCTTCGAGATCGCCGCGTCGATGGCGCGATGGGTCGGGTAGTCGGGATTCCGGTCGCCAAGAATGCGGATGCGGACCATATCGCTCAAGCCAATCTTACGACAGACGGTTGCGGCTTGCAACTGACGCGGGTTTGCGTTATTGTCAGTTGCGGTACGCAACTGATGCCTACTTCGCAGCTGCCGATTGCGATCGTGGGAGCGGGACCGGTCGGTCTCGCAGCTGCCGCGCACCTCGTTCGCCGCGGGGAGGAGCCGCTCCCGTTCGAGATGGGAACGACGGCCGCCTCGAGCGTTCTGAAGTGGGGCCACGTCCGCCTGTTTTCGCCGTGGCGGTACCTGATCGACGGAGCGTCGGCTTCGCTCCTCGTGGAAGCAGGTTGGAATCCGCCGCCGGCCGACCTTTGTCCCACCGGGCGCGACCTCTTCGAACAGTACCTGCGGCCGCTGGCCGAGACGCCACAGCTGAGAACTAGGATCCGGTTGTGCTCCCGCGTTCTCACAATCAGTCGCCGCGGATTCGACAAGATGAAGTCGGCCGGGCGTGAACGCGCTCCGTACGTGTTGTCCGTTCAAACGGACGATGGTGTGCGAGACGTTCTCGCTCGCGGTGTGATCGACGCTTCGGGGACGTACCTGACTCCCAATCCGCTCGGCGCGAGCGGGACGCCGGCGTTGGGAGAGATTCACGTCGCAGACCGGGTGCTCTACGGCATTCCTGATGCGTCGGGGCCCGGTCGGCACCGCTATGCGGGCAAGCGCGTGCTGGTCGTTGGGAGCGGCCACTCCGCCTTCAATGCCCTGCTCGAGGTCCGCAAGCTGCGGGCCGCGGGAACCGCGATCAGTTGGGCGATCCGGCGCACGTCGATCGCGAACCTCTTCGATGGACAGAACGACGAGTTGCAGGAGCGTGCCAGGCTGGCGAGCCGGGTGCGCGAGATGGCTGAAACCGGTGAAGTCCAGGTGCTCCTCCGCTTCGCCATCGAGTCTCTCGCCTCGACCGAGGCCGGAATCCAAGTCACCAGTGAGTCGGGCGAGCGGGTCGTCGTCGATGAAGTCATCGCCGCGACCGGCTATCGGCCGAACCTCGAGATCACGCGCGAGCTGCGGCTCACGCACGACTGGGTCGTCGAGAGTCCCTCGGCGCTCGCGCCCCTGATCGACCCGAATGTCCACACTTGTCGGACCGTACCCGTGCACGGGGCTGAACAACTCGCGCATCCAGACAAGGACTTCTACGTCGTCGGCATGAAGAGCTACGGACGCGCGCCGACGTTCCTGATGCCCACCGGCTATGAGCAGGTCCGCTCCGTCGCGGCGGCGCTCACCCGGCCATGAAACGCAGTCCCGACTATCGTTGGGCGCTGGTAGGCGCCTTGGGCCTCACTGAAATGATTTCGTGGGGAGTCCTGTACTACGGCTACGCAATCTTCATGAGGCCGATGCAGCTCGAGCTGCATCTGTCGCGCACCCAGGTGAGCGGAGCATTTTCGCTCGGCCTCGCGGTGTCCGGAGTCGCCGCGGTACCCGTCGGCCGCTGGCTCGACAGGCACGGCTCGCGCGGCTTGATGACTGTGGGGTCGGTAGCGTCGGCAGCGCTTTGCCTGGCCTGGTCTCGCGTCACTTCGATCGCAGCACTGTGCATCGTCTGGATCGGACTCGGCGCGTCCATGGCGGCCGTGCTCTACGAGCCCGCATTCGCGGCTGTCGCCGGATGGTTCCGGCACGACCGCCGTACGGCGTTCACCGTTCTCACCGTCCTGGCGGGCTTGGCCGGAATCGTCTTCGTCCCCCTTTCGGCGTGGCTGACCGTTACGCACGGCTGGAGACACGCCGTCGCCTTCGACGCCTTCATGCTCGCGACGACGATCCCGATTCACGCATCCATGCTGCGGCCGCCGCCCCTCGACGGCGATGCGTCTGCCCTGCTGGCAACGATGGAGAAGGCGCCCGCAGAGCCGTCGCTGTTGCGCGACCGCACGCTCCAGACGCTGGCGCTGTCCTTCACGCTGTCGTACACGGCCACGGTCGCGATCGGCACCCATCTGATCGCGCTGCTCACGGAGCGCGGCCATGACGCGCGATCCAGCGCGCTGGCGATGGCTTCCGTCGAGCTGATCGCCTTGCCCGCCAGAGTTCTCTTCGCCCGGCTGGCGGCGGGTGCATCTCTGGAGAAGCTTACCGGCCTGATGATGGCGCTTCAGGCAGCCGGCATTTGCGCACTGGCCGTTTCGCATCACCGTGCTGCGGTGTGGATCTACGTCGCGCTCTTCGGAATCGGCTTCGGCACGATGACGCCGGCGCGCGCGATGCTGGTCGCCGATCTCTTCCCTCTGCATCGATACGGCAGGGTGAGCGGCTATCTCGCCGTGTTTCTGGCAGGCTCTCGCGCCGTCGGACCGGTCACCGTGGGCGCGCTGCGCGATCTGACCGGCAGCTATACCGCCGTTCTGATGATGCTCACGCTGGGATGCGTGATCGGCGCGATGGCCCTCTGGCGGCTGGGAAGAAAACGTCCACTGCTGGCACTCGAGAAACCGACGTGACACAGCCGATCGACACGATCCGCCCGGCCAGACTGGATGACGCGGCGGACATCGCTGCCATCTACAACGAGGGCATCCGTGGCCGGGCGAGCACGTTCGAGACGCAGGAACGCGGCGCGGCCGAGATCGCCGCGTGGTTCGGCAATTCGCGCCATCCGATCCTCGTCGCGGTCCGGGATGGGCCGTGTGGTGGGATGGGTCGCAGCGTCGGCGTATCGTGCTCGAGAATGCTACGCGGGCGTCGCCGAGTTCTCGGTGTACGTCGCTGCCAACAGCCGCAGCCAGCGCGTGGGCGACGCGTTGATGGCTGCGTTCCTTCCTGCCTGCGCGAACGCGGGGTTGTGGAAGCTCGTCTCCCGGATCTTTCCCGAAAACGCGGCATCGCGTGCGCTCTGTGTGCGTCACGGCTTCCGCGAAGTCGGAACGTATCGCCGGCATGCGCAATTGGACGGCGCGTGGCGCGACGTCGTGATCGTCGAGCGATTGTTGCACGCGAACCTGTATCGTCCTTGACGAACGTCCGGGTCTCCCGATGACTCTCACGGAAACGACGTAACTTCACGGTTGTCCATTTTCACTCCCGGCGGGGACACGCCGCTCACCAGCTACGGCGCAAACTGCGTCCCGTTCAAGGGTGCCGAAGGCACGCTGGTGGTCGATCCGCTGATCGCCCCGGCGCACGCCCGGCTCGTCGCGCAGGCTCTCTCGCGCAGCGGGTTTCCTGCGGTGACGCACGTGGTCGTGACGCATCACCACACCGACCATGCGCTCGGCGCGAGTTGGTTCATCTCGCGTGGCGCGAAGGTCATCGCGCACGAGCGCTGCGCCGCCGCGATAGCCGCCCAGCATGCCGCCATCATTGCCGAGCGGCGCGCGATGCCGGAGCTTTCGGCGCTCTTCGCCGACGCCGAGCCATACGTGCCGGCTGCAACGTTCAGCGATACGTACCAGATCGATCTCGGTGACGTCGGCGCCCAGGCAAGGCATCTCGGGCCAGGACACACCAAAGGCGATTGCATCGTCATCTTCCCCTCGGAACGAGCCGTCGCGTGCGGAGATCTCGTCTTCTCCGGCTACCACTTCAACTATGAGGAAGCGGACCTGCAAGGGTTGCGCTCCGCGCTGGCTGCTCTCCGCTCCGTTCCAGCGGAGCACTTCCTACCCGGGCACGGCCCTGCCGGCGGCGCGGAAATCGTCGACGCGCAAGCGCGTTATCACGAGAAGGTCGCGCAGCTCGTGCGCGACGCCACTTCGCCGGCGGATGCGCGTGGCGCCATCCGCGCAGCATTTCCGGCGCACCGCCTCGACATCGCCATCGAAAGTGCGCTGGTCAACGTCGCCGGAACTTTTCGACGGTCGTTGCTCCCGTGAGAGGACCGATCAGCGCTTCCAGATCAGCCTTCGCCGGCGGCGGTCCTTGCGGTGCATATCTTTGCAGGGCCGGGGCGAATTGCGAGCGATGCTGCGCAAGGGCCGCGAGCTTCCGGTCGTAGACCGGCGTGATGTCCAGGTTGAGGGTGGGCTCGGCCGTATAAAAATAGTAGACGTCGGGAACGGCATACGCCGGACCCGCTTCAGGCGCCTCCAGCGGCCACATCGCCGCTCCGATCGAGTCAGCGGCGACCAAGGCCGCGGTCCGATGATCTCGATAGTGGTACCGGAAGTAAGTCGCGCCGGGATCGAGCGCGAATACCAGATCGGGACGGCGCGCACGAATGGCGCGTGTCAACCTGTGCTGGATCTGCCGTCGGGGAACGAAATCGAGCTCGCCGTCGGGATAGCCGAACCACACGATCTCCGCGTCCGGAAAGCCGAGACTCTCGTAAGCTGCCGGCGCTTCCGTCGTCCTGATCCGGCGGACCTGCTCGACTGTCATGCGCGGGTCCCGGGTTCCTTTCTCGCCGGACGTCAGAAAGATCACCACGAGGCGGTTCTTGCGCCCGCTCAAAAATGCGAGTGCGCCGCCGCACCCGATGATGTCGTCGTCCGGATGCGGCGAGATCACCATCACGACCTTGCCCGCGAGGTCGCGAAAGGGATTTTCCCCGGCCGTGGCACCTGCCGATAGCAGCAGGAGAAGGGCGAGCATGGCTCCAAGAGTACTCCGAGGGGACGCCGTGTGGGGCGTTTCGCTGACAAAGTCGCCACCACGGACTTTGCCCCGACGCTACGTGGAACAGAAGGCGCTGTTATGGCACAACCGGCTGAGCTGTAGCGTGGAGCCAACATTTGAGGTCACGTCCCTCGACTTGAACGACTCCCTCGAATTTCATGTACGCGAGGTCGCCTCGGTCGCAGGCGGCGTAAATCGTGGACCGCGAGCTTTGGAGGAGAGCGGCGACGTCCGCGACGGTGAAGAGGCAGTCGTCGGGGATGCTGTCGACGAACGTTTCTGGGACCAAGGTCTCCGTCAGTCCGGCGTCAGTAGACGGCCTGCATTTCGGTGCATCGGCTGACAAATCAGCGGCTCCTTCAGGCGGTGACGCCGCGAGAGATTCCGCAGGCTTGATTCCATCTGCATCGCGGTGCACATCCTCGTCGGGGCCTTGCCAAGGCGAAGGTCGCCGGTTCGAACCCGGTGTTCCGCTCCAATTAAGGCCCCGATCTCGCGCGGTTTTTCGCGTTGGTCGGGGTCGTCGTATTTGAGCGTTTCGAGCGCGTCAGTCGGGCGTCAGTCGGCGTTCTCGTACTTTTGACATCGCGTTGCACATCCGAGCAACTCGCTGCATCGCGGTCAATTCAGGCGACCTTAACTGCGACAACGGGAGGCTCGATGCGTGGGCTCTTCACAAGGATCCTGATAGGAGGATTGGTCATGGCAGCACCGGCCATAGCTCCGTCAGCGGAAGGCGTAACCAGCAAGCTGAGCCCCTTCGCGGTCGCAGAGACGATGCGGCGGCTGGAGGAGACAGCGCGCAGCAAGGGGCTCATCATCTTCGCCCGCATCGACCACGCTGCCGGTGCGCGCAGCGTCGGGCTGACGATGCAGGACGAAGAGCTGCTCGTCTTCGGCAACCCGCGCGCCGGCACGCCGCTCATGGTCGCGCGGCCACTGGTTGGTCTCGAGCTCCCGCTGCGGGTGCTGGTGTGGCGCGATGCGGAGGGCCGGGTCTGGGTCAGTTACGACGAGAGCGCATTCATCGCGCGGCGATTCGGTCTGCCCGACGGGCTGGACAAGAACATCAGCGGCGTTCCGGCGTTGATCGACGCAGCGCTCAGATGAGCGCGCGGGCTGGTCGGTGCGAATCGTCCCGGCTTGGGAAAGGAGAGCAGATGCCCAGGAGACACGAGAAGAAGGAGTGCATGGGAGGCGATTGCGAGATGCGGCTCACCGGACGCCGTAACTTGCTCCGCGGCGCAGCGCTTGCAGCGGCCTCGATGGGCGCGCCTTCGCTCGCCGGGTGTGCCACGGCCGCAACCGCCCAGCGCGGCGGAGTCATTCAGCCCCCGGTGGGCGGCAGCGACGAGCCGTACCCGATTCCCTGGCTGGACAAGAACGGCAGTCACAACCAGGCCGGCCCTGGGCTGGAGCCTTCGAGCATCTATCACTTCAAGGGTCGCATCGCCCGCGCCGCCGAATTCGTCGGGTCGGGGGGCGACAGCGCCGGCAACCGGCTCGCCTTCGGCACGAGGACGACGGACAACTCGTTCATGCAGGGCGAGTGCTGGACGTCGCAAAGGCTGACGCGCCGCGGCGCATGGACGCACCTCTGACTGACGCTCTTCCGGGGACAGGCTGTCCTCGAGAACCAGGTGCACGACTTTCACCCGCCCATCCGGCCGAGCGGACTGTACTGGGTGCTCGACGTACCGGAGAGCGCGCTCGAGGTTTCGGCTGACGGCCGGTCGGCGTCCCTGCGGTTGACGCGCGTCGAGGTCATCGATCAGCCGCGTTGGCCGGCACCCGACGCGGAGGCCCTTCCGGCGTCGATGGACATCACCATGCGCTGGGTCGCCACAGACGAGCCCGTGATGATCGACGATCCCGGAAAGCAGTTCCGATTCCGCGGCTGGAAGGCGCGCTGCCAGCTCGAAGCGCGCGTCGAGGTCCCATCCACCGGGTTCTCCTGGAAATCCGATCCCATCGAGAGCTCGCATGCGGACTTTGCTCTGATCGGCGAAGAGACGAACGGAAGGTACTACGTGCAACAGCAATAGGACCTGCTCGCGAGGTCGCCATGCGGTCGGGATTTCTCTTGGTGAGCGCGGCGTGCGTTCTGGGGAGCGCGCCCGTGAGGGCCGACGAGTTCAAGAACCCGCCCGTCATCAAAGTCCGATCGCCAGAAGGCGACTTGACCATTCGTGCGCGCCAGGGCACGGCGTCCGTTCCAGGACTGGGCGACGTGGAGCAGGTCTACGGCTACGAGGTGCGCCGAGGTACCGCGTTCGCCCGGCCGCTGACGGCCATCGGGCTGATGCCGCCGGTGATCTCGGTCGACCGCGGGAGCACGCTGCGGATCCTATACCGCAACGACTTGCGGACAACGGACGTCGCGGGGAAGACTCGGCCGACCGAGTCGAATCTGCACACGCACGGCGTGCTCGTCTCGCCAAAAGGAACGGGATTCGAAGGTACCGGTCGCGATCGTCGCTACGGCGATTGCGTCTTCGTGATGGCCTCGACTTCAGGCAGCGGCACGAGCGGCCGCGCACACCTCCCTGCGGCGGATGGGCCGGGAGATCCCTGCTCGTTGGATCCCGGAGCGGCCCTGGTGCGCCTGGAGAACGGCGACATCCGGTACAGCTACGTGATCGCCCCCGATCATCCGAGCGGGATGTACTGGTTCCACCCGCATCCGCACGGCTTGTCGGAAGGGCAGGTGTCGAATGGTCTTTCCGGGCTGATGTTCATCGGCAGCCTCTGGGACACCTCCTATGTCAAGTGTCGCATCACCGCGTCTTCCGACGTTGCCGGACTGGGCGCTTGTGCGGATCAAGAAGCGCAGCGCGAGGAGTTGCAGGCCGAGCGCCGGGCGGACGCTGCCGCTGGCCCGTTCGAGGCCAGGTATCTGGCCCTCAAGGACGTCCAGGTTTCGAAGCTGAAGGACCGTGCGGGCAAGCCAAGGTTCCGGCTGATCGAGTTCCCCGTGCGACCCGATCCTCGCGATCGATCCGCGAACGAGGCGTTTGGCGACCAGATCGACGCGCGAAAGAATCGTTGTGGGAAACTGATGGTGAGCGGCTCCGGCGACCTGACGTATGTCGAGGGAGTGTCCGCGCCCGGCCAGTGCTGGCACAAGGACCATCCCGGCGACCGATGGGTCTTCACCGTGTCTGGACAGGTCCATCCCCGCATCACGGTCCAGGCCGAGCAAGCGGAGGTGTGGCACCTCGCCAACATCGGCGCCGACGTGACGTATCGCCTGCAACTGGAGACCGTCGATCGCAACCCGAGGCGTCTCGCCTTCGAGGTGCGGGCGCTCGACGGAGCGGCCTTCCCGCCCGATTGGACGAGGCGGAGGCACACCGAGATCGTGCTCATGCCCAGCGCGCGCGTGGAGGTTCTCGTCCAGCGCTGCACCGACAGCGGCGCGTCGAGCGATTGCGTCGACCCGACGGAGAGGGTGGAGGCCCGCTTGCGAACGGCGGGAGTCGCCACCGGCATCGATGCCGACAGCGGCGACCAGTGGCCCGCCGTCGATCTGGCCTCGGTCGTGTTCGAGGCCGCGAAGACACCTCCAGGCACAACGACCCGATCGGCCCCGGTGCAGGCAGCTCCGGCGGCGGGCACGCCACCTTCCCCTCCGTTGCGCGCCGGCCCCGATTCCACTCCGCTGCCATCTCCGCCGTCGACGACCTGTGATTACCGCCGCTACCAGGCGGGTCCAGCCAATTTCAGGGTCGACTCCAACGTGGTGCGCCTGATCCGGTTCAACAATCGGGATTTCGGCGAGCATGGTGGCGAGTTGTTCGGCATCCACGTCGAGAACTTCCGGATGGTCGACCGCGCGGGGAATCCTGTCGCCGTCGCCGATCTCCTCGCTGAGGGACGCGTCGAACGGCCGGATGGGCGAGGGTCCGGGATCGCCAAGATCGCGCTCGAAGATCCATGCTGGAGGGCGGCTGCAGGTGAACACGCAAATCCCGCGGAGTTCGCAAAGTTCTACCCCGCGTTCAAGATGGACGGCGATCCGAACGTGACGGCTGCCTACGGAGCGCGGGAGTACTGGCTCCTCGTCAACGACAGCGACGAGTGCCACAATTTCCACATCCACCAGACCAAGTTCGTCGTTCTCGACGCCGATTTCTCGGCGGGCGGGCGTCCGTCGGCCGCACAGTGTCTCGGCGATCGAGGACTGGCCCCGCCCATCAACCGCAACGTGCTGCACGACAATTACCCATTGCCGCCTGGGGCGCGCGTGCTCGTCATGATCAGGTTCGACGGCCCCAAGCTCGGCCGCTTCGTGTTCCACTGCCACATCCTCGAGCACGAGGACAAAGGCATGATGGCGACGATCGGAGTCGTGGACGGCGCGCCGCGCTGATCGCAACCGTCCATCATGGCCGCGTGGGTCCGGCGCCGGCTTGCGTTCGCTCGAGCGCGCTCGCGATCTCGGCCAGGTCGCGCGGCTCGAGGGTCAGGCTTCCGGCGGCGATCCAGCCGTCCACCTGCTCGGGCGAGCCGGCCCCGACGATGGCCGTCCTTGCTACAAATTCCATCCGCGCGTGCACCATGTAAGACTCGACACGTGATCGACCTTCTTCGGTTCGTTTTCGGGCTGGCCGTAGATCTCGTTCGCCGTCGCGTAGAACTGGTTGCGGAGAACGCGCTTCTTCGACAGCAGCTCATCGCCGCCGAGCGGACGCTTGCCGGCCGCGTCCGGTGGACGCCCTGGCAGCGCTTCGCGATTGTTCTCGCCGCGCGAGTTGTGCCAGCTTGGCGTGATGCTACCCTGCTCATCCAGCCCGCGACCGTTCTTCGCTGGCATCGCGCGGGATTCCGCGCGTTCTGGTGGCGTCGCTCTCGGCGGTCGGGACGGCCGACGACAAAGGGTGCCGGGCTCATCCGCGAGATGGCAGGGCGTAACCCACGGTCGGGCGCCGAGCGGATCCGTGGCGAGCTGCTCAAGCTAGGCATCCACGTCTGTAAGCGAACGATTCAGCGGTACATGCGCCGCTCTCGACCGCCAGGTGACGGGCAGAGCTGGTCGACGTTCCTGCGAAACCATG
>Ga0066710_100007654_pt1 | contig 10364 bp, 8 predicted proteins | sample GraSoiAngelo_159_FD_79666 | JGI IMG/M metagenome (GOLD analysis project Ga0066710, IMG submission 79666) | Grasslands soil microbial communities from the Angelo Coastal Reserve, California, USA - 14_1009_16_40cm | ecosystem: Environmental > Terrestrial > Soil > Grasslands | place: USA...
ATCCATTTCCAATTTCCTGGTGATTGCGGGAAACTCTGGATTCCTACGACGGCGAGGGTCGGTTTTCCGAAATCAGGGTCGGACCGATTCACAGGGTGCGGCATCAGTTTCTTCAATTTCTCGTACGCCACAAATGCTCCGTCAACCGCGTTTGTTCCTAGGGCGAGATCGCTCGTATGTCCAGTCTTGCCATGGATGTTCAGCTTTATGTCGATCCTTCCAGGGTTTCCAACCTTGATGGAGGTCTCACCTATGCAAACGCCCCAGTCTGCCGCCAAATGGTCGTTGAAGTACAGGTGCGCGATACAATCGCTCTGCGACGCGTGACCCCCAGAACTCATGACGTAGACTATCTCCGACGGAAGCTCGAGTCCCGATCGCAGAATCGTCTTGAGGGCGGAGATCCAGGATGCGGTGCAGCTCTTGTACTCCGAGACTCCCCTACCCCTGACGACCTCGCCCTTCAGACCGAACTGTTTACCATCAAGGACCTTTCCGATGAAAGGTTCTTTCATCGTGCCCGCCGCCCAAGACATAGCATAGTCGAGCCAGAGGATTCTTCCTCTTGACCCTCCGTTCCTGATTCTTGCTATGAGATTCATGTTGTCGTCGATCGCGATATCCCTGATTCCTATTTCTTCGAGTTCCGGTTTCACGAGGTCGGTAATGTACTGGTGGACGAGCGGCTCACGCTCGTACAGTTCCGTCTGGGGGCTCGGCTTACTCGCGAGCCTAACAAGAAGATCCTTGGTGTAGTCTTTATCGAAGTGTTTCAGAATTGTGTTTCTTAGCTCCGCATCAGAGGTCATGAATAATCAAGAGGGATAATCTCGCCAGCTTTAAGCAGAATGGTGAGCCGGCCTCTTTCGGAATTTCGTTCCTCCCGGCGGAATTCAGGAACTCGCGTGCGTGGGTGCGTACGTAGTTGCGTCTAGCCAGTCTGCGTTGGGAGAGAAACGGAGTCAGCCCTTTACTCCCGCCATCGCTGCGTACGCGTACAATTTCGCCGCGTTCGCCGCGTCTTCAAGGGAGACCACATCTGTGTCTGTATGAAGGAACTTGTAATTGCCGGCTCCAAAGTTGACGGCTTCGATTCCCTTCACGTTCAGGTACCCTGTGTCTATGGCTCCATGGGAGTAGGAGTACTCTGGCTGCTTTCCGAGAACGACCCTTATTCCTTCAGCTATCGTCTGTGCGATAGGACACCCTTCGGGAACTTCGCATGGATACATGAAGGCACGAGGCTCGACGCTAACCTTGTACGGCTCTAGATTTCCTATCGCATCCGCCAGCTGCGCGAGTGCTTCTTTCGGGTCATCCCCGGGGAGTAGTCTTCTATCGAGCGTCAGGACGCACTTCGCTTGTACCGTGTGAGTAGCCCTCGGGAAGCTCTCGATGAAGGTCGGGGTCAGTGTCGCCTTGCCCAGGTGGGGGTGAGTCTTTGCATCGGGGTTCGGCATCAACCTCCCCAACCTCTGGAGGACGAGTACCATCCCATCGATCGCGTTAAGTCCATCCCAGGGGGTGCTGCTATGACAAGCCTTCCCTTCGACGAAGACTTGGGCGTCTATCCTTCCCTTGTTCCCGAGCTGTATTCTCGGCTCGCCTAGAGTAACGATCGCGTAGTCAGCTTCGACCCCATCCTCTTCAACGACCTGCCTCAGAGAGTCATGCCTTCCCGTTTCTCCCGCGGTGCTCAGAACAAATACGACCTCGCCGGCTGGTCCACTTCTGGACTCGCTGATTATTGAGAGCGACTCGATCGCAGAAGCCAAAGAGCCCTTCTGCTCGGAGGCACCTCTGCCCCACGCGACCTCCCCAGAATAACCATATCTGCTCCCGTCCATTATCTTGCCGGAGAAAGCATCTTTCATAGAGCCCGGAGCGGCGGTCATGGCGTACGCTAGGAGCATGATCTTGGGTCCTCCGCGTCTCGACTTTATGGTCGCGATCAAGTTTCCCATTTTATCGATTGTTATGTTCCTTATCCCTCTGGAAACAAGTTCCGGCTTGACCACCCTCCTGATGAAATTCTGGATCATCGGGTCTCCTTCGAAGAACTCTGTCTGGTAACTGGGCGTCTTCAGAATTCTTACAAGAAGTCGCTTCAGCCTCGAGACCTTTAGACCCTTTTCTATCTCACGCCTGAAATCCTCGGTCAGGAGTTCCCACCCATTATTCAGCACCCTGCGTTCGAGAACTTATGCAGGTTGCAGTAGTAGTAGGGTAGGAGTAGGAGGACCATCGTTTCATCCTTTCGCTCTCTACCCCTCGCTGATCTGCAGCTTCATCTGTTGCCACGCCTGACGCGCCTCCTCGACGGACTCTTCATACTCGATCGTCGAAACGTCTCCCGGGTCTTCGTCGAGGACGACAGCCTTCAGGACGCGCCTCATGATCTTCCCACTCCTTGTTTTGGGGAGCATCGTCACGAAGTTCACCTCCCCAATGACAGCGACCGGGCCGAGCTCTCTTCGAACCGTCTCCTTCAGCTCCTTGGCGAGCTCTTCTGTGGGTACGTAGCCTGATTTCACTACGACGAAGGCAGAGATTACCGACCCTCGAAGTTCGTCGGGGCGACCGGTGACTCCGGCTTCCGCAACAGCCGCGTGCTGCAGAAAGGCGTCCCCTACCTCGATCGTGCCTATCCTATGATCAGCCACTTTTCTGATCTCGTCCGCCCGCCCGCTGAACCATATGTACCCATCTTCATCTACGTACGCGGAGTCCCCGGTGAAGTACACACCGGGGATGCGGCCCCAGTAATCCCTCTCATACCTCTCCTGGTCGCCCCATATCGTTGGTGTAAGGCCGGGGAAGGGGCGGGTGATTACGACTATGCCCTTCTGCCCTTGCGGACAGCGTGTCCCGTCTGGGTTCCGAATCTCGAAGGAGACGCCTGGGAGAGGCAGAGTGGCTGACCCTGGCTTGATCGGCAAAAGGCATAGGCCATACGGGTTTCCGAAGATCGGGCCGCCGGTCTCCGTCTGCCACATGTGGTCGATGACTGGAATTCTATCTTCGAAGACCTCCTTCTGCAACCACCTCCAGACTGGAGGGTTAAGCACCTCTCCGGCGGAGAAGACGCGTTGCACCGTCCTCAGGTCAAAGCGCTTGGCTACCTCACTTCCGTACCTCATCAAGAGTCTTGCAGCGGTGGGAGCGGTGAATACGCCCGTCACGCCATTCTCTTCTACTATCCGATAGAACGTCTCCGGTCCAGGGTGGTCGAGGGCTCCTTCGTAAGCTACGGTCGTCGACCCGAAGAGCAGAGGGGCGTAGACGATGTAGCTATGACCCACTATCCATCCTATGTCCGACGTCGACCACCAGACATCCTCCGGCTTCTCTCCGAAGACCCATTCGCCCGCGCTCCTTATCCAGACTTGATAGCCGCCGTGAACGTGCACAGACAGCTTGGGCTTGGCCGTCGTCCCGGACGTCGCGAGAATGAATGCGGGCTCATTCGCTTCCATCCACTCGTAGTCCGTCGATTGTCCTTCACCTTGAGCGAGAAATTCTCCCCAAGTAATGTCGCGGCCCGCTTGCAGGCTCGGAGTCCTTTCAACCTCACGCGGCAAGAGTACGACTTTTTCGACGGGTGAGGCTGGTTCGCTCAGCGCCTCCTGCACGATGCTCCAAAGCTGGGTCTGGCGGCCCTTTCTCCAGGTCAGATCTGCGGTTAAGAGGACCTTCGCTCCTGAAAGTCTCACTCTCTCCCCAAGAGCCCCACTCCCAAAGCCAGCGAAGACGACCAAGTGTACAGCGCCGATTCTAGTAATGGCGAGCATTGCGATTATGGCCTCCGGGACGGTCGGCATGTAGATCGCGACTCGGTCTCCCCTTTCGACTCCTATCCCTCTGAGGGCGGCGGCGACTTTCTTCACAGAGTTCAGAAGCTGGGAATACGTGTAAACACGTCTTTCACCACGCTCATTCTCGGCTACGAGGGCGGCGTGCCCACCCCATCCGTCCTGGACATGACGGTCTAGGCAGCTGTAGCTGAGGCTTGTGAGACCACCGCTGAACCAGCGGAACCTGGTCGGCTCCCACTCAAACACGCGTCGCCACCACCGGAACCACAGTAGTTTTTATGCCGCCTTTGCCCAGAAAGGCTCTGAATTTGCTTCGGCCTCTCTCAGCAAGGTCCGAATTACAGGACTGATGAACTCGGCCATCTTGAGAGCGAGGGATCCGTGCATCATTCTGGTAAAAAGACTTCCCCCGCTGTCGTGCGAGCTCTCTGTGGTCCTTGCGCGAGCCGCTCTGTCGCCCGGCGGGAGATTTTTTTCACCCTCTCTTGGGTGCCAAAATGCCGCAGTGAAATAGCTAAGAGCTATACACCTCCCTTCAAGAGATAAAAGGTCAGAGGGCCGAGCGCATAAGGTGGCGGCAGACAAGCGCACTTACTCTTTCGGGACTCTCATGATGATCACTGCGGCCGCGGCATGGGGTGTGGGCGACGTCCTCATCAAGAGCGTATTCGTAGTCGGAGTAAATCTTCCGTTTAATCTAGCACTTTTGCGTCTCTGGGTAGCCATTCTTCTTTACGTCATATTGCTTGCGAGCTCGCGAATTCTCAAGAAACTCCATGTTCCTTGGAGGAACCTGATTCTACCCTTCGCCCTTGGTACTACGATAGCAGCTTTTACCGCTTTTTTCCTCTCAGCTCTCGCCCTCACGACGGTGGCCAGCACAACCCTCCTCGTCTACACATCGCCCGCCTTCGTGGCTCTCCTCGGTCGGGTAACGTTGAAGGAGAAGCTCACGAAAAGCAAGTTATTCGGCGTTGCTCTTTCCCTCCTGGGAGTGGGCACAGTGGTGGGGTTGCCGTTGGGCGCTCAGATCTTTACTTCGAAACATTACTTGGGCGATATCTTCGCATTGATCACTGGTCTGGCGAATTCGGGCATGCTTATCATCGGAAGAATGCAATCGAAGGTCGTCGACGAACGAATCACCATTTTCTACGCTTCCCTCTTTGCGTGCCTTATCCTCACGCCAATAGCCGTTCTCGTGGAGGGTCTTAACCCTCTTCGACTGGCCCCCGCCTCGCCTTACGCACTTGGCGCGGCGCTTGCTACGTCCTTTGCATTCCTTCCCTACCTCGCAGCGCTGAAGCGCATAGAAGCCACAAAGGCGAGCATATACGGCCTGACCGAACCCATCGTGGCCTCTCTTATCGCGGCTTTGGCACTCGGTGAAATGGTCGATCTCTGGACAATCGTCGGAGGTGGGCTCATCCTCGCGGCGGCGCTCATAGTGTACGGCGGCAGATAGGGAACGTATCTCACCAGAGGCGCTTTTCCCCCCCGTTTCTTCGTTGGCATGAGAGAATAGCTGTTCGAAATGGCAGCGAGCCGGCAGCTAGCCAAGATGCGCGGAAAGACTGTGAATGTCCTTGAGAAGCGACGTCGGAAACGCGTTCTCGATTTCGCCCAGAGGTTTGAATTGGCGGGAGGAAGGCATGCTAGGGGCTCGCAGTACTTCAATCCGAGCGGCAAGTTTCCTTGGCCCACAGGACACAGAAGCGCTGTGCAAGAGAAAGATGAACGTTCAAGGGTTTGGTTGAAGTCCACCGCAGAGTACTCTTCCCTTCATTTAAATATCGAACTCATACAAACCCAGCAAAATGGTAGAGGATAGCCATAGCTTCGCTGCCCGCATGGTCAAGAATGCCATCGAGTTCGGAAAGGGCTTGGGAGACGAAGGTCAGGTTCTGCGCCGCGTCTCAAGAACGGGCACTGTCAATCGAAAGGCCCTCATCACCTTACTCAAGGATCGTTGTTGGCTGGAATACTATGAAGGAATTTTCTTGCCGGCAAAGCTGATTCATTTAGTGCATGACTCTGACCTGCATGTAGAGATCGCGAAACAGATTTCGGATGAGGCAAGACATTATCAATTGTACTTAAAGCGGCTTGAAGAGCTGGGCGAGGGGTTCGATGTCCGAAAGCACGAGCCTCCCGCAGGCTGGCGAGAAGCGTTCGAATACCTGTACAGATCCGAGGATCCTCTAGTCATTGCAGCGGGCTTGAACGTCACGATTGAGGGGGCTATCGTCGGTAGGTACGATCCGGGGTCGTATGTGGAACCGGACCCCGGGACTGCCAAGATAGTTGAGCAGATCCGTCGAGATGAGCCTTCCCACGTACAAATAGGGGTTAAGATACTGGAGAGGTATGCCACTACCGAGAGAAAGCGGAGGCGTGTCGAGAGCGTAATGGAACGCATCATCGGTCTCACCTCAAATGCAACGAGACAACTTCGCTCAGAGATGGAAGTTTCGCCTTTCAAATAGAAGATTCCCTCTGTTGTTCATCTTGTCGAGCTCGCAAATGCCGAAGATCCAATCATGAAGTCAATACCGAAGTCCCAGTCGCTTTCAATCTCCCCGGGCTAATGTTCAGAGCACATTGATTCTCTGGAGGCGTCTACGGATTTATTATCCTACGGCAATATGCGCCGAGGGCTTAGCGTGGTCGACCTGCTAATCCGTCACGGAACCGTCGTCACCCTCGATTCGACTAAGCGGATAATTCAAGACGGCGCTGTCTCGGTGGAGGACGGGGAAATAATTGACGTCGGGAAGAGTGATGAACTCTCAAGGAAGAGCCCCGCAGACACTCGCATAGACGCCTCGGGAATGTTAGTGCTTCCCGGTTTCATCGATGGACATCATCACAGCACGCAGTACCTCTCAAAGGGGATCGGAGACGACGTACAGATCCTCGATTGGCTCTACAAGAGAGTCTATCCCTACGAGGTCCATCTCACCCCCTCTGATGCATACGTCGGAGCGCTGGGCGACTTCGTTGAGATGGTAAAGAGTGGTACGACCTGCTTCGCAGACCCGGGAGGATACCATATGGACCGAGTGGTGGAGGCGATGGACGAAGTCGGTGTGAGGGGAGTAATCTCCCGATCGACCAGGGATCTATCGGGGAAGTCAACGCCCGTTCCCAGCGAGCTGATGGAGTCGACCGAAGACGCCGTACGCTACGGAGAGGAGCTTGTCAAGAAGTACAACAAAAAGAGTCGGAGCGAGAGGGTGAGGGCCTGCTTCTCCCTGCGTTATGTCTACAACGTAAGCGATGAGTTAGCTAGCAGAATCAAGGAGCTCGCTGACAAATATGGGGTAGCGATACACGCTCAGCTCGCCGCGGTGAAGGGAGAGAACGAGGAGGTTCAAAGGATGTGGGGGGTCCGCTCCTTGGGGCGCTACCAGAGGCTTGGGCTCCTCGCACCGAACCTGTATCTAGTGCACATGGGGTGGGTGAACGATCAGGAAATAGAACTCTTGAAGAAACACGACGTAAAGGTCTGTCACTGCCCATCAGCGAGTATGCACGGAGCGTACGGCAACATATCTACGCTTGCCTTTCCAAAGATGGTAGCTAAGGGAATCACCGTCTCTTTGGGCAGCGATTCCGCAACGGCTGGAAGATTTCTAGACATGGTGCGAGTGATGTATCTGGCTGCGTGCAGTCACAAAGACGCGTACGCGGACCCGCAGGTCATGGACGCGTACAAGGCGCTAGAGATGGCAACAAGAGAAGGGGCGAGAGCCTTGCTTTGGGACGACCAAATTGGTTCGATCGAGGTCGGCAAGAGAGCCGACGTAATCTTGGTAGATATGAAGGGACAGGAGTGGTGGCCAATGAGAGACCCCATTACTAACCTAGTTTACTCCGCTGATGGGTCGTCCGTGCGCACCGTGATAATAGACGGAAAGCTCGTGATGTTCGACAGAAAGATGGTCTCGGTCGCAGAAGAGAAAGTCAGGGAGGCTGTCATCAAGTCCTCCGACGAGCTCATGGATCGGGCGGGGATAGAGGTCCATTCGAGATGGCCTGTCGAATGATGAGCTCCATGAATTGTAAGCAGCCTTTTGATGCCGAAAAGGGATCACACCGCCAGCATCGATTCGATTGAGGTCTCGTTATGATGAGGGATGAAATTTGGGACGAGGTTCTAAGAAAATATGCGCCCGATCCGGAAAGATACTACAAGAGGATGAATATGACAAAGAAGCTCATCCCCGTTGAGACCTTAAGAAAATGGGAGATACCGGAAGTTGCGATAGTCGGGATTGCGGGGTTGGGGGACTGGATAGAAAAAGATCAGAACCCAAATCAGCGAATCACCGCTGAAGAGCTTTCAAAGGATTATGATGATTGCCTGAGGCTAGGCGTCAGCGCTCTCCATCCACACGCTAGAGATGAAGAGGGAGTCCCGGCCAACTACGACACGTTCAAGGTCAGGGACTTCATGCACAGAGTGATCGACCCCCTGAGGAAGAAGTACGGGAGGTCATTCGTGGTCGAGGGTGGAATCGGTTACTACGGAAAGACGTTTGAAGATAACCTCTGGCCCATACAGGAACGGTTCTTCGAGGTCGTCTACCAGCATCCTCTGATGGGGCAGATAGGAGACTTCGTCACGTCCTGGTCGCCCAAGGCCGACCCACAAGCGTTCTCCGAGTATTGTGAAAGAAACGGCGTAAAGGTGGCCATAGATGTCCACGACACGAGCCACATAGAGAACGCGAAAAAATGGCTAATCGATACGGGCATACTCAGCAAACCGACCTTCTGGCATATTCTTGGTCACCTATCAGCCGGTTTCATCTACATGCCGAACCAGAAGGCGCTCATCGAAGGTCTGCTCTTTATGGCGGAGAGGATAAAGGAGATAGACAGAGATGCGGTTATCTACGTCTCCATGTCGGGGAGGGGCAGCATCTTCAACGTCGCCTTGGCCTTGATGCTAGGTTTCCACGTCAGAGTGGGAATGGAGGACACGATTTGGAGGTACCCGCACAGGGATGAGATCCTCAGGAGTAACCTTGAAGTTGCCCAGGATGTGCTGCAGATCGCAGGGCTCTTGGGTCGTAGGCCCGCAACGGGCGACGAATACAGAAAGATCGTAGGGATCAAATGATGATGACCTGACCCTGAGATAGGTGTCTTACCAGGGTGTACGGCGGTAAGGAGTGCCCGTGCATTCGTACTGTCAGAGGCCCTTTTGGATCCTCGGCTAGGTTCTAGTCGAAGAGCTCTGGAGAATCAACAGGTTTATTCCACCCAAAGCGAGCAACCGCCCGAAAGAATGCCAAAGGGCATAGGAATAGCTGAAATGGTCCTAGAGATAATGAGAAACCAAGAGAGGTTCAATCCCGGTCGCTATCTGACATCAACCGAGATTGCGTTTCGACTTTACGCGGACAAATTCGAGAAAGAGCTCGAAATCGAGCTCGAGAAGCTTGTGCTATCCAGACTGGAAGCCAAGAGAATCATCAAGTCGTCAATCGACCCCGAGGTTGGACGAAAGAGCTATGCCTTGGCAATACCTCTCGCGGAGACTTATGAGCTGAAGCTCGAAAAGGTCTTTTCGGATTAATATGGCACAGCCAACCAAATTCAGGAGCGGTGATGCTTGCGCACGTGTGCGTGTCTTGTGGGAACTGGCAGGGTAATGAGACTTCAAGAAGGCTGGATAATCATAAATAAATAAATCGTGTTCTGACTTTTTCAGAGAAAGTGGTTTGCTGCACAAGCTTCCTGCGTTACCTACCAACCTTCACTGGGGCTTTTACGACGCGAGTCTGCCGCCCGTTCTGCGGATAAGGTCTGGAGATGTCGTCGAAGTGGAGACGGCTACGGGCGACGTTCACGTGCTCGAAGCAGCGGGTGCGAAGCGCGACGAAATTCCCGAGAATCTGAGGAGGATACCCAAGGAACTCAAGGAGAGGGGGCCGGGTCCGCACGTGCTGACTGGCCCTATCTTCATCGATGGAGCGAAGAAGGGAGACGTCTTGGAGGTCCTCCTGAGACAGATCAGACCGATTCTCCCCTTTGGATACAATCTGTTCCTACCCAACCTGGGGACTCTGCCAGAAGATTATCCGTACGAGCGGAGGCGGCTCATCCGTTTTGACCTAAAGCGCAAACTGGTGGAGTACAGTCAGGGAATCAAGATTCCCATTAGACCGTTCTTTGGAAACCTTGGTGTCGCCCCCACTGAATCTCTGGGGCGCCAGAGCAGCATCTTTCCGGGACCTCATGGAGGTAACCTAGACATCAAGGAACTTATCGCGGGCACAAGCCTCTTCCTCCCGGTTCAAGCAAGCGGTGGTCTCTTCTCGATCGGCGACGGGCATGCTTGCCAAGGAGATGGCGAGGTGGACCTGACGGCGGCGGAAACCTGCTTACAAGGAACTCTGAAGTTTCGTGTACGGAAGGAGATGAAATTGAAATGGCCGATGGCAGAAACTCGTGATAAAGTCATAACGATGGGGTTTCACGAAGACCTGGACGAGGCAGCCAGGCTTGCAACAAGAAATATGATTGAGTACCTGAAAC